>JAABUU010001841.1_pt1 | contig 32980 bp, 42 predicted proteins | sample 5559301 | NCBI WGS metagenome assembly JAABUU01 (sample SAMN10711884, study PRJNA513360) | rock metagenome | isolation source: Antarctica rocks | place: Antarctica: Victoria Land, Richard Nunatak white
GTAATTTTCCCTTTAGTCAACAAATCGAGCTCCTTTCTGGGGGTCTTATTACCAGAAATTGTAGTTAACGGAGCCCTTCTGAGCATGGTGGATGTGGTTGAAGAAAGGTTGATTGTTTTGAAGGTACTCGATTTTACGTGTTTTCGCTTAAGTGACCGTGACTTTTTGCAGGGTACTGTACACCACTTCCAGCCATGCACCACTAAATTCAACTACCCATTATATACACGTCGATTTTTGAGCAATTGCTTCAAAATAACCTGCCATTTCTTCTGATAAGCCTGGACGAACTTAATGCGAGCAGCCCTATGGGGCTTAGTAGCCCTGTAGCACTTCTTTAGTGCATTTAAATAACGCTTTTCCCAGGCCTCTTCGCGCTGCTGCTGCCTCTCGTCCTCCAATTTCTGTCTATCTTGAGTCATACTTCGAGCATCTTTGGCGTACAAGATGCCTTCGGTTTTGAGAACCTTATTAGACTGCTTTTTGCGTGCTTTGCGAGCATTTTCAGCGGCTTCTATTTGGCTTAATTGGTTCTGCAGCAACTCCATTTTACGAGCCATCGCATTAGCGCCTTTCCAGAACGTACCAAGCTTTGTAGTAAATCCTTCTGATGTCGGTTCATCAGTTAGCTCAAGCAGCTGATTTCCAAGTGCTGCTCGACTAGTAGAAGTCTTTCAAATGGCCGGATCGCCTATAGTAGGTGAAGGTGTAATAGATCGATTCGAACGTTCAATAATTTGAACTTTATTCAGTACTACCTTCGGATCAAAAGAAATTAAGCCAGTATGCTTCCATGCAGATCGAATGGTAGATTCTTTGAAGGCTTTGGTTCGAAATTCGTTGAAGGCAGCCAAAAATTCGACTTTTGAAAAGGTCTCGTCACTCATTTGAACAGCTCGGTTAACCGCCTCCGAATGCCAATGCTTTAATGGCTGAAATACACACACATCTAGCGGTTGAAGCAGATGAGTAGTATGCGAAGGTAAGTCGAAGGGTATGATCTTGTGATCCTCACAGTAGGATAGAAATTCACGTGTATGGTGAGATTCATAGCCATTCATCACAAGCATTCTTCAAGCTCCCTTTTGATGCTTTTGACTAAAGCGATCGAAGTGCTTCAGCCATCGAAGGGAAATCCAGTCGTTTGAATAGCCTGTATCAGAGGTAGTGATTAACACGTCGTCGTCAAGATCGTTGTTAAAATGGGGCGTCAAAAGTTGAACTTCAGTCATAATTAGCATTGACGATATATTCTTGCCTCCTCCGCTGATGCATTCGATGCCCGTCAATGACTCTCTATTATTCGAATCCTTGAAGTAGATTCTTCTATTTGAATCTACAGTAACAATCCAATCGGAGCGTGCAATGCCCATACGATAGCCGGTTTCGTCGAAATTCCATGTATCATCCTCTGTTATACCATATTGAACCACCATCTCTTTAAATTCATCAAAATGAGTCTGTAGTACTTCCGGATCATGCGCGTTCTTTCTTTCAGCTGCTAAAGGCTTTCGTTTAGCTTTGAAGAGGTCTGGCTGACGATCTAACCATCGTTTGGCCCATCGAGCGTCCAGTAGAGGTGGAGGATTCCAACGAGCAAAGTCTTGAGCACGAAGAGCGTTTGCCGTTGATTGCACCATGTGTAGTCTAGCTGACAGGCCTAACTGATCCACTGTAGTTAAGTATTGTCGTAAAGCTGACTCCTGATCAGGTTTTAAAGCTCTGTTATGCAGTCCTCGTACTGCTGTTTTGGACTGATAACCTCGTAGTCTAGATCGAAGTCGGTCATATGGAACACGAAACTCGCGCGCAATTTCGGCTCGATTAGGATTTTCACGCGTGTTTATGGCGTCAATAGCCTTCTGAATGCGACCCTCGATGATAGCGTAAGTAGCAGCCATGTGGTTGAAATTTGGTGGATTTTTGAAGGTGGTGGATCAAAAATATGAAGTTTAGTGGTGCATGGCTGGAAGTGGTGTATGGCTGGTGAGCACTAAGCGAAGAACTGAGCGAAAGTGGGGGGCACGGATAGGTAGGTCTTCGACTGCATATCGATATCGCCGATGGAACGTTTGTTATGCTTGTAGGGGGTTGGTGATAGGACCGCGAGGCGCTAACGGCAGTCTGGATTTTCCAAATTGAAGTGAGAACGACTGTTACGTAAGCGGAGTGGACTAAACATAGGCTAAGCTTTTTCATGGTTAGCTTCGTTTATCCGAATAGCGCTAACTTAACGTAGGTGTGTCTAAGATCCTGAGGTGAAGAGCCCCTCGGGCAGGGCTGGGGACGACACTTTGTAGTTTGTACCACTAAGCGCTAAACAACGTGGTTAGCATACTCAACACTGGCGATGCTTGATCTATTGTGTTCGAAGGCGAAGGAGAGGTGTTCTCTTCATCTATATAACACATACAAGATAACCTGTCTCTCTCACAGATAGCCGTTTCCCCTTCGACTTCCTTTCCTTGCATCTTCCATTCACGTCTTGTAATGGTGCCTCAACATTTCGTACCACAGCAGTGCTCTCATCTTCAGTACAGTCTTGTTCTGCTTCATATAAATCATGTTGCCACTCCGCATGGATATCAAGATGATATGAATCCTACCGACCCTGCTTTCACACACCGCTGGCATTCTACAGACTGTGGCCGAGGCACCATTGACATCCTTTGAAAGCTGTCTCTTCACACTGTTCATTAGCACCTGGATAGTATTACATCTCGCATCTCTCACAAAACGGCTTAATCTTCGAGACCGGGTATACGACAATCGGCGTTTTCGCACCGGAACTCGCCCTGTCGAATGCCCTTCGACCAGTTGATCTCGGCCTACAAGATGACATATGCGCTTCGCGTTCTTGACAATCAGCAATGTACGTTGATGCATGGCTTCATTGTGAAATGAAAGGCATCCGCATCAAAGACGTGCAAAGGCGCATCACTGTCATAGAGGAGCATGTTCAATCGGCCGCCTTCAGAGTGCATCGGGGTTCGATATATGCCTCGTTGCTAGTACTCTCATCACTTTGACGCATATGCTTGTGAGTCTTATGATTGATCTGAGCTTCGACGACGAAGGCGATGTATCCAGTCACGTTTCTCCTCTCAGCGACCGATCGTTGCCATTGGTGAAGGTCGTCTTCCACGTTCAAGTCCCAAAGGATGAGAGGATGGTGCGACCGACGCACTTGATCTTGCTCTTATTTGTGATTCAGTTATTGCTTATATCCTTACAATCGCTTTCCTTCACACCTTGTGGCCTATGTCCCTAGCGCCACCGATCGATAGCTAGCATAGAGCAACCCCCGCATTCATTCTTCGTCTCGATCATAGAAGGATCTTCGGAACGTCATCGTAACATCAAACTACCATCGCACGCTCTTGTAAGAGTCCAGAAAAAAGTAACACACAAGGAACTTGAGAACTTCCTCAGCATCTACCTCAAGCCTCTAACGTACTCCGCAGCTCCCTCTCCGCCCCGCTTTCTAGCTTAAGTGGCAAACCCTGTTTCGCCTCCCTGCTCCTCTTAACAATACCATAGACATCGAGCGCAATATAAAACCCCTCCGCGACAATTACCACCCAAGCAAAGGCAATCTTCCCTCCACTAAGCCCGCGCGCTAGCTCAGCACCTTGGTCCTGCAGGGGATACTGGGAACAACAGCTGGTGACGGACTCTGCGATCGTTGGGCCTGAGACTTTGCAGTTGAGCCAGATGCTTGCATGAATTATCTAGCCGACCGCGGTGATCGTTGAGATGATCAGGGCGAAGGGGATCGAGAGCACGGAACGGAGATGAAGGCATAGAGCGATCAAGAAGGCGAGGATGGAGAGGGGCACTGTGCCGCTGTAGAAGACAATAGAGCTGAAGTATTTATAGTCTATCGTTCTTTACTTTTCTTATGAGGTTTTTCGACGGTGTCCTGGGGTTTCGTTAGGGCACTTATATGTTGGAAGCGCCAAGTACGTGATCTTCTTTCGCAACATACTCAAGAGGGACGTGGGCAACTACGTTGCCGTAGGCGCTGCAGAGGGCAAGGTCGATGACGGAGAGGATGAGAATTAGGAGGATGGTCGGAGCGGCGAGGTGGGGGAGGCTCTGTTGGAAGGCTTGGGTGAAGTGCGTTTTGCTGGTTTGCTCGGTCTGTCTTAATCTTGCCGTTGACAGCACAGGTCGAATGAAGGAAAATCAAGGTGCTCGAAGCGTTGATTTCGTTGGCTTCATGAGGGGTTGAAGAGATGGATTTTTTATGTTTTCATAGGAACAAGAAGATGAATGAGGGTAGGCCGGGTGGGTTAAACATGTTGATGAAATCATTAAGAAAGGTTGTCACCTTTTAAAAAAATCGGCCGGTTGGTTGATGAGAGTTCTAACATCCGTGGTATTCTATCTGGTCATATACTTTTTTCGTCAGGGTGTCAACTGTCAAAAACCAACAGCGCACTTTCTTAGTAGCAGTGTGTTTTTTGATTTTCCCTTCCCCGAAGGTACCATTATATATTTCCGAATCATGTGCAGGATACAGTACCTAGTCGTGGAGTTAGTTAGGCCCGCCGACACCCGCGTGGCATGCCTGCAAAACACGCGGAGAAAAACGGGGGAGGGGTAACGAGATAAGATAAGATAAGATAAGTAACAATCTGATGATTCTCCCTGAAAAAAGGATTGAACCGAGAAAGAAGAATGGAAATCCCTCGGCTGCGGTCTTACTCGTTTTGGACATACACGATGGATCTAGTTCGCCATTTGACGATACCCTACTTTCTGAAAATCGTGTGTGGACAAATTTGATGCAGGAGTGTTTTTTGCTTTAAAAGATCTTGAATTTTTTTAAGAGAGGGTGTTTTTTTTTATGGAGTATGTACATATGCTCTGAGCTACGGTAGGTGGGTGGGACAGGGGGGTAGAATGGAGCGAGCGAGCGAGCGGCTACAGCTGATTCTTTGTTGTCTTTGAGCCAAATTGCTGTTTATGTAAGCTCGGCTTGTGTGGCTTTGGTAGAGTTGTGCTCGTGACTTTGTTGGTTTATTTTTTTTAATTCAGGCTTCCGTAGGTCAGCCATTTGGGTTGGAAAAACTCGCTTATATGTATGATCACTTGTTAAACACCAGCCTGACATGTCTGAGTATTCTTACTGTATTGAAAGTTGGCATACTTTACAGTTAAACGTTCTTAAACTTACTTCGTAATTGAGCTAAAACTTATCGATGTTTTCTCTGGCTAGTTAACGAAACCGAGTTCCTGGCTAAGCAACGAAGAAACACACGAAAATCACATGTTACCTTATCCTTAAACTTACAGTACAAATTGTTCAGTCAGTGCTTTGTTGAACAGCCTTCTAGTCCCAGTTACTCCTTCAACTACCCCTTCCCCTTACTGTTAGGCTTTTAGCTCATGAGGAATTTCTTCGCCATTTAGCTCTGGTGACTGCGCCTCTAATTCCTTCCCTTGGCCTGACTCATTGGTATACAACTCATACACCTGTTCGTCATGAAGTTCGTATAGTTTTGCTTCTGCCGACATCTCATGTCTGCTGTCCTCTCCTAGCAACTCTCCTTTGATCTGGAGGAAGGGCTGCGGTCCGTCAGACTTTTTCTCGTTATTCTGACGACGTCTCTTTGCAAGACGCCAGAAGAAGAACGCAGCTGTAGTCATTGCAATGACACTGAACGGAACGACGACACCGATGGCGGCCTTCTCACCTGTGTTAAGAATCGGGGCACCTGTGCTGTTACTGTACGCTAGGATCCCGGAAGGTGCTTGGCCTATCCTCGCGGCCAGAGTGATGTTAGAAGCTCTCTTGAATTTGGTGCGCCCATTTCCTGTCTGACACTTTCTTCCACGTCCCAAGAATTTGCCAAAACTGATAGCTCCCGCGGTTTGTGCTCTTGAAAGATCGACAGAGAGCGCGTTGGTATATGTGAAGGGCGTTCGTAAAGAATACGACGTTTCTTTGGTGACAACGCATGAGCCATTGGACATGAAATCAGTCGTCACGGAGTATTCGTGATATATTATATAAGTTGCGGTGATACTGCACATGTTAGAAAGAGAAAGCGAGAGAAGTAATGTCAATTACGAACACAGAAATCGATGATGCGCCCCACCTATCAGTGACATGTTGACCTGCAGTTGCTGTTGCTGTTACGATACTAGACTTGGCAGCGTATTGACAGAAAGCACCGCAAGTCTTTTGAATCGTTGTGACTGATGATGAAGAGTCTACACTGAATGATTCTATGGCAGATGTATTTGGCGGGATTATCTCGGACTTGACTATCGTTTGCGCAGTAAGTAGCAGTACAATGGCACACACATACATATTGAAGTACGTCTGGATAATACTGACAACAAATTATCTAGGGATAGAGAAGAGGAAAGGTTTTGAGACATCTTATATCTGGATCGAAAGTAGGCAGCGTGGCAGTGCTGCCTCGCTACATAACTCTTACTGGACTCGGAGCTCTTCGAAGTTGAGTAGCCAATCAGCATGGCATACGAGTATTGAACGCAAAGTCTACCACCCTCCACTGCACATGAAAAGTGCACGCTTTCGTCTCTTTGCGTGGAGTACATTCCGCATGGTAACATGCACAACCGATGATTGGCTCTTTTCGCATGCAACAAGAGAACCTCGATACTTAGCGATGTATCTATACGAGTGCAGTGACGGATGCCAGAAGCATGAGTGGGCTGGCACGCTTCTACCATTTGATCAGATCTCAGGCCTTGGTAAGTCTGCCTATATGGCCTAGTAAGGTAGATGCGCGAATTCTTTAAGCACGAGATCGTGATGGTACTGTCTCACCAAATTGCCGTAAGGTATATGTATCTTGTATGTACTAAGTAGTGAGGTTACTGTACGTAGGTAGGAGGAGAATGATTGAGGGCCCTAATGGCTCGGATTCTGGTCTTGGAGTAAGGCTAGCCCTATGACCCTTGAGTGCTAAGGTGCCGTAGTGAGTGGTAAGGGTCCTCGAGTTCATGACATCGTTGATACACTTCAGCGAGCCCAAAAACTTACACATCTACTTTTAAGCATAGATAAATTTATATCCTAGAGTAGTATCAATTAAACATCGAGACCGTTTGCTTGGGAAAGGATGGATGCTCCACCACCATACGAAGAAGCAACAGGCTCCGCGCCTTTGAACAGACCGTCGAGCTCCACCACACACCTCAAGGCTCGCAATGGGATCTCCCCTTCAGATCGACGCAGTATGGAAGATGAGTTTCGACCTTTACCCCACGGATGGTTCAGGCAGTACGATCCTACAAATCAACATCAGTACTTCGTGGATACAAACGTCGACCCTCCAAGATCTATATGGCAACACCCGTACGACGATCAGCAATACCTCAATAGCCTGGACCCTAAGGAGAGACAGAAAGTGCAAGGCTTGCACAAGATACCTAGCGAAGCCGACATCCTCGCAGAGAGCAGCGATGACGAAAGCGGAGGCCACCACGCCGCCATGGGTACAGAAGGCAAAGGTCATATCAGTAGCAGCTCGCAACAACCCAAGGGCATAGAGAAATTCGGCCGCAAGATGAAAGACAAGGTCACAAACTCCACCCACGAACAGCGGGAAGCCCACCGCCGCCAGCGCGCCGAAGAAGAACGCATAGCCTACGAACGCCACCAGGTCATCCGCCGCGCCATGTCCATGGCCATGCAGACCGGCCAGCCGCAGCCCATCGGCAAGGGCAAGGACGGTAGAGAGGTCTACATCGAGCCTCCGGATGGTGTCAAAATGCCACCCGGGGCGCGGGGCTACAATCCCTATGTGAACGGCCCTTATGCCAATCCCAATGCTATGTTTGTGAGACCGAGGTATCCATATGCGAGACCGTACGGCGGGGGCTATGGAGGTGGGTATGGGTTGCCGCTGGCTGGAGGAATGGCGGGGGGGTTGATGGGGGGGTTACTGCTAGGAGACATGATGGGGGGAGGCATGATGGGTGGGGGATTCTGATTGCACGAGAGAGCAGTACTGTGCGGATTGGCTGAGTTTTGTGTCGATAGCCTGTGATGTCTTCTCAGTGGTGTGGGCTCGATGAAGATCGATGGCGTTAGCTTTCATTCATGATGGGAAACATACCTTGCTAATGCCCCTAGTGTTGTACATATTTATACTCATTCGCTACGGGAAATTGAGACAATTGCGTGCTCTGAGGTCGCTTTGCTTGCTCGGATCAGCTCAGCTCTATTTCGCCTTCTAGTCTCGTAACGCTTCGTGTTATTTTTGTGTAGCTGTTCTGGATCAAGCTCGCGCCTGCACTCCAAAATCGATGCATCTTTCCATTTTACTTTGGGAAATTTATTTAATGATATAGCTCTTGATCCATCGAATATCTCTGAGAAGTCCATCAATTGTTTTCAAACGATACAACGAATGCAGGAAGCCAGTGAAGAGCAATGGATAGCGAGATCAAGTGGGAAGGGACTTTGGTTTTGGAAGTTTGCCTTTTAACCACTTTCCTTGCCCCTTTCCCACCTTTTCCGCCATGTAGAAAGGGAAACAAAGCTATCAAGTCATTCGACGGTTCAAATGTTCAGGTAATGGAGCATTCAGACCCTGAAATATTGCCGGTCAGGAAGTCATTCATTCGAGGAGTTTACCGGTCAAGAGAAGGACCTTCTTTTCAAGATATCGTAGCCGCAATTATTCAAATGTCAATCAAGGAAGTGCTGACACCTTGAACCAACCTATTTCTTAACACGTCAAGCAATGTCTTTCCGGCCTCCCCTTAAGCCAAGCAGATAAGAGGCCGATTCACTGGAAGAAAAAACGACATCAAACAGTCTACTCCCTCACCTATCCACCCATCTAGCAGCCATCTTAAGCTACCTCTATCCGCCAAAATATGCAGAGATTGTGTTAATACACGTTCCAGAAATGAACAAGATATACTATCAAGACGGCGTGCTGTTCCCAGAGCAAGTCAGAGCTAAGATTGGCGGTGAAGACTGCCATGTTTTCTGGTCTACATGTGAACTTGAAGACGAAGCTCAAGCTTGATATAACCAGCTTAGTGGATATCAAATCTCGCTATCAAAAGATGTATCTAAAGTTCTGATCTGATGTGATGGATTGACAGTTTCAAATACGATCTCAGCATGACAGGTATTAGGAGATCGAGCGTGTGAGCACAGTCAGCAGCAGGAACATGGCATGACAGAAGAACGTCAAAATCGGAACTCTCTATTGCTTCTACTTAAACATTAGAAGCAACGTCAGTATAAGCTCCAACAGAATCGCAAGCAGGAGCATTACAAACGTGATCATGAATTTCAGGGGTGTGAGAAGAAGCTTCACTACGAAGAAAAGGAGCGTTTAGAACATGAGCAAGAGCTTCGATCAGAACACGAGCAGAAGGTCCGCGATGAGACCTTTGCCTGCCGTCGATGCTCAGCCAAATTTGGCTCCAACTCACCAATACTCGATAGTCCACCTATCTACGAAATCGAATTCGAGCCAACCCCTTCTCCAACATTTTACCCCTGTGAAACCGGAGAAGACCACTGCAGCTCCTTCACAAACTCCTCCGCCAAACGCCCCCTACCAATATCAAACGAATCGGCTCCTTCTCCGCATTTAGCCCCTATAAAACCGAAGAACGAGCGGGTAACACTTTTAGTCACCTACGGTATTGACTCGATGCATCTTGTTCCTTGACACTAATGCTCAGAGTATCTCGTCCTTATTTTTTGTATTGTAGGAAATTTACTCTTTTCTCTAATCAATCCGGACTGCTTACTGCTCTTCGTAAGACATTTGCACTCCCTTCTCTTCCCTCTCTTCCAGAGTCGCCTGAACCTCGTTCCCCTCGCATTGTCTCTTGTTACTGAAAAAGCTAAACAGAAGAACATTATACCAAGGTATCAGCTTCTCTGATCGTTAAGAAGTCAATCAACGAAATGATCACTTTGCGACTTGACCTTCTTCTAATGACATGAAACATATGTACTTCCGGCCACCTCTTCGTCTTGCAGAAAGGGGTTGAGCCATCAATTTAACTACAATCAAAATCAGCGAACTGCTCAAAATTTACGTAGTAGAGAATCTGGACTCTCAAACCAACTTTGAAAGTCTACGATTCGAGTACTTTATCACCTGGGTGAATAGAACTTTTTGCCGACGATTGTTTCCTTTATCGTCAAGAAAGTTATTGATAAATTTACCTGACTCATCGAATAACCTACTCTTGAAGCTCCCAAGCGAGTATACTTCAAATTAATCCTTCAGTGCCATAGGGGAAGGATAGAAATCCTCAACTTAACAGCGACCAAGTTAACGACCACTTCAGAACCGTGTAGTAAAAAAACTGAATGCTTAAAGCTAACCCAGAAACTAACAGATCGGGGAGATTACCACTTAGCTGGAAGGACTTCTTGACATCTTCTTGTTATTTCAAAAGTCAATCAAACGAAGCGCCTACCTCGTGAAACTGACCTGCCTATGAAAGGACAATCAAGGTACATGTATAGAGTCGCTCTTTAAGTCATGTAAATAAGAGACTAAATTATAAAAGAAAGCGAGCATCGAGAAGTTTAAAAGCTACTAGAAGATCTCATACGAGATATCAGCTTCTGTGCCTATTGAGAGCCCGACTGACGAAATGCTCACGTTGTTGATTGACCTACTTCCGAGCAACTGAAACATACTACGTAGCAGGTATCCTTAAGTCATTCTTTAACCATGTGGAAAAGAGGCTGAGTCGTAGGAAAGAACGCGACTGTATAAGCGTTTCATCGCAACACTCAATGTAGTAGACACTCAGAGCACCCAAGGGGTTCGTAGGTCGAGAACCTTAATAGCTATTAGAAGAATGTCTATTAAGCACTAGCTTTTATTTCTTTATTAAAGATTAATCAACGAGTTGCTCACCATCCTTGATTGACCTGTTTCTTACAATAGTAAGAAAATATACCTTCAGCCACTCTTTAACCATGTTAAAAAAAAAAAGGGGTCGAACCATGAGATAAAAAGCGACCAAGTTCTTTTACTACTATCAGCTCGTCAGCAGATCGGGAATCTCATGCGTAGATACCTGACTTCTTGTGGTGTTACATAAGTCACGTAACGAATTCTCTACATCGTGTACTATAAACCTACCTTTAAAGCCTTCACACAGGTATTTTCTTCACTCGTCCTTTCAGTGGGTGGAAAAGGGGTAGAATCGTTTAGTTAAACAGCAATTAACTCAGCAGTACAATCAACTCATTAGACAAGTGAAAAACCTCAGCCTAGATACTAGATTTTCGTAGTGTTAGCCACATAGCAAAATCTCTAAACCGTAGATGAATCTACTTCTGAAGTTACTTAAGCAAGTATCCTCTCCCACCCCCCCCTTTCTGCCTATGGAAAAGGGGGTTAAACCATAAAGTAAACAGCAATTAAATTAGCTACAATCAGCTCATCAGCTAAATGGAGGATATCATACCTAGATACTAAATAACCATAGTAATGGTCGTGTAACGAACGGTCTAAATTGTGTATGAGCCTACTTCTCAAGCCTATCAACAAACATCTTCTCCACTACCCCTTCCAAACAGTGGAAAAGGGGTAGACTCACCAAGTGAAGGGCAACCAATTCAATATCCACTTCAAAACCCACACAGTGGAGAACCTAAGCACTTGTGCACCAAATCTCATTGCACTATAACCCAAGTAAACAAATGGATAAACAGAACCCCCGACTCCGATGAGCGCTAAATCGCAATTCACGTTGTGTTGTTGATCCAGGCCTCACCTCACTTGCCTCACCGTCCGGAAACAAAACCTCACGACAACGTCTTCTTCCAGCCTTTTTCTTTTGCTCACTAGCACCGCTTAGTCGACGACCAGTTAGGAAGTTCCTGGTGCTGGAGAACTGGTGTCCTTCTTGCTCTGCATAGCTTTTGTCCCAGTAAGTCACATAGTTCTTGTTTGGTTGCGAGTGAGAGTTAATCTCACCCACATTCGCGTTTTTTCCTAAGCGGTTCTCGCATGTACGGCCCTGTCTTTGTGCGTTAAGAGAGCCTGTAAGGCCTCGCAATGTGCTATATGTGTTCCTCATGCCCCGATCGATACCCTTATCTCGCTCAAGGTCAGGGAGAGCGTGGTTTAGCCGCCCCCCCGGGCTGATCTCACCTCGACAGTGGGATCGGACGACGTCATTCGCTCCCGGCTTTCCGGGAACTGACCGTTCCCGATTGGGATGTGTTGGCATCGGTGGGGGTGCGCCGGCCAGGCAGCGATCGGTGTTGGTCGAGCTTGTGATCTTGGGTTCTAATATATAAACCTCACATCCTCCACCTTTCTTCCTCTTTGCTCGATCACGCACATCGACACTTGACACTTGCTACGCAAAGCTTACTTCCATCGCTTTACTTGCAACTTGTACACGTCGCTGTGCTCTTCTCTCGTCTTTTTCGCTTTACCTAAAGCTTCTTTTCAGACCCATCCCTCAGTTTCGCTACATTACACCAAAGTGCTCAGTCAACATGGTTTCCTTTAAGCTGATGATGAAAGGTGGAATCCGATTCTTCGCTGACATTATCCGCCAAGTTCCCCAACCCCTCGAAAATCTACCAGAATTTTTCCAAGCGCCCATCAAGGTCGCTTTTCGCTTCATGGAGCAAAACCTTCCGAGAGCCATGCAAGGAATGGCTAGAGCAGCTGATATAACTGAGCAAACCGACGACCAGGCCGAGTCTCCGGAACTCTTTTCCTTCGCCATGGCTGAGCAGTCCCTCGACCCTGACGCGCCCGAGCCTCGAAATTACACGATCGATGAGCTTTTTAATACAGTCATTGAGAACAACATCCAGCTACCAGAACCAACCCCGCTCACCGAAACGGATGTTCACCGACCAGGACAACCATTGCTAAACGAGCATGGTGTGCCACAAGTCTTTCCCCGGGGCATGACCCTCGAAGATATCAAAGCGAAGGCGGATAGGGCGATGGAGAGCGACCTGCCTGACAAGGCGTTTGCTGGATTGAGGGCAAAGCCCTCGGGAGACAAGAAACCCATTGCGGTACGAGATCGGGTCATAGATCACTATAGTTCGGGTGAAGAGGCAGACTCGGGCGACGAGGCAGACTCCGACAACGAGGCAGACTCCGGCGGCGACGAGGGCGGCCCAGCCGGCCCAAGTTCTCTCAGCGACGACGCGGTGTACAGCTATCTCAAGCAGCACCACCCAGCCCATTTCGCCGCTTTGTCTACCCCAACGGAGGCAGAAGCCCAATACGCAAAGGGACGCCACGACGCACTCGTGGCAAGAATCGACGAACTCGTCGCGGCCGGCCGTCCCACCACCATCGCCGGACCACGCTACATTGACGACTATGGACGTAACCTTGACGTCGATCTCATGACACCCGCCTCCCCAACACCACCACCAACTTTGCCGCCGCCAAATGGTCCACCTAAGGGGCCGAACGACAAGAAACAAGCAAAGACGAAGAAGAAAAATGAGAAACGGAAGGAGAAGCGTGATGCGGCCCGCTTGGCCAAAGCATCTTCAAGCGCGATACCGGGACCGAAGTCATCCGGGCCGGAGGAGGCGATCAAGGAGAACGAGACGGAGAAGGAAGAGGCGGAGATGGCGGGGTCAGTGGGCGTAGGGAGACTTGAGGAGGTCGAGGTGGGACCAGTGGCGGAGGACTCGGGCTCAGAGTACAGTCAGGAGGGGATGTAGGGCGGTCTTCGTAAAGAGGATATGTGGACTGGATAGTGAAAGGATTATGCTTGTTACATGATTAGTTTACGATGAATTGTAAAACGTACAAGCGGACGCCTTGACGCTGTTCAATCCATCTACTGTGATATCCTACAAGTACTTCTTAGGGCCGTTCGCTCGGCGACGCTTATATACAACGTAAGAGCCGGCTAGGAGCAGCTGAAACGCGATAAATACAAAGAGGAAGACTCCCATACGGGGAGATTTAGTGGATATGACTGTAAAAATATCAGCGTCTGGTCAAAAAGACAAGTGTAAAGAAGCTTACTGTTCGTCATATGTGCAGGTAGTCCCTCGATTAGACTACTGTGCGAATCCTTGAGTAATGTCTGTATATTTGAGAGCTTGCCATCGTGGTCGCGCACGCTCCTCTCTATACTTTGTAGTCTTTGGTCCATCGCATTTAGCTGATCACCAGAGCTTGACATTGTATTGCGCATAAGCTCTCTGTGCCTCCCTTCTGAGTTGTCGGCAAGTTTTGTGAGTTCACGAGAGAAGCTATCCATTGAGGCGGCAATTATCTGTAATCGGTTATGAAGATCATCAAATTGCGCTTCCGACGTCTTATACGAGGAAGAGGGAGTATCTGCAGGCTGTGACTCGGTGTTTGGAGCAGGCGGCGGTGGGGGTGGAGGCTGCATTCGCCGGGGCTCTTCTCGTGCAAGTGATGTTGAGGTAGAAAGGACAAATTTGTAGGCTTCGAATGAGTCTGGCGTGTCCGCAGACGCGGCTGAGATCCCGAAATAGTACCCGGATGGCAATTTTATCTATTGTCAAGTCAGCATTAACATTGACTCAATGGTTCTGCAAACGCTGACTTTGTCACTCCAGAAACAGCGCTTGTGATCCACGAGGACCTCGAAAGCGTTAGACTCCTGTCTTATTTGAATTTGTGATGGCCGGCCGAGGTTGCGATATGCGTAGTCGCAGTGACCGAAGGCCAACTGATCGACAGCAGCACTTTTGTAGTCAGTGCTTCCATCGTTCATAAAGCCTCTTATGCCTCCCCCCTTTCCTCCATAGGTATCAACTACAAGAACCAACCCATCAAATTTTCCGACTGTGTAGATGCTTGACTGAGCAATGTTCGCTGGTTCTTTTGTATACCATATCTGCAGATTACCACCTCCTCTTTCGGGGCCTGTCGCTCGAAATTCGAAGTCAGCAACCCACTCTGACTGTGCTACACTATATCGCGACTCAGTAACGGAGTCATTTTACGCCAGAGGTCACATACCTGTTTTCTGCTAGGATAGCCCCTCTTCGATTTCCAGGATAGGGAGGGGTTAGGGCCACTTTGTTCGAGTACTGTCTTCATCAGCGACACGAATCTCTGACTTTATGACTATTTTCTGTGTTTACCAGTAGTGGTATGTGCCCCTCTCCTGTTACTTGCCAATTGGGAATGGAGACCTGATTAGGGGATAGGCTGGGCAGGCGTCAGCATATCCTCGCAGACAATTTCTGACATCCTGACCTCCCACTGTGTCCAAAGCTCGAACTGTCGATGATGTACTGTGCTGATGCTACCACTACCATCAGCGGTAGATGAAGTAGTAAATGCATTTATAGTGAAGAGCACGTGCTCTATTGAGAAGAAAGCTGATTTAGAAGCTATGCCTTTGCCGGATTGGACTGGTATCCAATGTCTAATGGGATAGTTCCCGAAAGTTGTTGACAACTCGTACAAGAGGTTTTCGTCGCATGTATCTATGCTTCTGGCCACTGGCTTTGTTTGTTGAAGGCTGGAAGGCCGACAACGCTTTTGACAATACTGGCCGCAGAAAAGCCGACAACAATAGCAACTACACAGTACCAAAATTCCTTGGCAACAGATACAGAGAAGGTGACAGCTCGACAGAGTGTCTAATGTCCAGAGTTGTAAAAGCAACTGCGCGCCTCACTGCAGCGCCGTCTGCAAATTCCATCTTTTGGTCCAGGTGTCATGTAGTCAATGATTGCCCGTATCGAAACAGGGGTACCCCAGGCGCTAGTACCCATCCGTTTCATATTAGATAAGCATCTGTTCTAGCTCGATGATGGACTTCATGGATACTTTTGGTGCTTTTCCATGGTAAGAATCTCCGCCCAATGCCAAGTTTCGTCTCCATGTCTCAATGGTTGAACCATACCCCACCGTAGCACAATGTGCTGTCGCCGCAGCTGCTCTCAAAGTGCTCTTGTTTCCAGCATAGTCAGTGAGAAAAGTACCTCCAATCTCACGGAATCAGCGCTTACAGAGTTTTAATAGCAAATCCACTGATTTCGAGGTTCATCGGAATTGGCTTGCTATCACTCATTCCCTACCTGTCAAAAGCTGGTACTACGAGGTTTCTATTCTCCTCTCATTGCAGATCGCGTCAACCGACATTTCGGGCTTACACTTTCTCCTCAGAACACGTCAGAATGGACCCTCGATTATCCGCCTCTTTTTGCCTACTTCGAATGGGTGCTGTCACTGCTCGCCCAATACGCCGACTCGGCATCACTTAAAGTGGAAAACCTAGACTACGATAGCTGGCAAATTGTGTATTTCCAGCGGTCTACGGTGATTGCGACTGAACTAGTACTAGCATATGCCTTGCACAAGTAGGACTACCATACCATGTTCTTTGTAGGACGAGGCTGACGCACTTCCTTAGATACGTAAAGACTTCATCCCCGTCCTTGAAGCAGACACCACATGCCATTGCGCTGTCGATCTTACTGTCCCCAGCATTGCTCATTATCGACCATATCCACTTTCAGTACAATGGCTTCCTGTACGGCATCCTCATATTGTCATTGGTATATGCCCGGAAACAGTCAACGATGCTCCTCAGCGGCTTTCTCTTTGCGGGACTGCTTTGCCTGAAGCACATATACTTATACCTCGCGCCTGCATACTTCGTCTACCTCTTACGAGTCTATTGCCTTAACCAGAAGTCAATCTTTACCGTCCGCTTTGACAATGCGATCAAGTTGGCATCTGGTCTTGCAGTCATTTTTGGAGCTGCTTTTGGGCCCTTTTGGTACTGGGGCCAGCTCGACCAATTGCTAAACAGGCTTTTCCCCTTTTCAAGGGGTCTCTGTCATGCGTATTGGGCACCAAACGTGTGGGCTTTGTACTCGTTCTGTGATAGGGTCCTCATCTATGGTAAACTAAAGTGCTTCATACCTCTCGCTGAGTGCTGCTGACAGGGTTCAGCTGCGCCAATGTTTGGTTTGTCCGTTGATCAAGCTGCTATCAACAGTGTCACACGGGGTCTTGTTGGTGACTCGTCATTTGCGGTTCTTCCGAACGTGTCACCAAGAACAACCTTCATATTAACGATACTCTTTCAGTTGGTAAGCTGCCCGGCAGTAGATATTGATTTTTCCGTGGAATTGACATTTGACAGCTCGGATTGGTCAAACTGTTTGTCAAGCCAACATGGGAAACATTCATCGGCGCCGTCACGTTTTGCGGCTACGCGTCGTTTTTGTTCGGCTGGCATGTTCATGAGAAAGCTATCCTCCTTGTGATCATTCCATTCAGCTTGCTGGCACTCAAGGATCGGCGACACCTTGGCGCCTTTAGACCTCTGGCAGTCGCAGGACATGTTTCGCTCTTCCCCCTTCTCTTCACAGCCGCAGAGTTTCCGGTGAAAGCTGTCTACACCGTCTTCTGGCTGGTGATGTTTCTTCTGGTGTTCGATCGGCTGGCACCAGTCTCGTCCCGACCTCGAGTGTTTTTGCTCGATAGATTTTCACTTCTCTACATCACTGTTTCTATCCCATTGATTGTATACTGTTCATTAATCCATCGGCTGGCTTTCGGAGACAAGTATGAATTCCTTCCGTTAATGTTTACCAGTTCATACTCAGCAATTGGGGTTGTGGGCAGCTGGATCGGGTTCCTTGTTGTGTACTTTAATTCTTAGCAGCTTCTGAGATACCCATTTAGCCGATAATGTCGATAATAGATTCACTAGCATAGAGCGATCACCTTGAAATTGAAATCAGAAAACTTTGCTTAACCCATTGTGCTTTGTCCCGCCGACCAGACCTGCCATGAATTTGAGTCGACAGTGTATCACCTACAATGATTAAGAACTAGAGTGTGAAATTACACACATCGAAGTGAACAAAGTGAAAATGCGAAATGTCGAGGAGATTCTGCTGAGCAACTTGCTTAGCAGTATGGTCTGGTAGGTGGAATGATGGTGAACAGGACGAATGTCAGAGATGGAAGAAGCAAGCAATCCGTACATGGCCAACAATTCAGATGATTCCGGTAGAGTCTGGGAGTAACAGCTGTTAGCCAGGCTATCCAACCATACCCACATAGAATTTGTACTCGTCGGTCACACCGCACTCTATAGGAGGGTTGACGACGCAAAAGCAAGGATAGGGAACCGATCTGGCTCTGGGAGAGTCAACATCATTGAAAGACCTTGACCTTTGGATTTCCCGAGGCATTACGAGTCGAAAGAGCCCATACAAGACAGTGTTGTGTTGCAGACTGATGCTGTAATGGTGAGTAGCGAGGGAATATGAAAGGGCGAGGACAAAAGGCGGGCGGCCAAACAAATAGAGTATTTTAAGGTTGGAGCTTGTAACTTTTCCGGTGAAGGCAGGACTCCCAGGAGGGCGACACCTTTCGCGCTTACCCAGGCCATGGGTGTAGCGTTACCTCCATATTTTGCCCATGATGCACAATTCCTCTCCCTCCCCGTCTGCCTTTTCCAACTCCACCCCATGCACCTCATCGTCAACCCCATCCACCATCAACCACACACGCCTCAAACCATTCCATTCCGATCTCCATACATGTCCAGAAGCCCTCAGACGCGTAAAGACCTTCCTACGTAACTTTCTGGCCGTTCTGGTGGACCAACCCTGGGGTCCATTGATTTCTGTCCTAAGCGTTGAGAGTTATTCTTTGCGACCCAGGTCTATCATAATACCCTTCATTATAGCTCAGAACGAATCCTATGCGCTAGTGTTTCGAAGCCCTAATTCAGATCTTGAGGCTTTCTGCCGCTCTTGGAAGCCTCCCTGACCAGCCTATGCTACCAACAAGCCGAACTGAGTAGTCTAACATCTCGGACGTGTTTGGCCGTGAACATGGTTTGAAACACTGTATGCTTGAACATTCCTATTGACTAATCAATATCAGGTGCTCTTCAAGCGCAAACCCGTTCATTATAGTCCTAAGGTCCCCATACCTGAGGACGCCGAAGTGAGTCCACCTGCTAACACATTCTGTGTATATGTTGACATAGCTATGAAGGTATGGCCGATTGAGGAGACAGATGAGGTATTCACCAATTACGAGGACTATTTGCACCGGTAAGTCCCCGCCCAATCTTTATATATGTGTAGGGCTAATGCCGCTAGCATGGACTTTTATAAACAAGTTCGTGACTCTGTTCTTTCTTTCTCTTTGTTCTCAGCTAAGCCAGACTTCCCAGAAACGTTTCATCTGCGAAATTACCGGGCATTCTGGGCTAAGTTTCTTTGACGCGTTGAAAAGCGAGGTAGGTTGCTTCCACGGCTCTCCATATATTTTGATACTCAAGAAGAATCGCGAACCCTGACATTGCATAGATGGAAGCATCAGGTGAGGTCGACGATGCCTTCCCTGACGCATTGAGAGAGCCCATCCTCAGAAAAATACAATTTTCAACTATATCAAGAATCGACAGTTTAGGTCAGCATCATGCCACCTCTTCATGCTTTATAGTGCTGACATAGCAGCCTAGTTGACCATGTCTTTGAGGTACCTTCCTTTGGCTATGAACAGGCATGTAGACCCTAATAAAGTTTGCTTTAGGAATTCAAGCAGGACTTCTATCCTGGGGAAAGCGTTACGGTCATTCTCGATAACGCTGATCGATTAAACGGTCATGTTCGAGAGAAGACAAAATTTCCCGAATTGGTCAGAGCAGATGGCACTACGGAACGCAAAGCTTTTGCTCGTTACTTTGTTTGTCTTGCTGATCGGCCAAGCGAGGAAGCCCTCGTTGATGAAGAGCATGTTGTCCGCGACCGTAAGACCTTCACCAAGCAAAGGCTCCGGTCATTCCTTAAAAATACCGTAAGCCGCGAGGCCTGGACGGGTGCACCCTGGACAGTCAAAGCAAAGATTGCTGAGGAGTATCGTATTAATACTGACATTCCTAATCATCTTCGGTATGAGAACCAGGTGGCTCAGAGAAAAGCCAATATCTCCCAAAAGAGAGGCGAGTTTGACGGCACTATACTCAGCTTCTATCCCCCACCTGGTCGTCTCCCTGAACTCAAAGCCAAGGGTTCGAAATCTAAGAACGCTCAGGTCAATCAAAATGCGCAACTAGAGGCACGTTCAAAACAAGATCACTTCATTGAGTACCAGCGTGCTTTAACTGGCAATCCTGCCTTTGGTAAAATTGAGCAACCGACGCGTCCAGTCCAAATCACTCAGTACTACAACGGTCACCCTGGGTTTGCTATCAATGGCTATCATCCAATCGCAGCTAGAGGCCAACCTAAGCCGCCACCTCCTCCTACCCCGAAATACCCCATTGAGGACCTGGAGATCCCCCCTGCTCGTGATGGTACTATTCGTCCAGCGATGAAGTTTCTTTCTCAAGATACGCCAAGTCCAGAACACGTCTCTGACGGCGGTGGGAGTGGTATTTTCATGGAATCAGTCGGCAATCTTTTAGAAACGTGGAACACATTAAACGTTTACTGCGAAGTTTTCCAGATCGACTCATTCACATTTGATGATTACGTTGAGGCATTACAGTTCACGTCCGACGAAATTCAGTGTCAACTTCTTGTGGAAGTCCATTGTGCCGTACTTAAGAAGCTAGTCAACGACGTCAATGATAAGAACGGTCAGGTTCAAGTCGCATTGCCTGAGCCCGCTCAACCTGAAGGCGAAGAGGAGTCTTCGAACCACGATAGCAGTAATGTGCACACGCCAACGCCAGAGCCGGAGGTGAAGCCCTCGAGGCCCACCACGCGGAGCAGTCTCGCTAAATCCGAAGCAGCTGAGATGATAGTGTCGCAGAGAGAGAGAAGATCGGCAACGGTAGACCTCAAGATACACCGTGCCGCTGAAATGGACCATTCAATACGAAACTACGACTGGAAGATGCGGCTTCGCAAACGTGATTTTAGTGATGGCAAATGGATTGTTATCATTGTCGGGCTACTGAACCAATTGTCGGGCAATCCTCGCCTCCGAAAACCTTGTGATGAAATACTTGCAAAACTAGCTCCTCTGGATAAAGAGGCAACCGCTGAAACGGCAATTTCCCAGTATACCACTCTGGACATCAATCTAAGAGTCATGATCTTGCAAATACTTTGCACGCTGTCTCTCGAGACGAAGGCGATTAGGGTCTACATGGAGGATTGCAGCAACCAGATGACGGACTATCGCAAAGACAAAATCCAACTGCAGCGTCGTCGTAAGGAAGTGTAAGCCACACCCTCAAACACAACTTATCACATAACTAATTTCGTTTAGTATGGAAGAGCTAAGGCTCCTTCACGAAGAGCGAAAACTACTGCAGCCGGAAGTAAAGTCCCCAACGCCACCTCCGGAACTTGAGGAGCTCGGGGATCCAAAGGATGAGGCTACAGAGGAAGAAGAAGTGGACGAGGATGTGAACATGGATACCGAAGACGAAGAACCCCATCAGGGACGTTCGTTGCGACGGGCCAATGACAGAGCAGTGGAGCGAAAGCGCAAAGCCGACGAAGAAAAGGAGCGCAAGGAGAGAGCTCAAGCTGAGAAGGCGAAGAAGCCAACGAAGCAGGAAAAGCAGCTTGGGAAGGTCTTGAAGAAGATCGAAGAGGCCAAGGAATTAATCAAGGAGTTGGAAGAGGAAGTGGCGACAATTGAAAACGACCTTAGAGAAGCTGATTGTCCGCGAACTAGATGTCTTGGGAAGGATCGTTTCTGGAATCGCTACTACTGGTATGAACGTAATGCGATGCCTTATGCCGGCTTGCCTGATAGCTCAACTGCCCATGCCGGCTATGCCAACGGACGCCTATGGGTGCAAGGGCCCGATGACCTCGAGCGGAAAGGGTTCATAGAGCTTTCTGAGGTCGAGAATAACCAGTATCGGCGGGCGTTCCAGATGAGTGTTCCAGAACGGAAAATGTTAGAGGAAGGAACAACACATGTCTTCACTGCCAGACAGTGGGGATACTACGATGATTCAGATCATCTCGATAGGCTCATCGGCTGGCTTGATGTTCGTGGCGTGCGAGAGATTAAGCTACGTAAAGAAATCCAAGCGCAACGGGACAAAATCAGTATCCACATGAACAAGCGCAAAGAGTACCTGATGAACAATGACGATAAGAAGTCAGAGTCGGGTGAACCGGTGACGAGGGTTTCGACGCGTACCAAAACATACGTTGATCCTACTGGATTTAGGTGCTTGGCGTGGAGAAATACGACCGCTGAGAAGGAACTTGGTCACATTCACTCGGCTCCCAAGCCACCATCTTACAAGAAGCAAACGGCAAAGGCTCCGAAGAAACCTGTGGAGGAAGAAGGTCGACAGACTCGAGCGACGAACCGGAGCGGCAAGGTCCTTACGCGCCAGGGGACACGCTACGCCTTCTAATAAGCTCCGGCTGAAGTCCACTCATCTAGAATGGACGAGCTTCGGAATTAACATGGCATAGCTACACCAGCGTTTTTTCGAGCGTCACATCCTGTCCCTCATGCATAACGAATTCACGGATCTCTATCATCGGATTTGGTTCTACCCCAAAGCACATGCTGCTGACAAAGGCGTTAGTTGTTAAGGAGCATCCTCCCAACTGGAGACGGATGAAAGATTAGATTTGTCTTCGACTACTCCGCGATGGCGGCATGTTCTATCACATTCTGGGAATATGCGTAAGGCCCGGCTCTACTTGTATGGGTGGCTAGGTAACATACCGTACACCCTTCTGCCTCAGATCTGTCGTCATGATACTTGTACTACTAGCTAGATAGTAACAAAAATCCTCTAGTAGTATGCCAAACAAAGGCTTCCAATATAACTGCCAACTACCTTTGGGAAAAACAGTCCCGCCACCTACCTACTAGCTTAATGGCCGTTGAGTCTAACTGGAAGTCCCACTCTGCTTTTCCTACATTCCACTTATTTCCATTGGTCTCATTGGCCATATCTATTAGCGAGATTCCCTAGAAAATAGATTAAAAACTTTGGCCTTGAAATTGTTATTTTTTATGTCCGTGAGTCTAGATTTTCGACTCACGTGATATATAAATACTAGAGCCGGAACTGATCAAGGTTCGGCCCGAGATAGGAGTACTAAGTTTCAGCCCTGCACTGCATCACATGTACCTTAAGGTAACGCTTGCAGGTCCATAAACTGAATATTACAACAGTTATATAGTTTAGATCAACTACGCACAAGCGATACTATCTCAGTATGGCATCTGGCGAACTGAGTCCTAGAGGTACGCCAAAGTTTCATGGGTGGCAAAACAAAATTATCACTTACTGATCGTTCCTTCCAGCATCGGTTGCTTCAAGCTCTGAATTGAGTCTGGTTGATCCAGCTGCTGCTGGGAAGCTGCTGTCCAAGAAAGACAAAGTTCCTGGTACTGTCAAGCTAAAGAAGTCCATTGCGAAAAAGACAAAGCCCAAGGATGGAGAGGGCAACGGTGAGTTGGGCTGGTGCTATGTTTTTATCTTTACCATAAATATCTGATGAGGTTACAGAGTCAAAAGCTGGTGGCGCGACTCGAAGCCCATCTCCGGATTCCGCAATCACAAATGACATTGACACTGACCTCAAATCTTCCTTCCCATCCGGCCGACCACTGGAAGACCGCCCTGACATGATCCAATGCAAGCACTGCAAGAAGCCCATGGTAAAATCAGTTGCAGCATCTCACATTAAAATCTGCGAGCAGAAGAAGAAAGAGCGTGCTCGGAAAAAGAAAGAAGCCAAAGAAGCTTCTCAAAGAGCTAAAGAGGGCAAACCCGAGGACAAAGAAAAAGACGGCGATGTCCCTATGGAGGATTCTGTGACTGTAAGCCGCGATGAAATTACCGATGGTATCATCAAATCTGCCAAAAAGAGCGCTGCCAAAGAGACGCCTGACGGTGGACCCAAGAAGAGCAAGAAGAGAAAGGCAGACGGTGAAGGGGACAAGGAACCCAAGAAGAAGAAAGCGAAAAAGGACGAACCGCCTAAGCCAAAACTTCCGAAACCAAAAGGTCCCGTGGACGTCGAGAAACAATGCGGTGTCCTACTTCCCAATGGCGGTTTCTGCGCGAGAAGTTTGACTTGCAAAAGCCATTCTATGGGCGCTAAAAGGGCTGTTCCCGGCAGGAGTCTGCCCTACGATATTCTGCTCGCACAGTACCAAAAGAAGAACCAAGCCAAGCAGCAAAGTACGTCTTTTCTTTCTCCCGTTCACTATTCCCATACATTTCTACCCCGGCTCCATCGGCCCCAACTTAAGACTTCTTCTAACATCAAAAACAGAAGCAGCCATCTCGGCCAACGCCCCCCTCCCAGATGATTTCGAAACCACCGGCCCCATCGACTCGGACGAAGAAAAAGACGCCGTCATGGCCGCCATTGCCCGCTCCCGCCCACGCCCGCTCGAACAACACATCCATATCCCGACGCGGAGAAAATATCAGTACGTGCGCATGAAGGAGATGCTGGGGAATGCGCTGGGTGGGGGTAGAGCTGGCGGCGGATTGTTTGGGAGGGTGGCTGATGGAGGGGATACGGGGGTGGCGGGAGATGGTGGGGCGGAGAGGAGGGGGAGCGTGGTTACGGGGGGGAATAGGGCAGCGGGGGCGGGGCAGGCGCAGAGGAAGATGTTGGGTGGGGGTGCGGGGTCAGTATCTTGAATGGTTGGATGGAGTTTGGGATGCATTTTCTGCATGAAGCGGACACGGGTGGGGAATCCCATGTCGTAGTCCTGGAGATTGTGCGTCCAATGGCTTCGGTGCAAGTCGATTTCTTTGGAGTAGATTTGCATTTTTTATGGGGCAAGGAAAGATACCAGCATGGATGGCTTTTTGGGATGGGTATACTGGGCAATATAGATTCGAACTATATCATCTGGTATCTCATCTATCCGTTCTTACGCACTCAACAAACATCACGGTCATCTACCATCTACCATCTACCATCTCCCGCTACACTCTCTCGGAAACAAAACGCAGCCAGATCGTCACACAAAGAATCCCACATCCTCCGGCAATACCTCTACAGCATACACATCTATGGCGTACACCTCCCCGTAAACCTCGGATAAAGACAACACTCCCGCACCGTCCACCGCCCACACATCCAGGCCAGGAAACGTTCAAGGCCGAGACCGTAGCCGCCGTGGGGGGATGTGCCGTATCTAGATGTAGAGATTTTGGTTAGTAAAGTTGGACTATTGGATTGGTTGATGCATTACGTTCGTGTCATGGCAAGGAGGAGGAGAATAGGAATATCGACTTACTTCCGCTGGTCAGTGTACCAATAATAGGGCTCCGCGCCAATTCCCTCCCGCTTATACGCAGCCATCAGCTCGTCATAATCTTCCATCCTCATGCTCCCACCCACAATCTCGCCAACACCCGGCATAAGGCAGTCTACGCTCTCCGTGACACGCAGATCAGCGGGGTCTTTTTTCATATAAAACGCTTTAATCTCGACGGGGAAGTGCGTCAGGAAAATAGGCCGGGCGATGATATCCGTCATCTTGCGCTCGGCCGCTTCAGCGATATCATCTCCGAACTGATGAGGCTGGCCTTCTTCGTTGAGAATGGCATGGTCGCGGAGCCATTCGATGGCGTCGGAGTAGCGCATGCGTAGGAAGGGGCGTTCGGGGACTTTGAAGGAGGGGTTGAGGTCGTAGACGAGTTTTTTGGTCGCGGGGTTGGATAGGGCGTGCGTGATGACAAGGGACATAACTTCCTCGAGATGGACGAGTAGGTCTTCGAAGGTGATGAAGTCGAGTTCGGCTTCAATGTGTGTGTATTCACTCAAGTGCCGCCGCGTAAGCGATTTCTCTGCGCGGAAGGATGGAGCAACGCAGAAGACGTTTCCTAAGCTGGGCAGGCAGGTCTCGAGATAAAGTTGTGAGGATTGCGTGAGATAGGCCTTCTCGCCGTAGTAGTCGAAGGCGAATAAGGTAGAGCCGCCCTCGACTTGCGTTTGCACCATACATGGTGGGGTCACTTCAAGGCAGCTCGGTGTTAATTCTTCGTACGTTTGGCGAAAGGCTCGTAATAGGGCGGCGCGGACTTTCATGACTGAGGAGGAGTGCTCGCCGCGAAGGACGAGGTGGCGGTTGTCATAGAGGGTTTGGGCGTCGGAGTCAGGGGCCACACGGGTGGTGATTGCTTCTTTATCACCAGCGGCTTTTCCAATTATTTCGTAGTAATCGGCGTGGAGTTCGCGGTCATCGGGAGCGTGCTGTTTGGGAGGGACCTCCCACATTTCGCCATATATTTCCATCGAGGTTTCGAGGGTAAGCGTCATGGCGTCGTACGTTTTGCACAGGTCGCCAGTGAGGACGCATTGGAGGAAGCCGTAGCCGTCTTGGAGGGTGATGAAGATGACGTCTTTTTGGGAGCGAAGTCTATGGACTCGCCCTGTAACCCGTACTCTTGTGCCTCTACCCTCACTGTAGTCTACGTCCTTGGAGCTCGTCCCGCTTCGAAGTTTTATTTTTTCTGGGTCTTTCTGGTTGAGCATTATTTTGGTGGCTTTTGGTAAGCTTGCATCTTGGGAAATCTTGATCTTTTTTGCCATCTCCAGCCCTTGTTGGCGCTTTTCGGCCTCTTGCTTTTCCCGTATAGCAATATCATCTCCTTTTGCTAATTTCCTCTTATGTTGGTCATACAATTTCGTGGCCTTTTTCAAAGCAGATGTTGCAGCTGGTTTCCATTCTCGAACTTCTTCCGGTTTTCCACCTTCACTGGGAGTTACTGTTTCCGTTTTGCGCGCGAAATACTGCGTACCGTCTGCGGGGGGGTGTTGGATGAGGGCGAAGAGTAACGTTTGGTATGGGAGGTCTTGAGTGCCATCCTGAGAAGACTCGTCGTTACCGACGTCTTCGTCAACGTGTACAGCTCTACTCGGGGCTGCCATGGTGTTCAATGGCAAGGGGAATGTGTAGCAAAGAGGATGCCAGTTGAGTCACGAAGTCTGCGCCGAGATTACAGTAATTTATCACTAGCGCGATGCGGCACAAGTAAAATACATTGGGCGACCAATTTGCGACTTCCGCCGTAAAGCTCTTTGAATTCCTCCTACTTGTAACACCATGATCCGGCATGCCACCGCGCCTGCTTCAACCAGACGAGTATGAACTTCCTACTCGGGCCTCGTCTGAATCTCACGAGGCTTTCGACCTCGATGACACCGACTTCGAATCTCAAGGCCTTACGAACGCCTCCTATATTCAGCGTCGTCGCTCAAGGTCGTTGCTACAATGGCTTTTGTTCCAAGTGAAACCAATTTTCAGCCGGCGTGGCTTCCGACACGGACATGCAAAGCATTCAAAAGGGCGCAAATTTGGACTGCGTAGACTTTCCACCCGCCGAATTTGCTTTCTTTTCAATATTCTTATAGGGATGATCTTCGCATTGGTCTCAATCACGGCAATTTTTCGACCTTCTTATACTAGGCTACCAGCGCACTATGAGACCCTAAGGAAACGAAGTCTACAAACTAATGAGAATGGGCGCGCAAATCCTAACAACGAAAAGGTGTTCATTGCTGCCAGCATCTACGACAAAGGAGGAAAACTTGTAGACGGAGCTTGGGGCAAGGCAACCTTAGGTCTTGTAGAACTCTTGGGCCCTGAAAATGTGTTCTTGAGTATCTATGAGAGTGACAGTGGTGCTGAGGCTCAAGTTGCATTCAATGGTTTTAAAGATAAAATACGATGCCAGCACAATTTAGTTTTCGAAGACAAATTACCCATCGAGAATTTACCCAAGGTCACCTTACCTGATGGTTCTCATCGAGTCAAACGTATGGCATATCTAGCCGAGGCTCGCAACAGAGCCCTCCGACCCCTAGATGAGCCCTCGAACACCAAGTATGATAAGCTGCTGTTCCTAAATGATGTTATCTTCGACCCAATCGATGCAGCACAACTCCTTCTATCTACCAACCTAGATGGCAATGGAAGAGCCTCTTATCGAGCGGCTTGCGCAGTTGACTTTATCAATCCGTTCAAATACTACGACACCTTTGCCACTAGGGATCTGGAAGGCTATAGCATGGGCGTTCCATTCTTCCCCTGGTACTCGTCAGCAGGCGGTGGGCACAGCAGGCAAGACGTGTTGGACGGCACAGACGCTGTGCGTGTCAAAAGCTGCTGGGGTGGAATGGTAGCTTTTGATGCACAGTACTTTCAGAGCACTAACTCAACTGGGGACTTGCCAGAGAGACTCCACGCCGTTAGCGATGTCAATAGATCGCCTAGCAAATCTACTCGATCAAAATTGCCACCCATTCGTTTCCGCGCCGAACCTGACCTCTATTGGGACGCTTCCGAATGCTGCTTGGTCCAAGCAGACGTGCTGATGGCGGGTTCCAAAAAGGATGTTACTAGAGATTATGAAATCTACCATAACCCCTTCGTCCGTGTTGCATATGACTCAAGAGCACTTTGGTGGCTCAAATATACCCGTCGCTTTGAGCGTCTTTATACTATACCACAGTTTTCGATCAACAAACTTGTTGGGCTGCCCTGGTTCAATCCCCGCCGGGCGGAACTCGAAGGAGAACAGGTCAAGGAGCGCGTATGGATTGCTGATGCATCCGCGAACGCAGGCGGATCATTCCAGGAAGTAACTAGAGTAGCCACCCGGGGTGGTTATTGTGGGATGCGGACCTTACAAGTTCTCAAAGAAAGTCCACGAGAAGGCGAAAAGAACTGGGAAGCGATTCCGGTTCCTGCGAGATGAGTAGAACCTTGAACACCTCTTAATCTATCTGTATGCAGGTATGGCGTTCAGATACCCTGGGCGGTTGGATACTCGCTACGTTGTGTCATTTTACTTTATCAACAACCTGGAAGCGTCACATACCTAAGGTACCTTATGGGAGAAGCTATTTTGTTGACGAATGATCTCATACCTTAATCTGTGATATCCATGTTCAACATGCAGAATCAAGTCATCCCTGGTTTCCAGTACCTGATTTCAACTTTATCTCGTGGGTGTTTGTGTGAATTTCTCCGACATCGCAAAGTATGTTGTTTGGCTCGTGCCCTGAAGATTGTGAATTTCCTCAACCCGGACCATCAACACACCAACAACCACCAACAACCACCAACAACCACCAACAACCACAAAAACCTCTTCCTACCCCATACTTCATCCCTCTACCCCACACTCTACCCCACACATCATCATCCTCTTCGTACCTTCTGCCACGTTCGTAGATTTCATTGATAGGCATCAGATGCGAGACCCAGCTTAAGACAAACAAAGTCCTCATCAAACACACTGTAAGCATTCTCGTCAACGCTCTGCATGGGAAAGAATCATGTCCTTACCATACACAAGCAGATATCGCGATGTCTCCATACCAGGGTCCACCCATCTCTGTCGATGATGCCGACAACATACGTCGGTTCATCGAGCAGATGTCGGGTCGTTCGGGCACCGCAAAGCCTACGACCATCTCAGTTGACGATCAACCGACTGTTTTGCCGACCACTAATGAAGAAAGTACGGATACAGACCGTGACACGTCCGATATGAGCACCAACTCGTCGCCCCCAGCTGCACCTGAGCATGACACTGTCCAGGCTTATGATATGCAGAGTCCCCTAGCACGCGGAGTCTTGGCCCCACCACCAACCCCAAACATGCCTCTTGGTAATGAAGAGATTGGAAGAATGATCCATGATCAAGTCAACGCTCTTCCCACGTCCAGCACTTTCTCTCTAGGGGATTCCAAGTACGCGCCGAGGAAGTCGTCACTGCTCACTGGCACCCGACCACCTGGAGTTCACATCTCATCCTCTCCAAAGATGCCGCCGGTGTCAACGGAGCAGCGTAAGGATCATAATCTTTCGTTTGCTAGAATGTCATTTATCACTTCTGAAGACCAGCCATCACGCTTTCCCATCCTGCTGTCTAAGCAAGCTGGCGTTGGCTTGATGGAGCTTCCTGAGAAGGAGACAACATTTGCTGTCAACTCTAAGGAAGACAAAGACAAGATGCCTGAGATCGAGACGTCAGTGTCGAAATATGATTCTCCGCTTATTGTCAACTCCAAGGCCGCATCTGGCTCCAGTGAACTCAAGGATAAGTCACCTCCCGAGTCTACTACTGTGTCGATGCCACAAGACAGCAAGAAGCCGGTATCGTCTGAAGAAGGTACGAAGGCGTCTGCCTACACTCCTCCTACCACACCTCCACATCTACGAGCTGCGAAGAAGCACGACTACCCCGTTCCCTCATTTTCCGACCTGAAGGTTAAGGACGAGCCGACTGAGAAACCTACGGTCGTTGTCAAGGAAAACAAGCTACCTGATACTCACGCCAAGCTGACATCTGGCGATTCTTTGTCTCGCGATATGGCTAAGTCTCAAGCTGCTAAAACTGTTCCGCTGCGCCGCGAGTACTCCCCTTCTCGTGGTACGCTCGCGACTCAAACTGCCAAGGAAGACGAGACCCTGAAAAACGCTCTCTACTTCACGTCTTGGCCCAAGTTGCAGAGAGATAAGCCAGGTACGGGATCTTCGAATCGATACAAAGATTATTACTGACTCTTATTCTCAGTCTCACGTGCGCGTAAAGTGGTTCTTGTAGGTCTGCCACCAGCTTCCAGCCCCGTCTTTGTCACATCCTTGATCCACGGCGGACCGATTGAACAAGTCGCACTTGTCGGGCCTACAACGGCATTTGCACTATTCCTAAACGCAGATGACGCTGCCAAGTTCTACAAAGCCACTGGCAACGGCATCGAATGCCAAAAGGAGGGTATCAAATATGTCGTTCTTACCGAGATGAACGTTATAGATGTCGATGTCGTTGGTGGAAAACTTCGCCAGTGGATTGACAGTGGCATGACGCGCTGCGTCCGAGCCATCGGCGTCGATGAAGAATGGACTTTGGCAAGACTTTACGGATTAGCAGAGGCTAAGAATCGAAAGGTGGAGGTGATTGAAGTTGGGGAGAACCAGAGTGGAGTGAGTCGCATCATTACTACCATAGCACCTTCCCGGTCTACCCAACTAGCACCAGACTAACCCCATCTCACAGCTCCGCTCCGTCGTCTTCCGCTTCTGCAAAATCGATCACGCCGTCGAATTCAAAGCCAGCATCTCCCGCTCCGACGACTGGGAACAGTGCAACATTCACTTCTCTCCCGATCCGTAAGTCTCCCCTATTCCACACACAGAACCGTAAAACCCCTGCTAAACCCCAGCGATCTCTCCAGGTGCGCTGAAACTCCCAAAGCCTCAGCTACCTAATCACAGGATCTCTAGGGTTGTTGGAGAGACTGTATGGGCAGGAGGACAGGTTTGCTAGCGTGCTACGCAGGCTTCAAGCGGAAGCGTAATCAAAAAAGTCATGTGAAACGAGAGCGAGATGTTAATACCGAGGTTGGCTAAAGCGTAAGGGGTGTTTACATGTATGCTAAGCGTGCTTGCTGTCTTGATCGCAGACGCACGGTTTAGTCGTAGTAGTTGCACATACATACGCATGGCATGCTCTCTGTCCCCACCCGTTCACGGTCTCCCTCCCTCGTTCCCTAGTTAGTGAGTCTCCTACAATCTCACTCTCATTTTAAGTTTTTTCCCATTCCCGCTATTCGCGCAAAGAAGCAGGGTATATATATATGTTGAAGGAAAACATGGGCGAACCTTTAACAAGTCCCAGAGCTACCTTAGCTAGCTTGCACACACGGGGGAGATATCTGTGTCACTGTGCGATAAAGGCTTTTCCTTTTCACACATTTCATCCCATCCCATCCCATCCCAACCCATCCCATCCCATCCCATCTCACTCATCTCATCTCTCTCTCATCTCTCTCATCTCCCCTCCTCACCCCCCCCTGCCCCCCCCCCCCCCATCCCTCACCATCCCTCACCATCCCTTCACCATCCAAAACCATCCAAAACCTCCTCCTACACTACCCACCCCACCCCACCACACCCCACCCCAGCTTCTACACTAACCCCACCAACCAACCAACCGACCACCAACCATAAAAAAGAAACCTTCCCGTTTTTCTCAAGTTCGTTGGATTTGAATTTGAAATGAAATGACAGTCTTGAGGTTTCGACGGTAGTACTTTATCGTTGTTGTTTTTTTCTTATTATTAGGGGGTTTTGGGTTGAGGTGAGGGTTGTGTGGGTACTGTAAGCAGTCGCTTTTGCTCGTTTTCTTTTCTTGGTTCTTGGTTCTTGGTTCTTGGTTCTTGGTTCGTGGTTCTTCTTGGTTCTTGGTTCTTCTTGGTTCTTTCTAGCGCCACCCCTTTCCGCTCTTCTTCTTCTTCTTCTTCTTCTCCTTCTTCTTCTTCTTGCTTCTTGCTTCTTCTACCCCTTTTCGCTCTTCTTACTTCTTCTTACTTCTTCTCCTTCTTCTTCTTCTTCTTCTTCTTCTTCCTCTTCTTCTTCTTCTTCTTCTTCTTCCTCTTCTTCTTCTTCCTCATCCCCCCCCCCTTTCGAACCACACACAACGATTTCCCAAAAAAATTGCAAGGATTCGCTGTTTTGGGAATTAGTAATATGGGTGTGAGTGTGGGTGTGTTTTGGGGCGGTGGAGGGGGGGTGGAGGGGGTGTGAGAGATGAGGGATGAGAGATGAGGGATGAGGGTTGGGGATGATGGGGCTTCTGAGGGGGGGGCAGGATGGGGGAATGGGGGGAGTATAGCAAGGTCGAGGAGGAGCATAGCAAGGAAGGGAAGCTTTCCACGCCCAAGCCAACGCCCAAGCCAACGCCCAAGCCAACATAGAGAGAGAGAGAGAAAGGATAAAGCCAGCCATGACAGGGAAGGAAAATATCTGGCGGAAGCGATGTGGATGAGCTCTACGGGGATGAGCTCTACTACGGGGAGAGGGAGGGGAGGGGAGGGGAGAGGAGGGGAGAGGAGGGGAGAGGAGAGGAGAGGAGGGGGAGTGGAGGGAAGGGGAGGGGAGGGAAGGGGAGGGGAGAGAGTTTAAAAGGTAAGAGAGTTTACAAGGTAAGAGAGTTTAAAAGGTAAGAGAGTGGGCATTTATATCTATCTATCTATCTATCTATCTATCTATCTATCTATCTA
>JAABUU010001842.1_pt1 | contig 32963 bp, 39 predicted proteins | sample 5559301 | NCBI WGS metagenome assembly JAABUU01 (sample SAMN10711884, study PRJNA513360) | rock metagenome | isolation source: Antarctica rocks | place: Antarctica: Victoria Land, Richard Nunatak white
GAGGTATATAGATCACCTTCTTCCTTCTATCTTTCTTAGGAAGAATAAATCTATTAGAGATATGACTCTACTATACACTCAAGATATCCACATGAACCTATTCGCTCTGACCCTCATATACCAATAGGGACTTATTAACTTCTCTTTGGATAACGATCATATCTACCTTCAGGAAGAGCGCAGGCACTACCATACCATATGATTGCTGGATTTCAACATAGACTTACTTGCTGGTTCAGAAGCATAGTCAGAAAGATTACTACTGATGAGCATGAATGAAGAAGAAGAAGAAGAAGATTGAAGCGAGCAAAGAAACATGATGAGGTTTATAGCGAGGAAAAAGCATTACATTCGTTGAGTACGCCATAGAAGTTACATGTACGTTCTCCCACGCATATCGAATGATCGACCAATTATGAGTACCTTGATATCTTCTTGGATCGATCTTCTCTCTCCATTCAAAAAAACGTCTTTTTCAACGGGCTTTCCACATGTTTATTATACCCATCGAGTTTGCCGAGAGATGCCGTCAAACAATCATGCTTTACAAACTATTCGCCATCGTCTGTCTGTCCAGCCCGACCTGAACTATTGAAATAAAGCAATCGTGCTGATCATTCTGGGTCGTCCATCTCAGAGCTTAGCTTTCCCTTTCTCAGGAACATCCCGCCTCAGTGGTGGTATCGGCATGGCGCAGATGAATACTCCCATCGTTCCTCCTCCTCGTCTCCTCACCATCAATCACCATCCCCTCCAACCCCCGTCCTCCTGCCTCCTGCCTCTCCCCCCTTCCTCCCGCACCGGGATGATCGGAATCCGTCGTGAAATTCATCATCTCTCGCGCCCCTTCATCATCATTCTGATTATTCGAAAAACGCAAACCGAAAAAGTCAGCAACCTGCAAACCAACCAACCACCTCTTCGCCCAAATTGGAAAGGTGACTGAGGCGCAGGGTAAAACACAACACAACATGGGGGGGGGAAGGGCGACTCAACATCGACACGGTTAGACAGATAGATGATAAGAAACATACATAGTCGGCGTAGAACACAGCGCCTACATCTCGCAGACGCGCATTGAAGACCTCTGGATCGTCGGCGTTGTCGCTGGGGGGCAAGGAGCGTAAGCGCGCGTACTGCTCATCCGTGGGCGCTTCGAGTACCCAGACGCCCTTTGTGCCGGGCACCCAGCCGTACAGCGACGCGTTGACGCGGCCTCGCGGTTGGAGCGACGGCGTTGAGTCAATCAGGTCTTGGTACTGGGATAGGGAGTAGCCGAGGGGGCCTGAGCCTGTCTGGGCAATTTGTTGTTGTTCGCTCATGATGATAGATGGAGGTCAAGCGTCGATCGATGGTGATGGGGAAGGATAGGATAGGGTGGGGCAAGGTACGAGGGGGGGATGTGATGAAGAGAAGGGAGGAGAGAGAAGAGGGAGGTTGTGGTGATTCTTATAGGTGTGGACACAATGGTTGCATGGAGGGATTCGGGAATTGTTGTTGAAACTTACACTGCCCGCATGCATGCGAGGATGCTGCGTAGCGTAGGATGTGGAGATGTTGCAGGTCGACGAGTGAGCGGTCGTGACTGTGAGTGCCGTCACTCCGAGAGGTATCAAATCAATGCACTACTACGTATTATTCAGATCGCAAAATCGTAGACTTGATTATTGTTATGGTAAAAGGTAGTCAGTCACGTGGGACCACGATTCTGGAGATATCGCTTCTGTCAACAGCTGAGCAATGCATATTCTGTTCTACAGTATATCTGCCCCAAAACAAGCACTGTCTATCGACCCATTCACCGGCAAAAGAACGCCCCTGTTTTCATCAACCACCAACCAAACAAACCGTCCCAGTCCTCCTATCCATCCATCCCTCACTCAAACACCCTGATTGACCCTATCAGATCTCCTCCCAGTTCACCACGAAGCGCTGTGGCCCTTTCTCTACACAAATTTAATCGAATTGATGCGATGTCCGTAAAAATTCGGCTCTGTCATCATGTAATTGTTCGCATCCACGCACGAGCCCTTATCAGGCTCTTCGCCATTGATGGCGGGGATCTCTCCCATGTCTGCGTTGGCAGGGCAGCCCGTCTCAGAGAAGGCCCGGACGTTGCTGTGGCCCCGGGGCCCACTGCCGAGAGCCATGTTGAAGCCGTTGGTCTGCCCGTCGATATCGACACAGCCCATTGACCATGATTTGGCTTCGAAGAGGGATTTGGTGGCGCTGCAACAGGGGGAGAGGGTCAGGTTAGTCTTTGTGGGTTTTGGGGATGTGTGAGGTGTGGCAGGAGAGAAAGGGGTGCACGATGACCTACCATTTGTTTTCACCGAACTGGGTGATGCGGGTTTTAGTGTATCGTTTCTCGAGGTCTGGGGTCGGGTTTGCGAGGGAGGTGAGGGCGCAGAGGGCCATGACGACGAGTGGAGCGGTATACATATCGAGTAGGATATGGATGTTGACGGTAGGCAGTAACTTGAGGTTTGAAGGTGGGCTTTGAGGCCGTGATGGGGATCATTTGCGTCACCCCCAAACCAGGAGACAAAGATCTGGAAGGCGAGCCATTTGCGACGTTGGCCAAAACACGGCGGGAGCCTTGAAGGGGCGGGGTGAGTTTGGAGTGCGTTGTGGACGCGTAGAACGAGAGGGCAGAGTTAGTGTTGGACAGGGAGTTTCCGTGGAACGGCTCTATCGTCATTGATCCGCCACTACAAAGAAGTTCGTTTATGAAATTAGCAGTCTAAACCTTTGCCAAAAACGCGTCATCGGTAGCGTTTCAAACACAATGGCCCAGTCTACTTGCAGCTCTACGAGATTGATACAATTGTTCCAGTCTGCACCTCTGATAATCGATGCCGGCCCTTTCGGGGCCCCAAACGCTTGCAATCCTGTCAAATTCCCACGCCAAATGCAGACAGCGCTAGTCTCATGCACATTCGAGACTTATGCTTCCAGGGAGACTTCGAGCATCCAGCAGAAAACCACTCTCGATTTCGCTTTCCAGTAGAACAAAGGAGCCACGATCTTGAACGACATTTCCGTGATGGAGCACCAGCATCTCGTTCATAGCCTCATCCCAAAGATTCACCAGTTCTGGCTCCACCCATGGTTGGTCGGTAATCCAGAACCTATCGTGTAGGGTTGCCGTCCCATGCTTGAGATCATCCACCCTTGGCCAATTCACATTCCACCTGCCTGGTTCGAACTTTCTCCAGGGCATTCGTCCATTTTTCCTGTGAGCATGCCTGAAGATCCCCTGCTCCATATATTGGCTATCAAAGCTGTCTGGGATCGACAGGAGAGAGGTATAGTAATCAAATATTTCTAGGGATGGCGATGCAAGCCAAAATCCACCATTGATTGCCTCCGGGTAATAAGGGATTGGCGGATCTGGTTTTCGGCTTCCATACGTATCAGCTACTCCAACAAATAAGTAGGTGTCTGGTAGTCGTGTCTCCCTAGAGAGGCTGGTATGGGCTTTTTGACCTTCGCTCAGGCGTGTCTTACACCTTTGATTCGAAACAGGTTCGCTCCAGATGCCATCCAGGGATTTGATAAGAAGCATATCTGCGTCGAGGTATAGGATCCGATCGTAGGACACTTGCTCGAAGACCCGTAACTTGCATAGCTGGTCGATCCAGCGCTCGCGCCTAGGATGGATCCAATCGTTCGTCCACCGCACATAGTCTATCTCAATCACGGAAGCCCCCTTGGAGCGAAACACATCGCGCCGAGCCTCTGATACATGTGGGACAACAAATACCAATAGCGGGATTCCGAGCCAGGTGCGTGTCGATGGACGGTGCAGAATTTGATGAATGAGGAGCCGGACTGCGTCGAAGTATGGATCTTCATCGCACTCCTCTGCAAGACGAGTGCAATAAAAAGTTGCATACGCAACTTTGTCATGTATCCTTGCCATGGATTTCAGGATACTCGAATCGATCGTATATAGTACAGGTCGTGCCGCCGCGATGGGGTGTTGAATGGCCCCCGCTTTGCTCCGAGATTATCCGGACGGTGCGCCCTGTCGCTTCAGTGCAGTGCCTTCGATTGGAAACGTGTACGACCGCAAAACGACGTCTCGGATATTCATCGCACTTAAAGGTATCAGAACAGAGTCCACAGAGATCTTGAATTGATCTCCACTTTGTTGATTTTGCTGTGCTCAGCCTCGCTCTTATGGGGAGTCGGGTGTCGCTTGCACCCTGCACATGAGCTGCGTGTAGGTCCCCTACTGAGTCCGTTCTTCATTGCTTATTGCATACTAGCTGCAGATTGAGTTATGCTTTTCACCACCTTCCTCAATCTAGGCATCATGCATAGTCGCCCAGTTCCCTGTCGAAGTGGCCGCTTCTGCCTGCGAATCTTGGGCACGTGAACCCTATTGCGGCTTCGCACTCTACAATGGATCTCATTTGACGAAACCTGTCCTTATCCATTCATAATAGGCATGATATCTCATAATATCGAACATGACAACGTTATTCATTTCGTAACCGCTTCGTCAGGAATCAGAAATGTTTTTTTGACTGAACACGCGCATACGTTGGCTCAGAGCACCGATCTTTTCACTTCCAATGAAATGTGAGAGACATCAAGTCATCAGCTGCACCGTCAAGCCACCTATCGTATGAAGCGACTCAACGGATGATTCCATACGATCCATTGCCTCAAAAAAATCCTCCTCTGAAATGGTGGACTGTACCTCCAGTTTCTCCGACAGATTTTCCGAGAGCAGATTAATCCGATCCCTTTCCCTGAGCCGGTCTAACAAGATCCGGAACGCAAATGCAACTTTGGTGCGTTCTTCATCACTCTCTGAAACACAAGTGTGCCGCACACAGTTGAAGAATTCCTGCGCGGTTCTGCCGTCTTCGTCTACGGCATCTGGACTGAGTCCCTCGAGACAGAGGGGAGCACTGGACAGGAGTGCAATCGTACTCAGGTTTCCGACGGCAGCGGCATCATGTAGCAGAGTCCTTCCATTAGCTGCCGATCGATCGGCTCGTGCACCCGAGTCTAGCAACAATTTTAGAACGTCGTGGCTGTTATTGAGGACGCAGGTGTGCACCGGCGAAAGCTTCTTATTGTCAAGTGCATCGATATCGGCCTTGAGAGCTATCAATCGCCGTGCGGATTCGATTCGATTTCGAATGCAGGCACGATGCAAAGCAGTGAGCCCAGTTTTGTCAGCTAGATGGATGTTGGTGTTGTACTCGAGTAGGCTATCGAAATATCGTGGATCATCACGGACGTACGCTGCCAGCGACAAAGTAGTTTGGCCACGGTTGTTGAGGGCGTCGACGCGAGCTCCTGCCATGAGTAGGGGATGAAACGATCTGTAATTGGAAGAGATGGCTGCTTCGTGAAGTGGCGTCCAAAGCGCGTCAGTGGTGAGGTTAGGGTCGGCCTCCCGTCGAAGTAGGGTCGAGACAGCGTCCAGGTCACCTCTAGCAGCTGCAAAATGGAGAGGCGTCTTCCCCATTACATCTTGCTTGTCAATCTCAGCGGTGGAAAGGCTAAGATAATCGTCTAGCGACGCATTGGAGATGCCCAAGACGATCTTGTGAACAGGAGTAAGGTCTCGTTCGTCTAAGAAGTCAGAGTACTCGGTTGGCCCTCCGATCACGCAAGGGTCAATGGTCGGGATACGTAGCTTCTGGAACGATATCTCCCAGCAAGCTCCAACGGCAGACTGAAAGTATTTGTCCTTGTAGTCTCGATTGGCTTTCTGGTCCAACAGGAACTGTGCGGTGGAAACATGACCATAGTATATAGCAATGTGCAAAGCTGATCTACCGTCTGACTCCCGGATATCAATCGGTGAAGCCAGATCCTGGAGGAAGAGATCTCGAATGCGGGCCGTGCTGCCCTCCATAGCGTAAGAAAACAGAGGAGAGTGGTCTGGAATGACTCTCATAACCCGAAGGTTCATCGTCGGGGTGGCATTTGCGTCCCATCTAGCCACCACTTCAACCATGCGATGGAGCATCCAGCCGGGGAAGTAGTAGGATGCATTGACTTTGGATTGATGTCGCTCTCTACACCGTCTTTTGCTACATTTCATGGGATTCAGCAGAGGAGTGCCGCTATATCTCATGAATAGCAAGCCAGTGACCTAATTCATCCACCATGGAGATTTGACAAGGGCTGTGGAATGGCAGGTGTAAGAGCAGTACTTTGGACAACTTGTTGTTGAGACGGTCGTTTGGAAGCAAACTGCTTCTTGATTTGAATCTTCTTCAAAGTGTGGTGGGCTAATGGAACGCTCCATCAGCATGTCATCCGATGACGCTGATCTGATCGTCCTGTCGGAGGAAGCTGATGGCGAACGAGGCCGCTGGGCGTTCTGGTCGGCCATTTGCTGCACCATGGACCATATATCGTCAACGACTTTACTGTGGGCGGCCAATTTCGTTTGTACTGAAACTTGGGAAGACCAAATGGCTTCGCGCAGGTCTAGGTGAATTCCACTAAAGATCAATTGATCAGTCGTGCCTCAATACCATATCATAAGAGTGCGTACGTGTTTGCCACCGTTAATGCGAAATGAAGAGACTCTCTCGCCTGACGAAGCGAGTCCCTATGTTTCACCACTTCCTTCTCGTAAAAGAACCACGCTCTCCTCGAGACTCTTGCTTCAGACACCTGGAATGTAGGCTCGGTATTATCTTTGGGGTTTGGGGATTTAGACGTTCGCTGTGCAACTTCTATCTTTGAGAACAGCTTCTGCGTGACAAATTGGAGAAATTCATTGAAGGCCTTAGTCGCACGAAGAAGAGATTGTTGAACGACGGATTGAGTTTGTGCGCTCAATGCTCCATTCTCATTGAATGCCTCCACATTGGCGAGAAGGACGTGGAAATCGGAGGCCTAAAGACATTTCAGTTAGAATTGAGAATATGACCTCGCCACAACTGCTACGCCGTAGCGAATTGAACGTAGCCAGCCCCGCCGATGAACACAGAATGCATCCAATCGCAGTATCCAGGCGCCAGCCCATCAGGCTATCAGCGCTGTATCGCACAGAGTATATCCCACCTGCCGAGATTTCTCACCAGCAATTGCAACCGGGACAGGTGACGGTCGGGGGAACGAGCAGACACCGGAAATCAAGCTCACCTCATTCAAAAGTTCAAGCACCAGGCCTTCCGCGCCGAGCGACCTTCGGATCTTTTCCAAGCATTCTTTAGCTGTCTGAATCGTTGCGATCAGAGTGATTACGCTGGCAGTCGCGGATAGAGGGTCCATCTTGGAGTTGGGGCGCTGTGTCGCGCGTTGCACGTCTCGTCCTGTGGGAGATCTGCGGTGTGGAGAAGATGCAGCGTAACCTCTCCAACAATCGCGGGGCGGCTGCTATGCCTTATACAGTTTGGTTAGGAGGAAAAGGCTGCGTAGGCATTGCAGATTTACAAGCTGAACTGCATGAGAGTGAAGGAGTCAGGCTTGCATTCTTCTACGACTGCGATGAAGGAAGGCTCATAGACTCGGCGACTCGGCGACTCGGAGGTACATAGCTAGTGAGAAATCCCGTGAGCTTGTAGTGTTGCGTTGAGAGTTCTCGAATTCAAATCCGGATCCCGGTGTTCTTTTTCAGCTGTCTTCAGATGATTTTAGGCTTCGATCGTAACCGACTTAACAGTATTCTAATTCCTCAAGACGTAAGTAATTGATAAGGGCCTTCCTGATCTAAATTTGTTAGCTTCGAAGGGTGTTGTTTGAAGCCTCCCCAAAACGCTTCGAACGGTGCTTCGCGGAACGTCCAAACTTCGTGCTATTTGGGTGGGTGCAAGGTCTAATTTAGCTTGTCCTATTATTTCGCTTTTTGTGAGCAAAGTAAGCTCCCTTTCTAGGTGTCTTTTTACCAGAAATTGGAGTTAACGAAAGTTTTCTGAACATGATGAATGTAGTTGAAGATTGTGAGTAGTTTTGAAGATACGCGATTTAAGATGTTTCGCGAAGACTTAGTGCGGGGTACCGTACGTCATCCGGGTGGCTAGCACCTAAGGTACGGTTTAAGATCGACCCAGCAGTGGAACTGTGGAAGCAGTCAAAACAACTATAAATAAACCGTAAAAAAACCCTAAAACTCGTAATCAAACGGTAATTCTACGAGGTCAAATGTTCATGTTAGTGGATTGAGCTTAAACCGTTAAAACCTATTACCTTGGTCTGCTAAGGGTACTTTAAGAAACTTTAGCTCTGATATCCATTCTGGTTAGCTACCGTATGTAGGTAAATGCAGATTTGCGCCGCTTGCTCCCATGCGGCATTTACTACGACAAATGAGTAATCGGACGCCTTGTTCAAAGACCTCGTATCCAACGTATTACCACCAGCAAGAGACCTTTCTTCCTTAGCGTCCATCGAGCTCACAGCGTTATCCTTCGAGTCTCTAACTGATATGTCTTCTAATACTATTGCAGCTCCCTTTACGGAGCCTGCTTCTTATACTCGAAGCACTTTCACCGTACTACAAAGAGAGCCACCGGTACCTCCGAGAATATGTCGCGCGTTATGTTGAGGATGAGCTGACTCCATATGCTCCTGGCTGGGAAAGTAAGGGCCAAGTCCCGCCAGATGTACGTTCAGCTTGCAATTGCACTTTGAAGGCTCATGATTATAGACTTGATGTTGACCATGAGGTAGATAGTCAAACGACATGCTGAGCTTGGATTTTCTATCATTGATCCTAGCTCTGAAGACTATATGGGTGGCATCAAATTACCAGCAGGATTGACGCCTCAAGAATGGGACGACTTTCATAGTCTGATCGTAACTGATCAGATGGGCCGGTAATCTCCAAGTGCACTCTAATACTAAGATAGCGGATGGATCTAATGGGAGATGCCTCCAGATTAGGTTACACAGGCGTTTTATGGGGTCTAGGTGGCGGAAACGCAATTGGACTTCCTCCAATTTTGAATTTTGGAACGGAGCAGCAAAAGAAGGAGTTCCTACCCAAAGCAAGCAGAGGAGAAATACGGTTCTGCCTTGGTATAACTGAACCAGATGGTCTGCAATCTCCATAATCTCCATAATAGAAGGTTTCTGTATTTTAGGCTAATATGAGTGTGGCTTGTAGCTGGCTCTGATGTTGCACGAATCCAGACGACCGCTAAGAGAATGGGAAACATATACATTGTCAATGGTTGCAAAAAATGGATAACCAATGGAATCTGGGCAAACTTTTGTACAACTGCAGTTCGCACTGGAGGTTCAGGGAGTAGAGGGATCTCTCTGCTTATTGTCCCTCTGAAAGTAAAGGGTGTGACGTGTGCCAGAATGGAGAACTCAGGAGTGGCTGCAAGTGGTGAGCAACACATTTACATAACCTCATGAATCGGATGCTAATTTATAGGTTCTACCTTCATCGAGTTCGATGACGTCGAAGTGCCTCTTGCAAACATGATTGGAAAAGAGAACGAAGGATTTAAAATCATCATGTCTAGTAGGTCCTGGGCTAGTTTCTATTATCCGCTAAGCTTTTGGCTGATACGCAATCTCAAGATTTCAATCCAGAGAGACTTCGACTAGCTGCGTCAAGCCTCCGTTTAGCCCGTGTATGTCTCGCAGATGCTTTCGCCCACGCTATAACCCGTGAGACCTTCGGGAAAAAGTTGATTGAAAACCAAATAATCCGAGTGAAGTTTGCAGCTTGTGGACGGTTGATCGAACCCGCCCACGCCTTCCTCGAACAACTAGTTTATATGGTCAGCGAATCTAAAGCAAAGGGACTTGATATACAAATTGGAGGCATGACAGCGCTCTTAAAAATAATGTCGACACAGGCGCTGGAGCAGGCCCTGAGAGAATCACAGCAGATTATGGGTGGCCTTGGATATTTCAAGAATGGAAAGGGCGCAAGAATTGAACAAATCTCAAGGGACCTTAGAGTGATGGTCATAGGGGGTGGGAGCGAGGAGATTATGAGTGATTTGGCTATCCGTCAGGAGATGCAGTACATGCACACGCAGGCGAAGGCGAAGTTATAGCTCTTTGCCAACAGGGATAGAATTGAAACCTTTAGCACTTCTGGCGCTCTACGTGCGTAATTATGTGGACAGAAGGCGCAGGACTCCCCGTGAATACCTTTCCTCTCCAGAATTCATTCAACAATACATGGGGAACGCCTCGTAATATCTAAGAGAATGTCAATCGTTGGAATACACAGACACCTAACCGATTGCCTCGCGAAGCCGGACTTTGACCCCATTCGCCGGACAACTCGTGAGCTTCAAGCAGTGCCGCGAACTTGTATCCAGATCCAAGTTTTCAACCGTATCGAAGCGCTGAATCAACCTGACTACGACATATGACACTTTGATTTGCGCAAGTTGCTCTACAGAAGCACGACACTGTCAGTTTTGATACAAATCCAAGACGACCATGGCGAGTGGGAGCGACTCACGCCCAAGACAAATTCGAGGACCACGATTAAATGGTAGATACTCCCACCCGTTCAACCTTCCTCTCGACCATCTCTCTGGATTGAACTCTTCGGCATCCTCGCCCCAGATGTCCTTGCGTCGATGCAGTACGTATACTGAATAGTCAACTTGCTGGTCTTTTCTCACGAATATCTTTCCTGTTCCATCCGGACCGCCACCACATGGCAAAGTCGTGTCTCTAGTCGCACGCCTGTAATTTACCGGTATAGGCGGGTTCAAACGCAACGCCTCGTTCAAACAAAATTGCAGATACTGGCATCCCTTGAGTTTCGGACCAGTCACCTCAGGGGCATGATCGTAGCTGGGCAAGCAGATAGAAGGTCCATCCCAGGAAACAAGCTTTGATTTATTAGCATTTCTCTTCCAGTAGCTTCAACATGCGCTGGTTTACCAGTAGTATCTCGGCCGGCAAGTAAGATATGGAGGAGCTGGAAGCGAATTTCTTTTCGATCCACGTCCTCGGCGATCAACGCATGCAAGAAAGTATATTTGGGTTTGTTGTGGTGCTGACTTTGCTCGATCTTATCATCGGTGGTTTTCTCTTCGTTGCATGACTTCTCCCTCATCGCTTGGTTGTCGAGGTTTGCTTGCTGAATCCTCTTGTCGGACCACTTATCCAAGGCTTTGCAGACCAAACTGTCTATGAAATCATGTACAGTTTCGCAAGCACGACGAAACTCTGGCCCGTCAGATAACCAATACAATGTCAACGCACGGGCACGGTAAGCGAGCCACGCCTGGGACGTATCAAATGCTGCAGCAAAAACCTCCTCGTCTTTCATATCCGCGGTCAAGCTTGAGGAATTCTTTGGGACGTTGGCGACCTGAGAGCCGGGGGAGTCACCCAATATGGCCTCGCACGTGGAATCAAGGGCATATCTAAAGAACAAAAGCTGCAGGTCCGTTTCAAGGGTCCAGCCACCTTTGTCAACTGGCAGCGCAGACATCATGTCCTGTACATGTCTTTCCTCCATTTCCAGATCGGTGACTTTTCCGCGAGAGAACTGGGGCCGCAAAATTGCTCTGGAGTGTTTCCAGGCCTCACCATCTTGGGTGAAAATACCATTGCCGAGAAGCGGCATGAAGCAATCTCTCCGTAGGGCTCCCAAACAGAAATCATCAAACTGTGTCGCCAATATAGCCTGGATGTTTTGCGGTTCTGCAGTAGCGATTACTTTGTTACCGAATAGCGAATACGTATAGGTGTTGCTATTTACTGCGCGGTATCGCTCATGGATGAGCTCCAAGAGAAGATCTGCTTTATTTGCTCTAATATTTTGATAGATGCGGTCTACTCCGAACAGCCACTTTCGTGAAGGAGCCAGCAGTGACTGACATCCTAGCCTTTTCGCTTTAGAGGCATATTTTCGTTCCTGGAAATGTTTCGAAACCCATGCACATATCATATATAGTATGATAGCTATGGACAAGATAGTAATGTAGTGATGCATTTGAGCAAGGAAATGACACAAACTGAGGCCTGAATAATGATTAATTAATTAAGTGAAACTAAACGAGGTCAAATATCTTGAACAAGTGAAAAGAATCTCACTTACACTGCTATTAGTAGCTCTATCCAGGAAAGCTTCCCGAATCCTCCGACCACCATACCTTCGCCTACTCTCGCGTAAGGCTGTGCTGTATCTCGCTTCTACTCAAGGATCTCCCCCTTTTTCCCCCTCAGCCTTTCAACTCATCGATATGGACACATCCACTGTGGTACCGACAGTCCCTCTGTCTCGAATTTCGTTTGCGAAGCTCTTAGCAAAAGACAAAGGCGAAACAGAACGGCTGTTCCAAGCATGCAAGAATCTAGGGTTCTTCTCTCTCGATTTACGTAGTCATCCCGAAGGCACCCAACTTTTAGGGGTTTCCGATCGTCTGCTTGCTCTCGGTGAGCCGTTTTTGATCTGCCTCCGGAGGAGTTGCTGCAGTACAGGATGTCAGGAAAGTCCATGTATGGGTATGTTATTAGCCTTGCCTTCGTATTCGGTATTATTCATTGTGGGGATATTGAATGCTTTGGTCATATTGTGACTGGCTGTATTCTCTACATGTCAACGGCTTACGGAGTGCTGGATGTTGGATTACGTTGATAGTTACTAGATACAAAGCACAGGGTGCTGCGATAGTCGATAAAAATGGAACCAAAGACCGATGCGAGTTCTTCACTATATCTAGCGATGAACTACACGGTATTGCTCCAGCATCAGCGGTCCCAAGCACTATTGAGGGCAACTGGTCACTTTTTCAATCTTTCACAACGATGGCACACAATACTGTTATCACCATTTTAAACAGCCTTGACGCTCCTCTCGGCCTTCCTGCTGGGACTTTGTCTCAACGCCATCGAATTACAGAACCTTCTGGTGGGTCTGCAAGAATTCTCAAGTATCCACCCCAGCCCTTGGATGACCAGCGGATCTCACATGCCCCTCACACGGATTTTGGGAGTGTAACTCTTCTCTTCAGTCAAGTAGGTGGTCTTCAGGTTCGACCACCTGGAATGAAATCTGCATGGGGTTACGTGGTATCCGAACCGGGCCATGCCGTTGTGAACCTTGGGGATGGAATGGTGAAGTTCACGAATGGTCTCCTGCGATCTGCGTATCACCGTGTCATAAGTCCTCCAGGTGCTCAAGCAGCGTTAACGCGATACAGTCTTGTATATTTTGCTAGGGCTGAAGATGAGGTTCTCTTGAAAAGACTAGAGAGCAAAGTGATCCCAGAACTCGGTGCAGGCGAGACGGAAGATGTGGTCTCGACAAAGGAATGGATTCTCAGGAGGATCCAAGCCATGAAACAAGCCTCGCGTAATAAAGCAGAATGGGATGGGATCAAAGGAACAGAGGACCTGCCGAGGCAAAGACTATGATGGTTGCTGCCCCATTTGGAAAGCTGAGAGCTTAGATACGTTGGTCAGGAAATAATAAAACTTGTTACAAAGTCTCCCTGGTGATTACCATAATAACATGTATCAGGAAAGCAGGGGTGAACAAAAGAAGTCTACCAACCGGATATCTCGTCTCCACCTTTTTCCCGCTCAATGAACTTTCTCACGATGCTTAATCCACCCGCTGCAAAATTGTGCTCCTGGGACCTCAACAGCACACCTGTATCCAGGGGCACTTTCCGGTCGTCATCCATCGCGTATGGGTGGCTGTTCTTATGCCATTCGGCAAAATAAACGAAGTGAGCGCCGCCATTCTAATCTGGTGAAGTCGGCTTAACTCGCTGCCGTGTGGCTGTATTTCAATAAATACTCAACTTTTCAATCCTTCCTTACAGATCTGATTTGCCATTGGCAAATTTTCGTAAAATAGTATCGTCGTGTGCAAAAAACCTATGCCGATCTTAGAATTTATCGAGAGCTCATCAAAAGTAAGCACGTATATATATTGATTACAAAGGCGGAAAGAGGGTGAAAACTCTGAACCCCTCTAGCTTCAGCGGCTCAGAGCGAAGATTGCTAACCACAAGGGTAACAATAAGGTATCGTTGTATGCGAAACCTGTGCCGTTTTTTATTTTTTGCCGAGAGCCCCATCAAAATTATTGGCGAATCTGCAAAATAAGAACCAGAGTTGTAAAATCGACCCCACTGCCCCCCCCAGTGCTTCATATGTAGTATATTCAATGCTTCATATGTAGTATATCCAGTGCTCCATATGTAGTATATCCAATGTGTCATATGTAGTACCGTTGAGTGCGAAACCAGTATTGCTTTTTAGGATTTGTCGAGAGCCCCGCCAAATTTAGTGACGAATTTTCAAAAAGTGCAAAATAAGGGGGGGGTAGTGAGGTTGATTTTTGGTTTCTTATTTTGCACTTTTTGAAAATTCGCCACTAAATTTGGCGGGGCTCTCGACAAATCCTCGACAAATCCTAGTAAAACGGCACAGGTTTCGCAATCAACGATACTACAAATGAAGCACTGGATATACTACATATGAAGCATTGAATATACTACATATGAAGCACTGGGGGGGGCAGTGGGGTCGATTTTACAACTCTGGTTCTTATTTTGCAGATTCGCCAATAATTTTGATGGGGCTCTCGGCAAAAAATAAAAAACGGCACAGGTTTCGCATACAACGATACTGTTCCCTGTTTTCAACAATATTTTACATGTTTTTAATGATTTGACGATATGTAAATATCATTACTCTTTTCAGTGGTCTTTAATAACTTTACATTTGTTTTAATTTATACAATTTGACACAGTTTTTTGAATTTTGTTTTGAGGCTGTCTTTCATTTGCAAATTGATATTATTCCTCTCATTATACTGTTATCATCGTATTCATAGCGAAACGCTATAGCATAGCATACGTCAGCAGCATGTCTATAGAAGCTTGGGCTGACGCCGCTCGACACAAGTATCGCCAGAATGCCGAGCACCAGCGTGCAATAGACACACTCCAGTTTCTGCTCGAAGGCAGAATAGACTCGGACAGCGGCGCCGACGCGATCGCTTCAATATACGAACCACTGCTCAAGCGTGATGCAAGCCGCTCAGGAGTGGGGACCTTCTGGGCTATAATCTGTAATCTCGTAAGAGGTTTCGGTGGGAACAAGGATGTCGCAGAGCGTCTGGTCGGCCTTCTTAACTCGATCTCGAAGCTGCCGGATGTCAGGGACGAGCACGGCATGGCCATCACTCCTCCCACATGGAGTAGCGCAGGAGTGTACTGGAGGGGTCTGCCGGTGCTCACGATGATCTTCAGGGAGTATGCGATCGGTTAGTTTCGAAAATCTTGCGGCGGTGTACGCAAGACAGTACTAGCTGCTCAGTTGGGCGCTGACAAGCACGCTTGCGTGAGACAGAGGTCGAACCCGGGGACGAGCCGGACGAAGCAGGCGATGAGGATTCTCAGACGATGCGTCTGCTTAATGCCATCACCTTCGGCGCCAGGTATCTCGCTCTTGGTAGGCATCCAATAGGCATGCCGTTCCATGCGGAGGTCAGCCTCATGCAAGGCATCGAGGTGCCCTGCCAGACGCTTGAGCAGCAACAGCGCGCGGCGACGGGCGTGCCACAGGCTGCTACTTGGGTAATCCTTGCCGGCGAGAGGATTTACGAGCTCTGCAAGATCGACTACGATCGCAAGGACGGCGCCCCAGGCTCGACATGGATTGGTGACGAGTGGTTGTGGGGTAAGGGCAGAGGTTACAGCTTGGGGCGATGGGCGCTTTGGAAGAAGAGATTTAGAGAAATTGCAACGATCCAGGAGTTGAAAGACGGCGTCAAGGACATTGCTGCGAGAGCGGCTTCCGAGATGGAAAGAATTGAGGGCTAAATATAGTAGTAGTAGTAGTAGTAGTAGTAGCAGCCACAAGTCCTGTGGCCGCTGCTACGAACGTCTCATATGTCTTCATTTAAATCTTCATTCGAGTGCTTCCCCTGTGCAAACCTTTCGGTCTCCCCAGGCGTTGCTTTCTCGAGAACAAACCATGCTACATACGAGCATAAACCCGGAAAGCAAAGCAAGCTGCAGCCACGGGATTCCCAAAAACCTGACAACAACAACACTGGACCAAGGGGGAGGATCTATAGGGCTGGCGAAGCTCAAAACGGCCTACTGCTGCAGTATGTAGTAGTAACGAGGACGGGCGCCGCAGCAGCAACTGGCAAAGTGCGTAAAGCTGCAAAAAGCGGCAGAGCCTTTTCGTGATATCGTCGGTGGCTCGACCAAAAGATCGAATGACGATATGAGATGGGGCTGGCTGGTCCAGATTCCCAAAAAAGTGCAACTTTTCAAAACTGGAAATATCACTGCGGAATTTTTTAATATGACTCTGCAAAGGAACTTCTGAGAATGATGTGGTGCAATGGTTACTAGCAAAAGAACAGCAATCGTTACGACGGATCTAGAGTCCGGTCACTCCTCCCCGTCACCCCAGCCTCAAATTTCGAAAAACAGCGCGGGTCGATGTGGACGTGGGTGACAGATTCTAGGTGTCGCGCAAGTTAGGGTCCCGCAGCTGACTGCCGCCTATATTATCCTGTCTGCTAGATCTCATCCATGGTAAATTGTGTCGCATGACAATGACGTTGAGATTGAAGCTATACAATATTCTTGAAGGTACTGGGGGGTGGTTCGGGAACTCAGGAAAATGACAATGAGATCTGGTAGGAACGAGTCACGGTCCAGCGCTGAGTTGAATGCAAAACTGCATGGGAAAGATGTGCTTTCCTAATTCCCTAATGGCTCGTTGCATTCCCTGACGTGCTTGTGATTGTGGCAGATTGACACACCAAATATCTTCAGATGCAAGTACATCAACTGGGAAAATGATGTCCAATATGCGGACAATGGGGGATATCTGCAGTGCAATCAAGGGAAGCTTGCTCAAAGGGAATAGGCCAGCGGATAAGATAAGGACGGTTAGATATCTTAACAAACACTGTTACCTGTGCCACAAGTTCACAACCTTGCACACTGCACACTGCATAGTTTTCGAGGTATAGGTAAGGTATAAGGTAGCACCATTCCTAAGTCCTCTGCGCCGGGCTCCGAGCCCACGTCCCCACAAGCTGCTGGAACCGGAAGGTTGCTCTAATGTTATTTTGGAGGTCTCGACTATTCAGATGCGGAATGCTTCATCCGGAGATGTAAAGGTGACAAGGTAAACCACGATATTTCACACCGATTTTGAAAATTAGAAGTCAATGCTGCTAGCTCGATTTCAGAATTCAGATGCTGAAAATACATAACAAGTGAGAAGGACTTGTAAAACGACATTAGGATCATTTCACCTGCGCACTGAGCACCCGCGTCATCCTCTTTAGGTCATGAATATATTACGGTAATGAGTATCCTGTGCTAGAAAATCTACATTCGAATATCTCGATCTTTCGGTATCCGAATGTGAATCTGATAGCAGTCACGGTATCAAAAGTTTCTGAAATTGCGGCTTCAATATAAATGGTGATGTTGAATTATACTAAGCACATTGCGAAAACATATAAATTGTGGACGGTAGTAACGAGCAGAGAAATATATAAACTGTAATAAAGAAGTTAATGTGTAATGAAGCGAACGAAATGTTCATACCCGATCATGACAGTATTCTACGATCGTGAGTGGCATACCTGAAATGTGAAAAGCAGCATCAGCAGGCAGCAGCGGCGTAGTTCAAGAGGTGATCGATGAAAGAAGAACGATGAAAGTTTATTCTAGTAGGTGAGCAAAGCAGGCGTTTAGCGAGGAACAGGTGAAGGTGGCACAAAAGCATCCTGAAGCGGCTCTTAAATCAAACATATCTGGATGCCTTAATTTGAATGTGAGGAGATCGCCCAGCTTTCTTTTGTCTTTAGTTGTATGTAGAAGGGATGTTGATATTGCTGTTAATATACCGGAGTCTGAGTGGGGGTTGGGGTTTATTGAGTGGAGTTACCGTTTAATTTTTCGCCACTGTGAAGTTTCTAGCTTCGGCATACGATTGATTGATCGGTATTGAAGGTTTCTGGTAGTCGCTGCGTGTAGATATCCATAGTCCTGAGAGGGGGGGGACGGGGTCGGTTTGACGTAGTGATTGAAAATACGGGGTAGGTGTGGGGTTGGGAAGGAAGGGCCTGCTTTAGGAAATGGACTGGTGAGGCGAAGAGGATCTCGATAGATAATGCTCCGAAATCATAGCTTCGAAGGATCAGCTGGAACTTGTGGCTATTGCATCCGTATGACATTTATCCTCTTGGCAGTAACCTAGTAGCATACAGCCTCAAGAGCTCCAACCGCCCTCAACACCGAGCCTATCCAGACCTCTGCCCCCAGGCTCGCGTGTTTTCTTTCCCCTTGCGAATGTCTTCTCACACCTCTCCGGTCATCCCAAGCATCTCCCCTCTCATTGCCTCCTTGACGATATTCCCGCAAAGCTTAGCGTACGGGTTCGTCTGCACCGCCATCTCCCTCGCAACGTCATTGCCGTATCTCCCGCCCATCTCGAAGTCTCGGCTGGCCATTTCTTCTATTTGTTCTCTGCTCTTGCCTTGAAGCTGCGGCGGGAGAAGATGTTTTTCTTGATCTGCCGATTGATCATCAGAGTTCAATCGAGGGTCCATTGATTTAGCAAGCCGCCAAGTGAGATGGCCACGGTGTGTGTAGGCGGAAGCTAGGACCTTAGATTGCAAGGGAGACACAGCGGTGTAGGGCGACGGAGGTGCGGCAAGCTCAATCGCCTTTCCTAGATCGGTCCATAGCGTGCTACAGGAAATATTATTATCTCTTAAATTATCGCCCCAGAGCATGCGTGTTGCTTGTGCCCGGTTGTTGTATGCAGGGGCATATTCTGGGTGCTCGGTTATGAGGTTGCCGAGCAAGGCAAGGGCATTTTGGATATCTGGTGAGGAGGGAGAAGCGTTGTTGAGAGGGCGGATGAGAAGAGTTTCACGGCTTTGGAGGGTAGGTAGGAGTGCTGGTGGTGTATGAGGAAGCCCAGGTAGGGAAGAATCAACGAGAGTTGTAGCGGGGAGGGATTCGGGGTTGAGAATGGAGGACAAAACGAGGTTATCGTGGGAGGAGAGTGCATGGGTGGAGGCAGCGATATTTGTAGAAGTTGAGGATGCCATGCCTGGCTAATCTGATGCGAAGGCTATCTGTATAATGTCGAGTTTAGCAGGCAGGCTGGCTTCGCATTAGCATTTGGAATATTAGCAGATAGCAGCAGCTTCGATGGTCGTATAATGTCGAGTTTAGCAGGCAGGCTGGCTTCGCATTAGCATTTGGAATATTAGCAGATAGCAGCAGCTTCGATGGTCTTATGAAGCTCTGTGGAGAATGTCCCTTGGATACCACGTGCTGCATGCTTGCAGACAGTGTTACTTCACTACATTGCATAGCCTTACAGTGTTCCCGTTACTTGTGATGAACTGCGGTTTGTGATACTCGCTTGTGTCGAGTTCATACAGAAGGAAAGCCTCGGCAGTAGTTGCCCACGCAAAGCCGCTACAAACCGAACCCTATAACAAAGCCCTAACCCTCGAGCCAGTGGCAGCGACATCAAAATCAGAGCCCCTGTGCTTTTCTTCCGCTATGTAATTGAACCCCAACACAAGTTTCTGGACACACAATCCTCGGTATAGAAATGATCCATCCAATCGACTCGGTCAATACGAATCATAGATGTACCAACCGTCCTTAAGTCGTATGCTAGTTGGGTTCATCCTTATGCGGACGAAATTGAACCATCGGTCCGTTCTTCATAGACGTAAACGTATCCTTCAACTGGAATTCAGTCTGCCGATGTCTACCCCACTCAAGTTCAGGTTTCCCTTCACCGAGACTCGTTCCCGGCGCTTGACGCATATCATACATGAATAAAGTTCTTGCGAGCACGGTCATCAGCTCCATATACGCCATGCCTTTACCGATGCAGCCTCGAGGCCCGATACTAAAAGCGCAGAACGCCGAATGCGCCAACTCGACATCCTTCTCGCCCACGCCTGTTCTGGAGTCGATAATCCACCGCTCCGGATGGTAATTGAAAGGGTCTGGGTAATACTCGGCGTTGTGATGGAGAGCATAATGGGGTGTACCTACCACAATACCCTCAGGAACGTAATGATCGTCGACATTAAGTCCACCTGCGAGCACTTCTCGCGGCAGCAGGCCACCGACGGAAGGGGAGAGCCGCATTGCTTCGTCGATACAAGCACGCAAGTAAGTGCACGAACTTAGCATTGGACCGGAGCAGATATCCTCAATATCGGTGAACTTGCGGCGAACTTCCCCGGTGACCTTGTTGTAGGCTTGCACATTGTGGGTAAGGTAGAAAAAGGCTGCAGCTAGAGCAGTTGAGGTTGTATCGGATCCGGCGATACTACTCGCTATGTTAGGAAACAGACGATTAGAAGCAGCCAGGAAGTCCCGAGGCTATAAAGGAGGAAGCCTACATCAAAAGGTTACTTTCTCCCCAAAGTTCAGGTGGAGTGAAACCATTGCCAGTTTCAGGGTCCTTGGCATTTAGCATGTAATAGAAGAAATCCTTGCGGTCGGTATCTAAGCCAACCTTCGTCCGTTCCGAAGCTTGACTTTTGCTATAGGCCATGTATCGTTCCCGGCCCGCAGCTATCTTTCGGAAGAGGATCTTATCGAGATGCCATTCATGAAGCATAGGTAATGTTCCGCACTGCTTTTCGTCAGTGTAAGTAAAAACGATTGATACTAGGTACACTGACTATAAGATGCCGATGCGCCGCATTCCCAATCAGGTCAATGGCAAACCGATTGTCACTCTTCTCAAACATCCCAAAGGCTTTGCCGAAACAGAGATCGCCCATGACATCGAACGTAAAGTAGTTAGACAGCTCGGCCATATTCTGGGGTTCATCCCATGTCTTTGAATACTTTTCTGTTGCTGGAATCGATGATAAGTCTTGAACTAAATGGGCACAGAAAGTCCGTATATTGGCTAAGATGTACTTTTCCATGGACTTCAGTGCGCTGTCAGAAAATGCTTGGGAGAGGACGCGCCTCTTTCGCGCATGGCTTGCCTTATCAATTGTATTGTGAGTATTGAATGTCTGCTTGTTGGGAGGAAACACTGAATAGAAGAGCGCTTTACGGACGTTGGCTTTGAAGCCATAGATGTCCTTGAAAGCAGAATTGCTATTTACGGACAGACTGTTGGGCCCCAGCCGCACAAATTTGCCTAACAAAGGTCTTAATGAGACTTCGATAGGCTGTAGACTTTTTGACACATTAGCTGACCGTATTTCTCATGACATCTCCAAAATTCCAAGTGCCTATCGCCTTTCCATGCGTGGTAAACAGAATACCAGTCGGTTGTTCTTGCAAGAAAAGGCCCAGGATATTTTGCGAGTGGATGCAAAGTCAGTCTGTAGATTACTATGGTTATAATCTCAACGTAGCCAAGTCAGTCGACGCTCCTACCATGTCATTGTTCGAAAGACCCTTAGTACGTACAACGGAAAGCCCTGCTAAGACAGCCACGGCGAGAAGCTGTGAAAACCAGCTTATGCAGCTCTGTTTCGTAAGCACGTAGTCCATGGCACAACACAGTGCGCAGACGCGAATCAAGTATTGGAAGAAGATGGCGGCCCTAATTAATTGATAATAAGGTAGGTTCGGATGATCACTACACAGGCCCAGTGGTTGCAGTTGTGAGCAAGCATGGGACTCGACAGTCTCGGGTGAAATGGATTATTGCAAATTTGATAAAAGGAAATGGCATGTTAGACAGAGAGCGACGATCAATAGGCCATTCGCTATCGTTGACTCAGCTGATGAACACTCGGCTAGAGACGGTCTTCCAACAAGCTCGCTTCCTTAGGTGGGAAGACTTCTGAGAGTGAGAGAGCAGACCTTACGGAGCGAAAGCCAGAGTTCCTAAAAGCCCGCATATTACTGATGAGTAACATTCGACTTGGGATAGTGGAGGTCGTGGGTGTTCGCGTAGTTGCTCAAGACAACAAGGGAGATTCTACCGAAAATCCGGGTCACGTGAGGACGCTCCGTTTTCATATTCTAAACAGATCTGCTGCAGGTACAGCAAAGCTCCCAATGACCTGTCAATCAACGCTGACCAGAATCGTGGAACCAATAGTTCCGTGTCCGCATTAGCGAAAACTATGCCGACATCAATCGAGAACACGATAGAAGGTACCAACAAGCATTGGTGGCCCGCAGAAGTTGACTTTCATTATCGTCACTCCCAATACTTTTCCTTCATGCAAGCACCCACAACATTTTAAAACTTCTCCGCCTGTACGGGGGGGAGCCGGGTCTCGCTCCCCAGCACCGGGTACCTATAGATAACAACGACCCGATCCCGCAGGTTGCTGCAAGTATTGAAAACTGGGGGGGGCCTGCGTGTGGAGATGTCCTGCGCATCCCGTTATCGATAGTGTAAGGCCGAGAAGGGAAGGCCTGCACTGGCCGAGACCAGAAGGTCATGCAGAGAAGTGTTCCTAGTTTGAACGATTTTGCAGTCGAGCATGTCGCTCAATGCGGTCAACGTTTATGGCGAAAGTTACTATCAGGTAGGCGTGGACCGCGTGGTGCTACGCGATGGTTAGCTTGCCTCTCATCGGCGACCTATCCCTGCTTATGCGCCACGAAGAAATGACATATGCATGGCAAGAATTCGCGGTAACGCTGCGTCTCTACGTTGCCGAATGTTTGTCTACCTTGTTGCGCCAGTAGTGCTCTATCCTATCATACATGTAGTAAGATCCTCTCCACATGCATTATCCCGCCCTAGCAAGACGCCTTTCGCTAACTATAGAGTTTATGCCATCTATTCGTATCCACATTACAGCCTCGTCCGAATCAAACCATTGACATTCGATGTTTCTTCTTCGCTGGTAGAGGTGGTGCCGGGGACTTGGGCATGGGCCATGGAGAGTCCCCATGATCACCCATGTCTAGGTATTGCTCTGTACTGAGGTAAAAGTCGGTCGTCTTCGTGATACTCTTGTCATCGAGGGGTATCCTTTGGCCATTGGCACCGGTGCGATCCCCAGCAAAAGTGCTTTGCGGCGGTGTGCTGCCACCACTGTTGAGTAGTTGACGGAAAGAACGTCCACTAGAATTTCCGGACGACGTAGCCGCGTAGAGTCTTCTGCTGAACAGTGGCTTCAGGGCAGGGACCGAAGCAATAACGATTCCGAGCAGATGCTCTAGAACTGTGCATATGGCTGGCTTAACGATGGTCCACGTGTAGTCGTTTGAGAATAGCCCTTTCAAAAGCACGGCTTTGGCGATGGCGCAGCTGGCGGTAAGGGCACCAAGGCCCATTACATAGTATAGAGCCACTTTTGTCTGCCTATTCAATTGAAGCCGATGGATGATAAAGATGGGTATGCCTGCGCATGTTATATCCGTGAAAGCGTCGAGGCCTTTAGGGGTAGTAATGTGTCAGCTAAATGTTCACTCCTTGCTTTTGAGCCATCTTACCGAAACCAATGTACCCAGCAAGATATGTGACATGGGAGGAAAAGCATTTCCCGTGGACGTGAGGATCCCAAATAGCTGCCATGGGCCTGCACTGGACAAGAAACAAAAGAACCTGCGCAAGGTGACTGGCCGAGACGAAACCAACGAGGATCCAGAGGAACACATTGAGCTGCTTCCTTGCTCTGTCGATAAGCCGTAATACACAAAGAATCACAGAGACTTTGACCAGTCCGATACCAATCACGTTGACAATCTGCGCCAAGATACTCCATTTGATACCTATCGGAATTTGTTCGGCAGGTACGCAGTAGATGTGTCTCCCAACGCCGGCATAGATTAACTTCGTTAGAAATGCTGTGCCAATGATAGCGGCAACCTGGGACTGAATTAGTTGCTCGCCCTACCAGGACTGCAAGCTATGTACAGAGCAGGATCACATACAAGACTCGCAATAATTGTATAGTCATCTGCCTTGATGCCATTGCGTAGACCCAGTCTGACGTACAGACGACCAGACACTGCGAAGATGGCAACACTAAGGAACACCCAGCTCAGACTTAGGAGCATCGTCTGTTGGTTCTCATTACACTTGGAGAGTGCTGCCGTCGTGTCTGCCATGACGTCGAAGGTAGAGTAGAGGTAGGAAACGACGATGATGAGGATCAATGAGGGTTGGAACAGGTTGCATTTGCAGGTGGGGTTCATAAAGCACAAGGTCGTGAGTTACTAGCGGGAGGCCGCATTGATAATTAGTGTTGAGAATTCTGAAGTAGGTGTGTTAAGGAAAACGCTAACAGAAACGCCAAATCAGAGTTTCAGAACGATATTCGAGTTTTAGTATGGGGATACCCAATCAAAAAAAGTCTCGAACTATTTTGACAAATTCGAAAACAAGAAATGAACCTTTGAGGACATCCACAACGAGTCCCTATATGCAATACTCATGTTGTGAAACCTCGAAGTTGCAAGGATCCTAGTTCATAGTTCATCGAGGCATCAAGATCGAGTCTGCCATGTGAGTATCCAGAGGCGTGGGTTCGAGATAGTCGAATGTGCATAAGACTTGAGAGATCATCCCCCCTTTTCCTGGACATTATCGGTCCCTGCGTCTGACACAAGGTGATTGCCGAGAAAGAGAGTTCGCCCAGGTCTTTCCCTCCCAGACGGCGAGTGACGGCAGAATGCAATGGACCCAATATACAGGGCTACGACATAAACCAACAAGCTTTCGGCAACCACTTGATTCGTCGAGGCAATACAGTGCCTTAGCACAGGTACAGCGGAAGCAGCCGTATTGAACGCTCCTTCGGTAGCGGATCCAAACGCTGTCAACAGGTACGCATACTTGTCCATTGGCCAGAAGACGCTTGGCAGTTAATCCAGTACGCCACCGCTGAGAGGACCGTTCCGAGCAACGGACCAACGGTAGGCGTGTGGAAAGCCAAACCGACGTTGCAGTCACAATTTTAGACTGGATTTGTGTACGGTGTAAAGAAAGTAGTCCTGTGCCTGAGATGCCGCCAGATCCTGTCAACTGCAATTTTCCCGTTTGAGACTCTAGTCATGGCTTGGAGGGAGATACGAAAACAGCAGTAGTGGTGGATGCACAAGTGTTAAAGTTCACCGGGTGCATGATGCTGCTGCGATCCCAACACCGTGTCCAGAACGGTGGAGCTGCCAAGCGCAGACGCCAATTCGGAGATGGCGCAAGGTCGCTTACAGTTACTGGGACGCATAATTCTTCCTTTTCCCTTTTCCCGCAATTCTTGAAGGTGCCAATCATCAAAATGAGCATGTCCTGATCCCTGGAAAATATGGGGATGGACGTCTTCGTGTGTTGTAGTCTGTCTCTACAACTCAGAAGATCTTTCGTTTCCTCCCTATCATGGTGGAAAGGTGAAGAGCAATGCTGCAGCGTGCCATTAAAGTGTTGTGGGTGAGGAATCAATGCCAATATGAGGAGACGACTCTCGCGCACAGTTTCTTGCACGGCTAACAGGATTGGTTTGATCGCGCGCTACCAAGATAAGGGTTGCCGCCACCGTGCCCCCTTGACCGCTTTAGGGAAATAGAGACAGATTCCGCATAATATCTATCTTGTTTACATCCATCTATTCTCGCTGCCTTTGCTTTTGCATGTAGTGTCTTTGGGAACCTGACCATGACTCGCGGGTTTTCAATACTCTCCTCTTTTCGAAATCTCCTCGCAATCGCACGAATGCTGATATAACTAATGATCGAAAATTTCATCTAAGTACACAAGGACTGCGCCCTCGCTGGCAACTCAGGTCTTGACCAAGGGACATTGTTCATTCGCTTTGGATGTCTGATCCTTTCTCTTGTACTACGCTGAAGATAATCTGATAGGAGCCCAAACAGTACTTCGAGGACGTTGAGTACGGTAATTCCGATGCCAGCATGGTGTTCGCCTTGGAAGACCCTGGCAGTCACCTTTCAACCAGCGACCTGCCGAAAATCTCCGATGACGAAAGTAGCCACAGCTAACGCAGGAAATTGTACGTATGCTCAAAGCCTTTATGCAGTACATGCTTGGAGGGGGGCCCGGCATAGCTAGCATTGCCAGAGGGGTCAATCTGTTGTCTTGGGTAAGCTGCATGAAATATCCGCATTCAGAGAATTGTATGTGAAACAACTACATTATTCAGAAGCTAGAAAAATAATACAATATGCAAATAAGAAAAGGCAACGTGTTTAAAGAAACACTGCCACTAAAAGGGAGGATATCGGAGTATGTGATGCGACTCTCCAGGATATCTAATGCCAGTCGAGCGTTTTAGAGGAATGGCAGCTCAAGTTGGTAACAGATGGTAACAGACTATGAAATAAGCAGGTAGTCACACCCGGTGGATGATCCCCCAAGTATATCCATGTACCACATAAGGTCGTTCGTGAGGCCGAGATAGAGAGAAATGGGTGTCAGACTGATACTGTACCTACCTACAGTACTTTATGACATGCATGAAACACTCGCAGTGATCAACACATGGGGGGTAACCTGTTCCTTGCCCTGTTCCTTGGTCGCATCGTTATCGTGGAATTCTGTGTGTTGCCAGGTACCTTCCCATGCATATGTCAAAACGATACGTCATTGAAGTATTCGTCCAAATGAAGCCGCTCCAAGCAAAATCTGACGCCAAGGCAGCTTGGAGGCAAGGGCGTTTGCCTTGGGTTTAGCTTCAGCTTTTTGTTTGATCACCCGGACCCTGCGCTTCGACGTCATCGAGGGGTTGAGTCGGTGAGTGAAGCAGGCGGGGTTCCTACAGCTCTACCTACCTATTTATTTACTTCAACTTTGTTCCTCCTCTCCTCTATTTCCCAACAACATCAAACTGGATCCTACACCAAATACAAATAAATACGTACCAAACACAAACCGAACCTTCAGCCATACGCAGTCATGTCGGATACATTCCGCAAAGATGCTCACACCAGTACGCTGTCTTTTGAGGTCGCATCTCGAAAGGCTAGTCACTAATACCCCGCAGAAATGGGGGAGAAGATGACCCCCGACTCCACCAAGTCTACACAACAAAAGTTGAAGGAAGGCATCACTGACACCATGGACAAGACTGCTCGGTACAATGTTCCATGCTCCATGCTAACCCAAGGTTGACCACCGTCTAACTTGAGCTACAGTGGCGTACAACCCGACCATAACAAGTCAGCCTCGCAGTCCATGATGGACAAAACGGGCCGTGCATCCGATCGTGAGGTTCATGGAGGCAGTGCCGAGAGCATGTATGCTCACACTCAGACCTCCAATAAACAAATCCATTGCTGACAATCATCTAGCGGTGATAAGTTCAAAGGTGCTCTTGGTATGGACAAGCACCACTAGATGTTTATCAATGGTCACGGATGGGGAGATGGAGTAAAAGGGTGGTGGGATGATGATACCAACACTGAGCTTTGATTTGGAATAGAGCCACATAGTGCAATAGCATATAAAGATCAAAACCAAAGGAGTTATCTTACCAATTATTCTCCGGTAACTGAAGATTTGAACGATTCAATATTTCGATGTTTCGATCTATGTGTGCTACACAACATTAATGACACCTCCACCAGCGAGCTAGTCTAAAAGTTTTCCGGTGGTGGAAGTCATCTGATATGGTATTCTCAAGACCCATTAACATGGAGGTAGTGCATGAAGAAACTACCACAGTAATCGTGGCCACGAATACGATTAACCTAAGATGTCGAAGATAAATCGGGCTTGAAAGCATAATCACGTGATTTCGCGATTTCGCGGCATGATTGTGGCGAAAAGCGCGTCCAGATTATTCACCAGATGATGATACTTGAATATCTACTTTAGCGGGAAAAGTTCGAGGTTGTAGATAGCCTAACGGGGGATTGTATTCAATGTGAGCTATTCCTTGGATTATGACCTCGAATACCTCGTTTGACGGTCCTATTACAGGCATAGACCCAAACCCTTGGCACCGTCCACTGACAAGGAAAACATCTCAAAATCTCACACATCTTGCAGACTCTATGCAGCAGGCCCGCAATCTATTGACCGCCTTGTTCGACCTTTCAAATGCCCCGGTTCAGCCACTCCGACTCGCGCGTCCGAGAAGCCTGCAAGGAAGAAGCGGAAGGTCAGCTATGCGGACGCAGATGGTAGTGTCGAGGATGGGGAGAAGCCTTGGACCAACGAGGACCGTCTTGCATTGGCAAATCGTGATATAAACAAGTTTCCGGTTTTCAAGGTAAAGGACAAGGAGGCATTGTTCCGCCAGCGGTTTGCTGTACCTCTGATCAATAAAGAATCTGGAGCTTACAATCCCTTTCGACCGGCTCCTACGTTGGGTATGAGAACCGGGGCCGTTTTCATAGCGAAGCCACTACATGATCCTAGTGGGGAGTTTGCAATTGTCCTCTATGACCCTACGGTTGATGATAGGCCTGTTACAATTGAGGCGGGGGAGAAAGTGGATGGGGAAGAGGAGAAGCCAAAGTTGGATATCCCGATCATGCACAAGAGCTTGGCAGATATATTGGGACTGAAGAAAAAGGTGGATGATAAACCGAAGATACCAGTTGTCATTGATCCAAAGCTGGCGAAAGTACTTAGACCTCATCAGGTTGAAGGTGTCAAGGTGGGCATCGAGCGCTGGAAGACTTGAACGAAACACTGATATATTGTATGCGAAGTTCCTATATAGATGCACGACGGGCCTCATTGATCCCAAAGCGAATGGATGTATCATGGCAGACGAGATGGGTTTGGGCAAGACTGTGGGTATTGCTCTTCTTCTCTTTCGACCATGGTTGCTTACTTTAATAGCTCCAATGCATTGCACTCATGTGGACACTACTCAAACAGTCTTCCGAGGCTGGAAAGTCCACTATCCAGAAATGCGTCATAGCATGTCCCTCAACTTTAGTGAGAAATTGGGCCAACGAGCTGGGTCAGTACAGTTCCTCACATGTCAGGATTCCGCTGACGGGTACAAGTAAAATGGCTTGGCCCGGATGCCGTCACGCCATTTGCAGTGGACGGAAAGGCTTCGAAAGCCGAACTTACTTCTCAGCTTAGGCAATGGGCAATTGCAAGTGGCCGAGCAGTGGTACGACCTGTACTCATCGTGTCTTACGAAACACTTCGGCTCAACGTGGACGAATTAAAGGGCACCCCGATCGGTTTACTTCTCTGCGACGAAGGACATCGGCTGAAAAATGGCGAGTCTCAAACGTTCACGGCGTTGAACGGTCTCAACGTCGACCGTCGGGTGATACTATCTGGAACCCCCATCCAAAACGACTTGATGGAGTACTTCTCTCTACTGAACTTTGCCAATCCAAACCTCCTGGGGACTCGGAATGATTTCCGCAAAAAGTACGAAATACCAATCTTGAGGGGTCGTGACGGTGCAGGTACCGATGCAGACCGAAAGAAGGGTGATGATTGTCTTAGAGAGCTTTTAACACTAGTGAACAAATTCATCATTCGCCGCACGAACGACATTCTCTCCAAGTACCTACCCGTCAAGTACGAACATGTTGTGTTCTGCAACCTTGCACCTTTTCAGATGGATCTATACAATCACTTTATCCAAAGCCCAGAAATCAAGAGCCTACTCAGAGGAAAGGGAAGCCAGCCACTAAAGGCAATCGGCATGCTAAAGAAACTCTGCAACCACCCAGACCTCCTCGAATTGTCGTCCGATCTTCCTGGTAGCGAGAAACATTTTCCGGACGACTACGTCCACAAGGATTCAAGAGGTCGAGATCGAGAGGTGAAGACGTGGTATTCGGGCAAGATGCAAGTTCTCGACCGTATGCTTGCTCGAATCAGACAAGACACCAACGACAAGATTGTGTTGATCAGCAACTACACTCAAACCCTTGATATTTTCGACAAGCTTTGTCGCTCCCGCAACTACGGATGCCTTCGGCTCGACGGCACGATGAATATCAACAAGCGTCAGAAGCTCGTCGATAAGTTCAACGACCCGGAAGGCTCTGAATTCGTCTTCCTCCTCAGCAGCAAAGCCGGTGGATGCGGTCTCAATCTCATCGGGGCCAACCGCCTCGTGCTTTTCGATCCGGACTGGAATCCGGCGGCCGACCAGCAAGCTCTGGCACGAGTCTGGCGTGACGGGCAGAAAAAGGACTGTTTCGTCTATCGGTTCATCGCCACGGGGACCATTGAAGAAAAGATCTTTCAACGCCAGTCACACAAACAGTCGTTGTCCTCATGTGTCGTCGACTCTGCCGAAGATGTTGAGCGGCACTTTACGCTGGACTCGCTACGGGAGCTGTTTCAATTCAAGCCGGGGACCACGAGCGATACCCACGATACCTTCAAGTGCAAGCGATGCAAGCCGGACGGCAAGCAATGGATGAAAGCGCCTGCCATGCTGTACGGTGACACGAGCAGCTGGAATCACTTTGTCAACGACGGGGCAGCGGGTGCGCTAGGCAAGATCCAAGACCTCTTGCTGAGGCAGGAGACGGAAGATACGGCGGTCAGCGCGGTTTTCCAGTACATCAGTCATTAATCCGTAACTGGTTGGGCGTGGCGTTTGGTGATTGCAGCTTTTGAGAACTTTACGAGGACATCACGATACCTTACGATGTAGCATGGCTCGCTCAATGGCTGGCGTTGGTGGAATTTCGCATCGTCGATAGATACATTTCGATACCTAAGCTTGTACAGAATTCAAGTACAGTAAGGTATGTAGAAGTCCCGATCGATTCAACGATACTCTCATTACTCTACAGTACCTATGCCATCCTTACCACGGCCGAAATCGGCCACACGGCGACGACAAAGAAAACGGGGCCGGTCTTCTAATAATACTGTACATAATATAATTATATGCAGCTTATCTAATTCCCACGTCCAGTATCCACCCTCTCATTTCCCACTTCCAAATCGGGAAGAGTTGAGATGGGACGAGATGATTAGCATTTACTAGCATGATGTCATGTATCGAAGCTGCGGTTTCTACGATACACCGAACCATCATTGTTCATTAGGTGCAACACCCTCGGCTTATATACTCTCCTCTCCTCTGAGAAGACACCTGTCTCGTTGGTATGAATTGGGATACGCGTTGAAACACGGGCTTTGTTCCATCCTATAGCTGTGATCGATTGACTCTGTAATAGAGCAAGATTCATTACATACTCCAACACAGCGTCAGATGAAGATGGATTGGCGCCCGTCCTCGGCTCGGCTAATCGTACCACCTTAGCCCCCCAGGATCTTGCCTTTGATCCTTCTCGCCAAGACGTTCCTTCCCTGTTCACTGTCGTGTGCCCCCCAATCCTGCACCACATACTACGCCAAGAGCTCAAGCCTTACAACAAATAATACCACCATGTCTTCCTGGACTTCTACTACACCCACGGTACACCTTTCTTCAAAAGTAGTAAACCAGCAATCATGTCCACCAACTCCATGACCGACCGCTGCATCCTCACCGGCACCAACTGTACCACCAGCCTAACCACCCCCCAGTTCATCGACACCTTCCACTGCCTCTGTGCCCTCGAACCCTCCCGCGCCTCCACAGACTCCACCGCCGACCTCTGGCGCTGCATCGGCAATACCACCGACAATGGCACCGCCGGTGGTAATACGGGGAAATGGTGGTATACGGTCAATGCCAACTCGAACCTGGAAGGCTTCGGTGAACCACTGAATTCGGCTAGTGATCCGCCGGATTTGGGGAAGGCGTATATGTTGGCGGACGGGGGGGATGGGGAGTTGAGCTATGTGGTGTACAATGGCACTGGGGTTGAGATGGTGGATGAGGGGTGCACCGCCAAGAACGATACGAAGGCTTCAACGCAGTACTATGGGAAAAGGGAGGCGGCTGCGGCTGCTTCCCATTCCACGGGTTCCACACCCACGGCTACATCCATCAACGCATCACCTTTACAGTCGAGCCAGTCGTCGACAACGGCTCTTCCAATTCCGACTGCTACGCCATTGGTATCGAGCTCTCCTACGCAGAGTGGCACTTCACCTGCAAACAGAGTTCCTTTATCGACATTGCTACTTTATGGGCTATGTTTCTCGGCTTATGCGTCACTCTTTTTACGGTGACAGATGCTAGTTACTTGCCATCCTCAATTTCTGTACACATCCAACTGCGGACGGCTGCTGGCTTGGTGCAATACCTCCCAATCACCAGCATCTCCGCGACAACAGCACCTTGGCCACTCAAGCTCATTGACTGAGACCGACATTTCAAGCAAAGCTCCAGAAAGGCGATGGCTACTCACCGGATGCTTCGAACCAAAACCGAACAGATATGGGAGTCCATCTCGACCGGACGTCCCAGAACACTCATAGAAGGCGATGTAACCTAACCACTCAGGCCCTCATCCGGCTTCCTTCGACAAAAGCCCCTAGCTCACTCTCTCACCTTACCATCCTCGGCATCAATAACGATAGAGACAGCACCCGCATCCTCCACGATATATATACCACACAGAGCCCGCACGACCCCCGTATAAACCAAAATGCTCCTTGTATAGAGCATGCCCACAATGCACGGGCAATGCAAGGTATATATCTAGTCCGGCGCAAGCCTCACACATAGACATTAGCCTTTACTAATAGAGACGGAAATACTTGGATCCACCACTTCTATACAAAGATTCCACACTATGTCAATACAACATTTTCCTGACATGCTAACCTCATCCATTCTCCTCCCGCGCTTCTTACTTGCCTTACCCTCCGCGAATCTTTCAAACCCTTCTCCCTACCCCCTCCCCTCTCAATCGACTCACAACCCCCAACCACCAGCCCCAACTCCATCCCCGACACCCCACCCTCACAGAACAACACATCAACCAACATTTCATCCTCACCCACTGCACCCCCCCCCCCCCTCCTCGTAGCACCATCCCCCCACACCCACAACCACAGCGTCCGCCCCGTTTCATAGGTCCATACCACCCTTCCCAGCGCTAAACAGAAACGGGAAGGCAGAGCACACAACTCTCTTCCCTGATCATACATAGAAGGTAGGTAGGTAGGTAGGTAAGTGGGCAACCATTGATCCATCCATCCACCCACCGACCTGCCCCTCCCGCCCA
>JAABUU010001843.1_pt1 | contig 32952 bp, 22 predicted proteins | sample 5559301 | NCBI WGS metagenome assembly JAABUU01 (sample SAMN10711884, study PRJNA513360) | rock metagenome | isolation source: Antarctica rocks | place: Antarctica: Victoria Land, Richard Nunatak white
TTCCCTTATTCGATGTATTGCGATCGAGAAGGCGGTGAGGACGAGCAAATACCGTCGACCCGGTTCGATCTCGACGAAAATCGCGAGCCCGATCGCGGCGAGGGCGAGCAACGTCGAGATCGGCCGAACGAATCGTAGCCAGGGGTCGTGCCGTTCGTATCTGAGACGAAGGTGCGAACCGTACCCGGCAGCGATCACGTACAGTGGCGCAACGACGCCGACGAGAAGCCATTGCATCGCGAGCGTTCCGCCCGTACGGTTCGGATCACGCGCGAGCCAAGCGCTGAGGCCGACGACGAGGCCTCCGATGAGGCCGATGCTCGCGAGGAGATCGAAACTCGTACCGAGTTCGACATCGCCCATGTCTTCGGTCGAGGCGACGCTCATTCTCGAACCGTCGATACTGCTTGCGGGTCGATGACGAGCATATGATAAACGTCTTGTTTCAACGCGTTGGCACGCGGCAAGAACGCTTCGTCCGTCGCCGCCGGGGCGCTGGTCGTCAAGCGTATGGAAATTGGCGCGCTGCCGCTGAGATCGAGCGGTACGGAGATCGAGCGACGCGCTTCCGATGCGTCCCAGAAGTAGAACTTTCCATTCACGCTCGCGGCGAACGTCGCCGGAGCGGTTGTCTGCAGGCCGAACCTGACTTGCACGTTCGATCGAGCGCATTGGCCGCGATTGACGTCGAGGGTCGCGTGCGCGCTGCCGAAGCGCCAGGGCTGCTGCTCGGAACCGACGCCTGGCAGTTCCATCGCGCCGACGAATGGGCGGTGAATCAAGCCGTCGGGCGAAAAGAAGCCGACGCCGTACCGGATCCGTACGCTGTCGGGGACGTCGAGGTCATCGACGCGTACTGGGCCGCATCGGCGCACGACGTGCTCGAGCGAGAGTCGAGACCCGACGAAACGGAACGATCGCTTGAGCCCATCGGCTCGTAACGCGACGGTCGCCGTGATCGCGCCACGAAGTGCGGCGTTGGGATACCGCCGGAAGATCGTCGCGTCGGCGAGCTTTCCATCGGATGCGCCTCGGCCGGCGACCAACATTTCGTTCGAATCCTTCCGGACGAAGATGAGCGCTTCGTCGTATGGCTCGGGCTCGTGCGCTTCGATTGCCCGAACATGCCGCTGGCCGTAGCGAAAGATCAGCACGCCGGCATCTTCGGTACCGCCGGTAAATGAAAAGGGGTACGACCGGGCGTCGATCGCGACCGTCTCACCGTCGCGCACGCCCGTCAATGCGCCTGCGCGGAGTGCGTCTGCAAAGAGCTCCCGAACGCGATCTTCGACTCGCGTTATCTCGACCGAGTCATGCATGATGCGGTCGTTGCCGTACGTGATCCAGAAAGTAGCGAAGGCACCGCACGCCGCGAGGATCGAGCGGTCCGTGCCGTTCACGATCGAACCGAGCGAGCGCAGTGCATACGCGAAGAGCAGCCCGAAGCCAAAGGACGCGAGATACGGTGTCGGGCGCCCGAAGAATAGCGATCCGAACCAGAGCGCCGCTCCGGTCCACAGGAGCGTGTCGAAGCGTTCGATGCGGCGACGGCAGCCGACTATGGCGAAGAACGTGGCCGCCCCGACGGCAATCGCAACGAGCCAGCCGGCCGCGTCGATCTTTGAAATAGAGGCGAATCGGTCGTCGTGCAGCGCGGCGGTAACCGTGGTCGACACCACGTGTCCGCTCGCTCGATAGAGCGTCGGGATTGGTGACAAAACCTGATTCGCCAATCGACGTAGGTCCAGATCGGCGCTGCCAAGGCTCTTCGACACGATCGCGATCGTCAGCCGCATCGCAAGAGCTATCGCGACGAGTGCGCCGGCGCGAAGCAGGCGACGCTGGTCGCCGGCCTTCGTCGTGTATGCGAAGGCGACGAACAGAAGTACGATGACCGTATTCGTTGGATCGGCGAGAATCGCCACGAGCGTGGCAACGATGCACGTCACGAACCATGCGGCGCTCGTCCCGCCGATTGCCGGAACGGCCGTCATCGCGGCGAGAAAAAGCAACTCGACATTCCACGGCGTACTGATCGCCCCGCCGAGAATCGCATCGTTCGAGCGTCGGATCTCGAGTGAGATGATGAAGCCGACAACGCATAATGCGATCACACGCGAGGAGCGCGTCATCAGCGTGACGAGGGCGAGGAACGTAGCCGCGTTTGCGACGATCAACGCGAAGCCGACGATTTTTGAGACGAGGAGCGATGGCCCGGCGAACCAGAACATCGTTGGAAGCGCTCGGAGGAACCAGAGCGGCGATGTATTTCCTTCGGCTTCCGATGCGCGCCGCACCGCGTCGAGCCAGTCGGTACGGAGCCACGCCGGCAACGCAGTGAATTGAGCGCGATAAACGTCCGGACCGGTCCAGCCGCTCCAGAGCACCGGCGATAGGTACAGTGAGATCAGTACCGTTCCGAGCACGATCGCGGTGAGCGGCGAGGTCACCGCCCGGATCGAACGTTCTTGAAGCATGGGTGCGGATGGGTGCTTCGAGACGCTCGTATCCCTGCCTTGACATCGATTCTCGTGCGATGGTCGTGCGGAGGTTCGGTCAGCATCGCGCCGGAATAACTCTGGGATCAGGGAGCTCAGAGGTCGACACCACGGATTCGTCGCCGCCCGATCGGTCTTCGCCGAAGGTCATCATTCTCGCCGGCGGTTTGGGAACGCGGCTATCCGAAGAGACGGTTAGCCGGCCCAAGCCGATGGTGGAGATTGGCGGAAAGCCGATGCTCTGGCATCTGATGAACGTGTATGCGTCGGGTGGATTCGAAGAGTTCGTCGTCGCGCTCGGCTACCGTCAAGAATTCGTTAAAGAGTACTTCCATACGTTCTATTCGGTGAACAACGATCTCTATGTTGATCTCGCGACGGGCGAGACGAAGGTCGAACAGCGAACCTCCGAACGATGGAAAGTCCATCTGGTCGACACGGGCCTCGCCACGCAGACGGGCGGTCGCATCAAGCGCCTGCGCGAGATCGTCGGTGACGAGACGTTCATGTGCACGTACGGCGACGGCGTCGCATCGATCGACGTCGCGGATCTCCTCGCGTTCCATCGCCGCGAGGGTCGCGAGGCGACGCTGACCGCCGTGCGGCCGCCAGCACGCTTCGGTGCGCTCGACATCGCCGGCGACCGCGTCGCGACATTCCTCGAGAAGCCGCAGGCGAGCGAAGGCTGGATCAACGGCGGGTTTTTCGTGTTCGAGCCGTCGGTCTTCGATCGCATCGAGGGCGACGCGACGCTGCTCGAGCACGAGCCGCTCGTCGGGCTCGCGCGCGACGGCCAGCTCTCGTGCTACAAGCACGACGGGTTCTGGCAGCCGATGGACACGCTGCGCGATAAGCGCCTGCTCGAAGAACTCTGGGCGTCGGGCTCGCCGCCGTGGGTGAGGTCGCGTGCCGGCGTGGTCTGAGCGCCGCGTCCTCGTTACCGGCGCGACGGGGATCGTCGGCTCGCAGCTCTGCGCGGAGCTCGTGCGGCGCGGCGCGTACGTCGTTGCGCTCGTACGGGACGACGATCCGCAATCGGCGTTCTATCGCGACGGCATTGCGCCGCGCTGCTCGATCGTTCGCGGCGAGCTGCAGCGCTTCGAGGACTGCCTGCGCGCGATCAACGCGCATGAAACGGACGTTATCTTCCACCTCGGCGCGCAGACGCTCGTCGGGACGGCCGTGCGTGATCCGCTCGAGACCTTCGAGAGCAACCTGCGCGGCTCGTACAATCTGTTCGACGCCGCCCGTCGGCTGCCGGAGATCGTCCGTGCGGTCGTCGTCGCCTCGAGCGACAAGGCCTACGGCGATTCGCCCGTGCTGCCGTACACCGAGGACATGCCGCTCGCCGGGCGCCATCCCTACGACGTGTCGAAGAGCTGCACGGATCTGCTCGCGAGCTGCTACGCGACGACGTACGGCATGCCCGTCGCGATCGCGCGCTGCGGGAACATCTTCGGCGCGGGCGATCTGAACTGGAGCCGCATCGTTCCGGGCACGATCCGCAGCCTGCTCCACGGCGAGCGCCCAATCTTGCGCAGCACGGGTGCAAATATTCGCGATTACATCTACGTCGCCGACGTCGTCGGCGCGTACCTCGCGCTCGCCGAAGCGATCGACCGCCCGGACGTGCGCGGCCACGCGTTCAACTTCAGTCCCGAGACGCGCATCAGCGTGCTCGACATCGTCGAGGCGATCGCGCGTGAGATGGGCTCGCAGCTCGAACCCGTGATCCTCGGCACGGCGACGCACGAGATCCTGGATCAGACGCTGGACAGCTCGAAGGCGCGCGCGACCCTCGGCTGGCGGCCGAGCTGGTCGCTCGAGCGCGGGCTCGCCGCGACGATTCCCTGGTACCGGACCATGCTCGCCGAGGAGACGGCCGTCCATGCTGCACGATAAGAGCGCGTCGCTCGAGGCGCAGCGGTTGCGCGCCGAGGTGCTCGCGAAGACCCGCGAATACTACGAAGCGGCCTACGAGCAGCGGCCGTTCGATGCCGAGCGCGACGGCTGCGCCGTCTCGGGCCGCGTCTTCGATTCCCGCGATCTCGAGTCGCTCGTCGACAGCTCGCTCGACTTCTGGCTCACGACCGGCCGGTTCGCCGAGCGCTTCGAGAAAGAGTTCGCACGCTGGTTCGGGATCCGCGAATGCGTGCTCGTGAACTCCGGCTCGAGCGCCAATCTCGTCGCGCTTGCCGCGCTCACGTCGCCGACGCTCGGCGAGCGTCGCATCAAGCTAGGCGACGAAGTCATCACGGCGGCGGCGGGATTTCCGACGACCGTCAATCCGATCGTGCAGCTCGGCGCGGTGCCCGTCTTCATCGACAGCGAGCTCGGCTCGTACAACGCCGATCTGGGCGCCCTCGAAGCGGCACGGTCGGAGAAGACCCGCGCGGTTATCTTCGCGCACACGCTCGGCAACCCGTACGACGCGGCGCGCGTGCGCGACTTCTGCCGCAAGCACGAGCTCTGGATGATCGAGGATACGTGCGACGCGGTCGGCGCCACGTGGGACGGTCAACAGGTCGGGACGTTCGGCGATCTTGCGACCGTGAGCTTCTATCCCGCGCATCACATGACGATGGGCGAGGGCGGGGCGGTCATGATGCGCTCGCCAAAGTTACGCGTGCTCGTCGAATCGTTCCGCGACTGGGGCCGTGATTGCTGGTGCGCTCCCGGCAAAGACAATACGTGCGGCAAGCGCTACGACTGGCAGCTCGGCGAGCTCCCGCACGGCTACGATCACAAATACACGTACGGCCACATCGGCTATAATCTCAAGCTCACCGACATGCAGGCCGCCGTCGGCGTCTCGCAGCTCGCGAAGCTCGACGGCTTCATCGCGCACCGCCACCACAACGCCGAGCTGCTCACCGAGCTGCTGGCGGACGTGGCGTGGCTGGCACTGCCGACGGAAGCGGAGCGCGCGCGCAGCTCGTGGTTCGGCTATCCGATCCGTGTGCTGCCGGGCGCCCCGATCGAGCGCAACGCGCTCGTCCAAGCGCTCAACGCGCGCCGCATCGGCACGCGGCTCGTGTTCGCGGGCAATCTCATCCGGCAGCCGGCGTACGCCGATGTGAATTACCGCGTGGTCGGCGATCTTCGCAATGCCGACGCCATCATGAACGACGTCTTCTGGGTCGGTACATATCCCGGTCTCGACGACGCGCAAATCGCGTACGTTGCGAGCTCGATCCAAGCCGTCGGTGACGAGGCGCGCCTCGCGATCCCGGTGATGCCGTAGCGCGACCGCGCGCGGTCCTCTACGTCGACTTCGACGGCGTCGTCGTCGACTCGCGGCCCGGCATCGCGGAGGCGCTCAACGCGACGCTCGTCGATGCGGGCTTCGCGCCCGTGGCGGGGGCTGCGCTCGACGCGGTGATCGGGCCGCCGCTGCACGAGGGATTCGAGACCATCCTCGCCGCGCAACGCGGCGACGTGGCGCGCGTGCCGGAGCTCATCGCCGGGTACCGCGCGCGTTATGCGACAACGTCGCTGACGGGCACCGTCTTGCAGCCGGGCATCGCGGAGGCGCTCGAGCGCGTTGCCGAGGATGCGACGCTCGCGATCGCCTCGTCGAAGCCGCTTCGCTTCACGGGGCCGCTCGTCGAGCGGCTCGGCCTCGCGTCGCTGTTCGCGGCCGTCGTCGCGCCGACACCGGAACTCGACGGCGAGACGAAGACGCAAACGCTCGCGCGCGCGATCGCCGCGGTCGAAGGCGGCGGATCGTTCGCGCACCGCATCATGATCGGCGACCGCCGGCACGACGTGCTTGCCGCGCTCGAGCTCGGCTGCCGCGCGCTCGGCGCGCGCTGGGGCTACGGCAGCGCGAGCGAGTTACGCGAGGCGGGCGCCGAGGCGCTCGTCGCGACGCCTGCGGACCTGCCGGCCGTCCTCGCCGCTCGGACGAGTCGTGCCTGAGTCGCACGCGCTCGCGCGCGATCTCGACGAGATCCTCGAACGCAATCGCGACGATTTCGCGGCGTTGCGCGGCGCGCGGCTCTTCGTCACGGGCGGCACGGGCTTCGTCGGAACGTGGCTCGTTGAGTCGTTCGCCTGGGCGAACCGGCGGCTCGTGCTCGGCGCGCGCGCCGAACTGCTCGTTCGCGACGCGGCGCGATTCGGGGCAGCCGCGCCGCATCTCGCGGCCGACGCCGCGATCTCGACCGTGGCGGGCGACGTGCGCACGTTCGCCGCGCCCGCCGACCGCTACGATGCGATCCTTCACCTCGCCACGCCCGCGAGCGCCGCGGTCAACGACGAGGAGCCACTCGCCATGATCGACACCGTCGTCGACGGGACGCGGCGTATGCTCGAGCTCGCCGCAGCGTCGGGCTCGATTCCGCTGCTCTTCACGAGTTCGGGTGCGGTGTATGGCCGGCAGCCGCCCGAGATAGCGCTCGTCTCGGAGACGGATCGCGGCGGCCCCGATCCCCTCGACGCGCGCTTCGCATATCACGAGGCGAAGCGGCTCGCCGAACAGCTCTGCGCCGTGTATGCGAAGACGCGCGCCGTCGCGCCGAAGATCGCCCGGCTCTTCGCGTTCGTTGGACCGTATTTGCCGCTCGATCGGCATTTCGCCGTCGGTAATTTCGTGCGCGATGCGCTCGCCGGCGGCCCGATCGTCGTCGGCGGCGACGGGACGCCGGTGCGAACGTATCTCTACGCCGGCGACATGACGTCATGGCTATGGCGGATCCTCGTGCGCGGCGAACCGCTCCGGGCGTACAACGTGGGTTCGTGCGAGCCGATGTCGATCGCGCAAACTGCCCGGCGCGTCGTCGGCGTTGCGGCGCCCGAATCCGAGGTGATCGTGCGCGGCACCGCGATCGCGAACCGGCCGGCGGAGCGCTATGCCTGCGCGACCGATCGTGCTCGAACGGAACTCGACCTTGCCGAGTGGACGCCGTTCGACGAGTCGATCCGGCGCACGCTCGCGTGGGCGGCGCGCTCGCGGTAGCTTACGGTTCGGAAGCGCGCGCCGCCGAACCGTTCGCCGGTATCGGCTGGGCGATCGAGGCCTCCGGCGGCGTCGCCACATGACCCGCGAGCGCGAGCAGCCGGCGCGCGAGCGCGAGCTGCTCGCCGTCGACCGTTGTCGCGAGCCCGTGGACGTCGCGGACGATATAGGTCGGCCGTGCCCGAACCTCTTCGTAGATCATGCCGACGTACTCGCTGACGAGCCCGAGCAGCACGAAGAGGAAACCGAAGAGCAGCAGATTGAGCGAGACGAGCGTTCCGAAGCCGGCGAACGGTACGCCGAAGACGACGGCGCGGATCGCGAAGGCCCCGAGTGCGACGAACGATGCGACGCCCATCGCACCGCCGACCACGGGGATCACCTTGAGCGGCATGTACGAGCTCGAGAGGATGCCGCGCACCGAGAATCCCGCGGTTCGAAAGCTATTGAACGTCGAGATCCCGCCGAAGCGCGGCGGCCGCTCGTGCTCGATGCCGATCGACCGGCCGCCGATCCACGTCCACATCGCGCGAACCATGCGATTGCGCTCGGGCATCGCGTTGAATGCTTCGTAGAGCCGGCGGTCGACGAGCCGGAAGTCGCTCGCGTTGATCGGCACCGGCCGATCGCTGATCTTATTGATGAGCCAATAGAACGTCTGCGCGGCGATGCGACGGAAAAGGCTATTGTCCGTCCGCTTCGTCACGATCTGATAGACGTTGTCGTAACCGGCTTCCCACTTCGCGACGAACTCGGGAATCATCTCGGGGGGATCCTGGAGATCGCCCGCCATGATCACGCACGCATCGCCCGTGGCGTGCGCCAGGCCGGCACACATGCCGCCCTCCATGTCGAAATTCCGCTGCAGGCGGATCACTTTGAAACGCGCGTCATTCGTGCGAATCGCGAGCAGTTTTTCGTACGTGTCGTCAAGTGAGCCGTTTTCGACGATGATCGCCTCGAATGCGTAACGATCGGCGAACGAGGCGAAGACCGCTTGCAGGCGCCGCGCGAGCTCGTCGACGCACTTGCCCTCGTTGTATGCCGGCACGACGACCGAGATCGTCCGTTTCGCGAGCGCCGTCACGCGCTCGGATTCCCGTCGTAGAGATAGCGCAGGACGTCGGCTGCGATGCCGGGCGAGAGGTCGGGCGTCATCGCGTGCAACGGGTTGGACTCCATGCCGCCGCCGGCGGTGACGTGGCTCGTGATCTTCGGGAAGTACATCTGCTCCGGATCAACCGGCACGATGAAACCGTGCGGTCCCGGCGTCGACATCGCCTCGATGAACGCGGCGTCGCGCGGGAACCCCGGGGCCAGCGCCATGGACGGGATGCCATAGGCTTCGAACAACGTCGACCACTTCGGGAAGCCGAGCCCGGTCTGCGTGTCGCAGCCGACGTACGCGCCGCCGAAGTAATTCTTTTGCGTCGTGCGGATCGACGCATAGCCCTTGTTCGAGAAAATGAAGATCTTGATGTTCAGCGCGTTGACCGCGACGGTGCCGAGCTCTTGCGCGTTTTGCATGAACCCGCCGTCGCCCTCGACGAGGATGGTGCGCCGCTGCGGCCACGCGAGCGCGGCGCCGATCGAGCCGGCAAGACCGTAGCCCATCGAGGCGAGCCCCTTATCCGTGATGATGATCTGACCCGTCCGCTGCCGGATCGTCTGCAGCGCCGTCGAGTTCGCGCCGCCGCTGCTGCACGGTACGAGCAGATCGTCCGCGCCGGCGAACGTCGAGAGGTCGGCATAGAAGTCGAAGGGATTGATGTAATCCGCTCGGACGTCGTTGGCCGGATCGTTAAGCGGCAGCGAACGCTCGACGTGGCGACAGAAGGCGAGCCACTCTGAATAGTCGGCATAGTCGCCGCGAACGAGTTCGCGCAGCACGGCGTTCGCGTCGCCGGCGATCGCGAGATCGACGCGCGGATGCCCCTTGCGCAGCTCAGTTTCGTCGATGTCGACCTGCACCACCGTCGCGAGCGGTGCGAACTGCTGCCAGTTGAAGCCCGTCTGCTGCAGGCCGAGGCGCGTACCGAGTGCCACGACGAGATCGGCTTGTTGGATCAGGACGTTCGCGAAGCGCTGACCCCACGTGTTCGGCCGCCCGACGTACACCGCTTCGGCCGACCCGATGCGGTCGATGCCGTTCCACGTCGTCTGCACGGGCGCGCCGATTCGGCGCAGGTCCGCGATGACGTCGCGCGCGGTCTCGCGCGTGACGCCCGCGCCGAGCAGGAGGATCGGCCGCTGCGCCCGCGCGAGCAATGCGGCGACCTCGGCCGCACGCACTTTGCCTTCGACGACGAAGCGCTCGAACGGCACGGTCGCGGCGACCGCTCCGACCTGACGCTCGGGCTGCGGTTCCAGCGGCGCACCCTGCGCGTCGAGGCAGAACTCGAGGAAGACGGGCCCCTTGCGCGGCGTGCGACCGCGCTCGACGGCGGCGACGAACGATGACTTCGCCATCGGCCGCTCGATGCGCTCCGCATGCACGCAGACGGGTCCCGCGAGCGCGACGCCGTCGATCTCCTGGATGCCGCGCTGCCGGATGCCGCCCGTCGCGATGTCGGTGCTCTTGACTTGGCCGCCGATGCACAGCAGTTCGCGGCTCTCGAGGAACGCGCCGGCGAGGGCCGTGATGATGTTCGTGAGCCCCGGGCCCGCGGTGACGAGCGCGAATGCGCGGCCGTTCCCACCCGTCTCGTTGAAGTACTCGACCGCGATTCCCGCGGCAACCTCATGCACGACCGGCACCCAGGCGACGCGCGAGCGCGCCGCGTTAAGGAAATGCATGATGTTGCCGCCGGCGACGAAGAAGCAGTGCGTGTAGCCGAGCTCGACGAGCCAATCCACGACCTCGTCGGCATGCCGGACCGCCGCCTGACGTGCGACGGGGGGCGCGCTACCGATCAATGAACGCCGGCCGTCGTCCCGTTCACGCCCGTCGCAATGCCCCGCTGCTCGATGCGTGCGCGCAACTGCGGATTGCGGCCATACGGCGTGTCGACACCGTCGAGCATGAGCGGCTGGCCTTTCACGAGTGGCTTCGTGAGCGCTTCGCCCGCGATCAGCTCTCGGCACGAGAGCTGGCCCTGAAGCAACGGTACCGCAAGAAACACGTCGTCCTCGGTAAGCTTGTGGCCCGCTGCCAATTCGCGCGATGCGTAGACACCGCGCACGAGCGCGTCGAGATACTGCGTCTCGGCGTTTCCGGGAATGCGCTTCTGCGTCCCGGCCGAGCCGCACATTTCCTTCGCCTTGTTGAAGGCCCGGAACCACGTGTCGCACTGCTCTGGGAGGCTGCAATACGGCGAGACGGGGATACCGTCGGCTTCGATATCGATGTGGCGCTCGAACGTGCGCGCGCCCTTCGCGTACGCGATCGCGATCGAGGTCGACCAATCGTGATACTCATGGCTCGAAAACCCGATCGTGAGGTCGGGATACCGATGCTTCATGAAATCGATCTGGTTGAGCTCGAGATCCTCGTCCTCGCTCGGATAGAGCGAAACGCAATGGTTGAGCGCGAGTGGAATCGTGCGGTTCTCGAAGAACGTGACCAGATCGTCCATATCCTTGAGCGTCGAGCCGCCCGTCGAAGCGATGACCGGCTTCTTCGTCTTCGCGATTTTCTCGATGAGGACCCAATCGTTGATGTCCGAGCTCGCGATCTTGATGATCGGAAGGTTCAGCTCTTGACAGAAGTCGACCGACTTCTCGTCGAACGGCGTCGCCATCGCAATGCAGTTCGATTTTCTGATGTGATCGACGAGCGCGGCGAGATCTTCGCGCGAGAGCTTCGTGTCCATCGTCTTTTTGATGTAACGGATGTCGGTCCGCTCTTGCGCTTCGGGATGGACGAAGCTGTCGACGTCGCGAAATTGGAGCTTGATCGCGGCGCGCACGTTGTTATATCGAACGACGCGCGAAAAGTCGGTGACGATCCGCTTCCCACGCTCGAGATCTCCCCAATGGTTGTTCGCCAGTTCGAGGACGAAGAGTTCCTCGAAGATGTCCCGATTGATCGCCACGTGTCGTTTCTACCCCGTTGGTTCGAGCGAAATCGTCATGCGATTCATTGACGGCACGCGAGGCCTCGCGCCAAACATCCGACGGGCCCAGCGTCTCGTCGCGCCGTGCCTCGGCATGCTGGTCGCGTGGGCGGTCATGCACGCCGGATTACCGGCGCTTCGGCACGATTGGCGCGTGCCCATCTCGATGGCGGCGGAAGGCCCATGGCTCGACTCCCTGACGTCGGGCTGGCTATCGGCGGGGATCGGAAACGCGCAACCGTACCCGACGTTTTATCTCGTCGGGCTCGCCCTTCGCCCGCTCGCCTGGTTTGCGACGACGACCGAACTGATGGCGCTCGTCGTGTGGCTCGGCGTCACGCTCGCCGCGTGGGGTGCGAGCGAAATCGCCCGCGCGCGCTCCGCGAGCGCCGCGACTCGGCTCGCGGTCGCGTGCTTCGCCGCGCTCAATCCGTGGGTCTACACGAAACTCGTCGCCGGCCACATGCTGATGGTGCTCGCGTACGGGCTCGCCTTCGCCCTCGTCGCCGAGATCGTCCGGCCGGCGCCGCGGCCGTTCGCGCTGCTGGTGCTCGCGGCGTTGTCGATCACGCAGATCGAGTTCTTCGCAATCGCGTTCGTGCCGCTGATGATCTGGACCGTGCGGACCAGGCGGTACCGCGTCGCCGGCATCGTCGTCCTCACAGCGGCGCCCATCGCCGTCGGCATCGCCGCATCGATCGCGAGCATCGCCGGCACGCCGTTCAACCTCGAGTGGCAACGCGATCAGTCGGTCGCGCCCGGCGCCGCATTCGTGCTCGACGGCTACTTCACGAATTACGCCCGCGCATTCGCGCCCTATCGGACCGTCGGGGCCGCATTCGCGCTCGCGGCGCTCATCGGCGTTCGCGGTGCGCTGCGCACGGGCATCGGCCGCCTCGCCGTCGTCGCCGCGGTCATCCTGCCGCTCGCGGTCGCGGGAACGAAGGGTCCCCTCGCCGCGCCCTATGCCTGGCTCGTGACGCACGTGGCGGCGATCGGGCTTTTTCGCGAGCTGTACGACCTCCTCGCGCTGGTAGCGATCGCGTACGTCGTGGTCCTCGTCGAAGGACCGGCGCGCGGTCCCGTCGCGGGTAGCGTGCTCGCGATCGCCAGCGTCGTTTGGATCGTCCCGTGGCTCGCTTCGCCGCCGACCTCGTTCTTCGTGCCCGCGGCGTCGCTGCCGAGCGTCGCGTTTCCGGCGAACCGCCAGGTGCGCGTTGCGCTGCTGCCGGCGTTTCAGCCGATGTCCTTCGAGGGTCGCGGGTCCGGCGTCGATCCCGATGCCTACGCCCGGTCCGGGCGCGCCACACCGCTCAACGACGTGCTACCGCAGTATCCCGTCGACGTCGCGCTCGCGCGGATCGCCCGGGGCGACGCGTCCTACGCCCGCGCGCTCGGCGTCGGGACGGTGATCGATCGGCCGTACCTGCAATCCGACGTCGCGTCGCTGCGGTCGCAGCGCGTCGACCCTGGTCCGCTCGGCGACGTGAAGGCGGGCCGGCCGATCGAGGCGCCGTTACCGCTGCTCGGCATCGTCGCGGCGCCGCGCATCGTTACGCTCGCCGACGATCCCGGTGGCGACGGTCAATTTTTCGGCGACGGCGATCCCCGTGCCGTCGCCCGGTTTCGCTTCTCGACCGAGACGATCGACGCGCGGCAAGCGTGGGTCGACGCGCGTCTCGCCGCCGAGCTCGAACCCGAGCTCTCGAGTGCTTTCGGCGGCGCGACGACGCTCTCGAATCTTCCGATCGCGCTGCCACGCGGCGGCCCGTGGCATGCCGTCCTCGCGCTCGTCCGCGGCGAGTTGCGTACGATGACGGGACGGCTCGTGGCCACGACGTCGCCGCGCATGCGCTGGTGGCCGCTTCCGGCGGGCGACGCGCCGCTCGTGTGTCGGGGCGCATGTACCGTCGCGCTCGCCGGCAACCCGCCGCCGAAGCTTCTCGAGAACGCGCCGCTCGGTGTGTTTCGGCCGCTCGAGATCGCGTTCGTCGAGCCCTGGCTCGCGACCGCGCTCGTACCTTCGGGCGCGCACGGCGCGTTGCGCCTGGCGATCCGGTACGATCCCGCGTGGGCCTGCATCACACGCGGCCGCTTCCTCGATCATGTGCGGCTCGCGACGACACTCGACGGGTGGCTGCTTCCCAGCGACGCGCGACCGCGGCGGGCGATCTTCGTCGACGTCGTCGCGGCGCTTCAAGCGGCGCTCGAGCTCGTGACGGGCGCGCTCCTCCTCGCGGCCGGCGCGAGGGCGCTCCGTCGAGGCGCGATCGCTCGCGACGCCGGGCTGGCCGGTGCCGAGCCGAACGTCTCGTTGCCAACCTTATGCGACTCGACCAAGCCGAAGAACGGATGGCTACATGGAGACTCTCCGCCATTATGAACGGCGATTGACCTCGCCAGGGCTCATCCCTCCGAGATTCTGGCCGTCGATAAAACCGTCGAGTTCGGCGCGTCGATTGCACGCCGAGAACCATGCTCGGAGTTTCCGCCGACCGTCGCTGGCGAGGTTTCCTAATCGGGCGATCGCCCCGCAACATTACCGCAAGGTCGCGGCGTATCTCGGCTCGGCCGTCCGACTCGTCCCCGTGCTCGGTACGCTCGACCGATCTGGTAGCTCGAACATGGGCGTTACGAGCGGCGGTCGGCGAACAGAAGCGGTACGCCGGCATCCACAACGCTGGAGCGTTCCCCCTGCAAGGAGCTCTTTTGGACCACGGCTCGACCATCGCGGCCAGGCCGCCGCGTCAGGACTTTCGGACGTTACTCGATATGCGGCGCGGACTTCTCGACGCCGATCGCTACGAGCCGATGGTCGCCGCGGTCGTCGACGCGCTCGTCGCGTCCTTTCGCGGCGGCGGTAAGGTGCTCTGGTGCGGAAACGGCGGTAGCGCCGCCGACGCGCAGCACCTTGCAGCCGAATTTTCCGGTCGCTTCCTACGCGAGCGGCCCGGTTTGCCGTCGGAGTCGCTTGCTTCAAACCCGTCCGCCGTCACGGCGATTTCGAACGATTACGGCTACGACCGCGTCTTTGCACGGCAGGTTCAAGCATTTGCGCGTCCCGGTGACGTCGTCGTCGGCATTTCGACGAGCGGCAACTCGCGCAACGTCGTCCTTGCGCTCGAAGAGGCGAAGCGCATGGGTGCGACGTCGGTCGCATTCAGCGGAAACGGCGGCGGCACGATCGCCGAGCTTGCTGACGTCGCGCTGATCGGTCCCAACGGCATCGCAGCGCTTGTCCAGGAGGTCCATATTACGCTCGGCCACATTATCTGCGACCTCGTCGAGCAGGCGCTATTTCCCGACTTGTAAGCGTTGTCCGTCCGTTGCAATAACCAAAAAGGATCGTGATGATCGCTCTGAAGTAGGGCGGAACCGCAATGGCCGCACCGTGACCGGTCGATCCGTTGCTCGACGACGTTGTCGCTTGGACGTAAGGGAGATCGGATCGTGCCTTGTGCACGGTTGCGGGCGACAAGGTGTCGGGCTGTAGCCCGCGGATGCGCTTCGGCCTTCGTCGTCGACACGTCCGTAGGGGACGCGGTACAGCCGCGCAACCTCTCACCGTCCGGCAGCGGCTGGTTCTAGCGTCCGGTCGTCGACGTCGAGGAAGTCGCCGCGTTGCACGTCGCCGCATGCGCGGCGCCAGTCGCTACCTTGCGGAGTCACGGTAAGCGACGAATGGGCATCGTGAACGTCGTTCCGTGAGTCGCACTGGCCAATTTATGAGCTTGAACGGTGCGATTAGACCGTCGTCTTTGCGCGCGGTACGCCGTAGCCGCCTTCTCCGGAGAGCGCGAAGCCGGGTCATGTCGACGTTCGGGCGAGTTGCGAGATCGCCACGTTCTCGACCGTGTCGACGGTGAGATCGCGTCGCAGGCAAGCATAGTCGATGTCGAGCTTGCAACTCATGTCGCTTCGGAGCACGTCGAAGCATGGCGGGCACGGCGATGGCCTGACCGCTACGGCGGTCGGGCCGTACGGCGCATAGTCGATCGGGGTTGGTCCAAACAGCGAAATGACGTTGCGACCGAGTCCGGCGGCAAGATGGCCGACGCCGCTATCATTGGTGAGGACGAGCGCGGCACCGTTGAGCAAGCCTGCGGTATCGAGTAGAGAGCCGCTAAAGAGCTCGCTGAACGCTGTCGCTTCGTGAGCCTTCCGCGTCTCGGGTCGCTCGTCGGGACCGCTCAGATACACGACACGTTCGCCTCGCGCGACGAGCCTGCGACCAAGCTCGATGAAGCGGTCTAGCGGCCAGCGTTTCGCTGCAAACGAGTCGTGATCGACCGAGCCGACATGGATGACGACATAGCCCGGCCGGCTCCGCTCGGCCACCCGCGCGAGCCAAGATCTTGGAACGGCATATGCCGCGGCGACTTCGTGGCCGCGATCGATGTGCCGAAATAATGCGGCGTTTCGTCCGACGTTCGAAGCGCCCGTGATATCGAGCCGGGTTGTCTCGAAGCCGGGCATTCGATCGAGTGGGAACGGGCGGCCGTACCGGTGAGCGAGGCGGCACCTACTTCGAATCAGTGCGTGGAGAATTTGGTACTCTCGACGCGCGGCGGGGTACGCGAGGACGCTGACGTCGAATCTACGTGTCGCGACGAAGCGACAAAATGCGGTCAAAAACGCGGCTCGGCTCCCGCTCCAATACGGAAGATACGCGACATCGTCGATGAGCTTGTCAAGGCCGCGAAAGAGGTCGGTCGACGTTGGGCGCAACGTGAGCACGGTGACTCTCGCGCAGGGATAACTATCGCGTACACTTTGAAGCGACGGTGTAATCTGCAGGGAGTCGCCGAGCCCCTGCGGTGCAATGACAAGGATGCGCGGCGTCGTGTCGCTCAGGTGACGCGCACTCCGACGGGAAACGGCGCGTAATCCGGCACGGTAAGCTGCGCGGCTCGCCCGGCAACGGCGAGTACGCCGATCGGGATCGCGGTCCGCAGGAACGCCGGTCCGTCACGATACGGAAACCACGAACGATTGAATGCCTTGCTCTCGCGCAGGCCACAACGGCGAAAAAGCCCGCGCATCTCCGGCGGCGTGAAGTAGTGGATGTGTCCCTCGGGCATGACGTACGGCGTTCCGGCGACAAGTTTGACGGTGTTCCAATTGCCCGTCTGAACGTATGCGACGCCACCGATTCGTAAGAACGAAGCGAGAAAAGTCAGAAATTCATCAGGCTTCGGGACGTGCTCGATCACTTCAATTGCTGTCACGACGTCAAACGTTCCGGCGAGCCCATCGAGGTCGCGCTGCCAAACCGTTTTCAAATCGCGATCTGCGCAGATGCGCATTGCGGCGTCGGAATCGTCGAAGCCGAAGGCGTCCGCGCCTCGGGCTTGGAGCGCTTCGAGCAGATGACCCGGACCGCAGCCGATGTCGAGGCACCGAGCACCGCGCAGCGGTCGGGAAAGCGACGAAGTAATCGTATCGACGACATCGGACGCGACGCGCCGCGTGTAGTCAGATGCTGGCGCGAAGTAGTTCGTGCTCGTATCAAAGCCGCCAGCGCGATAATACCGATCGTCGTAAAGCTGACCGAGTTCGTTGTCCGCGATCCGCGGGTCAACGTAGTGATGGCCACAGTCGTCGCAACGCACGATCTCGAACGTACGATCGACGATGACGGCGGCTTTGTGCATGACGACCCTGCGGCCAACGGATCCGCAGAGCGCGCACGGATATGAGGTAAAGGTAAATGGTCCGTAGTTCATGCGGCGGGCTTCGCCTCGAACTTCCGTTCGCAAGCGACGGCGATGGCGCGCGCGTCGATTTCGGCGGCTCGCGCCCAGGTGCACTTCCTTACGCTTTCTCGACCAAGTGTCGCAAGCTCATGCCTGTGGGCTGGATCACGCAACAACTTGATGACCCCGCGTGCAAAACCCGCCCGGTCTCCGACCGACACTGCAAGCCGGCCGTGCGGAAACACTTCACGAAACACAGGTAAGTCGTACGTGACGCACGGCAGGCCGGCCGCCAGTGCCTCGGCCACGGCAATGCCCCAGCCCTCTTCGTGACTTGGAAAGACAAATACCGCGGCTTGACCTAGGAGCCGGTCGCGAGTCGCTGCATCGACGCTTCCTTCGAAGTTGACGTTTCGCTCAAGGCCCAGTCGCGTTACGAGATCAATAAGATGCGTCCGAAACGCTGGTTCACCGTCTCCGACCATATGCACGACCGCATCGGGAAGCGAGTCCGCAACGAGTCGCCATATGTGAATCAAGTCCTCGGCCCCCTTCGCGTGGTGGAGTCGCGCGACGCAGACCGCTCCCGACCGTACACCGTCGGATCGATGCTCCACGTGCTCAACGCCGTTGGTCGTTACGAAACATCGTTGATGCAGTCCGCGACGTAAGAGCTGCTGCGCAACGAGTTCGGAGCACGTGACGAGCGTGTCGGCAGCAATGCGCGTCGTCAACAATCCCAGCAACTCGTTGATGCTTGCGAGCGAATTCCAGAACAACGACCCGGGTCGCCGCCAAGGCGCGGCGAGCACGTGCGCGAGGAAGATCGTTCGGGCGGGACGCCGCGCGACAAGCAACGGTAGCGTGTCGGGTATGAAGGGTGAACTCGCAAAGAGCGCGTCGCATGCGCTGAGTTCGTGCCGCCGTGCATACGCGGCCGCTGCACGAAAGAGAAACCGTACGACGCGGCCGCCAAAACGAGCCGGTAGATCTGGCATCACGATAACACGAAGATGCGGAAAGCGTCGCCGCAGCATTTCCTCGGCAAACGGCGGGGCGAAAAAAACGACTTCGTTTCCCGCAGCGCTCCATCGCTCGGCGACTTCAAGAGTGTGCACGTTTCCGCCGGCGTAAAATCCTTCGCTCTGCAGCATCGAATTTGCAAGAATACCGATACGCAATCGATGATTTGGTCGGTTACGGTCAGCCATTCATGCGCTCGAATCTACCGAGAGGACGTTCATCGCGGAATTAAGAGGCACGGGTGTGGTTTACCAACTTGCAGACGCATAGATTCGAGCGGTCCGACGCCCGAACGGAATACGGCTGCCCATGGCGCTGACGTCGCTGACAATCGCCGTCAGCATGGCGCAGGGTTGCGCATCGAATGCCAGTACGCCGCAGCCGACTCCAACCCTTGGGACGACCGCTCATCGAGGCCTGGTCGTCGTCCCGAGCGGCATTAAACGTCGCGAATTGTTTCGTGACGGTCGACGGGTCCTCGCGTAGGGTACAGGATACAAACGAGACTGCTGCTGTGGTCGTGGATGGATTTTTATGAGCTCAAGAGGCACTCGCTTGCGCTTGAGAGGCGAGAGTCTTCGGCCGTCGATAGCGGGCCGGTCGTATCGATCGCTAGGCTCTCGCGCTGTTCCGCGCGTTCGATCGCACTCCGGGGCGTGCTCCGCTGCGGTCGGGTGGGCTGAGGCCGAGATATACGATCAGAGCGAGATATGGCAACGTTCCGTGATGACTGCTGTCGAAACACCCGCTTCCTTGAGGTCTCATCGGCTCGCTGCGGCGCGAGCGCGTTTGCCGGCATCGCGGCTCTGCCATCGCGGGTCGCCTGGATCGTTAAGGTACCGCACGTTCCAGACCGTGCAACGAAGTAGATGCGCCTTCGATCTGGCGGCGGCCTGATCGCATCGGAGTACCGGTTGTAGCGTTACAGGCCAGTTACGTGGCACGTTGAACTTCGATCGTAGCAGTCACGCGCCCTTTCGCAACGCGGTGGAGATGAACCTCAGAGCCAGCTCAATTCGCCGATGAGGCGCAGCCGTTAACCGACGTCCGCGAAGATAACACTTCGGCTCCCCGCTTGGCTCAGTGCTGGCGGTGCCGTTCCGCTGTTGCCGACGGGAACGCGAAACCACCGTCGTCGCGCGGATGTGCGAAGCCAGAACCGACGGTTGTGAAGGCACGGCCGAGCTCACTCGAACTCTTCGTTTCGAGCGCTTCCGAGACGATTCAACTCGATCGATTCTGCGGTCCGACTTGCAGATAGGTGTTTCGATCGCTGCCGATTGCGCCGTTGGGATTGCTCTTCACGACGTCGGCGAATTCGTGCGAGGTGTGACTATCGACGTGACGATAAAAGGAGGGCCCGATTCGCGTCGAAAATCTGTCGGTGGCTCCTGCGGGTGACGCGACCGATGTTGCGAAGACCGCAGCGAGCGCGGCCGCGATGACGTTTGGTATCGAGATGCCGCTGCCGCTACGTTGCCGCCGAAGGCGGATCGAGGGACCCGATCGATGAGTCAGCTCGCGGATCGTTACGGCGAAGTCATGCGCTTTCGCCTGGAGGCTTTGCAGAAGTACCATGCCAACGTCCTCAGCCTCCTAGCAGGGCCCCCATCGACGATTCTTCTGCCAACGGTAAGCCTTCGTGATGACGGTTGCACGATAAAGCGAATCGGGCCGTTTCATTTCTCGAATCGACCGCCCGTCGCCCCATTCGTCGATCGTGCAATCGCGACTGCTGAAAAGCCGGTTCGCATCCTCGAAATCGGACCGGGAGACGGCGCGCTCTCAAGGGAGCTGCACACCCGTCACGGGTCCAAGATCGCGAGCTACTACGCCTTCGACCGCGACCATTCGGTTCGCGGCGAGTTCACCTTCGTGTCATCGCTCGCCGACGTGACCGGCGAGCTCGACCTCGTCATCGCGGCCGAAGTGATCGAGCACATGGACGTCGATCGATTTTTCGAAGATATCTTGGAAAGAATCCAGAGCAAGCTCGCCCCCAATGCGCAATTTATCATTAGCACGCCGAACCCACTCGCGCCAGGCGGCGTCGCTCGCGATTTCACGCACGTGCAACGATACCCGTGGTACGATCTGTATGCGGTCTTCCGTCTGGGATTCGACGATGTTAGTGTTTTTCGAACGCACTATGTGTTCAGTTTCCGGCGTCTGCTCCAAATCGTGCCAAGGTTCGTTCTGTGTCTGCTGATGGAGTTCGAATGGTGTGAAGTTCTCATCTGTGTCGGCGGGAAACCTCGGCGGGGCGGCGGCGCGACGGGATCAGCATGAGCATAAGGGCGGCGATCGTGGTACCAAGGGTAATGGCGCTGCCGAGACCGAGCGCACGCGGCCACCGATGGAATATGTGATACGTTCCGGTCGGTAGGTCGGCGAAGCACGTATCGGTGATGTCGCAGCGTTCGCCGTCGCGCTCGCGCCCGCGATCATCGACGATCCGCCACTCCCCATCATAGAGTTGCGCGAGCTCCACGTCGCCCGGGCGCCGCACCTCGACGTTCCATCGAAGCGCGTCCGTTGGGTGCACGACCACCGAAGCCACGGAATCCGCGGTGGAAGGCTTGCTCAAGACGATCAAACGAGCATCGGAACGTCGTTCGCCAACGCGAACCGAGCGAAAACCACTCGAAGCGAAGCGGCATCGCACCGCAGCACACCCTTCGATTGCGACATCTGCCGCCGACGAAGAGCCGTCGGCGGAAACGACGCGGAGATTGTACGTGCCGGCCGGTACCCATATCCGTCCGGTCGCAGGCGGGCGTCGCGCGCCGGCTGCAATCACGTGCACGCGCTCGACTCTGAATGTTCCGGTTTTCCAGAGGAGGTCGGCACGACAGTGATCGATCGGAGCGCGAGCGAGCGCGATCGAGACGGCAGACGCGGTGAGAGGCACCGATCGTGATGTGCGGCCGCAGCGCACGCCAAGTGTGCCGGTGCCGTCCCCATCTCGGTCCACGACGAGCGCGAGCGCGGTTGGGTGGCCCTCGAGCTCGATGCGGAAGGCCATTTTTCCGCCGGGCACGCCCTCGACGCCGCTAGCGTTCAGGGCGATACCGGACCACGAATCGATCCGAGCGAGCGACGCTACGCCGTCGGAGAAGTCGAGCACGGCCGGTGCGCCGGCGGGCAGGATAACCATCGGTTCGACCGGGCGCGCGTCGATCGATGTCAGGGCACCCGGTCGTGTCGGCTGGAAGGCGGTTTCTGCGATCCTTACGCGGACAACTGCGCCGTGAACGAGGTTCCTGCGGACGAGCACCTGCTGCTCGGGATCCAGACTGCCGCCAACTCGCAGTTCCGAACGACCGGCGTCGTCGATGGAGACAATCGCGAGGTTCGGATCGACCAGCGCTTTCGCGGAGATTTCATATCGACCGGACGGCCCGTCCCACCGGTAGTCGGCCGACGCGTTCGAGGATCCGATGATCAAGCGCCGTCGTCCGGCGACGGCGTCGTCGCGGAAGCCGTCGAGCGCGACCGCGGTGAAGGGCGCAGCGCCGTCCGACGTCTCAGGGGGCGGAATGCGATCGAGGCGGTCGAGCGAGAACACCGAGAACGCCGCGTTCCGGACGTCAGGCGCAGGGGAAGCGCGCGGTTCGACAACGAGGCCGTCGAGCGCAAATCCGTTGAAGTCGGCGAAAACCGGCGGCTCGATCGATGTCGCTTCGACGATCGCCAGCCGGATCGGCATCCCGCTCGGAACCGGTCGCGGGACGGCGAATCGAAACCATTGGAATCCGGGCCGCGGACTGATCGCCTGCTGCTGCAAAACGTTGCCGATGGTTAACTCGATGCGGCCGTAGGCGTGCGCCGCGATGCGGACGTCGACCATCGAGCCGGCGATCCACGGACGCCGACTCCGGAAGATGTATGGGATGCCGTCGACGTCGAGCGCGCCCGCTTCGCCGAACACGGGCCGCTCGCCGTCGAGCGAATTGCGGTACCACGGAAGATTGAGGAGCACGCGATTCGGAACGAACGGATAGTCGCGATCACGTAGCGTTGCGGCCGTCGGGCGCAGCGCGCTGCCCGGCCACCATTCGGTCGGCCGGTGCTCCCGCCAATCGTCGCGCGGATCGAAATCGACGAAGCCGGTATGTGTGCAACGAGCGGATACGTCGGCGAACGCCTCGTCGTCGAAGCTCGGCAGAACGTCGAGGAGATCGAAGATGCCGGGACCGCCGGCGACGCAAGTGATGTGGCGACCAGAGATCATCTCGCGGCTGGGGATGTGCCAGACGCGAACGTTCTCGGGGCTCTCGAACGCCGTCGTCGCAACGCGTACGTGCCGGTAGATGTCGGTCGTATCGGGCAGGAAGGGCGTGTCGTAGGTCCAGTCCGGTGCGGTGATGACGCTTCTGGTCGCCATACGGCCGAGGACGCCGGCAGCGCCGACGCCGTCTTCCAGAAAGCGTCCGCCGAGATCCCAGTATGCCGCATCGATCGGCGCCGGATTCCCGTAGCCGGGCGCATCATCAAACGAACCGCCGTTCACGCCGGCGAAGGACGCGGTCCGTCCGCCGATCGCAGCGACCGTGTCCTGCACGGCGTTACGTTGCGGTAGCCGCTTTCCAACGCTCGGATCGAGAGCGAAGCAGTGTTGGGCCCCGTCGAAGGCGATCACCTCGATCGTAAGCGCGAGCGCGATCCAGGGGACGCCGGCCGAGACGCGTCGCCAGCGCATCGCGATGCGTTCGAGTCCCAAAACGAACCAGAAAGTCAGCATCAATGCTGGAATTGCGAGGAATCGGTCCGTCGTCCGAATGGCATCGAGGTGCGGCACCGTTGCGAGTAGCGACCAGAGAGCTCTGCCGAAGGGCACCGTCGTCCCGAGTGCCAGGACGATGCAGGCGCCGACGACCGTGAGCGAAATCGGGTCGGTCGAACTCACACGGGCGCGATTCGTCGCGACGAAGTAGATCGCGCCGAGCCAACAAAGCGTTCCGAAGACATAGAGGAGTGGTAGCCCCGCAGAGGCATTGAACTCGACCATCGGGGACGACAGCGACTCTCGCGGCACGAGCGTGAACAACCCGACCAACGTCTCGCTGAAGTTATCCAGAAACGCGCCGGTGACGAGCGTTGACGTTCGTGCTTCCGAGTCGCTGAAGAGCGGATGGACGAACGTCGGGATCAGAAAGAACGCACCCGCCGCGAGGCAGCAGCCGATCGCACCGGCCGTCCCGGCGAGCGACCGAAGCGGCCGATCGCGCCGCCATTCGCCGAGCACGATCAACGCCAGCAGCGGCATCGAAACGAACAACAGATATTCGATCGCGATGACGTATCCCACGACGCCGCACAGGATGCCTACGAGCGGAATCGCTCGCGTTCCGTATCGTCGAACCAGGAAGCGGCCGACGGCGTATGCACCGGGCGCGAGTGCGGCGATCCATCCCAACCCCATGTTGCCGCGAATCGCCAGCGCCGTTATCGGCAGCGCGGCATAGAGCACCGCGAAGACGAGCGCCCAGAAGCTCGAGCGCCGGACCGCCGCAAACATTGCGTACGCTCCCGCGGCGGCGACAACGGCCTGGAGCACGGCAACGAGTTTCATCGCGAACCAAGCGTTCCCGACGAGTTTTGCGAGCGGCGCCGATACCAGGATTGGGAGATACGAGTTGAGATAGAAGAGCCGCGTTCCGTTCCACGGCGACCAGCCCAGGGTGTCGAAGAAGTCGAGTGGGCTACGGATTTCGTGCGCCGCCCAAGCGGTGACGCCGTGATCGAAGCCAAGGTCTTTATAATATGCGAACGGCTCGATCGGTAAGAACGCGAAGAAGCCCAGCGCGACGACGCATGCGAACGTGAGCATGCCGTATGCGGAGATGACGCCGCGATAGGTAGACCGTCGATACCGGGCGGCGCCGCGCTTGAGGCGCTCGATGGTCAATACGGGCCGGACCTGTCGAGGCGCCCGCCCGCGAGCGTTATCGAGCGCCGGACCGTCAACGGGCGGACGAGTCCGAGAGGAGCCGGTCAAAGGCTCGTTCATAGATGCGCCCCGCATGCTGCCATGTGAAACGCTTCGCGAGCGAGGCCGCCTCGTCCGACAGGCGCTGCCACGTCTCGCCCCCATCCAAGAGCCGGATCGTCGCCGCCGCGAATTCGTCGACGTCGTGCGGGCGCACGACGATTCGACCGCGGACGAACACCTCTCGGTAGGCCTCGAGGTCGTAGGTTACGGCTGGCGTCCCGAACGCCATCGCCTCGGCGATGGCAATGCCCCAGCCTTCCTCGAGGCTCGGAAAGACAAACGCGCGGGCCGATGCGAGTTCGCGGCATTTCTCCGCTTCGTCGACCGCGCCGAGGAACGTGACGACGTCGTCCAAACCGAGCGCGGCTCGTCGTCGTTCGAGATGCGCGCGATACTCGGCGGTCCCCGTCCCCACGATACGAAGTGCGCTCTGCGGTCGCGCTCTTATGACGTGCTGCCACGACTGCAGTAGCTCGTCGAGCCCCTTCGTCGGATGGAGGCGGCCGACGAAGAGCGCGCCGGATCTGGAGGCGCCGGATGCGCTTCGAGCGTAGGGGTGCACGTGGTCGACGCCATGTGTGATACGAACGACCACGATGTTGCCGGGAATGTTGGCACGCACGGCGACGCGCTCATCGTTGACAAAGACGAGCCGGGCCCAGCGCCTGGTGAGCGCGAGGCCAAGGCGCTCGGTCGCAAAGGCCGCGAGATTCCCGACTGCGTTGCCGACTCGGCGCCAGGGCGGCGTCTGCAAATGTTGGATGATGACCGCGCCGCGGCCGCGCCGCGCGAATACGATTGGGAAGACGTCGGAGACGAAAGACGTCGTCGCGACGACCACGTCGCACGCAGCAATTTGCTTGCGCACAAAGAACGTCCCGCACAGTCGTAGCGCTATGACGACATATGCTTGGAAGCGGCGCTGCGTGCCCGCCGTCGTCGGCGGAGCACTAACGAAGTGAGCCGCCGGCAACGTCGTGTGCACCGCTCGACGTGCATCTTCGGGGGCGAAGACGACGACGTCGACGTTCGGCCACTGCGCTGCAACCGAGAGTGCGTGGATGAAGCCGCCGCTGAGGTCTCCGCGTCCCGCAGTGAATGAGTTCGCGACGATCCCGATCCGTCGCCTCGGCCGGCCATTCATCCAAGCACGCCGGCAAGCGCTTTGCGTTCGATCTCAGCTGCGACGTCCCACGAGAAGGTCCGAGCCAGTTCCGAAGCCTCCGCGGCCAATCGTGCGCGCAGATCGTCGTCGGTCAATATGCTGAGGGCGAGCGCGGCAAAACGGTCGACGTCGCCGAGGGGCGCGACGAGGCATCCCGCAACGAAAACGTTACGATAGGCCGGAAGATCGTAGACGACGCACGGCAGTCCAAACGACATTGCCTCGGCGATCGCGATGCCCCAGCCCTCTTCTTTGCTCGGAAAGAGAAAGATCGACGAGCGCTCGAAACAGCGTGCCTTGACTTCCTCATCGACGCGTCCGAGAAATTCGATCGGTCGGCTCGACGGAATGCGACTGGCGATGTCCTTGAGCCGGCGCTCATAGGGGGCGTCGCCAGCTCCAGCAATCGTAAGACGCGCGCCGGCAGATGCGCGAGCGATCGACGGCCATGCGGCGAGCAGATCCTCGAGGCCCTTCGTTGGTACGAGTCGGCCGAGATACAGCGCATCGGCGCTGCGGCGCGTATCCGGTACCTCTGAGCGATGGACGTGATCGACGCCGTGCGTCATGACGTGCACCGCAACCGATTGTCGATCGACGCCGATGCGCGTCGCGACATCGAGACTGTTGACGAGAATGGCCGACGCTGATGTACGAATGATGCGAAACGCGACTTCCTGAAACACGCTGGAAATGATATTCGGCAGTCGTGGGCCGGGCCGCTCATGTGCTGGTTTGAGGACGTGTTGGATGCAGACGACGAAGGGGGAACGGCGCGCGAGCGCCGCGGGAACGACGTCGGGCATGAAATGCGATGTCGCGAGCAGGACGTCGCACGAGCGGAGTTCACGAATGCGGGTGACGGACGCGATCGTGCGCCATAGATTACGGAGCTGAAAGTTCTGCAGCCATCGACCCGCCGGTAGCGCCACGAACGTCGCGCGAGGGAGTTCGCGTTCGATCGTCGCGCGCGCGAATTCGGGGGCGAAGATCCAAACGTCGAGGTCTCCCCAACGTTTCGCGACTTCGAGGAAGTGGACGTGGCCTCCGGCCTTTTCCCCGAAGAGCAGGTCGAACGTGTTGACGAGTAGCCCTACGCGCACGTCACGCGCCGTGCCGTGGACGGCCACAATATGATGAGAGCGAGCCCGAGTTCCACGACGACGTCCAGAACGGCGAGCGCGCCGCTGATGACTTCCGGTTGATACGTCAGCACGACGGACCGCGTCGCTCGGGAAGCCGTGACCGGCCAGCCCATGAACATTCCATCGGCGAGCCGCGGCGGCCCGAGGTCTCGGCCGTCGAGCCGCATGTGCCACCCGGCGTCGAACGTTCGCGCGAAGGTTAAACGCTTTGGCGCCGGAATCGGCGGCAACGTCGACCGGGCGAGCCATGGCACGGACTGATCATATGGAAGGTTCTCGCTGGGTTCGGCGGCTACGGCACGAAGGGCTGGCCGCCATCCACGCTCGTCCGATACGATGCATCTCGCGACGCTCGTGAATCCCACTCCGCTCAACGACGATTTGGGTTGCTGATGCGACATGATCCACGAGTACCATGCGTACTCGCCGGTTCGTGAGTTCGGGACGGCCGTCCCGGTCCTGCCATTCAGTCGCGGTGCACGGCCCGCAGCCAGCACATAGACGATATCGCCCGCCCGCGCGTCGAGCGCGAGTTGCAGCGGCGCTGAGGACTCGCTGAATACGGGCTCGCTCAGGACATTCATCGCTCCTGGGTCGTACCAGGACCAGAGCGAGCCAGAGACCCACGTCGTTTGAATGTCGTTGCTCTCGTAGGAACTCTCGAACGGTACGGCGCGGCCCGGCGGTACGGAATCGTCAGCTATGAACGCTTGCAGGAAGCCCACGGCAGAGGGGGCGTCGAGGACGACCGCGTTGCGCGCATTCGCGAGCGCGACCGGCTCGGTGAATGATGTGCGCAGACGTCGTTGCTGCGCATCGAAATGTGTAAATCGCGCCCCAACGTGGGGCTCGAACGAGGTGCTAAGCGCGGAGCGTCGGTTCTCGAGCCACGTGATTCGCGCGATGCCCATGTCCGCGAGCAAGGCGTGCTGGCGCTCCTCAGTCATGCCTTCTCCCATCGCGGCGCGAAGCGGGAGCGGCGGTTCGCTTACGAGCGCATCGTCACCGACGAAACGCGACGGCCCGTAGCCGGCGCTTTCCACGCCGGGCGCAGTCAGCGGCGCCTGAAAGGGAAGGAGCGCCTGGAGACGTGGCTCGAACGGCGCGACCGCTTCTTCCAAGGCGTCGGGCCGGATCGCCGGAACGAGTCGCGACGCTCCGAGTGACGTATAGGGCAACGTTACGAAGAGCGCGAGCGCGATCGCGATTGGCGTCGCGAACCGGCGCACGCGAGTGAGCGCGAGCGCTGTCAGGAGAACGGCTGAGAGGGCGTAGAGCGCCATCACGTGATAGAGCTCCCGGAACACGGTGAAGAGCGAGTTGTGGAGCAAGAGCCATGATAATGGGGCCGCAAGCGGACCGTACCACCCGGCTGCAAAGAGCGCGGCGGCGAAGCCAACGATCATGAAAACGAGCGTTCGACGATCGCGCACGGCGACGATGCCGACGAGAGCGATCGCGCCAAAAACGACGGTCGCGATCGCGTACGGCACGCCGAGCATCTGCGGGAGCGCGAGCCTGTCATAGCCGACGTATCCAGCATACTGGATAATGCTCGCGAACGGCGTGCTCATATCGCGCTCCCAAACGAGGTTGCCGTGGGACCGTGCAAGATTGAACGCGCCGCGCGCTTCGAACGGTCCTCGCAATGCGTTGATGTTATGGAGCGCGCCGATCGCGATGACGAACGGAACGGCGAGCCATCGGGCCGGCCTGCGGCAGGTCACCGCCATAACGACGAGCAGAACGAACGCGTCGAACGCCGCGAATTGGATCTGCGTCGTCGAGAGCGCGTAGAACAGCGCCGCCACGCAAAAGGATCGCGCGCAGCATTTTCCGTTTGCGCCCCGCCAGATATATGTGACGAACCACGGCAGTATCGCATACGCGGCCAGCCAAAACACGTGCCCTGCGACGAATTTTTGGAATGCGATCGGCCCGATCGCATATGACGTCGCGAGTGCGCGTCGGCCGATCGCGCCGAGTCCGACGTCGAGTTCTTCGAGCAACGCGACCACACCGTACATCGCGCCCGTGAAGATCGCGGCGAGTAAGATGAAGAGCGCAATGAGCGGCGCGACGCGCGCGGCGCCCATGGCTGCGAGCGCGGCGAGTACCACGTTGAAGCTCACGATCTGGCCGCCGCCGCCGAGCCCGTTCGGATTCCACTGCGAGAGCGCCGAGTCCACAAACCAGCGCACCATGGCGGCTGATGACGTCGGCCAGACCCAATCCTGACGAAACCCCGGAACGCCGTTCCGAAGCGAAAATGCGGCGACCGGCCCGACGATCAAGAGGAGCCAGGGAACCTCGACCGCGATCGCACGGATGATTCTGTTCATTGCGGGAGCCGGTCGCGATTCTGGGAGCGTGGTCCGAGGCCGATCGACCTCGGCAGCAGGTCCCGGACCGATCACGTTTGCCGCGACAGCTCCGTTCTCTTGACTGCATCGCCGCTTCGAGTGTCGGGCGAGACAGCTGGCTTACTCCATAGCCCCCAGCTCGTTGTGCAGAGGACCAGCGCCGCGCCGATCACGAGCGTTCGCACGATGTCGCCGATCGTCGCGTGGAAGAGCGTGATCGCCGTGATCTCGCCGAGCGCGACAATCGCCGTCGGGCCGACGTACTGAAAGCGGTGCAGCGCCGTCTTATACGTCGCCGCGAGGCCAGCAAACGTCAGCAGCGTCGCGGCGACGCAATACGGCAGCAAGTACGGCGCCGCGTCGGCATATGCCGTGCCTACGAGGGCCCGAAGGAAGACCGTCGGTTCGAGGCCGACTACGAGCAGCACGAGCGATGCCACCGTGGCGCAGACGATCGCCGCGGCGCGCAGGATTGGTAGAGCCGACTCGCCTCGCATCGCCTTCGCGGTTGCTTTCGGAAGTACGATCGTCGGGATGAATCCTAAGCCAAACGTCAGCACGCGGCCCCCGAGCGAAAGAGCGCCGTACAGCCCGGCCTCCCTGGGTCGAAAGAAATGCTTGACGAGGATCATGTCCGCGAAGCCGAGCGTGGTCAAGATCGCCGCCGATGCGCCGACGCCGGCGCTCGCTTGCGCGATGCGGCGCCAATCGAGATAGACGGCGACTTCTCCATCGTCGTTCGTCGCCGCGGGCGAGCGGGACGCGACGATCGTGTATGTGGCGGCGATCGCTTCGGCCGCGAGCCACCCGAGCATCGCATTGAGCGGCTCGTGATTGATGCTAACGAGCGCGATGCCGAGTACCGCGCGTAAGCCGCCTTCGAGCAACGTGGAATACGCGAAGCGATGGAAGTCGTGTCGTGCCTGCAGCAACGCTCGCATCGTAATCGTCAGGGTCGCAAGGGCGAGTATCGCCCCGGCGACGAGCGTCAGGCGAGGATCGGCTAGATGGAGGTAGCGTGCGAGAGCATCGTGTGCGAGGACCGTTGCTGCGATCGTGAAGAGCGTTGCCGACGCGGAGATCTGGAGCGTCCGTTTCGAAAACGCGGCAAGCCGCCGCGTGTCGCCGACCGCGTTCAATTCCGCGCCTTGCTTCACGATGATCGTCGCAAAGACGGCAGAGGGAATCGACAGGATTACGAGCGTCGACGTGAGGGACGCAACAACCCCATATCCAGCCACGCCGACCCATCGGCTAATCGCAAGGTTCAACGCATAACTCGCGAAATTAACAATGCTTGTCGAAATAAAAACGAGGGAACCGTGACGTGCAAAGTCACTTCGAAAAAACGCCCTGATTGTATGTTGCTTCGGCACCTAACCGTCTCTTCTGGATGGCGATTCGCAGCATTTGGAGACCACTACCGCCGCGCTCTTATGACCTTTCGCTTAGTAATTCGACACGGTTGTGTGAGATTCCCCACTCGCCGTTGAGTCGCCAGAGAAAGGCATTGTAGCCGCAGCGCTTCGCGACGCGCCTCACGACCGCCGGAAATTGGTCGACGTCCAGTGCTGCGATCGATGCGGTCAGTATCTTTGGCTTCGTAGAAAAGACCGTGAATATCGATCCGTTCGAATCGATAAGATCGACGAGCACGTCGTAGAAGCGATGCCCTTCCCGCAGATAACTTACAATGAAGGTGAGTGCGTCTAGTACGCCGCGCAGTTGCTTCACGTCGACGGTGTGTCCCTGGTGCTGAATTTCTTCAATCAGTGCATTCGTCCTCGGCGACGTCGCGTCGCCGCCGACGAGCAGGAGAAATCGCAGGCCGCGCTTTACCGGAATTACCGACGACCGAGCTAGCAGATCGGCCCACGGGAGATTGCGGAAGACGCTGCTGCGGACCCAGAGTCGTAGGAGCGCGAGTAGCATCGACGCGCTCGTACGCATTAATGCCACCTTTGAAAACGCTGGGACGTCCGCCCATTCGATCGGGATTTCGGTGACGCGACAATGGAACAGCCGCATCGCGAGCAGCAAGTCAACGTCGAAGGCGAAATTCGCGAGCTCGAGCCGGTCGAAGACCTGATCGATCGCGGCGCGCTCGAATACTTTCGCGCCGCATTGCGTATCGCTATACGACAGACCGAAGAGCATCCGAACGAGAAGGTTGAACGCCCGGCTCGCGATGCGGCGCTGGATGGGCTGTTTCCGTGTGATCGATGATGCTGGTAGCCAGCGCGAGCCAATGACACCGCTGAGCTCATGCTGCCGGCAATGGGTAAGCAACCGGTCGATCTGCGCGGGATGTGTCGAGCCGTCTGCGTCAACGATCGCCACATACGGCTCGCGCCCGAGCGTGAGACCGGCGCGTATCGCTCCGCCCTTCCCGATTGGCGCTTCGATCTCGAGCAATTCCACTCGCGGACACGTCGCGGCAAAGCTGCGCACGATATCTGAGGTCTCGTCCTTGCAGCCGTTCGCGACGACGAGGACCGTCGCGGAGTCGCCGAAATGGTCGGAAAGCGTTTGGATCGTCTCCCTGATTCGCAAAGCTTCGTCTTTCGCCGGGACGACGATCCGCAGGGTGGCGGAACTCGCGATCTCGCTCAAATCAAAATCATTCGAACCAGATCGAGAACGAAGGGCACGGCCGCGATCCATCCCTGTGGAATACCCTCTTCCGGGGTGCGGGACCTTGAATTCGGCGATGAAGACCGAGGCCCCGAAGGATCTGGCAAGACGGGCTCCGTCCGCACCCACCGTGCCGAGGCGTTTCAGGCGCGACGTAACGCAGCGCTTTCCGGTACGTCACTGGTCAGAAACAATAACGGCTCGCCGTTGCTGTCTGGCGTCAGAAGTGATTAATCGAATCCTCGCGGAGTTTGCTTCGAACCGCCTGCCAGAATAACGGAAAGAGCAATTCGTGTGGACCGTGAACGCAAAGCCGCGCCCGCCCGTTCCGAGATGGGGGCGCCGAACGACATTCGTCGACGGGCGGTACTGCCGAATGAAATCGAAGTCAGCAGTGGTGAAGTCGCCGCTCGCGCCGAGGTTCCGCGCAATGCTCAATGCCTTGAGAAAGACTTCGGGAAGCAGAACCGCGGAACCGAAGTTGAGATATACACCTCCGTCGAGCAGATCCGACACAACCGCGCATAGTATCCGAAAATCGGTAAGTGAAGCCTCACCGAGCGCGGCGCCGTCCGCTTCAGGATGCCCATGGACCACATCGGTGCCGATTGCGATTGTCACGCACAGGGGAACATCGTTCTGGGCGCACGTCGCAAGCACGGAGCCGCTTGCATTGGGTGCACGAGCCTCAAGTAGCGCGCGTCCAATTGCTCGCCCGGCACCGTCCGACCGGTTCGCCGCGATCGCGCCGAGGATGAACTTAGCCGTCTCCCCGGACATTCCGAAAGATCCGTCCTGAAGTGCAAGGTCAACGTCCTCTGAAGTCCGGCCCACAATTGCGAGCTCAGTATCGTGGATTGTAACCGAGCCATTCGAAGCGACGGCCGTGACGAGACCCGACCGAATGAGATCGCAGATCATTTCGCCCAAGCCGACCTTGATAACGTGGCCGCCCATGCCAAGTAACACCGGCCTTCGCCGACGGATCGCGGTGACTGTGCGATCGACGAGTTCGCGAAGCGATTTTCCGGCGAGAACGTTTGGGAGGGAATCTAGCCACGTCGCAAATGTAACATCTGCCGGGACGGTTCGGCCAAGGTCACTTCGATCGACTTTTGAAGGTCTGGCCTCGAGCGACGTGACTCGCAAGTGACTCAGATCGATGGGACGATATGGCACGAACGCGGGTTCGAGGCACCGTATTGTGCCCCTGCTTTCAGAAAAATCGAGCAACGCGGACTCGCCGGTACGTTGCCGAAGCATCGCCTAGCACAGCGATGAGACTCGACTCTACGCAGATCCGCGAGATCCTCTCGCGCACCGACCTCGGCGGCTTCATCGGCGGCTACGTGCAGCTGCGCAAGCGCGGGAACGACCTCGTCGGGCTCTGCCCGTTTCACGGCGAGAAGTCGCCATCG
>JAABUU010001845.1_pt1 | contig 32945 bp, 30 predicted proteins | sample 5559301 | NCBI WGS metagenome assembly JAABUU01 (sample SAMN10711884, study PRJNA513360) | rock metagenome | isolation source: Antarctica rocks | place: Antarctica: Victoria Land, Richard Nunatak white
AATTACTGTTCACTGTAACAGCACAATGATGAGTAAGAATACAACTGATACAGATAAGACAGTAATGTAAGTAAAACAATAAATACATTAATGTTAAGTTTTTCAGCTTAATGATAAAGAATTTTAACAGTCATCTTTAACTTATTTATAAAACTTAAAACATTCTTTACTGACAAGTAATTGTAGTCAGTAAGAAGTATAACATTATTAATGATAATGATGAGAGTAGCAGACAGAGCAGCAACATAATAATGATAAGAAGTTGCTAAGTTAGCAGATAAAGAGAATTTGAACTTTGCATAATTTTAGACTGAGTGTGCAGGTTGTCTATAGGTCATGCAGGTCAGAGTTGAGTTCAGGTATTGAGTCAGGTTGAGTTAACTTTTATTTAGCTGAGTTGAGTGCAGGTTAACCTAACTTAACCTGTGTAGAGTCATGAATTTTTTGTGAGTTATATATAGTCTTAATAAGCATGTGTATGTGCTTAGTAAGCACATACACATGCTTACTAATGTGTGTTTCTAATGCGCACCTTCACGAAAAGTCATGATTTTCATAACTTATTCAGTAATATATCTTGTGACTGTGTAATTTATCCCTATATGACTAGTTAAGGTGTAATTTATTATGACTAATATATCAATAAGCTTTCACATTTTTGAGCTCTAGCCCTGACCTTACCCATAATGGCTAGCCTTATCTATGTGCAGGTATTCACACAGATTGTAGATAGAGTTGATCTGTATATAAATCTGACTCAACCTGACCTGAACTCTAGTGTAAGTTTGAGTCAGATACACTTTTTTCTGACCTGACCTGACTTTACACTCAGTCTACATAATTTAAAATAATAAGTAGTCATCATATTAATATAAACTCATACTTATAAAAGCTGCATCAAATATTCTGTGCATCTCAATGACAGTTTATACATAAATTATAAAGAAAATAATAGTCATTAAACTTAATCTAAATACACACTGTAAATGATCTGTCTTTATGCACATAGTTGTTGTAAACAGTTAGTTTACATTCTTTATAAATGTAAGTGACAGTAGCTTCACAATATATTTAATAAGTATAAAAACAATCTAAATTCATATTAATGTATAAAATTAACTGTCAAATTACTAACAATATCTTAAGCTTAACTCTGAGTCAACTCTTTAATGACAGATCAGTCAGAACATTAAGTAATAAGAAGTTAAGTTAATTAATAATTGATTTGTTAGAAAAAGAAAAGAAAACAATATTAAAAGTAAAATGCTTAATTAATTTTATGTATTGTTAGCTTTTAAACTAAAACAGAGATAACAATATATTATAAAAGAAAGTTTTTATATCTTTTTTATAATGAAACTGTTCAGTAATCTTGTGAAAGTGATTAAGAACTAGACTGAGTGCATGAATTGCCTATAGGTTATGCAGGTCTGAGTTGAGTCTGAGTGTCAGATTGAGTAGAGTAAACTTTTTTTGACTTAAGTTGAGTACAGATTAACCTGACTCAACTCTGTGTGAGTTGTGAGTTATTTGTGAACTGAGTAAGCAAGAATTAGTCTGACTAAGCAAGTATAAGTTGATATAAACATGCAGAAGTTTTTGTCAGTTAGTTTGATAGTGTGCACATTAGAATTATGCATTAGAAATGAAGATTTCATCTTAAATTATAGTATGTACTATTCTTTGAAAGTGCATAATGATGTTGTCATTGACTATGCTATGACTCTATGCTATAAAGTTTAATCAGCACTTAAAATAATCATCATCATTTACTGATAAGAATTCATCTTCATTCACTGTTTAAAGATCTATATCTTTCAACATTAAAAGACTTAAGACACAAATAATCATCATTTAACATTACTTTATTGATGAAGTGATGTTGAACATCACTCTGTTAACAGAATGATGTTAGACATTGCTCTGTTAACAGAGATTGAGAATCTCTGACTGTGTAGTTTTATCTGAGGTTGAGAACTTCTGACTGTGTGATTTCACTGAAGATTGAGAATCTCTAATTATGTAGTTTCATCAGAGATTGAAGACTCTTAACTGTGTGATTTCATCAAAGATTGAAGATTCTTAACTGTGTGATTTCACTGAAGATTAAAGATCTTCAACTATATGGTTTCATCAGAGATCAAAGGTTCCTGACTGTGTGATTGAGTGATGTGATGAATGATGAAATAGTGAAGCATGAAGAAAAAGTGATGTAAATGAAGATAATGTAATTAAAATTGATTTAATATTTACTGTTAAGAGTTAGCATTATTTACTGTCAGATTACTCTCATATAAATTTGCTCATTACTTATCTCTCTTCATTCTCTTCTTTCTTCTCACTTTTCAAATGCAAATGTTCTTTCTAATGCACAATGTATTTCTCTTGAAAGCAAAGAAGTTGACATTGTGTTCTGAACAGATTATAGTCTCATGAATTTTTTATATTTATTAACATAATTATTAAGCAAATCTCTTCTGACTCTCTTTTTGGGATGAGCTGAGAAAATTGATAGTATAGTTGATTGTAAAGATGCTGTAATATTGACTGATTCATTCAGATTGCAGTGTTTTAGTCTTTTAATGAGAAATTCTAACATACATGCATCAGTCAGCTATCTTCATAGATATTAAGTCTCATATCTTCATTCAGATCATCAGAGTCATCATCTGAAGTATTGTAAGAATTGCACTTCAGAATGTCATAAGTGATTTGATTCAGAGTATCAGTTAGGCTGTTATCTGCAATGTTAAAAGAGTTGTGATTCAGAATAAATATATAAGATAGATGCTTCATATCTATATCAGCTTCATCTAAAAATAAGTTTTCTGCAGTGTTCTCTCTTTCAGTTGTAAGATAATTCAATTTTTAATGTTGAAGTAAATTGAACTTAATCATCATAATGATCTCAATGATAACTTTATTTAGTCAATCTCTTCAATAAGTAATGACATCTTAAGCAAGATTGAACAGTCATTCAATCTCAACATCAGCAATAAATATAGCAAGAACATTCTTAATCATTGTAGCTAATACTGAAAAGATCATGATCTGCAACTTTCAGTATTTTAGAATGTCAAGATCATTTTTATTAACTGAATACAATGAAGAATCTAAGTATTGATTGACTTTCAAATCAATAGTTATGATGTCATTAAGTTGAGTCTTGAATTGCTGTGCTTTTGTGATGAGATTTATGAACAATTTGATGACAGATAATGTTGAATTCTGAGTACAATTATGCAACAAAACATTCTCATATAAACAATAATGATCTTTGTAATAAGTCTAAAACTCAGTTCAATACTGTGCATAATATGTCTGATCTTACTCAGCTGACTGCACACCTCAGTAATTAGTGATGCACATTAGAAATACACATTAGAAAGATCAGTAGAAAATGTATCTGATACAGTAAAAGTTTTTGTGTAAAATCAAGAATGATGACAATGTTATATAATAAGTCACTCTCATCTTCTGTTTACACATAATACTTCTTCATCTTAGTTAATGCTTTCTCAATAGCTATCTTCAGCTCTGCTGTTCACTTCAAGATTGAATCTAATTTCTTCATGTTATTCTGATTCTTTAGATGATCAAAAAGATTGATGTACATAAAAAATGTCTTATGCATAGTTGAATTATACATTTAACTCATTGACTCTGTGTACTTCTTGAAGAATTGAAGAAGCATCATTATATATGTGACTTGCTGTTACTTCTGCTCAGATACACATAGAGTCTTAAGCTTCTTGCTTAATTTTGTGATTCTGTCATACTCTTGACTGATTCAGACACATATATCATTGCAAAGTTGATAGACTCTTTACATCATATTATAAATAAAGTTTCATTGTGTTCTAACATTCTGTATAAGTGTCAGAGCAGAATGTGAATGAATGAGATACTGAATTCTCTTAAATATTTTATACTGCTGTGAAGAGAAATTTGTAGCAATAGCAAGCTGCTAAATCTAGATATTTAAGAATGTGTTAGTCATATCTGTTAGAACTATTCATTAGAAACAAGATAGTAATATATTTTGAATAGAGTGTTAGATAAAGTGATTTTCTTGATGATTTATGTCAAATTATTCTTGTTAAATGATAAAGTAATTGACTCATTAACTGTCAATGTCTTTAACAAGTCAAGTAGATTCTTAACAGCTAGCTGAATGACATGTGCAAAGCAAGAAATGACATTGACTGCAGTCTGTTATACAATATCTTTTCTTTTTAAGAGCTCACTCAAAGCTCTTTATATAAATTCATTGTTGCTGCAGTTGTCTGTAATCACTGCAAGAAGACATTTCTTCAGCTTATATTCTTAAAGAATTGCAAAGATCTCTGTAGTCATTGATTAATCAGTATGTTGACTGTGAAAAAATTGAAAGACAAGAAGAATTTCTTAATAGTTTCAGTTCTTGTTGATAAAGTAAGCAGTAACATTTATAAAGATCAGATGACTAAGACTGATTCAGTTGTCAAGTGCAATTGAGATTTTGATAGTTTGCTTAAGCTCAGTGAGAAGTGTTTCTTGAATGTTTTGATGTTGTATCTTTACTAAATTGTCAAATCAGTGTCTATTAGGCATCAATGTATCTGACTGCAACATTTAAATGAGTTTTCAGAATTCAGGGTTCTTAAGTGCTCAAAAAGAAAGATTTAGAAAGAGAAAGTTATTTAGAAGTTGTTTAATGAAGTTTTCAGTATTGAAATACTTATTTGCTGATTTCTTATCAAGTTTTGTCTGCTGTGCTATGTCAGAGATATGCATTAAAAATACACATTAGAAAAGCAGAAATCAATGTTTTTAAAAGTGAACTGAATATTTATGCTTAAGTAGATGTTTATAATGATAGCTAAACAGTTCTTGATTAATCTATGATTTCAGAGAGAATTTGTATCACTGTTAATCAGTATTGAATGAGCTATATTCTCATCACAACAACAGCAGATTAAGCAAGATACATTAGTATATTAATGTGCTGTCTTTAAATACTTTTGTCACTCATTGCTGACATGAAGATGATCATCTTATTGCACAATACAGTGTTTTCAATTAAATTTATCAATACTAAATTGACTGTCATCAGTGTTCTTTCATTCATAATCAGTCAAAATTCATTACTCTTTAAATTTACTCTGCAGCTCATTCTTCCTGACTGAGTCATTCTGTTCTGAATATTAAATTAGATGTCTTCAAAAGTTAATGAATTTCAAGCTTGAAGAAGATTTCAGAGATGATTCAATTAAAATATTTAAAGATTTTGTTTGAGAATTGATGACATCATCATAAAGTATAGATGATGATGACTGACTGAAAGTCATATGAATGATTAAGCTATAGAAACACAAAGCTTTGAGAATTACTCTGTAAAGTGTACATGATGTGTTTACAGAATTGTGATGCATTCAAAGATATAAACATACTTCATAGTTAGAAGTTAAGAATCAAACACAATTGCTATTTAATGTTTTTAACATGTTTTTCTAACATATAATGACTGCAGAGAGCTCTATCTTCATTTTAAATATTCATTGATTGAAAAGAACTCTTAATTTAATTACTGAGTAAGTTACTCTCAGTTAAGTTAAGAAAAGTGATATAGTTTGATTGTTGCAGTAATTGTCTCATCTATCTTATATATTTGCTGCTCTTCTCTGAGAAGAAATCAGAAGATGAGACAGAAGTTATATTGATGATTTTGCTATAGATATATTTAAAAGCTGTACTGTGTAATTTATAAATGTTATAGATCATCTTTACTTCTACAATATTGTGACACATTCAAACACATTTAACACATAACACTCATCATTGTAATTAAAGAAATAAAGTTGAGAATTAATATTTTTAATAGACTTTTCTGATATGCAATCTTCTTGTCTTTTTCAGTCTAGATATTATTGAATGTAATTATTTTCAAAGTGCACTAAAAGAATTAGATAGTGAAAGCTAATCTTTATACAGAAAGAGAAAGTGAAATTATTTATTTATTTATAATTTATGTAATAAGTCAAAGCATCACTGACTGCTTCTCTCTTTCAACTATTTCAGAGTCTTTCAGCTTTTGCTTAAGACAATATAATCATTTCTGTGAGCTTTGCTCTGTCAACAATCTGTTTCTTGAATCATGACATGTGTAATGCTGATAAAAATTATATTATAGAATTTAACTCTTCAGAGATTTCTCTCAGATTATTTTCTACATCTTTAGAAGTCTGCAATTGACATGAACATATTAAAATTATTTGTTAAAATTCTTTTATCTTCATCACTGCCTCACTAACTACAGCATTCTCTTCACTGACATCTTTCTTCTTAGTTTTGTTCTCAGCAACATCTTTAACTGCAACTTTCTCTTTAATAACATCATTCTTCATAACTTCTTTCTTAATCATCTCTTCAACTGCAACATTCTCTTCAATCATAACTTTCTTCTCATTAAGATTCTTCTTCATAACTTCTTTCTCATCAACATCTTTAATCACATCTTTCTCTTCTTCATCAGCATTTCTCTTCACACATAAATTCTCTTCTAATAAAATAACAATGACAAATTTCTTAAGCTTAATCATCTATAATAGTCATTAACATATTAAAAATAACTGTTAAAATTCTTTTACTTTAATTATGAGTTCATTAAAATATTTATGTTCATCTAAATCTAACTTTATAATTCAGAATTCATCATCATTCTCTGTGCTCAGTGTCATGACAGAACTCTCATCATCAGAAAGAAAGATATATATTCTCTTTAAGATCTTAAGATTTTTAACTGCACTGAAGAATTTAAGCTTCAAGATATGTTCTTCTGAATTTGAAATTGTGTAGCTATTAATGATAAGTAGATACACATTAGAATAAACTGTTAGAACATTTACTTCACTGTTATGTTCATGATATTATTAGAGTTCATCATCTGCTGCTAAAAGTGTCTCATATACATTTCTGACTTGAGATCATCAGCTATTTAAAGACTGTGTCTTTCTCTCAGATAACTTATCTATTCTTAATATTAAATTACAAAATCAATATTCTGCTCTGTTATCTCTTTAATTGTTGAGTGAATCTATCATATAATGAATAAGTTCTAACAGATTTTTCTAACATATATATGTGATATTTATTTCTTCAGTAACCTTCTTCTTCACTAAGAGCTTCACTTTCTTCTTATTCTTCTTTATAATTACAAGATCTTCAATCTTCATTTACATCTCTTACTTCTTCTGTCTTCTCACAATCTTCTATCTCTTTCAGTTAATCTCTAACTTCAGTCACTTCATTAATGTCTGTTAGCAGTATCAGATTCATAAAGCTCATAAATATATCACTCTGCTGAGCTCAATATTAATTTTTCATGATATCTTCTGTTAAATTCTTCTTTATCTGCTTTCTCATCTTCACATTGACTTTAACTTACACTGATGTCAGTCTGAGCTTACTTAAGACATAGTGATGTGTCAATCTGTCATGATCATTCACTTAATTAAGAAAATAAGCATTGAGAGATAGCTCACTTTGACATTTTTGCTCTGCAACAGTACAGAAATGTTGAGAATATTCATTCTTCTTCTTACACAGACTGTCACTTTCATCTTTAATATGTTATTCAGCTTTTCTTGATGATTCAACTTCACATGTTTCTGTTAGTTATCATTGTAAGATACAGGCTTCAATTTCAGACTTCTACATGCTCAATGTTATTAATACATTAGAAATAAGCATTAAAACTTACATCAATGTCAGTATTGTTAGGCTCAGCAGGTGAAGAGATATTCTTAATGATAGTTTTAGACAGTATAATATGTGAGATGATGTCTTTCTATATTTTAAGTGTTATTAATGTGATAGACATAGATGTTCTAACTTATCTTGAAGTTCTTGTAATATTTTGTGAGCATGTTGACAACAACATTCATGACAGAGTCTCTCTACACATTAAATGTTATTAATGTGTTAGAAACAGACATTAAAATATATCTCATCATCATTGTTGCAACACTTCTTTGAAGACAATGATGTTAATAAAGACATGACATGATGTTTTGAAGTTTCAGAAGACATTATGATATATATTATTTTTATTAGATAATTTCAATGCACATGTCAGTTAGAAAAGAGATATGAATGTTGAAACTCATATTCTTGATGATGCTGATGAAGATGAGATGTTCAGAATTGAATGATCATGTAAAGAAAGATAAGCTGAGCTTTTAAGTTTGTTTTGTTTACTCAGTGAATTTCTCAATAACATTATGACAACAACATAGCTTCAGTAACACTACATTGATAATCTTAGATTAAAATAATACATTTTACATCAAAACAAAACACTTACATCTATTAAAAGTCTTCATCTCAGACATTACATTCACAGAGTCATCAGCAACATCAGATATATCTAGTTCTTTGTCTTTAATGCATCATTCTAACAGTCTAATTAAAACAGAAGCATCTTTATTATATTTTTATAATAAATCTTATTTCTATAAGATCACAATCATCATCAAATCATCTATTAAGTCAAGATCATCTATCTCATTTCTAATAGACAATTCTAACAGTTCTAGATAATATAACCAGAACAAAGTGAACCTTAAAGACAGCAAAGTCAAGCAGGGTGACAAACTACAATAAAATGAAAAATGCAGCTGAAAAAGAAGACTAAATAACTGCAAAGTCAAAGAAGAAAATGACAGCTAAGATTACATTACAGTCATTAAAGAAGTAGAGATTTAAGACTGACAATATATATATACTCTGTCTATTTTCTAACAGTACTTTCTAATGTGTCTATAGTGATTGTGCTCAGAAAGATTAGACATTATTAAAAGAGTGTGAAGTCTCTGATTCTTAAATTATCATTTCAGTGACTGATTAAAGAGATTGTGCAGAATATCTTATTTAAATTTTATCTTTACAAATTAAATATATTTACTCACTGACAAAGCTCTGCTATTCAGGCTGTACAAGAGACTATGAAGACATTCTTAATAGAATATCTTGAAAATAATACTTTACATATTGATGTTGAGATCAACTACTAATAGATATTTAGACATCAACTTGTGTGCAATTTACATGAAATGCATAACTATTTAAACAAAGAACATAGAGTTGATTTGTCACTTCTATTATAAATTGATGTTGTTTAAGTTCTTCTCAGATCTTTAAAAATAATATTACAGTTATAGTCTGTAAACTACAATATGTATAGCTTAACTTATTATGATAAAATCACACTTATTCTTGATCTGTTACAAATACATATTAAAAATATGACTGTAACATAATTGTGATGTTGTCTGAATTTATACAGTAAACTTATGCTACATATTAACTCAATAGAACATAGAATTGAGATCAGTGTAACTTATTATGATTAGTCTTATCTGTGTATGAGTATCTGTGCAGATTGTAAATAGAGTTAATCTGTATATAAACTCAATCTGACCTGACCTAAACTTTAGTATAAGTTCAGATTAAGTGCACTTTTTTTTAACCTGACTTGACTCTACACTCAGTCTATTAAGAACAGATTTGTAATGATTTAAATTGTTGTTATTTATATTTAATGATGAAGTGATGACAATAAAATCACACAGAATACAGACTTAAAAGATAGATCTATAAATTATTAATAATGCATTATAAATTAATTATGAAAAGCTTACATGATAGTAGAGCAAATAAAAATTGATAAGTACAATGAGAAAAGTGAACAGAAGTCAAAGTGTGATTAAAAACTTAAAAAAGAAGAAAAAAACTTTTTTTTTTGAGAATGTTGTGACTGATGATATAGACAGACAAGATAAACAGTGAATAATTTATCTTATCATCATAACAATAATAAGTTACACTTTTAGTCACTTTTGAATGACAATAGTGATGTGAAGCAGAGTAAAACAATGTGAATGTAAACTGCAGATAAAAATTTTACAGAATGTTAAGCAAATCTCTGTACTTACATCAGTGAACTGTTGTGACTATGCAGTAAAGAAGAATGTGATATCATTGCTTACTCATCTCTTACTAAGTGTCTCTATTTATGTCTTAGTCATCATTTTCTATATATACTCTACATAGCATAAATGAAAAGAAACAACTTTCTACAGACCAATTCACAATTGGTGCTTTCTTCTTGTGTCTTTGTATTCATTTATGTATACATCTACTCTGCCTCTTCTCATAGCAATCATGGGCAAGGTAGCGGCTTACGACACCTTGCCTTGTGCTACTGTACCATAATCGCTTCACAGGATGACTCAACGTTCCATCCGAATACGACAGCGCACAGCATCGAAGCACCACCGCATATCGATCGGAACTTGTCGGCCAATGGCACAGTTTATCCAAGTCATCGTTGAACGTCTCAGGAAAAAGGGCGCTGTCACAATGCTTGAGTTTTTGCCCTCTCGCAGATCCCTCTGCATCGCGAGATGTTTGATTGGGGCAGCGGGGGGCGTCGTTCGGCCGCTGACTTTACAGAGGTCTACGGTGGGTATCCTCCACTTTATTTGGGAGCCAATGTTGTTCGTTGAGCGTGCTTTTGATTTGCGCTTCCAATTGCAGCATGGTAGTTGCTTCAGGTGTGCATACCGCTGTGGGAGCGTCAGGCATGGCTGTTGATCGTTGGCCTATCTACCTGTAAGGTGCCTTAAGTATCCACTGGGTCTTCTCCGCAGGTACCTTCGGTTTGAATTGCTTGATAATCTTTCCTTGAGAACAGGCAGCGACTTTCCTTGAAGCTCATCGAAGTATCATCCAGCCTAACCACCAGCAGCTAAGTGAAAAGTGCAACGGTTGCGTGTTGAGAATAGTTACTCTTGGTTCCTTGTAGAATGGGTATAAGAGCGTGAAGATTTGTGAGCTGCTGATCTATTAACACACTGTAATCCAAAGGCTATGTAGCAGGAGCATCCTGCTCTATAGACGGACAATTGCTCTCAGAAACAGATGACCTTTAGTATCTCCTCGTGGTCTTTGCTTTTTCGGTGAGGTAGCTTTGTGGTTATAGGTTCATGGCCACAGAGGAGTACCGTACCGACTGACATTTCCGCCCGATACTAAGTCGCTGACCAGCACCGACTGATCATTCCTGTGCTCTATTCTTCAGGCTGACACATTGCATAATCCAAGAGTACCCCAGTGTTCATGCTCGTGCTTGGCCTCAGTTACCGCCACCGTCTCCAGCATGTCCTCAGCAAGCTAAAGCTTGGCTTAGCTGTCAGCCCTGTGGGAAGTCATGGTCCGTGCATCGGACCGGAAGATCTCCTCCGCCGTAGTCAAACCTAATCCGCTTAGTCCCCGCTGATCGAGCTCAGTTGTAACTTCACATTGCGACGAGGTTCAACCCCAGCAATCCGACTTCCTCTCACGTTTGTGACCGTCTGCGAGTAGCAGGAACATCAAACAACAAGCCTTTTCACCGCCAGAAGCTCTCGATCTATAAGAACCAACATGCATAGACCAGGTCCGTTCTTTATTCACCCCTCTCACTTCCATCTCTTGCGTCGCGTTGTGAGGCTTCTTGTGATGGCTTTGGCGGGCGAGTACAGCTAGGACGACTCCAGCAAGAGGCTTGCATCCTAGCAATAGGGCCACTATGCTGCACAGTTTCTCGTACTATGGCAGATAGTTTTATAGTGCAACAGATCGGTCTCGTACCAGCGAAACTGCCACCAGCTGGAGCTCAATCTCAGCACCCACGAGCTCCTATTGCGCCATGGTCAACCTGTCCTCGTGTTGTCGTTGGTCAGAAGCGTCCTCGAGCAATGATGGCTAACCAGAATCGTGAAAACGCAGGTCCAGGTCCACAGCCTCTTAGAGGAATCCCAGGCTTCCCCACTCAACCACAACAACAGAACCGCAATGCACCTCTCGGAGCCAGCAGATTGCCAAACGGAAAGCTGGGTACGCTCAACAGATCTTAAAAAGTTCTGGGTGGTTTTAGCTCGCTGATTCGAGCTTTCGTCGAATGTAGGAAGCGGTTCAAGTTGGGGCTTCGGAGTGCCCATGGGTGGCGCGCCAGGGCTTCCAAATCCACAATCACGGCCCACTAGCGCGGCTATGACCAGCTTCGCACAAACAATCGGAGGGTCTCAACCTGCCACACCTTTAGACTTATCGTGAGTCAACCCAACCATGCCAAGGCAGCAGCACCTACGTTCAAGGTGGCGTGGTCATCCTTACACGAGAAGCCAAGGACGAGGCGTCTGTCGCGATACAAGCTCGACGCTGATCGTAATCAATAAATACAGCGAATTTCCTTCGCTTTCAGGTGCTCCTCAGCCTCAGCACCAGAACCCTGCACAAGCCGTATGGGCCAACGCGAATCAGCGAGCTTCCCAACACACCCCTGTTCAACGACCACAGCATCAGACCAGCAATCAACCCCTCTCATCCATTCAACCTCAGTCGCAACCCCAACAACCGCAACAGCTCCCCCAACAACCAACGCAGCAGCCGAGCGATGACCTCTTTCCATCCTCGTCACAATTCACCAACGGACTGGATGATTACCGTCATGGAGGTCAAGCAGGCGTCGGACAACTCTCAGGCCTCAATCAACCGCAGCCGGGGAACATCGACGATTTTCCACCTTTAGGGAGAAACGGTAACGGCGAGATTGGTCAAGATCGACGTGGAGGTCTTATTCAGAATGCTGCGTTCGGCGGGTATCCCAACGGGACTGGATTTGGAGCAAATCTCGCTCAGCCACCATCTCTACAGAATCGCGGAGGCCTGTTCAATATCATGAATGGACAGCCGGAAAACAGAAGGCCCTCAGCTCTGTCCGATCGAATCCTCTCACCTTCAATTCATGGGGCTGGAGGTATGTTATTGAAGCGATAGTGTGCTGGCCAGAGCTGACAAAGTCCACCCAGGTGTTTCAACGACTCGATCAGCATTAGATCTCGGACGTCAGATGCAGATCAGATCGTCTGATCAGGAGAACCACGTAGGGTGTACATCTGATACCGTGGTAACATAATTCACAGCTGACTCTCTACTTAGAATGGGACAAGGTTACCTCTGAATGGCGATTCTGGCAACTCCATATTCGCTAGCATGCAGAACCTCCAGTTGACCGCAAAGCCACATCCATTCCCTGAGCAGCCGCAACAAGTGCAGAGGCAGCCTCACTTACAGTCTCAACAAGCACTACGGCAGCAGCAGCAGCAGCAAGGCGGTTTCGGCGGTGAACTCGTCGACTCGCCAGGGGCTGTGCAGACTCCAGAACAAGTGCCTTTATCTCAAATGAATGAACTGGATAGATTCGGTCTTGCTGGGTTGTTGGGTATGATAAGACACGACAGCAACGACGTCGCAGGCCTCGCTGTCGGACAGGACCTCACAACGTTAGGGCTGGATCTGAACCAACCCGAGTAAGTCAGCCATATCTGGACTCCAAACCTGTTCAGTTGTTGTGGACCATTAATGAGTTCCAATCGGCCACAGCCCGCTCTATCCGAACTTCGCCTCTCCCTTCGCCGAGTCGGGCTCAAGACCCATCCAGCCAGACTTCACCGTCCCAGCCTGCTACACGGTGCAAAACGTCCAACCGCTGCAGTCGAAAGTGCCCAGCTTCTCCGACGAGACCCTGCTCTACATCTTCTACACCATGCCCCGCGACATCATGCAGGAGATTGTCGCTCAAGAACTGTACGTTCCCCCCAAGCACCCCGCTCTTGGGCCTTCCTTCCAAACATAATTTCTCTCTTCTAAACCTCGGGTCTTTCTTCAGCACGAACCGCAACTGGCGCTACCACAAAGACCTCAAGCAATGGCTCACCAAAGACGTCTCCTACCCCGAACCCACCCCCATCAGTCCCGAAGCCGAGCGAGGCTTCTACGTCTTCTTCGACCCGTCGCTGTGGCAGCGAACCAGAGTCAGTCCCCTCGCACCTTTACCCCGTCCCGTTGTGCTCTTCTTATCTTGCTCGCGTTTTTGGCTTTCCAACCAACCTCCCTAGCTGACAGCAGAATGACCATTGACAGCGCGAGTTCATTCTGCACTACGACTGCCTGGATAACCGCAATAGCCGCTCGCTACCGTTCCCTAATACCGCGTAGCGTGGACACGGCGTTTGCTAGACGGTTAGGACGACAGGGCGGGGAGGGAAGGGTCGTCTTACACGGGTTCGCTGCTGGGCGTGGTCGATCTGGCGGCCGGCGGGCGGCGGGCTTTTCCCGTGAGGTCGTGGTGCAACGGTGCTTAGCTTATTGTTGTCGGTAGAGGCTATCGAACATGAAATTATCAATGATGTGCCCAATATGGTGACGTTGAAGTTTACGTTCAAGATATGGATTCCCCGTTACGGTAGTGGTACCGGCGTCACAGCATATCTCCATATTTACACTGACATGCCAGACACGATCCTTTGTCCAAGAGGACTTCTGCCACACATGAGAGGCGATTTAGAAACATCCATACTGTGTAAAGCCACGCCCCTTGAATGCTGAATCAGTCCAACCGTAGGTACAGAAACACCCCCCCAACAACAACGATCCCCTACCACCAACGACATCTCCCCCCTTCCTCGTCACTGTCACCGTCTTCCTCGCAATCTAAGTAAGATAATGCTATAATACAACGAACGAAACCCCATCCCAGCTCATCCCATCCCCATCACCACTGCAGCGCGGAAGCTCCTTCCTTCAACCGCCCCCCGACCCAGCCGCTTTCTTCGGGTGCTCGTCGGCCTCATCGTCTTTCTTCTTCTTGTCAGTCGGTTCGGAATCGAAGTCGGGCGGCAGGTGGTCGTGTTGATGCGTGAGGCGGTGCCAGGCTGATTTCAGGAAGCCTTCGTTCTTGTGCGCGTCGGCGAGGGTGGAGGCGGGGGATGAGGAGGGAGAGCCGGAGGTGGAGCTGGAACGGTACGGGGAGGTCAGTTGCTGGCGTCTCGGACGGACGGACGGACGGACGGACCGACAGACCGACAGACAGACGCCGGTAGCCAGGTGGAATGAGAGAGAGGGCTTACTTATTCCTCCCGACATTCATGACCCGCTTCGCAGTCTGATCGCCCAATTCATCCGCCAACATCTCCAGTATCGTCCGCTGGTTAGTCGTCAAGTACTTCGGCATCGTGACCTTAAACTCGACGCGCAAATCGCCCGTCGCGCCCCGCCGGCCACCGAGCTTGCGCATGCCCATGCCGCTGAGCGTGAGCTTGTCGCCGGACCCCGTACCCGTAGCGACCTTAACCTTGACCTCGCCGTCCAGCGTCGGGATCCTCGCCTCGCCGCCCAACGTCGCGGTCGTGAGCGGGATCGCAGCCGTGTAGAGGATATCGGCGCCGGAGCGACTGAACTTGGAGTCCGGCGCGACGCGGATGAAGACGTAGAGATCGCCCGGCTGCGAGCGCGCGCCGGGGTTGGCGGCGGTGCCGGTGGCAGCGGCGTCGCCGTCGCCGGCGAGGCGCAGGCGCATGCCGTCCTCGACGCCGCCGGGGATGTCGACCTTGACCTTCTTGCGCTCGCGGACGACGCCGTTGCCGGTACACGAGGCGCACTCGCCGCCGCGGGGGATGGCGACGCCCTGGCCGCCGCAGGCGTCGCACGTGCTGGCCATCTGGAAGCCGGCCTGCATGAAGTGGACTCGGGTGCCGGTGCCGCCGCACTTCTTGCACGCCGTGCGCTGCGTGCCTTTCTTGACCCCGGCGCCGGCGCACGTCTTGCATGTCACCAGCGGGGTGATCCAGATGTCCTTGGACGTCCCCTTGGCGGCGTCCATGAAGGACACGTGCGTCTGCACTTCGATGTTCTCCCCGACTAGAATCTCCTCTTGGAAGGGCGACTGCCGCGATCCTCGGCCCCGCCGTCCTCCGCCTGCAAACGCCCCGAATAAGTCCTCGAAGTTGAAGTCCGCGCCGAAACCTCCTCCGAACCCTTGGAAGCCCCCCGCGCCTGCAAACGGGTTTCCGCCGCCGCCTCCTCCTGCGGCTCCGCTCGGGTCGAAGCCGGCGCCTTGGTCGAAGGCCGCAGCACCATATTGGTCCCAGGCTTCTTTCTTCTTGGAGTCAGAGAGAATCTCGTAGGCGGACTGCGCTTCTGCGAATTTGTCCTTTGCCCCGTTGTCTTTGTTCGTGTCCGGGTGGTATTTTTTCGCGAGAGTATAGTATGCTTTCTTGATGTCGGACGCCGAGGCAGTTTTGTCGACGCCGAGGACGGTGTAGGGGTTCTTGGTCGCGTAGGAAGTAGGTGATGCGTGGAAATACTGTTTAGCATAGTTGTAAGTAGGTGGGCTGGAACACCGTATAGTATCGGTCAGTGGGGGCATACCCGTGCGTGACAGGTAGTTTGCACTGTTCTGAATGGCCTGCAAAAGCTTGATCGGTGGCTTGAAGGCCTAGTAGAGGTACTGATCTTCCGCGTCTGCGCTGCCCTTCTTATGCATCTACTGCTTTGCTGGGAATGTGTGGGTATGCTAAGGATACGGATGGGAACGACCGCCTTCAACGGCAAATTGGGTCCAACAACGCTCATCTCGACGTTGACCGCCCAAGACGGATTGCTGTAGTTTGTTGGTATGACCAGTAAGTCCCTATACGTCTGGTTGTATTGTATCTCTGGTTTGCGGAGAGCATGTCAATATAAATTTGAGAGAATCCTATAGATCCTACCGGTAGTTGCGAAAAAGTTCCGCATGGCAGAATTCCGCCCTAGCGTCTGATTGGCCAGTTGCGTCACTCACAAATACGAATCTCGGATTTAGAATGCTAGTTATAGAATTTTTACTGAAGAAATACAATTACATACAAGTAATGATAATCATACCAAAGCAAGGCCCTTGGCCCGATAGCAATAATTCCCACAGCCCATCCTACACCAAGCAATGCAACACAACATCCCCATCCCGCCCAAAAGCCTAACAATATCCCAAACCCCCCCCTCAGCGATTCCTCTGCGGCGCAAACCGCATCTTAAAACTTTTATCTGTCATCCCAAGCAAAAGTCAGATCCCAGCCCCCACCATGAGCTCAGCATCAGCCCGCAACTCCGGGAGAAAGGGCACTCACCCTGATGCTTAACACTATAGATGAAATCCACAATAACCTCACTCTCATGAATCGCCAGCGCATTGAAGTTCTTCCTTACCGCCAGCGCCAACTGTTCTTTACTCACGCGCCGCCGATCCTGATGCCGCGCCATGGTCGGCGAGTACCTGCCGATGCCGGGGTTCGAGAGGACGATCTGGTTCATGGACCGGCTGAAGGCCGAGGGCGTGTTGAGGCGGTAGGCGTGCCGGTAGGAGTGCAGCACGGAGGTGTCTAGGGTCGTCCATGCGATCTAACGACGACGAACGAACAACGGCCGTCATTAGCAGACTGTTCGGATACGGTAGCGAGAGAAGTGATGCGCTGGGAGCAAACTCACGCCTCCCGCGCCGTCCTGCGCGTTGATGGAATTGGCTGCAGCGGCTGCTGCGTTGTTGGCTGTGACGACGTCTTTCAGATTGCTGCCGCTCGCGATGGCGGAGCCTACCGTTCGACGGGCTTTGCTGGCTGGGAAGCTTTGGTGGCCGTTGCCTTGCTTCTCTTTCGTGCTCGAGGCTTCCGACCGAGAGTCGTCGGGACCCGCGCGCGCTTTGGATGGTGGCATTGAACCGATGAGCGGCTCCAAAAACGAAACTGGACGTAAAGCTAGTGGAACAATATTTTCATCTGGTTAGCACTTTGGAATAAAATTTGATTGAGAGCTCCGCGACTTCGAGTCAGTCACGGAAACGTTCCGGCCCGCGAGGGAGGTCGCCGAAGCTTTGCCTGAATCGGGCATGGTTGGCGCAGCCTGGATTGATGTCTGCCAAACCTCATGGACGTTATTACAATTTGACCTTTATTCTAACAAATGAAGCAAGCCAGGATGGTTGTTCATACCTATGTAACAGCGAGCTCGAGCCTTTCCTATGGCACATCATCCACTTATATGGACAACATCTGGCATATACAAAACGTAACACAGCTACCTACAGCTCATGACAAAAGTTCCGGCCTATACGCCTCACAGTATGGAGTATTCCAACATCAACAATAAAACCTACCGTGGTATATACGGGAAACACGCTGCCGTCGCTCATCACAAACAACAAAAACCTCCAAGGCCCCATCCCAATAAACGCCACACCTACACCAAACACAAACGACCGCTCAAGTCGCAACCAAGACCTAGGTCAATACATTCCAAACGATCCGATACAGATCGTATATATTCAGGCAGAGCCCACCAACAGATCTACACAATTAGTCAACAGGTTCGCCGCCTCATGCAGCAACTCCCACCGACAAGTCCGGAACATCTCCCTGAGCACCATCAGCATGCCCAAGCACTCGTTCCTCCCCCGCAAGGAAGACAGATCGTCCGGCGCCCTCAAGCTGCCCGTCCGCTCCAGGAAGCGACGCATGTCGGCGACCATCTGCGCCGACGTTTCGAGCACGGGGACGGGCCCGCAGATGGGCCCGTCGAGGGCGTAGCCGTAGGACCAGACGATGAGCGCCGCGAAATAGAGCACCCACGGTCGGTTGAGGAGAGAGTCGTCGCGGGCGTAGTATTTGAGGTGGCCGCCCAAGGTGGAGGAGATGACCGTCCCTGTGGGCCGCTGGTGGTGGTGTGCCGAGGCTTCGTCGACGATCAGGACCTGGGAGAGGAAGCGCAGGGCGTAGAAGGTGGCGTCGCGGGCGCGCGCGGATGGGGCCCAGGCGAATTTCATGCGCCGCTGCGCGCTGTTGTAATCTTGCGGCGTGATGCTGCGGCCGAGGAGACGGTTGGCGCGCGCTAAGATCTGGCAATCCACGATGTCGACGTGCATGGCCATGTGCGCGAGATGGTGGAGAACCGTGCGGCTCTCGAAGAGGTTCTCCTTGTCGAGCTTGGTGGAGAAGGTGTAGGGCATCGGGCTCAGTTGCTGGAGGGCTTGCGGGGACTGGGCTAGCGTCTCGTCGTAGTCGCGACGCCAAACGTCAAAGGCACGCGTCAAGGGGCCTCGCCATCGATCTCGTCCGCCGAGAGTTTGTGTGACGCCGAGACTGTGGATTTGCAGATCTCGCTGGTTCATGTGCCAGCTTACGCTCAGGAGGCCGGACATTAATATGGTGCGTCCAAATGAGTTCGTCCGCACATATTGGCCGCTGAGCGTCTTCTTTAATCCATCGAGGAAGGTTGTGGGCTTGATGCCGTTGTTTTGCAAACTTGATTCGACCCTGCCAACTTCTGCGCTGCTCGTCGCGGACCACAACGCTTCGTCACAGGGTAAAGGTAGCCGCATCTCGTGAGCTACCATGACCGCCGAATGTCCGAACATGGTGGCGTGGGTTGAATCTATAACGAACGCCGCGAATGCCGCTCTTCGGGTCGCCTCGTTGATGATCCAGTGATTCCACCACTCGTCGGGCGTCGTGGTACCCGAAGTGTGACTTGAACTGTTCGCTGAATGGCCATGTTTGTCATCACGCACGCTTGGAGGGGAGTCGAGGGCGGATCTTCCAAGCAAAGAGCTTCCTCTTCGCATCAGAGTCAGCGTAGTTGCGTGGTGGATATGCGCGCGCTCATGAAGAGCACGGGTAGAGTACATCTTTTCGTAGACCTCTAGAAGCAGCAAAGTCTGGAAGATCCATAGCTTTGCAGGCGGGCTGAAGTCGCTGTCCATGAAGACTTCCCACCTCAAGTGCCACGCCAGGAAATTGGCCAGTTCGGAACATGATTGAGTCAGATGGATGCTGTGCGGCTTGTTCAGGCAGGACGCGCCCAGAGCCATGATGGCGATCAAGAGCAGATTCTGCGCTTTGTCCGCGGCAAAGGTCGGCTTATGCAATATTGGTATTTGCGGGTGGAAGTGATACCAAAAGGCTGCAATGTACTTTTGCATCATCCGTAGACTAAGGACATGGCCATCTTCATCCCGGTCACCCTCCAGTAAAGATGCCTTATTCTTTGCCACCGGTGCATAGCTGGTTTCATTGAATCGCATCTCGATGAGATAAATCAGCTCTTGCCGCTTCTCTTCGGATAAGATCGTTTCAGGCGGGCTGTTATCAACAATGCTGGTGACAGCCATGGGGTGTTGCGCTGGTATAGCGGGAGTGTAATTTCCGTCTAGCGAAAGGGGATTCTGGAAAAAGGTAGCTTGAAATTGGGCTCCGGAACCGTCAGTGAAGCTTACGGCTGGACCTGACATCGATTGTCGTCCGGTTGCCGAACCATTACCAAGGTGAGGGTCATTGAAGAGCCACGCTGCGAAGTCATCGGCCATCCCGAAAGGAGAGCGGTTATAACCTTCTCCGCCAAAGACTGGCATGGTGTAGGAAGCCGGCATTTGATCCATCAAGGCTGCTTCTGAGGTGTGGCCCGTGATAGGAAGTCCCGGGGTTTGATCCATTGAACTTAAGCTCGTGGGCGGAGATGTCGCGAAAGTGGTGTCAGAGAGCCCCGACGACGTCGTCTGGCTCATTGTTGCAAACCCAGGTGGTGGCAAAGTTGACAACGGTGGGAAATTTTGATGTGCCATGTAAGGACCATGAGAGCCGCCAGGCATGCCGGCTCCCTGTTGGCCAGGGTATGCTTGTGGCACGAGGTGGTTGTAAGGAGCTGACTGCGGCACAGAACGACTGCTTGCAGGTCCAAGTGTGCTTTGCAGGGATGGACGGGCAAAATCGACCCTGTCATTAGCGGGTGCGCCATAGCGTAATGCATCGATAGACCCGAAACTGGCATGACGCTGAATCTCGTTCACCGTCCCCAAGAGCACAGACCGTGAGCTCCCAGGAGACTCGTAGCCTCGTATCGGGGGCTCTGTGCGATAATTGCCATCACTGCTCGATCTGTGCAATGGTAATGGTACGACAGTTGAGTTGTCATGGACGTATTGGGAGCCGGACTGCAATTGAGGGTCTATAGCTGCAGGGGCGTTGGCCAAGCCTGTTGCGACCGATGCCATCGGCGAGGTTACAGAGCTGCTGCTGGCGACACGTCGAGGTGCCGGAACAGGACGTGCATTCTGTTGATCTGGCATGCTGTTCTTCCGGTCTGGGACAGCAGTCACACCGGCGTTGGAGCCCTGCTCGCTAGGTGCCACTGCAGAGATGCTTACACGCTTGGCATCCACACTAGCTGGCGGAGAACGGATGCTGGCAGGCTGCGGAAACAAGTCCTTTCTCTGCAATTGTGAACCTCGAGCGGTGTGCCTATCACGGTGGCGAGTACAGAGATCTTGGCGTACGAAATACCGACTGCAGTCAGGGAAATCACAGTAGTAGATTGTCTTGGCCGAATCTGCGATACGGTCAGCACTGCATATTTAACATCATGCCCTTGGTATTTACGGTTCAGCTGGTGTCGATAGAGATGCTCAGCTCTGGAATAGCTCTTGCCGCAACTTTCATGAGGACAGTCAAATTTCTTATCTAGCCCTTTCCTGCTCCTCCTTCTTTTACGTGGGATACCTCCGGTTGGGGAACCCTCTGCAGTTCCGCTGTTGGGTTCTCCTTCATCGTTGCGACGTTCACGGTCATCTCCACCTCGACGGCGCTTCCGACTTCTACCCCTGTCCTCCAAAGTATGTTCATGGTGTTCTTCGCGAGATGGTATGCGCCGTTCCTCCCGCGACGCGGCAATCGGATGAGCGCCATTGTCAATCGTTTGCACAGGCGCCATTTGCGAGCCCATTACCACATCCTACTCCTGCCGAGTCCCGCCTCTTGAATCAATGCCTAGACAATGTATAGGTTTTTGTTTCGACCAAGACCTGTAAAAGTACATCGATTTGACATGTGCTGTTGAACGGCGACCGGTGTAACACGAAAGGTGGCAAAGATCAAATCTTAGGATTGTGAGCAAGGACTCGGAACTGAGAAGTTGCACATTCATGTTAGATCTGGCTTGTTCAGAGCTGTTTGGTTGTAAAGATGATTCTTGAACGTACGTAGGAGATTGTACAAGTTGAATAGATGGTCGGGATATCGCGAAGAGTTGTACAAGAGCAGATGTCCGCTGTATTACGACAGCATGTATGTAGATCGAGCTTCTTCGAGATGCATCAACAGCCACGAGAAGAAAGGTAATTGTAGCTTTTCAGAAAGACATCCCATGGGAACCTCTTCTCAAAACGTACAAATCAACTAACGCCGGCTACCTCAGAGCGTTGAATGTACTCTACTGATGCCAAGCGATTGTCAGAAGTTCGAAAGGTGCAATTGATGTTGATGATTCAGAGTACAGCCCAAGTCCGAGCACGAGGACTGCGTAAAGGGCGCTTGATCAATTAAGGTGGTGAGGTATAAGCGTATTTCCCAAAGCAAGCTCGTGCAGGATTGTGGGGGTAAGTCGCAGTAAAGTACTGAAACTCATGGCCACTGTAGACTAATTCGAATGATGGCGACAGTCACGGCGATCCGGTATGGGCTCGATGTACGAAGTAAGTTACTCCTGGTCCGTACATCTGTCACGAAGGTGCCAAAGTGTGGAGAAAGCTGGGACTGGAGTAAAGTCGCGCGGGAGCCCGAAAGACAGACCAGCCGGAAAAAGCGTGGGGGGGCGAGGGGTGCAGGGTGCTGGGGTGCTGGGGTGCAGCATGGGGCTGGTGCAAGTCTCCAGGGTATAAAGTACAGTTCGTAAGTGTATGGTATTTGTACCTTGCCTATATAATTATAAAGTTCGCCTAGAGTTATGTGGTCGTTCGCATTTGCCGCGTGTTGTCCATGTCAGCAACAATGGTGGAAGGCCAAAGAGGCTCAACTGAGAGGAGGAAGTTTGGAATGAGAGTTTCGGCCTAAATTAATATTCAACTCTCTCCCGTCTCCGAATCACAACCAAACATAACGTAAACGCTTGGACGTGGCTTCTTCGTCAAAAAATGCGGGATGATGAAGATATGAAGATCAGCCAATTACATTGTGTTTGGTTGACTTTTGTATACGCCATAATTTCGTATAACTCTAAATCTAAGAACTACAGTAAGGTCAGGTAATAAAAACAGGTAATAAAAACCACGGTTATAAGGGCTATGCGTTCTTTGCTGAGTACCTTACGCTATGCTGTGGACACCGTTGAAGGTTCCTCGGCGCAAGTAAGTTAAATCGCCGACCAAAGCCTGAAACGCTGCGTCAATCATGTCGCCATAAGTCGTCGAGTTGATGACGCCTGTCGCGATGCAAAAGACGAAGAGATTGCTCTAAACGCCCTGCAGGAGACCGTTGAAGGACCTCTCAACGCCGAAAACCGTTGCCTTTGCTGCAACGGAGTATATGCTCTACCGTCAGAAGCTTTTCATATATGTTGACATAGATTGAACCGGCGGGAAGGGAAAAGCGAGCTGATGAGGTGTTCCTCAACGTGAGACCGAAGCGGACAATCCGTTCGACTGTGTACCGTTGACCTCGTTATGTGAACCGTTGACCTCGTTGTGTGCGCCATTGACGACGGGATGAGCACCGTTGACCGCTGTGTCGGGGAGGAATGGCTTATCCATGTCTTTTACTTTGAGGCCGTCGAAAAGGGAGAATATACTGTGAGTTTGGTGGAAATCGTTGTTGACTGCGAGGATTCGGTCAGTCCGCACGCAACGTAAAGTCCGAGCTTAGATGCCCTTACCGATATTTACAAGATACCATGTTCCCATGATGTGCTCGATAAGGCGCCGGCTCGGACTCGAAGTCGGATGGCAGCGCGCCCAGTCATCTCCCAATCGGTACGCCTCATCCTTCCATGCGAGGAAGCTGATGGTCTCAACGATAGTGGGTTGGACGATTTCCTTCCCTGGAAAGACACCCCAGGTCACCGCATTCGGGCCATCTCCCGGGGCGTTTGTCTTCAAATCACCGTGCTTGTTGACGGCGTAGAATGTTAGATCTGGCTGGTGCTCGATGCGTGAGATCAACTCTGATATGATTTCTGGAGAGACGAGGAGCTCCAGATATGCCTTTTGATATACGTATCCGTTGGGTGGACCCCAGCCATATGTCGGATCGGATGACTTCACTCCATTGACAGCAGGTTGGGAGTTTATTGTCAGCAAGCCACGACGATTGATGTCGATTAACTGTGGTTTGATAATGTCGGATTCGTCGGTGATTGGGGACTCACTCCAGGGTAAACTCTCGAGGTCTTTGTGAAGGAATTTGATGAAGATGTCAGCGACATCACTAACTGATCGTGGCTGACCCCATAATTTGATGTTTTGTTCGTTTGTGCCTTTCAAGCCTATACCGTACGCATCTAGCTCCCCAAAGGCTGGCGATCTTGCATCGCCCCATCGTCCATTCGGAAACTCGTCCCAGTCCTGAGTACGGACTACATATGATTTATTTCGGTTTTTCCAGAAGATCGGTCGCACATCTTCATCTCGGCGATTCAGTCCAAGCGACTGTCGCCAAGGCAGGAGCTTCTTCGGAGGTGTCCCATCGGAAGATATCAGACCAAGTTCATCCAGCACCATGCGCGTCGCTTGCGCGAGGTTCATCGTATAACTAGGCATGCTCAGACCCGGTCACTCTGACACGTGAGGAGAGAACTCACAAATGTAATTGCATGATCCCAGCGTCGATAATCTTCTGACACATTTCGGCCACAAGTCCCTTTCCAACCTCCCTGACAGCGGCATCGTCATTCTTCACCGGTTCCAACGCTTCTGTCCACTTTGGTGGAATGCGGCAATTGGACCAACCCGCCCTCCTCAAGAATGCGGCATGCGTCTGAATAGGCATAATCCCAGGGACAATGGGTACAGTTATGCCGCGTTTACGACACTTGTCCACCCACGCCAAGAAATTATCCACATCGTAGAACATCTGAGTGACCACAAACGTTCCACCAGCGTCAACCTTCTCCTTGAGGTGCTGCATCAGGATTTCGGAGTCCTGCTGATCATCACAGCCTTCAGGATATCCGGCAACGCCGATATCGAAATGGTTCCCATACTGGTCCTTGATATACTTTACCAGATCTTTGGCGTACCGGAAGCCACCCTCTGTTGCCACCCACTTTTCTTTCTCTCTTGGAGGATCCCCTCTGAGCGCGAGGATGTTAGTACAACCAGCCTTGTATGCTTCCCTGAGTGCATCGTCCACCTTGGACTTTGCCATATCCGTGCAAGTCAAGTGCATGCAGGTCTCGAGGCCGTAGACGGTCTGGGCAACATTGACCATTTCGCATGTCAGATGAGATAGCCGCCCTCCTGCCCCCCAGGTGATGTCTATAAAAGCCGGTCCGAGCCCATGCATGCGATCCATACCTGAAGAGACATAAGCATACCGAAAGACAGAACCACCCTGCCATTGGGCCAAACTCACGATCGTAGAGATTCTGAACACCCTTGATTGAACTTGTCGTTAGCGAATTCCTATCTGTAGAAGCAACAGCTGAGACATACTTGAGCGGTCTTTGGCGGGAAGAATTCGAACGAGAAGATGGGCTTTTTCGTCCGCTCCGCTTCCGCCAGCTTCTCTCGGATATGCATCTTGAAAAGCTCTTCCAGACACTATCAGCTGCGAACCGAGCTTTCCGACTGATCCACCCAGTAAGGACGATCGTGTAAAGTGTGCGATGTTTTCAGATAAACCGACGAGACGTACAATGGGCGCTGCTTTGGACGTTTCCAGACGATTCCCGGTCGTTCGTAGCTTCAGACCCTGAGCTGAATGCCCACAGTCCTGGGAGCTTGCAGTAGGCCAGTGAAGACAGGCTTCAATTTCGTCCCTGCTCTTCCACTTTTGTTTCTATTCTTCCCAATCAACCAAAGTACCGTTTTCGAGCCCACCGATCCACCAGATCACGCTGCATGTACCACCGATACTTTCCCAGGAGAATGTGGAAGTGTGTGGGTTCTAGAAGGGCAGAACTTCCAACCCCTCAGTGTTTGCGAACGGTTCTTTGCAGCGTCTGCCGTGACATTGAAGTTTGACAGCTGACAGAATGATGTGCGGCCTGCCAGCAGATCGGTTTGAGTAGTGCTGCCGAGTGTATGTATAATGAAGCTATAGACTGTGACCATAGAAGCTGAAGCAGAGCAAGGTGGATTTTCCTGCAGGAGTAAGGCAGGCTTACTACCTTAGCCAGATATCGATGTCACATAGAGCGGTTGTGCCCCACTACGGTAAATCTTTTTGTTGGTCCCTGCTTTTCTGTCCCTGCCGACCGGTAGTCCTTTCCGGCAATATTAATAACTTGAATCCACCCCAACTCTACAATTCCTTTCTAGAATTACCCCTCAGCTATATTTTCTCTAAAGCCCAATACCTACAGTATCTTGCTTCTCTAACGTCACTCAGGTCTAGACCCGAGTATAGATATAAATACAGGTGTGAGTTTAGGAATGAGTTAGGCGTGCGTCTAGAGGCGTGTCCAGGGATCGGTTTAGGCATGAATTTAGGCACAGAGGGCCTATATCATAGGTGCAAATCGGTGAAGAGAAATGAGTGGGGAAGGAACTGGAGGCCATCTTGATCTAAGGGGTCACACTGGAAAAGAATTCACATCCTGGGGGAGAAACAAGATATTCGCCGAGTATCTGCACCGAACATCTTCCCCGAACATCTTCCCCGAACATCTTCGGACCGCAGTGCTGTGGTCCCCGATATCAAATAAAATGACATTCATAAAACACCGTCTTATGCAAACCCTTGGTCCGTAAGTTACAAAGAGGCACTGTAGTGTTCTTTCGGGACAATTACGTAGTTTGAAGTTCGACCAGCCTGCATTGTTACTGGCGGCCGCCGAGATCGGAAGCGAAGCAAACTAAGATGACGAATTTACGGTAGTTAACGTTATCTGCAATCAGATCACGCCAGGGAACCGCGACCGTTCCCAGGTAATGTTACCATATACAGCCCACAACGCATTCCACCGAGCAAACATCGAAGACCAACACCTCAGCAACAACATCAACCCACCCACCCACCATGTCCCTCCAACCCACCACCGCCCCAACCACCAGCAACCCCACCATGCCCCCCCCCACCACCACCACCACCACCACCACCCACCCCCCCCTCCCCGCCCACAAAGCCGACTTCCTCCACGCCTGCCTCACCGGCTCCGTCCTCCAATTCGGCCAATTCGCGCTAAAATCCGGCCGCATATCGCCCTACTTCTTCAACGCCGGCCTGTTCCACCGGGCCGACCTGCTCCGCTCCATCTCCACCGCCTACGCCCAAACAATCCTCGACTTCCTGTCGCGCGACCCCACGCGCCGCATCGACGTTCTGTTCGGCCCCGCCTACAAGGGGATCCCCTTGGCGACGGCGACGGTGGACAAGCTAGCGGCGCTGGAGCCGGAGCGGTTCGGGGCGCTGAGCTATAGTTTCAATCGGAAGGAGGCGAAGGATCATGGGGAGGGAGGGACGATAGTGGGGGCGCCGTTGCGGGGGAAGAGGGTGATGATTGTGGACGATGTGATTACGTCGGGGAAGGCGGTGAGGGAGGGGATTGAGATTATTGAGCGGGAGGGGGGGGAGTTGGTGGGGATTGTGGTGGCGTTGGATCGGATGGAGAAGATGCCGGGTGCGACGGATGATGATGGGAGGCCGAGACCGAGTGCTGTTGGGGAGGTGGCGAAGACGTATGGGGTGCCGGTGCTGTCGATTGTTACGCTCGATGATCTGATAGATGGGTTGACGGGCATGGGCACGGAGGAGGATGTTAGGAGGTTGGAGGAGTACAGGGCACGGTATCGGGCGAGTGATTGAGAAGTGGATTGTATTCTATTTCCTAAGATCGAGAGATACCCCTGGCAATAGCTGCCACATACGGTTAAAGCCCAACCGCGTGATGAAGTGCGCCACATCAGGCGGTCCATTTTAATAAGTCCTCTACAAGCGCTTTTGATATGATAAGACTCTTGGGGCCATCCAGAAACACAACGCCAGCGAGGCATGACTTTCGTGAGGTCGTGTAGGAGAGCAGTTAGCGACGGTCGGTCTTACCCATGCCACGCTTGCCTGAGAACTATACAGACGTTAGCGGATCATCCAGCGAGGTTACAGCGAAAAAATCCTTACCAGATGCTTGGGCAAAGCGGCAGTGGTGTGTCTGTCAGCCTCTCCTTGTCTTGCCATCCGGTTCATCTTTTTCTGACCGAGTTTCGCCAGTCTGTCGGCTTTACTTCTCGCCCCGACGCTAGTAACGCCATCCTCTCTTCTGTTGCTCTGGCTTCGGGCTCTGCTCTTGGCTCGAAGTAAGGCTGCGTCGCGTGTGCTTGATGGAGTATCTACATCCATCGCATCCTCCGTACCCGTCCTGTTTCGAAGTGCACTTCGCCCACGGGATTGTGACCTAGCACGTGCTGAAATCGAGGTCGTATCAAACCCTAGCGAGTCGAGATGGTCTTCCATAACCGAAAGCTTTTTCTTGGTTGCAGTTCGAGGTATCACCGCTCGGTTCTTCAAAGATTTCTTCATCTTCGCGGCATTCCGGATGAGCTGTCGCTTTTCCCTGATAAGCTCGGCCTTTGCACGAATGTCTGCCTCATCCGCGTCTTCGATGCTCTCATCGGAGTCATAGTAGCCATCCGCTTGCAGTTTCTCCTCCTCTTCCTCCAAAGTGGCCAGTTTCGCTTCGATGTCAGGGTCGATGAAGTCGTAGACATTCTTTCCATCAAATACCTCAGGAACCTTATCATGATTCCATTCGTTGCTGTCAAGCATGTACTTCTTCTTCAAGTCAACATTATACACACCAGCTCCGCCTTCCTCGTCCTCGATATCTCGCGCGAGCCTTGGCCGATCAGGATCGTCTTTGTTATACTTCTTCATATTTTTGACGGCTTCGGGTATAAAGACCTCTCTGTTTATGCCTCCCAATGGCTGAGCGACGTGAATCCGCGCTAGGACGTCTCCAAGTCTTCCACCAATGGTCCCCCCACTGTTGGTTCCAGCCTTTAGTTTCTGCGCTACTCGATCCGCAATCAAGCGTTCACAAGCCGCATTCCTGACCTCCATAACACCTTCCGTGGTTGTGCAGGAAAGCTGAAGAAGCTCGACGTCACCAGCCTTGAGAATAGTTTGAAGTTGCTCTTGTGTCTTGCTGTCTAGATCCTCAGGTCGCATGACGTCAATCTTGTTGATTACCACGAATACGAGTTTGTTGGCGAACAATGGCTTGATACTCTTGAACAGCTGTATTTGCGCAGTGACCGAATAACCGCATTGCTCCGATAAATCCATAAAATATAAGATGGCCGAGCGAAGATGTGCGATGGCGGTAATAGATTGCATTTCAATCGTGTTCATTTCCTCCAACGGATGGTCCAGAATCCCGGGTGTATCGATGGCTTGAAAGCGAAGGTATTTGTAGTCAAAGTGTCCAACGAACAAGCTCTTCGTTGTGAACGCATACGGTTGCACATCCACATCTGCCCGTGTTACGCTCCGCAAGAAGCTGGACTTTCCAACGTTCGGATATCCGCAGATTAAGAGTGTCCGAGTATTGGGGTCTATGGATGGAAGACGACCGAGATGTTGTCGAACCTGTTCTAGGTAGACGAGCGAATCTTTCAAGCGTCTGCATATCGTAGCCATACGACCGAGAGCTGCCCGCTTGAGTTGCTTGCATTGGAAGAGCGATTGTGCATATTTCAGAAGGCGTACATAATCCCGAGAGACGGTCTCGATGAGATGTTTCGCGGTGGCGAGCTGCCCAAGGGCTATGCGGAAGTGGTCCGCATCGTAGAGGGTGTTCAGAAGGTCCTTGTCTGTAGGTCGTAAGCTTCCAAAGAACTACGTAGACTGTGTGCTTTTGTGAAAGTATAACGCTGAGCTTTCTTTGGACAATAAGGGTGGACATACGGAATGGATGGATGTCTTGCAGCCGTGGGAAGCCCTCGAGGATCGCCGAAAGTTTCTCACAGAATGTTTCTTGGGTATATTTGACTTTCCGTGTATAAAAGCCTTCACATTTTCCTGTCAGCATCCTAGATTCATGGGCATATTCAGTTCATCGACATACTTCTTATCCTGCTGATCTGGAATCCTGCTCTGATCTGTGTGGGAAGCCGGCGCTGGGTGCGACTCAGGACGATGTCAAGAAACTCCTGACTGGTAGGTACAGGCTGTATTTCCTTCCAGGTCGTCTTCATGTTGGGCTATGGCGAGATGTCGCAAACGCTGCGCTCGTGGATTTGATTTGTGCTGTGGGTGGGGGATCAAACTTCTGGTGAAGGATGGAAAAGTTCGCGAGTAGGCCGCGGCTATACTTGCCTCCTGTTAGCATTAACATTCAGAGTGTCTACGACAGGGCCAGACGGCAAACTACAGCCCCTAGAATGTTCCTCTAGAATGTTCAAGGAGGATACTCTGGCATACAGAGCTGATTACATTCAGTATACCCAGAGTAATATTTGTTATCCAGCAAGTGTTTGCGGACATCTAACTTTGGAACGAACCCTAGAAACCGCATTATTTTCATCAGAGAGATACGCCCTAACCACCAGGGCCAGTGTCGGTAAATTCGTAGACCTGAGCAGGGTTAGTATCATTGATTGTGGAATTACATGCGCTGAGTCTACCATATCATTCCATCCACCCCCACCGAATTGAGCGGCACTCTCTCCTTTGTTGACGAATCCGAAGCTCTCATAGTACTCCACAAGATGGCCATGAGCGATCAAGGCAATCCTATCAGCGACTCCCGCCGTTTCCATTCGCTGAATGTACGACTTCAGAACCGTTCTACCTAGACCCATCCGTTGATAAGCCGGGAGAACGCCGAGGGAATGCAAAGCTATCGTTCTCCCTTTTTCCTGATGGCCACGCCGGTCGTGTTCCGAGACACTCTGTCTCCAGTCTGGCGGAAAGTCCATTGAGTCGTCAGTGACAACGACGCTGTCGCACTTGGTAGATACGATGTGAGCAAGCAGGACGCCTTTGTTGTCTGGGTTTGCTGAGTCTGGGGGATGGGCTGTAGCTGCCGTTGCGGCACTGCTTAATGAAGAGTTCGGCTTTGCTGTTGCAAACAACCCTAATGTCATCTCTCCGCATTTGGTGAGCAGATATATGAACTATCTCCGATGTCAGTGGATGACATGCTCCAAAGTATGAAATGTACCCGCCGCAACATAGAGTACGGCGATGGAGAGAGTCCTCTCCATTTGCTTTGAGCGTTTACACAGAACACGACAAACTTCGCCGAAGAAATCAAAGTATCACTACACAAAGCAAGCAAAAGGGTCAAGCTCAAAAGACGTCTGTCAACACGGTCCGTTTGATGCATACAACGCAATTAAGAATATGCAGATATGACTATCTAGAGAGCGGACAGAAGGAAGACTCCTCGATCAGCTTAAGATCTTTCGTAGGGCATACTTTTTCTCTTGAACATCTCTCAGGTTCCGGAAAGGAAGCCTCCTCCAATCTGACACAGCTCTCGACGTCTGCTAAGGACAAGGTTGACACATATGGATGCAAGTTTTCCCTCCGCTCTATCTTCTTTATGGCTTCTGTCCGCCGTGGTGAATTATCCGAATGTGGATATATAATGAATCCACCGTTATCTTTTGACTCCGCGGATCTCTCTGATGTGTCTGATTCTGGGCCTTTAGAGAAGTGCGCTTCTTCTGTGGGCCGCTCTGGAAAGAGATCTCGCGGCATGATGGACAAGGTAGAGGGTGTAAATAAAGCACAATGAGTGGGGCCAAGTCGTTGATAGCAGTGAGTCTCCAGTCTCTTTTCAGGCCCAGGGCTTTCATGTAACATGTGCATCCATGCTCATCCTTACAAACTGATGGTGCAAAAGAGTTGCCTTACCTTAGTTCTGCTGCAGAGGTACCGAAAGGCTAATATGATGTGAACCTTAAGGTTTACATCAGGCTTGATGCATTAGCACGGTCAGGATAACTGCAGGCTGCCACCCAACGGGTTATAAGCACTCATCTGAGGCTCTCTCATTTAAAGAACGTACTGCGATCTCCAGCATACATACTTTACTTCATACTGCACTCATTGTGATAGGTAGAGATATAGTAGTCAATGATTATGATCAAATTGTTCAGTGTGAAGTGGTTGCGGTAGAGTACGTGACGTCAAACGGCCGGCAGCCACTCATGTAAGGAAAAGACACAGATACAAGTACAGTGGATCCTACAAAGTTGGCTCCAGCACTCACACAACTTTTTTTTTGAAACTTCTTCAAAATTGTCATGATATCACTATGCACTCATACCAAACCATAGCTGAACCCCTCACACAACAATTGATAAGCAAAGTACTATATAGACAGTCTTTGCATACAAATCTTTTAAGTTTCTTAATTGTTAATCTTCATCAATACAAGATTTTAACATCAGAACTTCATTGAATAGCTGTTGTATTGTAGTGTCTTACATTGTCACATATCTTACTCATCAGCCTCTTATAAATAAGAGACTCATAAATTCACAATTTTAACAACTTTATCTTTTTAAAGAGTGACAATTCATTACATTACAATATGCAGACTAAAAGTCAGCAAAATAAGACAGAGTCATTCTTTGACTGTATTGAGACTTAAGTGATTTCTGAAAAATAAGAATCTGCAGAGATTCAGATTGCTATTTAAATTGTAGAGAAAAAGAATTAATATTTAAATGAATAGATCTGTCTGATCAAAATTAGACAGATTAATAATGAGAAAAGATGATGATTTATAAAAATTAATTGTGAACTGTAAATATTTAATATGTATAATGAGATTAACAAACTTCTGAGAGATAAAGATTCTTAAGTCTTATTTAAGAAAGAACTGCATACAGAATTTTTTTATGTTTTTATTATCTCTTTAAATTTAATAAAGTGATATGTATTTAAAGTTGTGTATACACTTTCAGCAAAACAGACACAACAACTGAAGAACTTATTTACATATAATGAAAAGTTCATTTATAAACATACTGAATTTATATGCAGCACTGTAATAACATTTTATTTAGTCTTTAAAAACTTCTTTAATAATTATGATAAAATTCTTTTTATTATGCA
>JAABUU010001848.1_pt1 | contig 32929 bp, 38 predicted proteins | sample 5559301 | NCBI WGS metagenome assembly JAABUU01 (sample SAMN10711884, study PRJNA513360) | rock metagenome | isolation source: Antarctica rocks | place: Antarctica: Victoria Land, Richard Nunatak white
CAGCAAGGAAAAGACGTTTCAGCAAGGGCTTTTCGTGGGACATGGACATAGCAATAGTTTTGACAGGATGATAGCGCTAGAGCCCTTTAGGCGTAGTGCCTCCGGGCGGAATAAATTACCTACCTACTCTACATAGTGTAAATGAATAGGGACAACTTTCTACGGACTGATTCACACTTTTCTGCGCTGGACTACATGTGGCACATACCATCTAACGATGGGGCTTCTCTGATCCTTTCAGAAAGCTGGCATCACTCAGGATCAGATGAGTCTAGCAGGATATCTAGAGGCTGGCGCTGCAAATGAGCAGGTAAAATAGCAATGTCAGGTAGCAGCAGACATGCGGACCGTTCTGGGGAGAACAGGTCTGAGTCCTGCAGCCAAGGGGGAATGGATGAGCTTTCGTTGACACTGGGATGGGATGTTTTGCTTTTGTTCAAGCAGATGTTGTACCAGACAATGCAGCAGAAAGATGCAGCCCCAAAGTATGAAGTACGGTCCCGAAGCCCACACGACTGTACGGGACATGTGGCTGATATGCAGTCATTTTGGAGCCACCAGCTTCGGGTGAGGATCGAGTTTAGTTCTGTTTGCACATCCAATCAGCTGCTTGAGTGGATCTCCATCATGGCCTTGATAACGGTATACCTGCATATATCATGAAATAAACCCACGCTTACTCTTGTGTTGTGGCAGTTATTGCGTTCCATACGAACTGAGGAATAATGCATCATTTTCGACAGATATACTGTCATTTGTTGATCTTCACTTCAGCCCTATGGGCTAGTAGCCTTGAAAGATTGAAGTGCCCCACCATGGATTTACCACGTCATTCCATGTGGCATCGAGTTAAACCATCCAGAACAACCACCCACAGCAACCCTAGTCCCAAGCACGGTAAAGCTGCAACACCACCAAGCCCAATCTTTCCTCGTACAACCACTCCCCCGACTCTCTGCCATTCCGAGTCTCCCAACTTCAAGCGGAATAACGCTTTGGGGTTTGGAAGACGAGGATTCAAGCCGTTTCTTCCGCCTTTCAGATTCATGATCCAAGTCGAACTCCTCTTCAGGGTCCAGTCCCAACTTCAGCAATTCCGCCATCACTTCGTTCGAGTAAGTCTCCGACAATCAAGCGGATCAGGAGTACCTGAATGTCTGCGTGTGAATTGAACTGTAAGTACTAGGAGATTCCCTGCTCTACTATGCTGTAGGTATCCTCACCGTTCCTCAACGTCTTTGATCTCCATTCACTATTCTCCATAGTGGTCAGGTAGCAGGACCAGTGATGCTGAGTTAGAGTCAAGGGTTGGAAAGCATGAGTGGGTGAGGGTTAGAGAAACGTCTTTCAGTACTCACCTCCACACACGCGCGCGCCTATCTCCGGCTGTTGCAAAGAATTTGCCGGAATTGCTAACTGCAACACGGATTACTAGAGCCAGTCAAAGGAGTCAGTTAAGCCGATGCTCTTTACCTGATGTAAGGTGTGAAACATTGTACATGGTATCAATTAAGCAGAACGATCTAGCATTCACAGTCAGGAGAGTTACCGGCATGTTTGTGGCCTTCCAGGCGAAGTAGACTTGTTCCATTGTCCCAATCCCAGAGTTGTACTCCACGGTCCCTTGAACCGCTCAGGACCCATGGTGTGTGAGGTATTGGAGCTACACAAAGGACAAAGTCCTAGGTATGATGCATTAGGTTTATCTAGTCCAGACTAGCAGATAGGAAGGATGATTGTAATATACCTTGTGGCCTCTCAGGGTTTTAACTGTCATGTTGGCATCGTCGTCCGTTATCTGAAGACCTTCCCATATCTTGACTGTCTTATCAAGGCTTGCAGAAAACAGTGCTGTGCCGTGCATATTAAATGCAACGTGACAGACGCAACCTGGATAACCATCTAGCAGCGTCTTGTCCATAACCATACCGCCTCGACCACCAGAAAGATGGGCAATTAATTGTCCAGTCTGTGCAATCCAAACTCGAATAGACTTGTCCAATGAGGCGCCAGCGAGGAGTAATCCGTCACTAGAGAAGGTAACTGATGTGTAGCTGTCTGCATTGGAGAGCTGCAGTTCTTCTCGCCCGCTATCTGTACACCAGGTGCGTATTGTCCTGTCGAAAAGAAGACCTCGGACATATATGTCCTTTTCTACATTGTGCCCAGTGTGCCTTAAAGTGGCTTCAGCCAATCCAGTTAACGCCTGGAAAATCTTTGCTTCGTGGTTGTATCCACATGCGATGAACTTGTCGTCGGGGCTAAAGCAGATTGAGGAAACAAGACTTTGTGACGAGATACTGCTGACGTTGTCAAGACTGAGATCTCGTGAGACGGCTGGGTTGTAGACAACATGCCAATCGTCATGCTCGTCCTTGAAGTGTGAGGGGAGGTCCTCGAGGTTCAGATCAGCTAAATAATTACCAACATCGCCCATCGAGGCCTCTGCTCTTCTGGACCGTTTGTTTTGACTATCAGAGATCGGCGATTCAAGCTGAAGAAAAGAGCTATCCTGGGACGGACGGGGGAGTCTTCCGGGCAGAAAATCCGGCATTGAAGAGGTATCACCTTTGTCGTGGTATTGGCGTGTATGTTTGTTCATAGCAGCTCGGGTTTTGAACGTTCGTCCGAAAAACCCGCAGTCTATTAGAGTACATCGAAATTGTGGGATGTGGCTATCCTCATGCTTTTGACGCAGCTCCGAAGAGCCAAAGCCTTGTGTAGCGCGAGGGCAACTCCGGTAGCGGCAAAGGAATGCTCCAGAACCATGATGTGCTTGAAAGTGACATAAGAGTGAATTGGTAGGTTCTTCGGTTTTCATCAAATCCTCGACGATAGTTTGATATTTCATACGCATACTCAAAAGTAAGGTATGATCATAGTGTCTGTCTGAGCTAGCTGCACAAGGGCTTAGTATCAAGCAAGATACACAGGAAGGCTTGGGATGCATACAATCAGTCTTTGTAGGCAAGCTACCGTCCACAGAAGCATTTCTTCTATGGATGGATAATTTGTTGAGGAGAGTTCGCACTGCCATCGAGACACCTAACGTATTCAAGAAGTCCTGCAATTGGCTATCAACAAGCTCACTGTCGTCTTGAATGCCATGGCCCTTCAGAGACGCTAGCTTGTTGTGGTGATCAGTAAATGTTTCAAGACTTTGCCGCAAAGGCAACAATCCATTTCTAGTGGTTAACGAGCCCACTCGAAAGCCTGCTAAGGCTAGTAGGTGGTCAAACCAGTGGTCGTTAGCATACAGATGCAGCTCGTGTGAACGTTGAAGAACCTTCGACCGTATGTCGTGCGAAGCAATCCGTGGATCGACAAGGTCAAGACTAGATATCAGATAGAGAACACAGGACAGTGACACCACAATGTGGGCTTGTGGCTGTTGCAGGATTTCAGGGATAGCCAATTTTCGGATATACCTAAGCAAAACAAACATGATCAGTAAGGAGAGCAACAGGGATCGGTCTGAAGTAGGACTTTAGCACTAACTCCAGGGCGGTGAAATGAATGAAGCTAACAACCCCACTAGGGCCATCCTCGACATCGAGAATTGGATGACACAGACTTATAACGTCCCCTCGGGCTCTGGTTGCCTCCGTGATATGTGAGACTCGGTCGTCTAGAATGATGCCACTCTCAAGTTCATATCTTTTCAATGGCCGCTGCGCAACAGAGGTCCACTGCAAAATTCGGATGGCAGTGCGTTGGTTTGGGGACTTCGCATCTCCGCATATGCGCGATATGATCTTCTCATATCTTGATTGTAATTAGTTGAGCTCAGATAATTGGCCGGCAAAGAGTTGCACACATAGCCTCGAGATCTTCTGGAAGCGTATTCATCGCATCTTGTACGTGGGACTCAAAATGTAAATCTTTAAGAGTGAACACGATCAAATTGACCCAGAGGAACATCCCTTGGCCGTGTTAGCATACACCGGTGAGGAGATTGGGGCTCCAGCCTACCATTGGCCTTACTCAAGATTCGGGACTCCAACTCTTCGATCATGTCGGATCTGAATCGCTCGCGGAGAGGAGTAAGCTGCCCATGTAGGAACGCAGCGATTGAAGCTTGCACGTTGTCGACGTTGTCGTCTAGCCGGAGAGTTGGCTTGGCTTGTAAAAGCTTGGATATGGTATTTAGCTTTCTGCTTGAGATCAAGAGCTTGCAAGCTCCGGGCTTTGGTGCTTTGATTCCCAACAGATCGTCGATGACTTCTTCTTGGTCAATGTGCGGCCATTCATCCAGGCCATCAACGACTATTCGCACCGATGGGAGCGATGCAATCATCTTCGCGAACACCAACTGCAAGTTCTTCTTGGAGGGTCCCAGGCCATGATATGCAAACGTTTCGAGGATATACAGCGCCATATCATTGTTCGCGACAAGAAGTTGAGCTGTAAAGCTCCGTAGGATCTCGTTTGTCTGCCTGCGAGAAGACTGTTGATGTTGACAGAAATAAAAAATGACAGCAGTATCATTCATATCTTGAATATGCTCTATGACCTTAGAACAAATAACGCTCTTACCTTGATCTAAATTAGTACAAGCGTGTTGATGATAACGGAGAAGCACAGGATATCAAGCATTATCCATGTGCGCAATGGTATCCGACCTCAGCCTGAGAAATAACTTGGCAGATAGAAGCGCAACTCACCAGCTCCAGGCTTTCCATTTAGCCAAACTACTGAGTGATCCTGGCCTCTGTCTAACCAGGACACGATTGTACGGTGCCTCAGAGCCCAGTGACTATCTGCGCCATAGCATGTTCTCGCCAGCTTTGCACATAAATCTTCCCGAACTTCCTGCTCTTCACTTGCGCCCAACCATGCAACTGCATCTCGTACCTGCGCAGCAAGTCGTTTTCGTTCTCCTCTGTATAGATAATCAGCTCGTTCCGCTCGCCACTGCCTGATCTGCTCAAGCTGCTTAGTCCTCCAGGCTTTTGCCTCGGCAATGCTTATTGCATTGGCCTCCTGGTCAATCAAGTCTCGATGCCTCCTGAGACTTTCAAGTATTGCTTGAAATCGTAAGTCAAATGTCTTCCATAGCGAATCAAAGACCACTATCCAAGCTACACAGCAATTAGACTTCCTGTCATCTCAACTTTCTGTAGATTACCCAAACATGACCCACCATGCCGTCGAAAGAACTTGTATGCCCGCCGATGAAATTCCAGTATGTCCGCATAGAAGAGTCCCAACACCTGCTGAAACTCTGTGTCGTCTTTGAATGCGGCAGAGAGTCTATCAAAGCGAGGCATCGCCTCTCCAATCATGGCGTAGGCTTCAATCAGCTTCTCGAGAGCTGAAATGTGGCCTTGAGCAATCTATACTAACATTGAGCGGTTAGGAAGGCAATAGTAAGACCGAGGAATCATAATCTCCGTTCCATGCTCCAACACCAAGCAGCTTCGCCGGAGCTTGGATACCAAACATGCAATGTTGAAGGCTTGAGGCAGCGCATTTTCAGTTCACCGCCTTGGTAGCTCATACCGTCTCACTATACATGATCGGACAGACAGTAAAGGACACACTAACCTGGAGTAGTAGCTTGATTGGTGCCTGGATCCGGAGTCAACATGATCCGCCAGAGGAAGAAGAGGACTTACCTACCCATATAAATGCCAGATAAGGCGTTTGGTTACACAACACCTCGATCACTTTTGAGTATTGCTCAAGTCCTGACAAGAATGGTTGTATGCGGTGAAAAGCCCGAAGAGATCTGCGCGACTCAAGCTGGCGCTCAATGTCTTTGGCAGCGGCCCAAACATCTTCCATGGTTGTCGATGCAAAAGAGCGCGCATCATCTTTGCTGACAGTTTCCTTGAGCCGTTCGAATGCGACGTTGAATGACAGAGGCAGCCTAGCCCTCGGGGAGGCCATGGTGAGCTTTTCAGCGTGTAGCCAGGAATTGAGTCAAAGGACGGAAAAGCTCCTGAGTCAACGAGTCCACCCTCGTTATCTCAGAAAGTCTTTTAGGGCGCTGTGGGGACGCCCGCGATTATTATCTAGAATGCAGTTTCTGGAGAGGTCAGGGAAAGACAACTTTTATGGATACAATGGTAGACCCGCCGGGAGGAACATGAGCAAAATGAAAGGAGCATGACAAGGCTTCGCGAGAAACAGTAATGCAAGGCTGTGAGCGATCAGCCTCATCAAGTCCGCCAGGCTCTCTCGAGCAGGGGCTGTGTACTACTGCATGCCTACGTAAATGCGGCCGAACTGTAGCCAATGAGACAGATCAGTGCACTTCAGTTTGCATTTGGTCTTCAGGAGAGAAAATCCCCTTAAATTTGAATTTTCTCGAGTGATGGGTGTGAAATAGCATGAGTATCAGGGAAATATGGCTGACTGGGGACAGAACTGCAGGCCGTCCAAACGAATCCGCTCAGACAATTTCGACAAAACCTGTCTTCATTTGAGCAACTCTCAAGATGAAATACTCTATGAGAGTGAAGGGCATTCCGGATATAATCATGGCTTTCACACCCCCACCAAATCACAGTCAACGCCGACCCTAAGCGAAGCAGGAGGGTCGAATCTGCTTACTTCCCATGGTACCCACCAACACTTGACCACCAAGACCCACGTCACGCAATTCGTAACAAACGCTCAGTATACTGCTGAAGAAACCAGCGATACCGTGACTACTAACAATCTACCTGTTTCGGATGGCACCGTTGGTGAGTCTCGGCCCAGTGGCCACCATGGGCTCCCAGACACAGGTGTTGTGGATCAAGTGTGCTTTGGCATGGTGCGTCTTTCCTGTTTACATCCGTTGTTTACTTACCATCGGATAAAGCTCATCACGACTCATGTAGCTTGATAACATACCTGTCCAAGCCTTGCAATCCAACCTTCTAGACCTAACTGCTGCCTCCATATCAGTCTTTTTCACGACAGTCTCGAAGGCTCTGCAGCTTCAGACCGCCGCAGGCTCTGTGCTTGGAAGCCTTGATCCACGCTATTCCAAGTTGCTCCAGGTTTTGCAAAAAGAGCAAGAAATTGAGTTGCAGGCATACCTGATACCCACGCTCTCCCGAAACCCTAGTCATGGTCGATCCCAACAGCGAGCCACACAGGCAGCGCGACAGCGGAATAAGTCAATGACGTTGTCGGTAATACTGTACGGGTCCTTGGACGTATTCGAATCAATCGGCAAGTTTCTATTGCAATGCTCGGAATATCTTCAATCTCCTCTGCGCTGCGATCGTAACGTTCCTTACCGCAACCCACAGAGCCTTTCCGGAAGAGATGAGGAAGCCCCCTTGACATCCCAACTCGAAGCGGATCTCTCGTCCTCCCAAATTGAGACGATAGCGCAAGGCACGGAGCCATCTGCTGTCCTGGAAACCGGATGCACTTTCCCGGAGACACAAACCCCGCCTGCTATTCAAACTCGTCTATTCAGGTCAGCATACAAGGGTCTTGAAGAACATGAGTTTCAACTGACTTTGCTAGTCATCAAAAGCAGGCCTTGTTCTTCATGTTAAAGAGGGAACAGGGCTGGGACCTCTATAGCGACCGAGACGATGTCTGGAAGGCTGCTCCTAGTGGATCCAATGGGGTAACTAGGTAAGTCTTGCTTTAACCCTAGCTTGAGCATCTCGGGAATGGATTCTCATCATTTCCAAGGTACTACAATACAGTGACGGGAGACGTCTCACTTTACCGCCCTGCGGCATTCCGAGGAGGCATTCTTGCGGACTCTATGGGGCTAGGCAAATCGTTGAGCGTAATTTCGTTGCTAGCGACAGACTGGTCAGAACACGCCCAAAAGTCAATAGGAGTTCCACCAACGCTCCTGGTCGTACCATTCCCACTGCTTCAACCGTGGGAAGAAGAACTCAAAAAACATCTTCATCCACAAACTCTTCGCTGCTTGAGATATCACGGGCCGAAGCGCACTGATAATATTGCCACAATACTTCTGCACAACATTGTGCTTACGACGTATGATCTAGTGGCTTCAGAATGGCGGACTCTCGAGAAGGGACCGAAACTTCTTTTCTCTACGACCTGGCGTCGCATTGTATTAGATGAAGGTAAGCGACAGCCTCAGGCGACCTAATGAGCAAGCCAAACTAACTTAAATTTACAGCTCATGAGATTCGTACTGGCACCATCGAAAAGGCTAAAGCGGTGTGTGCTCTTCGAGGAGACTTGCGATGGGCTATATCGGGCACTCCCATACAAAACCGATGGGAAGATCTTGCCGGGCTGCTGGGTTTCCTCAAAGTGTACCCCGATAGTGACATAAGATCACTCAAGGCCATACTGAGATCTAACGCAACAAACTTACAGGTGAGGCGTATGCTCTCCTTGCTATGCCTTCGACGATCTAAGAAGATGATACAACTTCCTAGTCGGATAGATAAGGTACATACAGTGGAGTTCGATGCCGAAGAAGCTGCTCAGTACAATATCGTGAACAAGTCCCTCTCAGGCTATCTCCAACAAGAAAATCTACATGAACACGTTGGGACTTACTCCAACATATTAGTCAAGATCAATTCACTCCGACAAATGTGTAACCTTGGTACATATTATCAAAGGGAGTTACATGCGCCTGTGGGGTCTGAGACCCGTGATGCTGGGATGCAAGGCCTCTTTGATGGGATGTTATCGGCAGGGCTTGCTATGTGCTCTATCTGCAATCGAGACTTGTCGATAGGGGACGAGGGTAATGAGTGGCCACTTGAGGACACTGACGCCTCTGAAGCATCTCAGCCCCGCCTAACGACATGCGGTGAACTCATCTGCGCCTCCTGCTTCACGCCTTCCAAGATCGCGACGCGCCCTAAGGATCGAAGATGCCAACATCAGCCCTCATGCGAATTCTTTGCCGTTACTCTCGTTAGCTCTTTCACCGCTCCAATATTCCACGCTGCATCTCGCCTACCGGTCAAGATGCGGGCGTTGCAGAAGGATCTTGTGGCGTTGCCGGAGACAGACAAGAGGTAAGTGACCTATCCCGTACGATAAGGTAGCTCTCAAACATTTAGAAGTATCATCTTCTCGTTCTGGACTACAACTCTGAATCTCGTCGGGAGCGCGCTGGACGAACTCCAACTTCCTTATACCCGCGTCGATGGGGGCATGCCTGTTAAGCAGCGGCAGCATGGTCTTAAGTCTTTTATCGAAGATTCTCACATTCGGGTACTTTTGATATCTCTCCGTTGTGGGTCAAATGGGTGGGCAGAGCTACTTCCGTGGTTCTAGGCGCCGCTAACACCTCTAGACTAAACTTAACGGCTGCAAACCACGTTTTCCTTATGGAGCCCCAGTGGAACCCCATGCTCGAGGAACAAGCCCTTGACCGCGTGTACAGAATCGGGCAGACGAAGGAGGTCACCACAGTTCGCTACATCGTGCAAGGAACCTTGGAGACAGTATGCTATAATTGCCAGAATGGTTTCCCTTTTGAGACATTCAATCTGACTTTTGATATAGAGCATTCGTCATCAGCAGTCGAAGAAAAGAAATCTGGTTGAGCAAGCATTTGCTCTCACCCAGCAACACAATAGCCGAATTGAGATAAGTACAACTGCAGACAGTAGTACTCAGCCTACAGCGACGACGACGATGACGGTTTAGGCTGGGCCTAGGGTTAGGTCAGCTTGAAAAAGAGTGGCCCCTGACCTGGACCGGGTGACTCTCCTCCACTCGATGCCACCCAGGTAGGGAGGGTCCGGGTCGGGTCAGGTCAAGTTCGTGCACAGACCAACCCTACCCATAACCGCGCGCGTACCCGCACACGGGTTGCAGCTAACTTCGACAGATCGAGCTCAATCCTAACAATCCGTCGCCGAAACTGGTGGCATACAACAAGGAGAAAGGTATCCACTGCACGGGATACTTCTGCCTAGGGTCCACCAATTCCCATATCCACAAAGACCCTACTCTCTTAAAGCTGGCGGAGAAGAGCACGACACCAGAATAGGGTGCTGCTCATGTGGGGAATACAGAAGGGGTGGAGTGTCATCCCCAAGTCTGTCAATAAAGGGCGAATCGAGAAGAACTTCGAGCTCGATGGGTGGGTATTTGTCTTTGGATGAGGTACATCAATTGAATAATCTGAAGGACCGGTTCAAGATCTGCGGCGATATTCGGCTGCCAGTGAAGGCGACGATGACTAGGCCTTAGAAGCTCGGTTTGGATGGTGCATGTATAGGGCAATAGACGTGAAGAGGTGAACATTTGGGCAATATCAAGAACTTGGAAGCCATGGCGCACTGGAAATCAAGACTTGCCCTGATATACTAAGAAACCCCGTATTATTTGCGATAGACTCAATTCAGTGCCAATTTGACGCTGATTGGGGACTGTGTATCTGTTACATTATACATTGAGAGACCCAGCACGACATAGCTTAGTTTAAGTGTTGCAAGTAATAATATACACATGTTCAGAGACTGAGTTCAATTGACTTCTCGAGAAAGATAAGTTACATGTTTGAATTCATGGAACGCTTGTGTCTTAGGGTGGAGTAAAAAAGATTAGTCAGAGGCGAATGGATCGCTCTCGACGTTGAGACTCAATATAAATTCATGCCAGGCCGCCACCAAAGCTCTTCTTCCCCGATGATTTCGAAAAATAGATACTCCTAAGCTAAGGTACTTATAACGACCATCAGAGTATCGTCGCGCCCGGCACGAAGCAATCATGACCGAGGAGCTCCGCGAAGCTGATGCTGGGATTTCCCTCGAACCCTACAAAATCACTACCGGGAGCAATGATGAAAGTGCTGAGGATGCCTCATACCTCAATTCCATATCTACCGATGCCGATGCCGATGACATTGAAAACACAGCCAGCGGATCCATGACCAGAGCTCAGGTCTGGAATCTGTACACCACTCACATCCTCTCCACCTGGAACGCCCGGACGTATGAATTTGCTGCCGTACGTCAATCCACGCAAAAGATGAGTGATTACTATGTACGGAATAATAACAATGGAAATCCAGATTCTCTTCACGGCGAGCGCATATCCAGACACGCTGCTCGCCTCGTCGCTACGGTATGTTCGAAGTGCCTTCACCCAGCCCTGACCCCTCTACGCTCTAGAGCGGCATGCTAATAGGAAATGCAGAGGCATATTCAACACCACCGCATCGATCTGCTTTTCATCTCTGCTCGGTGTCTGGATAGACAGAGCTCCGTCACGGCTACGGACGTTGCTCACTACCATCTTCGCCAACCGCTGTGCAGTCTTACTAGCTTGTGTCTGTTGGGCATTTCTCGTCGATGATCGAAGTGTAGGTGTTGGCGAGCGAGGCCCTACCATGACGGACTCGTCCTTCCCAACGAATGGTCTCGCAGCAACTTTGTCCTCCCCGCCAACAGTGTTGAAGAACTCACTCTTCGCCCTGGCCGTCTTCCTCGGCACGCTCGAGAAGCTCTCCGGCGTCGCCAACATGATCTGCATGGAGCGGGACTGGATACCTATCCTCGCCCCTCAAGCCTCAGACGAAAACCCCGCGACAACGTATGACCTCACCCAGCTCAATGCCGCCATGCGACGCATCGATCTGGTCTGCAAGCTCGTAGCTCCGGTCGTAATCTCGGTCATCATAGCTGGAACCCAGTCAACCAGACTCGGCGTCTACGCGGTAGCTGCCATGGGCATCATCAGCTGGCCTGCTGACTACTTATGTGCGCGCCGAGTCTACGACGGCAGTCCCCGCCTGCATCAGCCCAAACCCAGGCGCAATTCCGTCGACGAGGGAGAGACGCTCGACGCCGAATCCCTCAATCCCACCACTTCCTCTAACCCCCCAGCCATCTCACAATCCACCCTTCACCATCTCCTCCACACAACGACCCAAGCCCTCACCCACTACACGCACAGCTTACGAGCCTACTTCTCCACCCCCGTCTGGCAGCCCTCCCTAGCCCTCGCGATCCTCCACCTCTCCGTCCTCTCCTACTCCGCCACCTTCCTCACCTACCTCCTCGAGACCGGCTTCTCCCTCGTCCTCATCACCGTCGTGCGTGCCCTCAGCAGCGTCGTCGAAGTCGCCAGCACGCTCGTCACGCCTTGGGGGGTGCGGTACCTGTCTCGATCTCGACGGCGGAGCCGAAGTCTCGTATATCGTCCTTTACGTCAATCAGACATCGACGCTGAGGCTGTCGGCGCAGAAGCAACGCAAACGCAAACGCTATTGGCTGAGGATAGTGACGGCCACGTACCGACCACCGCGACCGTGCACGGCGCCGGACTGGAGAGACTCGGCCTGTGGGGCATCAGCTGGCAATTCGTAAACACCGTCCCCGTCGTCTTCGCGCTCTGGCAACTCTCTCCCTCGGCCTCTGCCTCTGTCTCTCCCTCGCCCTCCCCACTCAGGCTCTTCACCTTTCCAACCCCGACCGCCACCACCACCGCCGCCGCGACCGGCTTCTCCCTGCCCTTCCCCGTCCTCACGACCATCCTCTTCCTCTCCCTCTCCCTCACCCGCCTCGGCCTCTGGACCTTCGACCTGACGACGCAAGAACTGACGCAAACGCGGGTCGCCGCATCTCAGCGCTCGTCCTTTGCAGGGACGGAGATGTCGTTCGTGTCTGTGTTCGAACTGGCGCACTGGGTGCTGGCGGCTGTGTTTGCGCGCCCGGAGCAGTTTCGCTACTTGGCGGGGATGAGTTTGGGCGCGGTGGGGGCGGCGGCGGGGTTGTATGCGGGGTGGGTGAGGGGGCGGAGGGGGCATCTTTTGCATTTGGAGAGGTTGCCGTGTGGGAAGGGGAGGGGAGTGGGAAGGTGAGGGGTTATGAAGAGACGGGTGGGTCACTAGGACGTCATGAGATGAGATGAACTTCTTATGTATATATTTTCGAATGCTAGGTAAAATTTGAATGAGTCCACGACCTCGTCCCGTCCGCACTTCGTACAAGCTTCATTCAGCTGAAGATTGTGCAGTCTGAAGAGGGTTTCTAGCCACGGCTTCGTCAGCAACAGTCACGGTGATACTAGAAGCATGAGCAAGGGGCAATTGAAAGAGGTATGAGCGTCAGTTCTCCGAGGTGATATATATGACTCTTCAACAAAATTAAGAAAACAGCTAAGATTCGAACTCATCATGCGAAAGAATATCAAGTAGGGGTACTACACTAGGGAAAGAGCAGCGTACCGAAAAACTAACACACTATATCTCTCATATATGAACTTTACCTGGACGGTCTCTCAAGGTGTCAGCCAGTACCCCTAAAACTCTGCAGTCTCGCAAGAGAGGAGAAAGCTATGCAAAGAGACCATCTATAAATCAGGCTTGACGCCGACCGTTAGCCATGCCATTCGCCGGCGTGGTAGAGTCGAAGCGAGCTCACCTCATTAAATCAGAATTTTCAGTGTTGGTACGTTCATCGCCAGACGATGTCCTCGTTACAAGGCGGTGTCCGGTTCAAACAGTGTGAATAGTGATCATCATTTTAAAAGATGGATGGTAGAAAGCGCCATGAGCTATGGATCGGAGCTGTATATTTACCTATCCAGCAGAGCGTATCAGTTAGCCGTCAATAGCGACTGAGCACACAGGAGCAGAAGTGGGGGTGGTTGTCGATGATCAGCTGACGAGTTCTCAACAAGTACTTCTCCTTACAGGCGCCCGCTGAGGTTTGTAAGGCCTCGGCTTGGATGGACGCAAGAAGGAGAGTACGCAGTCTGTCCGCCCGTTCGTTCAAAGTTCGTCATATGTGCGGTGGGCTTGAAGATGGCGGAGGGAATGGAGGCGGGATAGGTGGGTGTTTTACCTAGATGGTGCGGATGCTGTCAGCTTCGAAGAACCTTTATGCAAAGATCAATATGTAGGATCGAAAGTAGCTTGGGTCAGACAAGGCTGAAACTTGATGGAGACGATTTCGACAATGTATGTTCAGATTGAGGAATGCCTTTCCGTGTCATGTAGTCATCACACCGGAGGTGCATAGATCAGAGGTTAGAAAAATTCCGCACCTTTGAAGAATATGAAGAATTTTAAGTTGAGACTCGGTGTGGTCTGGTATAGCAATGTAGCTCTGCCGTCACCTGTTAGCAGTGTAAACCATTGTCTGTAGAGGCAAAGTGCTGTGATTTTGAGGAGTTCAGAGTAATTCTAGAGTTTAGGAGAATCCTCAAAGACGTGGTCTAGGAATTGGATTGTTCGTGTTGAAAGCATTCATCATTGAAAAAGGTGGATAACGGCACAGACTGGATGGGTGCTACTTACAATTGCTGACCACACTTGAAGACTCGACATTGACATTAATTGACATTAATTGACCGTGTTTGTAGATGGTTTGAAAGCTCGGTCGAGAAAGTTGAGTTGAAGTGGAGGACGGACGCGCTAGCTACGGCAGCCTACCTTAGGTAAGTCCTGTGACGCTTAGCATGATAGGGCCTGCCGTAGTGACCGGCATTGTTCCGAGATGAAGATCAAACAGCTTGAACCTTCCTTGGTATACAGTATCTATAATGGACTCACTCTATACTCCAACTACATCATATCAGACAGCTCCTCCCTTTAACCCCAACACTCCACCTCTACCTCCGCCAAAGCGCTCAAGCTATGCAACCAGTCAACATGGAACACCAGAAGGTGGACCACCACCTCCTCCACCGCCGCATGACTCCAGGCAATCATTCCCAGAGCTTGCCCCGCATCAACATAACCAGCATTTACGGGAAAAGAGCGGATCCTCCAACATACAGATGCCACCTCCCGAAGCGGGCTGGCTTCCCCATATATTAAGGGACAAATCGTATGTTCTTTCAAGCATCGTTTCATGGGCCATCTTTAAGTAATCAACCCATCTTCACCTAGTAAATCCGAGCTCTCGGATATTCTCTCAAATCTAGACGTCCAAGCCGCACTCGTCAATGCACCGAGCACAACACATCCATCGGTCCCACAATCCCAGAAACCCCTCCACACAGCTCTCCAGCAGAACATTGCTTTGGCAAACCACCTTATCTCACTAGAATCCCAACTCGACGCCCAACGCGCCACTACGCAATCACAGCTCCTCTCCCTGCACGCACTCGAGCGCCAGTGGCGGCAGAAGCAGGCCGAGATGGATACAGCACTCTCGCCTTTCAATCCCAAGTCACTCTACCAAAGGCTTGCGCAAGCTGTGCAGGAACAGGAGCAGGTTTGTCAAGCGCTAGAAGAGAGCTTTCTGGAGGGTGATGGAAGGGCAGGGGAGCGGGAGGTGGGCGACTTTGTGAGGAGGTACAGGGAGTCAAGGAAGCTTATGCTGTTAAGACGGGAGAGGAAGGAACGGTGGGACGAAGGCCGGGTCGGAGGATGGCGGTGATGACTTCAGCGCACCATCTCTCGATAACACCCTGCCCAGTATCAGGGCCATTTATGACTTCGTTGAACGCCGAGTTCGGGGTTGCAACACCGTCGCGCAGGATCGATCAGTATATCGACATTCATCGAGTGGCGATGTGACAGTTCGGGTAAGCTCTTCCTTTCTGAACTTCTATCATCGCCTTGCAACATCTTCAAGTGCTTGGAGGACTCATACTTCCCACGAAGACTACTTGCACTGATGCGAACCTAGGCACTGTTAGATCTCAAAAGTTTATGTAGAGCCCCCGGCTTACTTACGCAGCAGTGGCTGCGAATATCTCCACCGTTCGCGCCTTGGTGAATACCGCCAAGATGAGCGAGAACACTGCGCAGAACCCAGTAATGATTCCAAGGCCTGGCCACAACGTTGGTGACAAATTACAACACGAAGATAGAGGCGGGAAAAATTATGGCGGCGAGGGTGATTTTAAGTACCCTTGCCGCGGCTGAGATCGTCGAGTCCTTATACTCGGTCCAGCCAGCCTCAAAACCTGGATTCTTCGGTTTCTAGGTGAATGTCAGTCTACCTCAGTATAGGGTGGCTGAATGGCAGTATTACTCCAAACCTATAACCCACACATTGATGGAAAAAGGCCAAGAATCTATAACGGTACCACCTGGAGAACAGGTCCTGTTCTTGTTGTGAGTCGGACAAGGCAACAAGGTCCGTAGTATGTGGATCATCCCAAACCGAAGCTTCCGTGCCTCGCAGAAAGAATTTGCCATATTCAGGCAACTGTAGCCACTTCCGAATCACCTCGAGATTATGTTGAGATGGTCGATATAATCTGGAGAGCTCGGCTTGTTGTAATAGGGTTTGGTCTAAAATGCCCCGTGCTTGATTAGCGCATAGGCTCAAGAGGCATACTCCACGGTGGCAACGACGTACTATACACACCCAACGTTTCTCGAATCTCAAGTATTTTAAGCCACTGGATATTATTTCCCGCCTCTTCAGACGCTTGGCTCAGTTCCCACCAGTCTTTGTTGAATTGGAGACGCTGAGGGTCTTCTGATTCCAAGTCTTCTTTGGCAATCTCTCGTAACTCAACTTCTAACCTTGATAGCTGGGCTTGCAAGTACAGCAGATTCTGAAGATTTAAGGCCCCGAACTTTCGGAAGATTGCAGTCTCTGGGAACGAGGTCTGGAAGACAGCGAGCTTGGGATAGCCATCAAGCAATACACTGTTTCCAAGACGTTTTTCCGCCGCCATTCTTGCAATATCGGCCAAAATGGAAAGACAATGGCGAGGACATTGTGCACTGAAGCCCGAGTATCAAGCAAGGCTCGCTGGCTCCACATGTCAGCGTTCAAGGCCTGTTTGCAGAGGTAGTTCGTACTGCGAACTGCCTTTGATTGGTTGTCTGGTTTACTCCAATCAGGAGCAGCTTCGGCGGGATATAAACATAAGGCTACCATATGCCTTGTGCAACATAGCATAGCCTTACTTTTACATGGAAGGCGACTGGATGCCCACTACGTTACCTTCCCGGTTGTCGTTGTTTACTCTCTGAATTTCAAGCTCTGAATTGCTTTCGCCCCGGCCTGTGAACATCCACTCAATCTCACGCACTTGGTGTTACTGCAGCTCACTATAAGCATGCATCGTCTCTTCAAGGGTAAGCGAGAAGACCGTCGGCCCGAGTATGCCGTAATTGGCGCAGGGGTGGTTATGGGTGCTGCTGCCGGTTTGGGGGCTCCCCCTGGCTTGGCTAACCACCTGGCACCTCAAACAACTCTTCGTCATACGTCCCACTTCGTTCGGCATCCTGAAAGAGTTGCAGAGAGCAAAGAAGGGGCGAGACACTTCATCGTGAAGGTGCTCGCATTGCTGAAAGGGGGGGGAGAAGCGATCCCTGGGAATGACTCTAGCTTCGAAGATGTCGAGGTCACCAGAGGAAACTCCGACAACAAGGAGGAAGGGGTATGCAAGATAAAGGGAGACCAGACTCCTACAGAAATGCTGATGAGCCGAGTTGAGAATGCTCCGAAACCCGAACTATTCGACTTCTCTCAACAAGACACGGCCTTATCGACGCAAGATGTGGTCGAAGGTATCGGCCATGCCACTGAACATATCGAAATGTACACCAGCTCTGGAATCGTCATAAGGAAAGCCTTGCTCGATACAGGGATGGAGCCAAACATGATTTGCCGCACAATAGCAGAAGAGAGCCAGCTCTGCATCGAGGATTACACCGGATTGGAGGCGCAAACCGCCGACGGGAGGTTGTTCATGCCCGAAGGGGTCGTAACGCTTAGCTTTTCTTTCCGCGACCGTGGGACCGCAAAGTCATACCGCGTGAAGTTTCTGGTTGCCCCTGAAACTGCGCCTTTCGACATTGCTTTGGGCAGGGAGTTCATTCGGCGCGCTCAAGTGTTCATCAAAAACCCAGCCGGCTATGTCGTACATTTCCCAAAAGAGACCGAAGGTACCGCCTTCCATCATTCTATGACTGACTTCAAATGACTGACATCAGCGATCCAGAGAAAAAAGCCGAACTTGAGAAACAGAAGCAGAAGCAGACAGAAGACAACGATGCCCTGGAAAAGCAGCGAGCCGAAATCACCAGCCAGAAGAGACAGGAGCAGCGGACGGCGAGCAAGTCTTGGTCGGGATCGAGTAGCGCGGGTCGCAGTGGATCTGGGACCAGCTACAATACCGAATCAAGTAGCGCAGGTCGCAGTGGATCTGGGGCCAGCTACAATACCGGATCAAGTAGCGCAGGTCGCAGTGGATCTGGGACCAGCTACAATACCGGATGAGCTTGTGATGCTGAGTCATTTTTCAGATTATTGAATCTGGTATGGATTGGGTGATGGTATGACCGGTTTGTCCATGGTTACGTCTCTAATCTAACCACTGACAATGTAATAGCCCTCCGGCAGCGAACACTACTCGTAGAACAAGAGGGAGGGATCCATCGCACGGCGCCAACCCATACTTTATCACCAGACGAGGGCAAGCTCATGCGCTCTCGCTCTTCACGAGTAGAGTCAAATTCGCTCTCCATCATCGAGAGATTAATACCCTTTCACACAAGGTCCACAGCTACGCGGTTTCCGCCCTACGATAAAACAGGTGGAAGTTTTCCACGTACTCTAGAGAACCAACCGCGATGATCTTACAGATGGCGAGATGGATGTCAACTCTGGATGCTCCGGACTTGGGCATACGTATCACCAACACTCTTCCATCATTCACGTCTTCAAGCTCGTTCCCTGTTACTTTCGATACCTGTCTAAGTTGTACATACGCTTGTTATTTGATATCTCTCCCAAGGAGGAAAACAGACATCCTAGTTTCGGGATAATATTTCTGTCTCCTGAATCCGAGTCGCACCGAACCCGCACTAAGAGATCCGAGTCAGAGAATTCCGAGCACACGGGTTCCCCCTCAAGCGTTCCGTTGTGAGATATCATCGGACAAAACGAGCTACTGACCCAGGGGTGGGACGATATACCGCCGCATTTTTCGCCCTCTACTTAGTAAAATAGACCATCCTAACGTGATCAAACGTCGATGACAACGCAGTGATTCCTTCGATGTACCCGGGCCGCTCCGCAACGAAGCGGTTACATGATGTGGGTGAGGTGCGTAGCAAGCATCAGGGCCGCCTATGTTCTGCTGCCATTCCATCTTATGCATATCACGTCCGTCACGCATGAGATTGTTTGGCCGAAAACAAGGTCGCCCGATCATATCCCCACTCGATCTGCGCTCGCTGTCGCCGTCGTCTGGTCTGCGCTGCCAAGGAATACCTAGCTCGATTAGGGACCGGGGCAACGGAGGATGCACCCCCCAGCGCAACCTGACACGATCAGAGCACAAGGGCACATTCACATGCCATGTTTCCTCCTCTCTGCCATTTGCTGTGTGTGCGCATATGTGTTGCTTACTACCCCGCAACTTGCTGAAAATAAGATAGACAACTCCCCCATTCTATCCCTCACCCTCCCCTATTCTATCCCCTCCCTCCTCTCACCTCCCACCCCATCCCGTCCTACCTTCCCATCCTACACACAGCCCATTCCACTCCTAGCCCCTGCCACTCGCCACCACCAACCAAGCACACCTCCAAGCCGTAAAACCCGCCACAGCGCTCCATACCCCGGCCTGAGCCCGACGGCCTTGCCTTCCAGATTGTCGACGCGCGGCGAGACGGCGCTGGCAGTGCTATACAGTTGTCATGGAGACTCGCACTCGTAGTCAATCGCTATCGCAACGTGGACACCTCGCCCTCATCATGACCAGCCATCCACCGTGGCCCATAGGAGGTCCGGCAGCTCGCAATACAACGCAATACAACGCAACGCGACGCAACCCAGCGTTCGTCTGTTCGGCCATGGAACCAGGGGGGAGGGAAGAGGAAGCGGCAGCGGCGCAGGCATGGACATGGGGAGGCTTGTAGAGATACTTCTGATCGCCATCCTGATGATGAGATTTGTTCCCGTCCCTGATGCTGTTGGCGTTGCCGTTGGTCTTGTCGTTGCCGTTCCCATTGCCAGTCCCACCCCGACCCAGAAGGGACCTTCAGGACACGGTAAAAGGGGGCCATGGTGAGAGTGGGCCATGGTGAGAGGGCATCAGGTCATGACTATCTATCATTCACTGAACCCTGACGAGGCCAGGAACCGATGTAGAGAGAGAGAGAGAGAGAGAGCGCTGAAGCAGCTTGTACTGGCACCGGCTAAGAGCTCTTAGTCAGAAACGATGTCATGGACTGGAAAGGACTGTGTGAGCAAAGCAAAGCGACGCCGCCGGACCATCGCACTCAAGGTATCAGTGGGAGGTAGTAGTCTGACTGACTATACCTACTGTAGTGTGGATAGTCAAGTCAGATTCATCATCGGCGCCGGAAGTAGTAGGTATTGGTAATAGACCCGGATTGAGAACGCTCCTCTCCGACACCAAATCAACCCATTCTCTATGTGCTCGTCGATTTTAAGCTGACCACTCCGCCGGTAATTAAAGAGTACACCTTGCGTAGAATACAAGTAACAAAAGAAAGAAGCCTTTGGGCGACTCAGCGGAATAATGGAAATTGAAACCGACTCCTCTAAACACCCGCTGTAGTAGGTCACTCATTGTCCGTCCCATCTAGACTCGACGCCCGACAGCGTCATGCTGCGGTTGATAATACTGAGTCTGGCCGCCACCATTGAGCCCCCCACCATTGAGCCCCCCGGCCCCCGTCACTCCTTCCGAGTGAACGACCGGACGCACGACTTGCCCACTCTCGATATCGGTATCGTCCGAAGCCTGGGCCTTCTCCCACCCTTCATAACCCACGTAGCCGTGCACGCCGACGGGCACAGCAAACGCCCTGTCTCGGCTCCGAGCGCCCCACGACCATCCGGCACCCTGTCTGACCGGCAAGTGATACCATCTGAAGCTGAACCACCCGAGCGCGAAGCCCATCAGGGAGCCGAAGATGATGTCCCAGCCGTGATGTCGGAAATCGGAATAGCGGGTCGTGGAAATGTAAATGGCGGCGCCGATAGGAATGAACGCAATCACCAAGAGGTAGGTCGGAGGCGCAGCGGCTTGGTTACGCAGCTGAACCGTGGTCGATGCGCTGGGCGACTGACCTTCGGGCGAATGAGGTGGTCCTCCTAGATTCGAGAGCGCGATATCTTTGCTCTGACTGGACGAAGAGTACTCGGCACGGCGGTGGCCGGTACGCCCAAGGAACGAAGAGGTCGCGTTGTCCGGGTGGAAAGCTCGAGGGGCGAGGAATGGGACGGCAATGGCGAACTTGGAGCATAGGAATAGTGTCAGGTAAGTCAGGCCTGCCCAGGAAACTGACGTAGATAAAATTAGCATGGAAAAGCTCAGCTGGAACATGCAAGACGACCTACAGGTTGAGTGCCCGCTGGGGAAGCTGTAGAATCCGTCATTGAGGATGGACATGTTCGTCTGCCGGCAAATGTGCCATGACACCAAGAAAATACCCTCATTGAGCGACGAGCCGTATCCACCAACGGCGTACTTTTGCGCGTTCGCCAGATCAGGGTTGCAGCGGCTCAGCAGATCGGGCCTCGGCTTGCCAAGAAGACCTTTCATGCCATCGGTTATGAGGAAGACCCCGGCGCAAGCGAGCGCGAGTCCCATCCAACCCGTGTTCCACTCCCAAAGCTTGCGGCGCCAGATCAACGATTTCGGAGTGCCTCTGCCGAGGGTTGGTCCGGGAACGAAAAGAAGGCTGACGACGAATATGATGACAGCTGGTACGATGAGGGAGACGATGACAAGTGTGGCTGTCGAGATGGTCTCCTTCTCTTTGTAAGGATAGGAGATGCTGGGGTCAGTGAGTGAAAAGGGGCGGCGGTTGGGCGAGATTTTGGTGAAAAGTGCGCCAACAATTGCGATGAGTCTGTGGTAATTGATCAGCAAGATGACGACCGCAGTCGCGTGAAAGCTCGTACATGATTACGACCCAATCGAGGATGTAAGAGGCGAGGAGTCTCTTAGACATACGCCCAGCGCCGGCTCCGGCCCTATTCATGACGATCTCGAAAGACTGTATCGGTTTGGTTATGGAGTTCGCTTTCGAGGTGAGAAGGGCGAGAGTTGATCTTGCTGAGTGCTTGGATGGTGGCTATTTTATGTGTTGTGAAGTTTGGAGTAAGGAGGCGGTGATTTTCGTATGCTAATATTAGCCTTGCAGTTGTTGGTACAATGACTTAGTGATGACGCAAGCTAATATTTCGAAATGATGACACAGCGCCGAAACGCCACGGGAAATTATTGTGGCTGGGGCGAGTACAGCTAGAGCACGCGACTCTCAACCACTACCGTAAACAGTACATGTCCATAAATGTTCTCTGTATAGGTCTAAGTATGGAAAAGCTACAGGGCCCCTGGCAGAAAAGGCTCATTACCTTGTAGTTCCGCCAGTCAACTATTCCAACGAGCATATAGGGAGAAATGGGTTCTTCTATGTCCAATGGCGTTTAAGTAAATAAAAATCCTTTGTTGCGACAGACCCATCACGGAGCCTCATTTCTTCTTGCCATCTAAATCTGCAAAGAGGTCCCATGCAAACCTCTTCGACGGATCATTGAACCTCAATTGTTTATCCAGTGAATCGACCTTCTGAAGATCCTCAGGTTCAAGCTTGAAGTCGCCCTCCAGATTGGCCCTGATGCGAGCAGGTGTCTTTGACTTCGGGATAACGCTGTGTCCATGCGCAACACCCCAAGCTATGCACGTCTTAGCGTCGCCCTCAATACTCATGAAAGTGCTGAAAGACTCACCAAGAGCGACCTGGGCTCCGCTTTTGCCGTACTTCTTTCCAATTTCAACCAGCGTCGGGTCCTCGATCAACTTGCCCATCTGCTTCCCGCCGTCGTAGAATTCATTCTGGTTGCCGAAAGGCGAGTACTGTGTGATGTGGATGCCCTTGCTCTTGTGGAACTCGGCAAAGCCTCTCTGTTGCAGCCAGGGATGAAGCTCGAGTTGATGGACGGCCGGGACCACCGACGTCTCTTTCAGTAAGCGTTCCAACTCGGCGCGAGAGAAGTTCGAGACGCCGATCGCTTTGGTCTTGCCGGACTTTAGGACTTTCTCCATCGCTTTGTACGTCTGATAGAGTGTTAGTGTTAGAAAGCGTCTAAGATTAGCGAAGCGTACCTCAACGAAATCTGTATTGCCTGTCTTGACCTTTCCATCGCTGTCTTTCGGGAAAGCATCGCTGCCACGGGCAAAGGGTGAAGGCCAGTGCATGAGATACAGGTCGAGGTAATCCAGACCCAAGTCCTTCAGCGAAGCATCAATTGCCGGCTCAAAGTCATCCGGGTGGTGGCTGTTATTCCATAGCTTCGTCGTTACGAAAAGCTCCTTCCGTGGGACACCACTTTTCTTGATGGCTTTGCCAACCGCCGGCTCCGTGCCGTAACTATTCTCATGAATTAGCAAGTGATTAAGGTGGCCTAGGAACACGAACATTACATTCTTGCAGTGTCGATGTGTCGGTAGCCGGCTTCTAGGGCTTCGAGTACAGCATCTTCCTGAGCATCTTTGTCTTGCCAAGTCCCAAACCCTACGGCGGGAATCTCGGCTCCGGTGTTCAACTTGCATTTAGTATTGAGAGTGGCCATTGTTCGTTTGACTGGTAATTGATTCGAGATCTGTGAAAGTCGTGAAGAGGCGGTTCTGGTAAACATCGAGGAGAATTGAAATACCAGGTATCGTTCAGTTTATGTGGACTTTTCATCAATCAATCGTCGATATTTTCATGTGGATTAGGGTATGACGTCCTTGTTCTCGGGTTTTCTTTAGACCGAGATCACCCGCGATCTGAGCAGTACTCTGTGTCACGTGGTCAGTGACTATCAGGCTTACATAAGGTAGGTGCGGTACCCTTCCACGGTCCGACTCGCAGCAATGCCGTCATCTTTGTGGCGCTACTGTATGCGCGACGCAGATTGCTTACGTCCCCTTGTGGCTGTGAATTTACAAGCGAAAGCAAGATCACAACCGAGGATTGGTCCCATCTGCATGAGTTCATTTCTTTGTTGTGTGAATCTCAATTGCTCTACCAAATCTACGGAGCCAGCTTGACCGAGAATAACAAGAGCTTCTGGACTTCTGTTCGAGCAATCTCGATATCACTATCTCTCACGCATTGCTAGGATTTACTTTGATACTGGCTCCAACATGATCATCAAACCACTATTCCTCTTCGCCCTAGTAGGCACCTCACTCGCTGCCCCCGACGCCGCAGCAAAGAAGAAAGGAAAGCGCCAAGCCAACGTCTCCGAACTCTCCGTCCTGTACGTCCCCAACGCTCCCAAGCCCAACATATCACCACCGTGTCTAACGCTACCGCTAGTGCCTCCATCGCCGGCGTAACAGCCCTCCCCACCGACCCCGCCGCGCGCTCCAGTCTCCAAGCCGTCGCGAACGGCCTCGCCGCCATCCTCCCGAACCCATCCGTCTTCTCCGTCCTCGAGACCGCCGTCCCCCACTCGCTCATCAGCCAACTGGCCAACAACCCCGCAGCGGCCAGCTCGTTCGAATCGCAGTTCGCGGCCGGATCCACACCGGCTTGGTTCTCGTCCTTGCCGACCGACGTTCGGTCGTATTTGCATACGTACCAGCCGTCGTACGCCGTGCTCGCTTCGGCTACGAATGCGACGAATGTGAACTCCACTCAGACGTCGTCGTCGACACAGACTTCTACGACCGATTCTATGTCGATGTCGAACTCTGGTGCTGCTGGATCGGGTTCGACAACTTCGGCAACTGGCACGGATTCGAGCAACTCGCAATCCGCCTCGTCGGCAGCTGCTGCGGCAGCGTCGAGTAAGTCTTCGGCTGGGGGTGCTTCCAAGCCGACGGGGGCTGTGGCGGCGAGTATTGTCGGGGTGGTTGGTCTGCTTGGATTGGCTGCCGCATTGTAGGAGACTACGCCGAGTCTCTCATTGTTGGATCGTTGCGATTCTTTGAGCTTTTGACGAAGTCTGGAATACCCATGTGGTTTTGCATCCTACGGACCATTGCATCAGGAGTATCATAGTATTTATCTGGGTGGACGGCTGTCAATCATCTAATCAAATCTGATATGCTTATAAGCGTTTGTGTTTTGGTGCTCCGGTGTAGAGATAAAAGAATCAATCAGGAAGGATGCTTTCACATTAACGTTGATGATAACGGTTAGTTGATATACAAAGTCTCAGCCAGAGGACGGTAATGGCACTGGTCCGACGCTGTAGACCCACTGGCAAGCTGCCTGCCGATCAGGACGATGCAGCCTTAACCAGCCGGAGCCTTGTTGCTCTGTTACAGTGACCAAGACAGGTGCCGTCAACCTACCATATCAGTCCATCACTGAGCTTCAACATAATTTCTTCTCTGCTATATCAAACCCAACCTCCCCAGTAATCGCCTTCGTGCATACCTGAAGCTGCTGCAGCTCTTCAACGATATCAGTCAAGGCGGACGAGTAAGCATACTGATACACATCCGCCCACCTCCTGCTCCTGCCCGGCTTCGGCCTCTTGGGAACAGCGACCTGTTCTCGTTCCACCCGCTCCATCCGATCCAACAGCCGTTTCCTCGCCGCGGCTGCCGAGGGCAGGTAGCGCGGCACCGGCCTGCCGGCGCGCAGGGCGCCCACTAAGATGTACAGGTTCATCAGAATCGCCGCTACGGCGTCCCGTCGGACGGAGATCAGCATTTCCTTGGCCGGCTCGGTCCCCGCGAGCATGTACGGCTGGAAGTAGAGACTCGATTGCCGGATCTCGACGAGATGGTCGAAGAATCGTTCGCATGCGTCGGTGAGGGCGCTGTATGGAAGGGCGTCGAATGGGGCCCGGAGACGCTGGAGGTTTTGTTAGCATTTCGTAGCAGCAAGTGGAGGAGTGGCCTACTATCTCGTGCCGGGTAAGCTCCATGAGCTGGCGGATGCGCATGAATCCCTCGCGCAGGCGGCCTTCCAGCATCTCGGACCTTTCCAGGTCTTGAGGTCTGGGTTCTTCGCCGTCGGAGAAGTATATGTATTTCGCGACGACTCCGCGATATAGTACAGCAGCATAAAGCATCATCATTGCTAAAGACTTCCTCAACTCATGCCGTGCCACAAAAGGCCAAAGGAGATAATTGACTACGACAGCGGCCACGACCCCCACTAAGAAGGCAAGACCTCTTGTCCAAGCTATAAATGCCGCTGTTGGATTGCCCCCGTGTTTGTAGATGCTCAACGAGATAATTGTAAAGCTGATGCATCCGATAAGGCCAGAGCGAGGGTGGGAGCTCTGAGTGAAGCGGTGCATCATAGGAATCATGAAAATCGCCGCAAAGACAGCCATCACAAACGGGTTCCCGTTGCCGGCAGCATATGCAAGTGCACCCCATACACTACCTACAACAACACATAGTGTACGGCTTGTAAGATCTTGGAGATTCCCGCCAACCCGTGGGTGCATGTTCAACCAGACTATGACGACTGCCCACCAACTTTCGACAGCATTCCACCAGTGGTTGCTTTGTGGTAACCACGCCGGTATTGAGAGAAGTGTGGTGACAATCGCAACTTTGAGAGCGAAACGTGCCTCGAAGCCTTGCAGGCGGTGTAGGACCAGCCACATACGGTAACGAATTGTTCTACTCTCTGACACGGATTGACGGGCTTCAGCGGTACCTTGTTGTATTTGTCCGTCAAAGCTTCTGGTCCGGTTATCAGCGTCCGCATCGGGGTTCACAGTGCTGTAATGGCGAGGCAGCGGTATGTAAGCTGTACTCTGTAACTCCCGCATCGTCTTCTGGAGTTGCCTCTTGGTCCGAAAATACGACCCTGCAGTCAATCCTCCTCGATCATGGCGTACTTGTGCGTTCGCGTGAAAGAACGATTTCTTCAGAGGATATGAAGGGGCCACGATCCTTAGACCTCGCTCTTTTCCTTGGATCTCAACTACTTTTGCCAAGAATGCTTCGACTTTATCCGCTACTTGGCGGACTGGATGCACGAAAAGAAAGAGTTCGACGACTTCAGGGTGGTCAGAGTAGGTTGGAGGTAGACTCGGATGATCGATCAAGGATAGATCTGCATCGTCAAATTCTGTCATCCGTGTACGTAGATGGTGTAGAAGTATAGTAAGATCCGGTAGACGATCCTTATCCGGACTGAGCTTATTACGAAGTCCGGAGATGTTCATAAGTATAGCACTTCCACCACTCACGGCTTCCCTGGTGGACTCAAGTAGGGCAGCGGTAGGCCTCACAAGCACTTCTGTAACCAACTGCAAGGCCTGCGTTGATGATGGCATTCGTTTGACATCCAGGTTTTCGTTGACAACATTTCCTACGTTGATGATGGATTCAGTACCTGTGTTGTTGCTCTGCGTTTGGTGTTCATCAAACAGAGTTGTGTAAGGTCTTAGGGCCATCGTGCCGCGCAGCATGCTCTGTATATTATTCCGCAGAATCCTTACATCCTCCGGCTGGAAGCGCGAGATGGATAGGTCGAGTGTAAAGTCACGTACGGCTTGAGAAAGAAGGACGAAATTCCCGGCCAAAGTCCTTTTCATGGATGCGTTATCCGGCTGTGGGAACTCAAGTGACTGCTGTGCAGCATTGAGCGAGCTGCGAAGAGCCACGCTACCCGGTTGTGAGATTCTGACATAATAAGTAAAGGTAGAAAAGCTTACGCAAGAGACCGTGAGCCCGTGTCCGGAAACAATAGCAGACAAATCACCAAGCTTATAGCTTGGCCGAGGACCCATGGAATGCCATAATCAAAAATCTTTCTCCACCCGACCACCTGCGAGGTATCGGCCAAACACGTATAGCACAGAGCTATACCAGCGCAGATGACAGCTTGATAAAACCTAGTAAAAACGCATCGGATCCAGGCTAAAGAAACAGTAAAGAGAACAAGGAAAGTTGCCAATGCACCACCATAACCCGAACGGGCGGGCCTTGTAGATGTTGATACAAAGAGAGCCAAAGAGCCCCATCCGAGACCTGCTGCAGTACCAACGGTGGTCAATATCAGGCCATCAATCTGGGATCCAATCGATCTCCCCGCATGATTCAAGATGGCGGAAAGTACGATGATATAGCTGTAGTGGCCAAGCCAATCGCTGGCCTTAGGTATGAGGCAGATAATGTACGCTATAAAGAATCCCAAGAAGGACTTTGCAGACCTCGTCCCTGATTCCGTCGTTAATATCAGACGAAGGAAGTTAATTTGGTCCTGCCCCTGCTTGAGTATGGCATGGCCTAGGGATTTAGGACGTGCGGTCCGCAACGCTCGCGGCAAAGTTGTCGAGACTGCCTCTATAAGGTCCACATGACCTGCATATAGAGGGCGGTCAAAGGAAGCATCGAAAAACCCATCTCGAAGTTCCTCAAGTCCGTATGAGTCAAGGTCGATGTCCACATCTTGGAGCAGGTGCTCGAGTAAACCATGGCTGATGCTAGCTCGTGAAGACGGAGGCACAGAATCAACAGAATTTTTGGCACCTATCGACCTGTCCAATGATACTCTAGAGTGATGTGGGCTCTGCCGGTATGATCCAAGATATCTAATTGATCCAGAAGATCGCCGTCGGGGGCTCGGTTCGGGGATCCGAACGTGCTTCACCGAAGTGTCCCCGGGGTAAGGCGCACGGCGTAAGCGGGGCGACGGATCCTCCACACTCGCTCCCTCGATATAGATTGGACTCCTCCATTGGACACGGGATGTCGGTGTAGTCGACTGAAAATTTGATGCCAAGTCGTTGGATTGCTTCCGGTCTGCCGACATTCGGTGAGCAACACAATCAAAGTCGCATTTTGATCACTGCCATCCTGTGGTAATAAGCAACACCCTCCTAGTATGAGAGCCGACGCCACGTAATCTATGTTTGCTGCAATGCGTGGTCCTGATGATACTACCGATACCTCTTTGGTAGGGCAACACATTCGAACGGGAAATTCCGACTGGCTAGCGTTATCGGCGGCGGAGAATCTTTATTTACCGGCTCGTACCCTGGAGCGCGTTTAGCCACAAGGCAGTCGCCCTGGGATGGTGCCTAGGACAGGTACCTCCAAGTCGCGGGAGGATGGCAAGAGGAAGACTTCTGAACGAGCAAGGGCAGAAGACAACAGCAGTTGAGATTGTGGATCTAACCTCCGAGGATGATTCAGACCCGCCCAATCTCAGTCCGCTACATCATGGAGCAGACGAGGACGCGCCAATCGTTGGTTCTGAAGATGATGACCAAACCGGAGAGGACCAGTGGGAGTCTCGGTCTCTTTTTGAAGATGCACTGGAAGAGTTAGAAGACGAGCGGTTAATTGACATGGGTGAGCAGATCAAACATTCCAGGAGAGTCCGTGCGTGTTTGCTCACTGTACTGTGGGCCTTTCCAGTCGAAGACTCCTGCACCCTCGAGGAAGCCTTGGCCTTCCGGAAGAGTCTTCGGCTCGTTGGGGAGGATCGATTTATTACGGATACAATCGAAGCTGAGACTATCACGGCGAAGAAGCTCTGTACAGCGTTTGGGATAAGACCACCAGCATTCCTCGAGGGCGCCCCAGACACAGCCTATTATCCGCTATTAGGCCTTGGTATATCGCGGGAACTCTCTAAGCGCGTGAAGCTTCCCCAATACAGTACCGTCGATGACGTGGTGGATCTGATTAAAAAGTCGAAGAATATCATTGTACTAACGGGCGCAGGAGTCAGTATGTCCGAACTATAGCGCAACCATAACATGCTGATGGAGACGTGCAGATTTCGACGAGTCTTGGTATACCCGACTTTCGATCGAAAGGAACCGGGCTTTATTCGAAGCTAGAGTACCTTGGTCTAAGTGACCCCCAAGAGGTCTTTGACATCGATCTTTTCCGAGAGGACCCAAGCATATTCTACTCAGTTGCAAAGGATATTCTCCCATCTACTAACGAATATTCGCCGACCCATGCATTCATCCGCTTGCTGCAAGAGAAAGGCAAGCTCCTCACCAACTTCACCCAGAACATCGATAATCTTGAGCGCCATGCTGGAATCCTTCCTGAAAAACTCATTCAATGCCACGGTTCCTTTGCAACCGCTTCATGTGTCGAGTGCAAATACAAAGTGAAAGGTGAAGACATTCAGAAGGACCTGAAGGCTGGGAGAGTGGCCCGATGCGAGCGCTGCCTCCAGCAATTAAAGCAGGGTAAAAATGGGGCCATGAAGAGGAAGAGAAGCTCCAACGGGCAATCGAAGCGGAAACGCTATAGCTACGAAGATAGCTCTGATGAAGAGGACTATAACATCAAAGTTGCGGGAGTGATGAAAGTCTGTCACCCTCTCTCAATCAACTTTACGTGACACACCTGCTCACGCTCGCAGCCTGACATCACTTTCTTTGGAGAAGACCTGCCCGCGACTTTCCACGATCGCCTGGTCAAGCACGATCGAGACCTGGTAGACTTGGTTATCGTAATCGGTACCTCCTTGAAGGTGGCCCCTGTTTCCGAAGTCGTGGGCTTCCTACCACCAAACGTGCCTCAAGTTTATATCTCACGAACGGTAGGTCTTGCATATCTGATAGCTTATGACCTAGCTGACAATCTCAGCCTGTATCTCACGTCAACTTTGATGTCGATATGCTGGGTGACTGCGATGTGGTGGTAGTGGAACTGGCTAAGCGCGCGGGTTGGGAACTGAAGCACAAGATGGTCTCGCCAGACCAAGATGTGGAGATACAGCTTCATGACGGTCACGAATCTCGGTATATGTTCAAAGTTGTGGGTGCATAGCGTGGCGTTCAGCGGTGGTTTGGGCAGAAAGGCGCTGGCACGCGGGGAACTGTGTAGACATTCTTGATCCAGCATGGATCTTCTCGTAGCTTACTTTTCGAACATTATTCATTCGCATGGCTGGATATCGGTTGTATACTGGCACATGTTCGTCGATAGAGACGACATCAGTCAACATTGACAATGTAGTTGTTCACCTTGAGCGCCTGGGTGACTTTAGCATATATGGTCAACTGCTGTCATGCCGCGTTACTATCTTATGTCCTTGTGGGTACGGTATCGAAACGTAAAATTTCTCGCAGCATATAAATACATCTTCAACCCCTTTTCTTTGAGCAACGGAACATAATTCGATCAGAGCCGTCTGGATCCATTCAGATCATTTACAGATCAGTTTCCACGTCAACTTCATTCGAAGCACACATAGAAGATCCCATTCAGATAAATACCAGCAAGTTTGTCGACAAGACAATAGCGTTCTTCAGTCACAATTCTATAGACCAAAAGGCAACCCACATATTGCCCTTAGAGTCTAAAGGTCCTGATATATGAAACATACTCCAGTATACCTGCAAGCAGCACCGTACTGAGGATAAGAGCATGGCATGAAGCATGGAATACCTCATTCGTCTCGTCCAGGTTCACGAGAGCTTTCGTAAAGCCGAGATCCTAGCCCTGGCCGTCCTTGCCGATATCAAGGTCGAAATCATCGAGTACTATGAGTATGTATGTCTGTCTACATCAAATAATTTCTTCTCGGTTCAAATATCCAGACGGTAACTGTGAATAACAGTCACCATTCTGCCTCATACGGCTCCAGGACGAAGACGCAGCCCGTGCCCTTATACGCCGCAGTATCCTAGGTCAAAATATCTACGAACTCTGGGGTAATGCAACAGCCTACGATGACCTCCATGCCAAGGTCCGGAACTGTACCTTGTCCAAACAGACGGAGTACAGCACCTGCTCCTTCCGCTTCGACATCGACACCTACCAAGGCAAACGCAGTCCCACCGAGCAGCGTCGACTGATCGAAACGTTCGACTACCTAGATTTCAACGGCCTTATCAAGATGCAAGGTCCAGAGCAACGGTACTGCATCTTCGAAGACTACGATTTCCGAGCCCCGACGCCCCGAAGAGTCCACCTAGGCCGATGGATCGCAGGAAGTGATCGCGATGCCATGAACACCTATAGTCTCAAGACGAGGAAGTACATAAGTACGACGTCCATGGACGCCGAGCTCAGTCTCATCACTGCAAACCTCACGCTCGCCGCTCCCGGCAAGGTCTTCTACGACCCCTTCGTAGGGACCGGAAGCTTTCCCATTGCGTGTGCTCACTCTGGGGCTATGGTTCTTGGCTCCGATATCGACCCACGCAGCGTCAGAGGCACGAAAGGTCGCAACATCATCAGCAACTTCGAGCAATATGGCCTTACGGCTCGCTTCTTGGATAATTTCATCGCCGACTTGACGAACACTCCGCTCAGGGGTTCAAGGTTATTTGATGGGATCGTTTGCGATCCGCCTTACGGTGTCAGGGAAGGGCTGAAGGTTCTTGGCAGCAGAGATGGAAAAGCCAAAGATATTCTCATTCTCGACGGCAAGGCTACGCATTTGTGAGTTGTTCTAGGAACTAACTCCCATGCCTCGACTTATCTCACATGTCCGTGCAGGAGTGCGGAGTATATTCCGCCCAAGCGACCGTACAGCTTCGAAGCCATGCTGTATGATATCCTTGACTTCGCGGCGTTGTCACTCGTTGAGAATGGGAGGATTTCGTTCTGGATGCCCACGGCGAACGATGAGGATGTCACGCTTGGGATCCCAACTCATCCTTGCCTGGAGATTGTCAGTTGCTGTGTTCAAGCTTTCACCAAATGCAAGCCACCCTCGATCCCAACAGGAGTTCTGCTGCTGACTGTAAGAAGGGTCGCGAAGGCTATTGACCTATCGAAGGTTACCGGACGCCGAAACGGAGACTGCAGAACCTCGCCATGCAAGGGAAGAGACAAGTGGTGTCACAGCTGACGACCTCAATGCGTTCAGAAGAAGGGTAACGAGTCTCTAAGTTCTCATCGAATCTAAACTGTGAGCTAAGACAGTCGGCAGTACTTCGAAGGCTTCAAATCCCCGGGGGCCGAACCTGCACCATCGGAAAGCAGCAGCAACCTCATAGCAAACGAGCAATAGCCGCATATCTCCCCATCTAGCACCCTTCTAAGCCCCGTGAAATCAGCCAAATACACCACCAGCTACTTCCCACCCACCCCCAACTCCCATTCCAAAAACCCGCCCCTCGACCCCCTAACCATCCCACCCCATCACAACTTCTCCCTCCGCACTCTCCCC
>JAABUU010001855.1_pt1 | contig 32860 bp, 29 predicted proteins | sample 5559301 | NCBI WGS metagenome assembly JAABUU01 (sample SAMN10711884, study PRJNA513360) | rock metagenome | isolation source: Antarctica rocks | place: Antarctica: Victoria Land, Richard Nunatak white
CGATGGCACACGCGCTCTTCGAGTGGCAAGAGTAGCAGCAGTCTTAGCGGCAAAGACCACAAGCTCGCCCGAGGTGAGTGCGTTTACGTTGGCAGCTTGAGGGGTCTGAGGGGCCTTGGGGGGGTTAAGCTGAGGGGCCTTGGGGGGGTTAAGCTGAGGGGCCTTGAGGGGGTTAAGCTGAGGGGCCTTGAGGGGGTTAAGCCTGAACAAAGGAAGGTCTTCTACATCTGAAAGCGCCGGGGGTGAGGAGACCTCTGCCCCTGAAGAAAGTACGATAGGATTCTTAGGTACGGGGGCGATTTTGCGTGCCTTAGAAGCCTTGGGTGCATCTAGGTGAAGCAGAGCCTTGGAGGGAGCCCTTTTGCGTCCGGTACGCCTGGGGGGCATTCTGACTATCTAGGATTGCCCCCGTGTGAGGCTGAGGTTTGTATAGCTTCAAAAATGAAGCTTTGGGGTGTTTTGGGGGTGTGGGGATGATATCTAGGTATTTGCTCTATTTGCACCAAATTTGAGGCTGATTTGTGGGTTTTCCCCGCCAAATTCGCTAAAACCCGAAAACTGAACTAGACTTTCGGATACAACGATACTGTAGATGTTTGGTACGGGTCCAGTAGCGTCACAGAAGCCAGACACATGCCAGTATTCTAGATGCTCGGTAGAATTTCTTCATCAGCCCAGACGTTGCTCCAACCAGAGTCTGGTGTAAGCAACCAAATCTTTATCTTTTGCCTTTCCGACTTATTTCCCCGAGTATCTCAAATGTCCTAGTATGCGCACAATCCGAAAATGCTCCAAGCTCCATGACTCTGCCCTAGGAAGTCCTGCTCATTCCATTGGCATTTGCAGTCATGTTTTCCTACCTTCATGGTATGCGGCCGAGCAATCGACGGTCCACTTTCGGCCCTGTGACGAACCCTCAGCAAGTAGCCTCGTCAAGACGGTACCATGAAGGCCCACTACCCTCTCCAGAACTCTCTTTCGACCCAATCTCACCTCGAGCGCCCGATGATGGCAGCACCCATGAACCATCACCGGTTTCAGCAAACCCGCCAATCTTACCTCCGATTCCTCGCATTGCCTCACGGCTCGAATCACACGGGGAAATTGATGCCAAATACGAGGCACAGGAGAAGAGGGAGCCTATACGCTTGAGTGCACAATCTCGGCCCTCCCAGCGGCCTCCACTAATATTATCGAGATCTGCGGTGGATGACGATGGGTATACTGGTTCAATGGCCGAAGGCACAACGGAAGATCATCAGCACAGGACCCTCGAAGGTACAGTGCTACCCGAAGGTACAGAGCTACCACGTCCTTCCATCTCTCCAGAGCAATACCAACATACACAACATCACCAACCTCCACTCAGGAGTGCTGCTTATGAATCAATGCGGTCCTATTCTGAGCCCCCAAAACTGTCAAGGCCAAGGTCAAAGCCTCCAGAAATCCCAAGTGTACCTCAACTCCAACAGCCACCCGCACCTCCCCTACCTCCGTCTCAACCTTCGTCTCCCAAACTCTCTCAACCTGAAATATCCATTACCAGTATGAACACCGTACGCCATGGGAAGAACAAACTCAACCTCCTCAACCCATTGTCGCTACTAGCTAAACGGCGGTCCTTCCAGGCGGTAGCGGAACCGTCTTCGGAGAAGTATCCCCCATACAAGAGTCCTGTTCTTCCTGGCATGAGACTTCCGGATGATTATGACCCAAGAATACGTGGCAAGGTCGTTCATGATTTTAGCGCCCCACGACCGGGAAGCAAAGCGAGCAAACAGCACGACCCGCGTGGGTTTATGCCTCCTAAATTGTCCGCTAATTCTTCCGCTTCTTTGGTTGAAGACGACAGTCCCAGCAGTACGGAAAGGGAACATGCCCCAGTTTTCAAAGAACACTTTGAAGACGACATAGAGCCTTGGAAAGCCGGGCAAAATGCTCCGGCGAAGCGGCGGACATCAGCGTTTCTGTATCAAGTGTCCCTTGCAAAATCCCAACCGGATCCAGATCCTTCTTCTCTGCCGCCATTTGCAAGGAAGTTACCTCTATCTCTGTCAACCAATCCCATTGTTACTCCCCGGGCCCCTTCGCCTCCACTCAGAAAAGCTCCTTCCCCTCCCAGAGTACCGCTTGAGGTACTCTCCAAGACGGCCAACAAAGAAAGCTCTGCCATACAGAGACCTACAACATCACCGCCATCGTCTCCCCCTGTAATCCGACCACGATCTACATCAAACTCCGACTCCTCGTTTCAACCCGCTGGACTACCCAAGCACTTCAAAAGCAACGCCTCACGATTTAGCTTTGACCTAGCTGGGGTAGGATCTTCTGCCCAAGAACAGGTATTAGAGGAGAAACATAGGCAGAAGGCGAGACAAAAGGCTCGTGCAAGCGATGCATCCGGTCGCTCTGGTAACGGGGACCTTAGAAATGACGGTGAAGATGAGGAAGACTACGATGATTACGACGATATGGATGATGACGAAGGCTTTGAAGAGCCAATACCTGGTGTCAATGCTGATGCTGGTCCAATCGGTAACTCTCTTTCTACGCATACACTTGACGGTTTCGAATTTGTGTCGCCTACAAAGTCTTCTTTTACCGGTCGTGCAAATCCTATGAGCACAGAATTTACTTTGCCGGACATTCCTCGTAATAATCAAGGTCAGGTAATCGGCTTTGCGGTCTCAAAATTGCCGCCGGATCTTGGGGTTGATCAGGGCTTTGCTGGGATACTGGAACGGTCCTACGAGCGCGATAACAAACCTCCTGAACGATACAAAAATACCATAGCCATCGAACCCGGAACTCATTCGCATCCTCCTCAACTGGTCTTAGGGAGTAACCTGCCTATTCCTCCCCAAAGCCCTGATTACGAAGATGACGATCTTTATTTTGATGACGGTATGATTGACGACCTGGAAAACACTGATGCTGGAGCCTTTGACGAGTCGGTCTTCGATGATGAAACAAGCAGGATCTATGGCTTACCCCTACGGGATTTGAAACCGTTGGGAGGCTTGAATGACATGTCTGCAGAAGGAGAACAGCCTCCTTCTATTCACGCAGTTCAGCAAGAGAACGAACCTATGCCAATCACACAGCATGGCATGCCGGAAGTTGATTTTGCTAAGTTGGAGTCTGGAAATTCTGTAATAGACCCGCCTCAAGCTGCTCGCCCTGCGTTCTGTCAAACAGCTGGTCTCACCCAAGACAACCTCTTGGCTTACCATGATGCGCTAGCTTTTGCTGCCAACCAAGCGGCTATCAACGGTCAATTCATTCGCCGGCAGAGTGATCTTGAATCATCACCACGCATGATTCCTGACGATGCTCAAATGAGTAGCGAGGTAGATGGGTTACCAGGCAATGAAGCTATCGAGGACACGGATGACTTTGATTTTGAAGATGCCTTGGCAGATGATCCTATCATTGCCGCTGCAAATGCTGAAGCACTCGAGAATGACGACGATGGCTTCTATGGTCAAGAATTTGGCTTTTTCGCTCGTGCTGCTGATTCCGGCGAAGCTCAGTATGCCAATGGAGGTTACTTCGGGCCTCGGGGCATCGAAGGTCTTGGTAGAAGCCGTAGTGGCCGGGTCAACTTTCAGGAACCAAGTCTTACGCCGATCACGGAACGGAGTGAATGGAGCAACCGTAATTCAGGAATTTCGCTTGCCATGCACGGCTATCCTCTGCAATCTGTAAGCACCCAAGGCTTGGCGCAATTAACAGACATGATGCATCTTGACGAAGGAGGCGATATGTCACTCTCGGCGCTGATGAAACTACGTCGAGGTGCCTGGGGTGGAAGCAACGGCAGTCTTCAAAGCAGCTCCAGTGGCTCTCCGCTTACTTTCCTCCCCCCGAGCATCCCTGCCGCCGCCGTTTATCATTCCAACAATGCTAGTCCTATCGATAGCCGCAATAGCTTCAATGCTTCCAACTATAGCCTCTCGAGTAGCCAAAACATCGGCTCCGACTCTGATGAAGGCGCATCTTCCAGCCCTACAATTACTCTGTCAACCGCTCAAGAGGGCCTAGTAATGGCAGCACCTTTCATGCAAGCAGAACGCAGCCACTCCCCGGTAAAGAGGAGTACCATGCCGCTGACAAAGGGTGGACATAGTAGGAACAGTAGTGGGGCCGAGAGCGTCAGTTATGTCAAGGAAACGATCGAAGAGGGAGGACGGTGGGTGCTGGAGAAACGAAGGACGGTTGAGGGACAGGTGGAGATTTTAGGCAGGGAGGTCGTTGAAGGCGGAAGAATTTGAGCGCTGTCGATGGGGAGAATCACATCAAGTAACGACGAGAAATAACGAAACAGGGAGGTCTGCATCAAGAACGGAGTTATGGGCGCCAGATATTGCCTTGGAACAAGGCTTCCGTCCCCGTCTGTTCCAAGCCTCCAAAGCGGACTTGAGAACACAGGGCCCGCGCAACTTGATGGCTCTAGGTCCAAAGCGCTTAGGAGTCAAGACCAGGGAACTGGAGGAATCATTGGGAGATTGCGTAGGAAATTGAGATACCCAGAGGATGATATGATGGCTATCATGCGCTCGCTTGCGTGACGGACTTGGGAGGGCGATTAGTAATGAATGCTTGACTGGCTTGATGAAGTAGACGGTTTTATGTAATTCTTCATGTAAATATGAAGGGAAGAGTTTTATGAAGATATCTTTAGAGGTTGAGCATTTGTCTCGCGTTGATACGGCTGGTGGTCATGTGGGTTGGAGGGAAGAATGGCTCGTGAGCGTGCAAAGACGGATCGAAAAAATTCCAGACAGTAGAGATGCCAGTCCCTGCATGGACACCAGAAGAAATTTTCTAACATCGAAGTATCTTATCCACCTCCCCCCACATCCATCCCCCTAAACCCTAAACAACCCCCCCCCGCGAGCCCCTCATCCTATCATACATACACCATGCAAGCCTTCCGGGATATCACATAACCCACCCCACCCTATCATACCCATTTTCGCGGGAAAAAAGAAAAAACTTTCGGCAAAACCCAAACCCCTACAACTCCCGTACCCCTACCCCTCCATATCCTCGTCGCTATCCCCCTCGCTCTCCTCAAGGACTGCATCACCGTCTCTGTCGTCGTCGTTATCGGGGAGGGGTTCTAGGTCTTCGTCTTCAGGCTCGAGCTCAGCCTCCGGCGCCCGGCCATCCAGAACGTCCAGCGCCTCCCTCAGGTCTTTCTCCACATCCTCGTGCTCATCCGCACCATCCATGCCCCCGAGCTGCTTGCCCTCGTCGTCGACATCCCCGCCACTGCGCGTCCGCCGCCCGCTCCCAGGCGTGCCCTTGCCTCGCGGGCTTCCCTTTCCCTGCGCTTTTCCCTTGCCGACTGCTGGCTTTCCCTTGCCCTTTCCAATGCCCAAACCCGTCTTGCCGCCTTTGCGCACGGGCGTCTCCCTCGCGGGGGTGCCGTTAGCGCCGGCGGATTTGCGAGGGCCGCCGCGCCAGCCGCCACGACGACGGGAGGAGATGGTGCCGGGGATTGGGGGGAAGAGTTCGTAGCGGGTGGGTGGGATGGAGGGGGGGATGCCGTTGGGAGTGGAGGTGGGGGGTTGGGGAGGGGTGGTGACGGTGGGGAGGTCTAAGGAGGAGAGGATGAGGGTTGGGTTGGTGAGGATGGACGGGGGAGATTTGGCCGGGTTGCCGTTGGTTTGTGGTATAGGATCTTTACCATTTACTGTCTCGCCGTTGACTTTTCCACCATCAGCTTTGGTCGCGATGGTTACCTCTTTAGCAGCCTGCTGCACGCCCTCTTCTGGCACAACTTTCTTGTCATCCTCTTCCCCTTCCCCTTCTCGCGGCGCGATTGTTGAGAGAGGCGGAGCGCGGTCATAGTGCGCGAGGTTACTGCGGCCCATGATGTAGGGTGTCCACACTAGAGCATCGGGATTGATGGTGACGTAGCCTTTTGCTTCCCAGGTTTCAATGTATTGTCTGAAGTAGTTGTAATCTAGACGAAGCGCGTAGCTTTTGGTGACGGGGTCTCGGACAAGAGCTCGTAGACCTTCAAGGGCGGCGACGATGTCGTCAGGTGTCATACCTGTTCGGTAGGAGAGGTCGATGATACTGAGGGGTTTGGTTTGATTCAGGAGTTCGTAGGAGAGAACAAGACGCCAGTAATTGCGGTAGGAGACTAAGCCCATGTCCGAAAGTGGTTTTTCAGGGGAGCCGGTTTTACATTCGACGCGGGTGAGGAGGTAGGAGAAGCTGATAAGGAGGTTGCCGTAGCCTTTGCGTTGATGAGTGGGAAGAGTGAGGATGCAGGACACATTGTTTTGGCTGCTAGGCCGTTTCTCCTTGGAGAAATAGCCTACGAAGTGGCAGCCAAGCTCATCGTACTCGGTCATGACATAGAACAAGAACGGCTCTACATCGTAGTAAAGTGTTTTGGAGCCCAAGAAGAGCTTCGCCAACAGGCAAAGATTTTGGCAGTAGACCGGGTTCTTGCGACCGTCAACTTCGAAAACCGAGATGGAATTATTCCGGTAGATCTCATCGCCGGGTGGATGCTTTGCTGGACACTTGAGCTTATGTCGCCACGCCACATAATCCGAGTTCATGTACTTAAGACAGAACTCGCAAATATACAAAACTCGATTTCGGCTGTATTCCTCAGGGTATGGCGCTGCGTACCAAGTCTCGATCTCGTATCCACCAAAATTGACGTTTTTGATCTTACTTGGTGGACCACCGATCTTCTGCGATGAACGTCCTTTGGGCTCGGCTTCAACTTCTGAAGCCGTCCTCTGCTTCCACTCCTCTTCCGCCTTCTGACGAGCATCGTTAAATCTTGCCCGATCAGCCGCGACGGGTAGGGTTTTTGAGGTGTCCGCATCCGCTTCTGATAAGATTCCCCCGTAAGGCTTAGACTTGAGTTCATCATTTTCGCGCTCATGGAACGAGTAGAACGGAGTCGCATAATGTGACGAGAACGAAGGTACAGGCCGATCTTGCGTACGCTGAGCTTCTATCTCGGCGCGTTTGTGACGACGTCGTTCACGTTCACGTATTCTTTTCTTCTCGGCTTGATCCATGAAAGGAAGGAGCTTTTCGGATTTTAACCGAATGCCCAGAATAAACTTCTCTGAATCATGTTTTAAGACATATGTAGAACCATTTCCAGGAGGTTTTGGTGTCTGCCTTCGCACGGATCTTGAAGATCTCGACTTTCTTGTAGAAACACTTTCTGCTTCTACATTGTCATTTTCGTTCAAGATCTCACCATTTACTACTACATCGTCAATTCCCACATTACCACCGGTGTGTAATACTGCTGTTGCTTTAGAAGCTTCTGATTGTGGATGCGAAGCATCTCGCTTCCTTCGGCGTTTGCTAGTTGCGATGGCTTCTTCCTGTTCCTCGGTGGATGCTTTTCGCTTATTTCGTAGTGATCGACTTCCATCGAGCGTGTCGCCCTCAAGAATAAGAGTATCAAAGACCGAGTGAGCACCTGGCCTTGATACACCTCGCTGTGCGGGTAACAAGTCTCTTGTAAATTTGGTGGCCGAAGACCGTCGTCTTGAAACGGACTCAGCTGTGTTGTCTGGCTCCAGAGCATTTTCGACACAGTTTGCACACCTCCACTTGGCAGGATCTAAGACATGTCAATCAACAGGAACAAAGATTTGAAATGCAAGAGGGGCACGAGAGAAAAGGTTTCTGGACTAACCATCATCTGGGCTAAGAGTATTGGCGTCTCGGGCACATTGCCGATGGGCTGCAGGGTCGGTTAGTCTGAAATCCAAAGTTCGAATACCGGAAGAGCGAAAACGGAGCTACTTGATTATCAAAAGCAAAACTTACAATTATCACCGCAAACAGCACACGCCATGTATTCCTCGAACTCCTCGCATGGATCATGTTCCTCATCCTGCCCACAAAAACTGTGGCTTTGTTAGCTTCAATGGCTTTTCAATTATAGTTCGACGACTTACACGCAGTTATTACGGGTAGCAACTTCGACCTCAGCATCATCTGCACTGCCACCTTCCCATTCTTCGACTGCAGCAGATTCTGCATCACTAGAATCTTTATCGGAATCATCCGCTTCTTCTTCAGCACTACTTCCCTCCACCTCTGACATATTTTCCACAACGGCATCGTCATCGCTTTCTGCATCAGCTTGGCCGTTTGGTATTTTCACAGCCTCGTCGTCGTCGTCGTCTTCGGGTTCCATGTTCTCATCATCATCCTCCTCGCTACCTGCTGCAGCATCCCCATCCGAATGATCGGCCTCGTTTTCGGCATCGTTCAGCGTCACGTCCCCCATGGCATACCCAACTTCAGCTTCGTCCTCCCCGTCCGCGTCCACATCGCTGCCAGCCATGATGTAGTCCGCATCTAGATTGCGAGTAGGCACATGCGGGGAGGCCACCACCGCTGCCATGGTCAAAGCTACCGTTGACGCCAGCTTGGCTCTGAGCTACGCGAACGACATGGAATATAGGTGAGAGGTCTTTTGCAGGTAGTTGAAGTGATTTGGAGGTCCTTGTAGGGTATTGGAAGGAGGAGTCAAGGCTCGTAAGGGAATTTCGCTGTCAGCCGGACCAAACTTATGGGTCCAAGGCCAAGCCTCTCATGAGAGTCGAACTTTGAGGTTTCTCGTGATAAGTTCAAGATCCACAGTGGTGCTGGAGGTGAGATGTTAGCAAAGCTTCCCCGCCAGTGATCGTTTCGCGCAAGCCTTATTGCCTGATGGTCGCAAGACCTCCAATATGACAAATTCGCGATTTGACGTACCTAGATAGCCCTTGCGACGCGTGAACCAGCGGTACTAGAGTGATAGAGGTGATGTGCGAGCTGAAAAGCAAATCCGAATGCGCCCCTTTGGTGAGCGGCGAGGGTCGTGGTGGATCTAGGTAAGGCTTAGCGCGGGCCACTCAACCTCACTGCTGCTTGCGTTGCGCATTCAACCAGCAATCAATTGTCATTCACTACCAGTCATAAGGGGAGTCGGTATTTGCTCTGAGGCCTCCTAGAGGGTTGTTCTCGGGAATTTGCGTATTACAAACCTCTCGCCCACGATGGGCGTTCCCTTCGAGGCCTTACTTCCCTATGGGGTCATGCTTGCAGTACGCCTACATTCGCCTTCCACATACTTACCAGACCCTGACATGTTTATAGATGTTCGCATTCTCTGGAGCTGGTCTCGCAAAGATTAGACACATGCAGAACGGCGGCAAGAGAGCAAGGCATTCTGTAGATCAATGGGATAGGGTAAGACTTGCAGCATCAAGGATATGGCTTGATTCATGAGACTAATAAGTGGGTAGCAAAGTACGGCGTTATGATACTCTTGAGATATAGCAGGCCAAAACTTACACACTTTCTAGTGATGGATCGAGATAGGCGGTTGACGGGATTTCTACGAGGCCAAACGGATAATGTGCAAGCGCCAGCAGGGTTCGAATTGAACAATCCGTGGCGGGTAGGTGCTCTCTACAGATTTCTCGATCTTCTCTCACTGATTTTCAACAGCTGGAGTCTCGATTCATGTAGTTTTTAGCGAAAATACCATATCTTCTAAAGCTTTAAAGTTCTGTCACCAACCCTCTGATCCCCGCCCTCTCATCCTGTGTCAACTCAATGTTGAACCACGTTTTCAACGCCTCAATCCTCTCATCTTCCGTCTTACATATCCACTTCTCCGTACTTCCTCTAATCCTCCGCTTGACAACTTCTCCATCCAAAATTAGCGTTCCAATTAGAGTCTCATTCTCCATAATCATCTTCACCACTATGATCCCATACGTGAACCAGCTCCTCCGACTTTGGCTAGTCCAGAAGTTCATCACTTCATAGTCCTGCGGAAGAAACTCCAATTCTGTGAAGCAGTACACCGAAGTCCATTCGTCTTTGGGAGAATAGCGGCGTTGATAGATCCAAAGCATTTGGTCTGGATCCGTGTTCTGCGCAAGGTTCTCCCGCACAAGCCGGAGTTCTTGAGGCAAAATCCCTTGTGAAACTACCCCGTGAGATAGAGGCAGTGGACGTGTCGGGCCATCGTTCCCAAAGCCCACATCGAGCATGTATTTCTGGCCATCAGGCATAGTAACAATATTGACCATATGAGACCTGCAGCCCCAAGTCGTTACAAAAACTATTCCCTCTGAATGTAGCGTTTTAGCACATGACGAGGAATTACCAGCCTGAAAACACCCTCCTGTCTCCTCGATCCCCTGGATCACAAACCCTCGCCCCAGCACCATAGACCGTAAACCCCAAACTCCGTAGGACCGTGGCGAAAAAGCAATTGTTCTCCATACAATAGCCCCCACGCCCATTGAGTACAATTTTCTTGTACAGTACATTCACGTCTAGAGAAATAGAATGATGTGGGGAGTAATGTAATGAAAGATTTTCAAACGGCACAGTTACTAATTGGTGCTGTTGGAGAGCTGTAAGAGGAGTGATAGCGTTGGCAGAGTCTTGATTTTGGCGCAGCCATGCATGATGGTAAGGGGGAAGGGAGATGAGGGTGAAGTAGGAGGTGATCTGTTCGTGGGAGTATGTGGGGCGCTGGGATAGTTCTTTCATCATGGTGAAAGTTATGTAGGCATTGGGTTGGGAGGCATGTTGACGTACGTACTCAAGGATATATACCTTTCGGCTTTACTCGGTCTTAAGAACAGCAATTATCTTCTCTTGTGGAGAGTACCAAAGAATTGTCACTTTTCTCTGGCCGTGGCCGCTGGTTCAGGTTTAGGGCATTTTGCAAATGCTCTACTACGGATATCATGTCGGAAAAAGGGAGGAAAACAAGAACACAGAATTTTGGTTATATCAAGAGCTTCAAGTCTTCTTTTACAGATGTTTCACACAACTCCTGCATTGAGCAGCGCCACAATTTCCTTGGCACCACTCACTCAACTTCTCATTCCTCTTCCTCTTCCTCGTCTTCATCCTCACCTTCATCTTTCGCCAAAATCATGGCCCTCTTTTCCCGCTCCTCTGCCTCCAAGCTTTCCATTTGCGAGTCTCGAAGTGCCTTTATCCGATCGGCCGGACCTGGTAGCCTTCCAATCTTATCTGCGATCTGACCTCTGCCGATCAAGCTGATTACGATACTTGCACCCACCACAAAGGTAAGGACGAAGCGATAGGTCGAGTACCAGTGAGGTGCCCATCCTCTGACAACAGACCTCGCATCCGCAAAGTACAGGAATGTAAAGGTGCAGAACTGCGCAATGAGCGCATATTCGACAGGCATAAGCATAGTCGGCCACGCAACGGCAGGCGCGACAACTCCGATTGCATATCGTTTGTAGCCGAAAGTACCACCATACTTGGCCCATTCTAGACCCCAATGGATCGCACCTAGGAAAGAAATGATCTGTATATCTTAGAGGCTACCTTAAAAGTTCACTCACTGCTGGAGTGATAAGTAACTTACAACTGCACCATAGCCTATCTGAATCGGCTCAATAACGTGTAGCATTAGCTCCGCTGTCGGTCCTGATACCAGAAATCCTGATCCACTGCTAGCAGCGTGATTGATATCCCAAGCTAAATAGACTGTGGAGAGTGATGTCGCGAGGTATGGCAGCACACCCGCCATTCCAATGACCAGAGCTTCGCGGGGTACCTCAGGAAGGGCAAACGTTTCCTTGATGGTCCTCTGAACAACGCACAATCAGCGCTCGTGCAGTCTTTTGAAAGCTAGATATTGGTGGGTTACTCACCAGATCCGCCCATACACCAGCCAGCATGTCTTCGTCCTCCTCGGGTTCCTCTACCCCTTTCTCGTGGAAAGCCTGATGGACGGAAGAGACAGTTGAGACTTCTTCTGGATGTGGCTCGATTTCAGTTTTGGCAACGGCCTTCTCATGTTTCTGGTCGGTATGATCGAAAGGGGTCCCAGATGTTGTGGCGTATCGCTGGAGAGCTGTGCTAAAAGGCTTGTGTACGGTCAATGAGAGGCCTCCTGGCTGCCGGGAGCTCACAAGATACACTGCGGATTTTGATCGTGCATCTCGACACGCGAAGCTTATCGTTGTGCGGCCGCCGGATGAAGTGACAAGACGGAGGGTCGACCGGCTCAAGGAGCGAGCTGGCCCCGAACGAAGCATGATGCCAATTGACATCTAGTCAACTCAAGTCCTGAGCCTGCAGCGGATGATCAAGCCGTAAGGCAGGTCCGAGGAAGGCGATTCGTTGTAATCAGCGTCAATTGAGTTCGTGTGATCAACGGCTTTACCATTGCGTTTGGCCCGAGCGCCGTAGAACATACCCATAGGGCTCATTACATAAGAATGCCTGGAACGTCATCGCGGTCTCATGCCTGTTTACTTCTGAGTAGGCGCATCTGGAAAATTACTGATCATTTTCTACGATTGGAAACACGCGTTTCGTTGTATTTGAGTCTATGTACAACACAGATAAAACTTCCAATAGTTCTACCCGTTGGTCGCCACTTGCAGTGCATGCAGCCCCCGCGTACAGCATCACCGCACTTCCAGGTTTTGACGATCCTTCGAACATCAAACAATTTCTGCCCTCCTAGAATTCCTTATACCACACATTGTAAAGCCTCACTATGGCTTTATGAAATAGGATTATCAGGCAGCGACTTTTGCGCACATTGGCCAGCTACTATATTCGTGTAGAAACCATACTGGAAAGAGCAGTGAACCGCCCCACTGTCACTTGCTTCGCCGCAGCTGTCATGATTCTTGACGACACACAGTAGATGGTCCGATTTCCACAACAATTATTCCCGTCTACTGAAAACCCTTTCTCATCCACCCCCAGTCAGGGTAACAGCAGCTCCAATTAGCCGCGATGCTCGAAGGTTTAGTAGCAGGCCTGCTCAACAGGTTCTTGGGCATGTATGTCAAGAATTTCGATGCCAAACAGCTGAACGTTGGAATATGGAATGGAGACGTCAAGCTACGCAATCTTGAGCTTCGAAGGGAAGCTCTCGACCAACTTCACCTACCTGTCAACGTCGTCGAAGGCCATCTCGGGCAGCTTACAATGTCAATACCTTGGACAAATCTGCGAGGAAAGCCGGTTAGGATCAGTATCGAGGATATATTCCTACTTGCGGCGCCGAAAGAAGATGCAAACTATAACGAAGAGGAGGAGACCGAAAGAGAACACGCGGTCAAGATGGAGAAGCTAGAGAATGCCGAACTTCTCAAGCAAAGGAATGCGGACGGCCAAAGTAATGAAGAACAACAGAAGAGCCAAAGCTTTACGGAAAGCCTTACAAATGCAATCATAGACAACCTTCAAGTCAGCATCAAGGGTATTCATATCCGCTACGAAGACTCTATTGCGGCACCTGGGCATCCCTTCGCCCTTGGATTAACTTTGAAAGAGTTCAGTGCTGTGAGCACTGACTCGGACTGGAGACCGACCTTCATCCAATCTTCTCAGGGTACCACAAATAAATTGACAGTTCTGAATGAATTGGCTTTTTACTGGAACACGGACACAGATCTCTTCGGAACTGGTAAAGGCGCACAAGTTGGTGCTGAGGCACAAGGTACGGACCACGGAGACATGATTGCGAAATTTCGAAAAGCCCTTGACACAGACGAGAAGCAGCAATATATGTTGAGACCTGTGAGCGGTCGCGCCGCGGTTGAGTTGGACAAGTCTGGAAAGGTCGGAAAGCCAAAAATCAAGGCACGTCTCATCTTCAACGAACTTGGGTTTGTGCTCGACGATGAGCAATATCGAGACGCTTTGATGATGGTAGACCTTTTTCACTACTTCATCCGCCATCAAGAGTATAAGAAACTTCAGCCCAAGGCGACTCGTAAGGAGGATCCTAAAGCGTGGCTAGGATTTGCATTTCGAGCGGTCCACATCAAGATCCAAGAACGTAATCGACGATGGACTTGGGATTACATCAAAGAAAGGCGAGACAATCGATTACGGTATATCGAATTGTTCAAGAAGAAGAAGAAGGAAGAGAAGATGACGCCTGCTGAGACCGATGAACTCAACAAACTTGAAAGAAAACTCGGTTATGAAGATCTTCGCTTTTGGCGGTCACTTGCGCACAGTCAGCTTCGCAAAGAAAACGTAGGTGTCAAAAAGCAACCTCAGAAACAAGGCTGGGTACAGTGGGCATGGGGTACTGGGAAGAAAACGGAAGAGCCACAACAAGGCGAGGAAATAACAGATATGACAGACGAGCAGAGGAAAGAGCTTTACGACGCAATAGACTGGGACGAGAAGAAAGCTGTCTCGGAGAGTATCGACCTGCCTCGAGAAAGTGTCAAGCTACATGTTGAGTCTTCTCTTCGCACCGGAAGCTTCACCTTGAAACGTGACCCACATGGCAAAGGGACCGAAATCCTAAGCTTGATGTTCGACAACTTCAAGGCAAAGGGATTACAGAGACCTGACTCTTTTCTGGCCGATCTCAGTCTTGGTGGTATGCGCGTATACGACGGCACAACCGAAGACAGTCTCTTCCCTCAGATTGTGAATGTCAAAGACACATCTTCGATATCCGACACAAAGTCCATGGAGAGTCTCAAAACTGGCGACGATACTTCAGAGACCCAACAAAGAGTTGCCGAAAATTCGCTCTTCCATCTTGTCTTCGAACAGAACCCTCTTGATGAGAGTGCAGATTCTGCAATTACCATGAAGTTGAAGAGCATAGAGGTCATTTACAACCCACAATTCGTGGTTGAAGTGGCCAAATTCTTTAAACCTCCAGAAAGGCACATGGAGTCTATCGGTGCGCTCCTAGAGACCGCAGGTGCGACGGTAGAGGGTATCAGACAGCAGACTAGAGCCGGTCTTGAGTTTGCTCTTGAAGAGCACAAAACCCTCAACGCCCATCTTGATATACAAGCTCCGCTGATCATTATTCCCGAAAGTATAACAACCGAGAGCACGCTGTGCTTGATCCTTGACGCTGGCCATGTAAGTCTGAACAGCGAGCTTGTGGACAAGGAAACTATACGCGATATCCAATCAAAGCAGAAGAAGCAATACAGCGAGAAAGACTTCAAGCAGCTTGAGGGTTTGATGTACGATAAGTTTCTGTTGAAGCTGGATTCTACACAGGTTCTTATTGGCCCAGGGATTCAAGCTACTAAGGACCAACTCAAGACGAAGGACGACTCTAGAAATCTTCATATTATTGATCGAATTAATATGGATTTTGTCTTAGAAACCTCGATTATTCCCAAGGCCACGGACCTCACCAAGACTCGCATTTCTGGCCACCTTCCGGTTTTGCATGCTTCTATATCGGATAAAAAGTACAAAAATTTGATGAAGCTGATCGACATAGCAATACCAAATTTTGAAGATGACGAACCTCTAGATGGCAGGACTAAAGCCCCTGTCAAGCGTACAAAGAGTGGCACCATTGAGAAATCTAGGGCTGAGGAAGCCCTTGGGAGGTCCAGGTCTAAGTCGATGTCGGCACAGGGCCAGCAGGAGCTGGTAATGGAAGATGAAAGCGATGAAGAGTCCAACCAAAAGCCAAAAGACTCTGCAAAGCGTGCTGAAGAGGAGGGTGTGAATTTGCACCAGAGGAACTTTGAGTTCAAGTTCACTGTGGACAAATTGCAAGGTTCGCTATACCGATCTGATCCTGAAGAGCGTAAGCCCGATCAGCTACTTGTGGAGCTTGTAGCCGAGCATTTTCACTTGGATTTCTACCTTCGTCCTCACGACATGGTTGCAGAAGTGCTTCTTCGGTCGCTATACGTCGAGGACTACATCGACGAAAACCCAAGTCCAGAATTCAAGCAGATAATATCAAGTCAAGAATACGGTGCGAAAGATGGCAAAGACCTATTCAACGTTAAATTTGTCAAGGTCAATCAAGATTCGCCGGAATTTGCCTCTACTTACGAGGGTATTGCCACAAATCTTGAAGTGTCGATTTCGACCCTGAATTTAGTGGTGACGAGGAAGACCTTATTGACACTGCTGGATTTCGTCTTAATCACTTTCGCAAGTCCCAATGATAGCACAGATGCCCAGCAGGTTACTGAAGATGGAGAGGATTCGGCGCAGAAGAAGACGAAGAAGACCAAGGATGCAAAGCCAGAACAAGATGATGGTTCCGACAAAATCAGGATCAAAGTCGACCTTCAGAAGATCGCGTTGATTCTCAATAATGACGGCATACGGCTGGCAACATTGAGCTTGAACACAGCGGACGTTGGTGTTTTCTTGAGTGGCGGATCTATGCGCGTTACAGCTCGACTTGGTAGCCTATCGTTACTAGATGATATCAACCAAGGGGCCTCAGCGGATTCGCCCCTCCGTCAGCTGATTGCTATCCAAGGCGACGAGCTTGCTGACTTTCGTTATCAGACCTACGATCCTAAAGGTGACTCTTATCCAGGATACGATTCAAAGGTTTTCCTTAGGTCAGGCTCTATCAAAATCAACTTCCTGGAAGAGCCTTTCCGAAAGATAATCCAGTTCCTCGTCAAATTTGGCAAGATGCAAGCCATTTTCAATGCTGCCAGACAGGCAGCAGCGAATCAGGCGAGTCAGATGCAAGAAACAGCTGGCAGAATGCAATTTGATATACTTGTTCAAACACCTATCGTTGTTTTCCCGCGCGTGATGGAGGCGGAGAAGTCTCGAGATTTACTGACAGCTTACCTGGGCGAGATCTATGCGAGCAATAGCTTTGTACAAGTTGACGGGTCCAATGACAAGATCACTGCAAATAAGCTATCTGCTGGAATCCGAAACGTGCGCCTAACTTCGGATTTTCATTTTGATGAAGACAGGTCAGAAGAGCTGGAGATGATCGATAAGGTGGATCTAGACTTCAAAGTGACACAGGTAGAACACCAGGAGAACTCCAAACGACCAGACCTAGAAGTTGAGGGGAACATGTCTCCAATTAACTTGCGTATCAGCCAAAATCAATTGAAATTTCTTCTGGAGCTGTCTAAAACTGTTCCAGGTGCGTTCACTGCCGACTCTGAAGAGAACGAGCACGAGATTATGGAAGAACTTCCCAAGTCCACTGTTGAACCAGCGAAGAAGATCACCGGGAAAACTACTGGAGAAAGCAGAGGCTCAGATTCTTCAGCACATCAAGGGCCTGAACTAGAACCAAGTTCGGACAAATGGACTAAGGTCGATCTCGTATTCAACGCAGAAAAAATTGGGTTGGAACTAATTCTGGCTAAAGAAGATGAGCCTGTTGGGGATCTGGAAGCTGCTAGCCTATCTATATTTGCCTTCAACGATTCAAAGGTTAAACTTCGCATGAAGAGCGACAACTCCTTAGAATCTGAGCTTCTGATCAATTCTTTCACCATTAAGGATAGCCGGACAAAAGAAACGAACAAGTTCCGAAAGGTCATGTCCTTGATCAACGACGATGTCAAGCAGCAATTTATGGCGAGCATCTCGATATCTGGTGGCCAAGAGAGGCACCTTATTGCCATGCTCACGATTGACAGCCCACGGATAATCCTGGCCTTTGATTATTTGTTTGCTTTGCAAGCCTTCGCAAACACTGCTCTTTCGACTGAAGAGCCAATGCAAGTGGAAGACACTGTACAAGACGGTATTCTTCCAGTTGAGGAATCTGACAGTGGCATCAGCACACCTGTTGAGAGTCATCCAGAAAAATTCCATGGCAAGCCAGAAAATGAAGAGGCTAATGAAAGCTCAATGATTATGTCTTTCCGCATTAACATCGTCGATCCGCAGATCATCTTAATCGCCAATCCCGCAATTTCCAATTCTGAGGCCATTGTTCTCGGGACGAAGCAGGTCCTTCTTTCTCAGCAGAACGCTTCCACCCTGCAAATCACTAAAATCGGCATGTTCCTGTGCCGTATGGACAAATTCGACACTTCTCGGCTAAGAATTCTTGACGACTTCACGATTCAGATGTCCATGGATAGTCGCTCACAAGGCAAGAAGTCTTCCTTAACAAGCATAGCAGTAGAGATCGAACCTCTTGTTCTTCGACTTTCACTGCGTGATATACTTCTAGCGTTACAAATCATAAACAAAGCATCTGCAATGAATAATGAGAGTAGCGGAAAGGTTGAAGATACCGAACCACAGAAGATCAAAGAGATCAAAGCTACTACTGCAGCTTCTACTAAACGTAAATCCATAGCGGGGAAGCCGGCCACTACGGTCGCGAGACAGTCGACCAAGTCTGCGGGTGCTAAGAAAACCGAGAAAGGTGGCAAAGCAGCTACTCAGAGCTCCATAGTCATGAGGAGAGAGGAGATGACTGCCACTATCGAGGGGATCAGAGTGATACTGATCGGAGACCTTCATGAACTGCCCTTACTTGACTGGAGTGTCAAGAAATTCAATGTTGACGTTCGCGATTGGTCGAGTGCCATGACAGGCGATACAAGCTTTGACACGTACATTAACGTCTACAATTTCTCGAAATCCGCTTGGGAGCCTTTGATCGAGCCTTGGCAGATGGGCTTCCATGTGTCAAAGAACCAGAACCCCGATATGTTATCCGTCGAGCTCTACTCTCATAAAGTAATGGAGCTTACAGTCACCTCAGCAACAATTGCGTTGGCCTCCAAATCCGCCGACTTTTTATCTACAGATGAAGATGTTCTATCTAAGCCACGAATAGCGGACGCACCATATAGGATACGAAACTATACAGGCTTCGATCTCAATGTATGGGCTGCTACACGTGAAGAAGATCAAGGACCAGCTGCGAAGCTCGGCGATGGAGAAGAATACCCTTGGCGCTTCGAAGACCCTTCAACCATGCGTGAAAATCTTTCTCCAGAGGGTAGCACTGGTGTTGTAGGAATCAAGCTTGAAGGTAGCGGCTTCGATAGTATCGAGAGAATACCAGTAAACCGTGAAGGGGAAACGCTCTACAATCTCAAGCCAAAGAAGGATAAGGTTCTGCATCGGCTCCTAGTCGAAGTCAAGCTTGGTACCGACAATGTTAAATACATCACCTTCCGCTCACCTCTTGTGGTTGAAAATAATACCCAGATACCAGTAGAGATTGGAGTGTATAGCCCGGAGGAGGGTCATTTGCTCAAGATAGAAAAGATTCCCCCTGGCGAAGCCAGACCAGCTCCTATTGGTGCTGCTTTTATGCATTCCCTAGTCGTTCGACCTGATCAAGGTTTCGGCTACTCTTGGTCTAATGAGCGACTCTTCTGGAAAGACCTTCTCAAACGATCAACACGAACTATCACTTGCAAAAGCGAAAGCAACGAGCAATCTCCTCCTTTTTATTTCCAGATGAATGCTTCTTATGATAAGAATGATCCCATGACTAGGTATTTCTTTGCCCGTACTATGACTGATGTTGGTTGCTAACTGATTAAAAGCGTATACCCCTACATGCGGATACGACTCGCCGCACCTATTGAGTTGCAGAACCTGTTGCCTTATGATTTCAAATATCGAATCTACGACAAAGATACGAAGAAAGACTGGACAAATTTTCTGAGAAAGGGAGGCGTTAGCCCTGTGCATGTCATAGAATTGTCACATCTGTTATTACTGAGCATCGACATGCAAGATACCGTTTTTAAGCAAAGCGAGTTTGCGGTCATCAACACCAATACTCGAGAAGAGTTCCGCCGCGAGTCCACACTTTCTGTCAAGGATAATCAGGGCGCCGCACTGAACCTCAAGCTTCACTATTTGTAAGCCTCTAATCAAAGGCAGAACGACAGTGCTGACATCTACGCAGCAACATTCCTGATAGTGGTGGAGCCTTCAAGATTGCTGTTTATAGTCCGTATCTCGTGTTGAATAAGACTGGCTTAGACATCAACATCCAGAGCAAGACGATGTTCTCGGCAGCTAAATCAGGTGCTGGCCAAGGCAGACGCATGGGCTCAAACAGTGGAAACAATAAGGCTCTACCATACATGTTCTCGTACCCTAGCGACGACCGGAAGAATCGCGCAATGGTCAAGGTTGGTGACTCGGTATGGAGCAAGCCGCAAAGTTTCGACGCGATCGGTAGTTCTTTCGATGTTGTTATACCCTCAGAACGAGGGCAATCGGAGATCGATGTTGGAATCTCTGTAACTGAAGGTGAGGGTAAGTATAAGCTAACTAAAGTTATCACAATGGCCCCTCGTTTCGTACTCAAGAACAAGATCAACGAGGAAATAAATATACGAGAGCCTAGCTCCTCGAATGTCATGTCCCTGAAGAACGGTGATCTCTTGCCTCTTCAATTAATGAGACAGTCTTCAGAGAAGCAATTATGCTTGTGTTTCCCCGGCGTCAATAACAAATGGTCATCTCCTTTCAACATAGGCAATGTTGGAACAGTCCACGTTAAGCTTGCAAAAGAAGGTCAACGCCAGAAGCTTGTCCGTGTGGAGATCATACTGGAAGATGCAACGATATTCTTACACCTAAGCATCGAGAACAAGCACTGGCCTTTCTCGATGCGGAATGAGAGCGACATGGAGTTCATGTTCTACCAGACAAATCCGAATGTGTTAGAGGGTGAAGAGGATAGAGGCTCCCGATGGAAACCTATTCGCTACCGTCTGCCGCCTCGAAGTGTCATGCCCTACGCATGGGACTATCCAGCTGCCAGGAACAATGAGCTTGTTATTACCGCGAACGGCAAAGAGAGGCATATAAAGCTTGCAGAGATTGGGAATCTAATTCCTATGAAGGTACCACCAGCCCCAGGCTCTAAGCAGCAAAAGATCATAGACATCAACATCGCTGCGGAGGGTCCAACCCAAACCCTAGTGCTCTCAAATTACAAAACATCGAAATCTCTTTACAAACAGAAAGCAGCCCAAGCATCGCAAGGGAGTGTGGCTACTGGTTTCGAAGTCAAAGAAATGGACACTGACGTCACATTTAAAGCTCAAGTACGCTTTGCTGGCATTGGAATATCTCTGGTAAACAGGAAGCTCAGGGAGCTGTTGTATCTGACTTTCCGCGAGATTGAATTGAAATACAGCGACTCAAAGCTGTATCAGACACTGCAATCGACTATCAAGTGGATCCAAATAGACAATCAACTCTATGGTGGAATATTTCCTATCCTTTTCTACCCTAGCGTTGTCCCAAAAACTGGCAAAGAAATGGAGGCGCACCCGATTTTCCACGCCATGGTCACACGTGTCAAGGACGATTCTTATGGTGTTCTGTATATCAAGTACGCTACGCTGCTAATACAACAGATGACCTTAGAAATTGACGAAGATTTCATCTTCGCACTGCTTGACTTTACCAAGGTACCAGGCGCCTCGTGGTCTGAAGAGCATGAAGGGAAGCTATGCGACGAGAGTTTAGATATCCCAGAACCTCAGAAAGAACAACAAGGCCAGGATGTCTATTTCGAGCTCTTGCACCTGCAACCAATGCAACTCGACTTGTCCTTCGTCCGGACAGAGCGAGTCAACGCAGAAGACACTATGACCTCGTCTAATCCACTGATGTTCTTCGTCAACATCATGACAATGTCTATTGGCAACGTTAATGACGCGCCATTGAAACTGAATGCTCTGATGCTGGAGAACGCTCGGGTGTCAGTTCCTGCATTAATTGCTAATATCCAGCATCACTACACTCAAGAGTGCATCCGGCAAGTCCATATCATCCTTGGCTCTGCCGACTTCCTTGGGAACCCTGTGGGCCTTTTCAACAACGTCAGCTCTGGTGTTGCCGATATATTTTACGAGCCGTATCAAGGTCTTGTGATGACTGACAGGCCACAAGAGCTTGGAATAGGTATCGCGAAGGGTGCCTCAAGCTTCGTCAAGAAGTCTGTCTTTGGCTTTTCGGACAGTATGGCCAAGTTCACCGGCAGTATGTCAAAAGGTCTAGCAGCTGCGACGCTCGACAAGGAGTACCAAGATCAGCGACGAATGTCGAAATCGAGGAACAGGCCGAAGCATGCACTGTATGGTGTTACAGCTGGGGGCAATGCTTTTGCGACTAGCATGGCTAGTGGCATAGGCGGTCTAGCCAGGCATCCAATGGAAGGTGCTGAGAAAGAGGGAGCAGTCGGTTTCATGAAAGGTGTTGGTAAAGGGTTCCTTGGCTTGGCCACGAAGCCCGCGATCGGTGCCTTTGACCTTGCATCAAGTAAGTACATTCGAGTTCCTTATATTGAAGGTCTGGCTGACCAGGACTCCAGACATGGCCGAAGGTGTGCGCAATACCACCACCGTCTTCGACGCCGAAGGTCTCGACCGTGTCCGCCTCACCCGCTTCATCGGCCTGGACGGTATCGTCCGCCCCTACTCCCAACGCGAAGCCCTCGGTCAATTCTGGCTCAAAACCATGGACGACGGCAAATTCTTCAACGAAGACTATATTGCCCACCTCGAGCTGCCAGGAAAGGACTTGCTGGTCATGCTCACATACAACCGCATCATGCTCGTACGGACGAACAAGCTCAAGTCGGAGTGGGATATCAAGCTGAACGATATCCAGACGATTAGTAAGGAGAGGACGGGCATGAGTGTTACGTTGAAAGGGGGCACGAATGGGCCGTTTATCCCCGTGCAGGAGGAGAGCTCGCGGAATTGGCTGTATAGGCAGATTGCGGTGGCGGTGAATGCGTTTAATGACAAATATAATGCCAAGGGGTAGAGCGTGGTTTGCTTCTTGTATGTAGCTAATGACTCTATGACTGATACATGAGGGGTGGGTTGCATTGCTTGAGTTCTCAACAGTAAATAGTATGGTTATCAGCTACTGCCAATTGACGTCCGAGTCCACACGCATCGTCTTTCGATGTTCTTTGCTGTCTGACATCCTAAGCGGAAAAGGGTCGTATAATGCCTACCATCAAACTAATCCTACTCAATCGAAAAACCACACAATGTATCAAGCACCTTCAATCACCCACTCATTCAACCCACCTCCCCCAACCAACACGACACACATCCACCCTCTCACACACAAGCAAACAGACTCTCATTCCTATAGTAAACCATCCATCACGAAAAAGCCCATCTCGCTAGCACAATTTTTATTAGCAAACTCCACCACGGGAGATACTTTGTCATTCCTACCGAGGTATGAGAGAGAGAGGAGGAAAACGATGGTGGTTCAGGATGTTGAGGGAGATGGGTCGGATGGATGGGGTTGGATAGAGGGCTTCGTGGGTGGATCTTGGGTTTGGATGTAGGAAAATCGGAAGGGAAGGGAAGGGAAGGGGCGTTTGATGCTGAATGGATGGATGGATGGGGCTTTTAACGATGTCCGGGTTCCGGGAGGGAGACTGAGTGAATTATTGTGTTTGGTGGTTAGGGAATGCAGACGAAAGGGTTTGTGTTCCTGGATAGACTTTTTTTTTGGCTAGAAAAGGCGGGATTTTTGGAATGGTGGGGGTTTGGAGTGGAGGTTTGTTGTAGAATCTGGTGAGATGTGCGTGCTTGGTCGCTGGCGGGTTTGTGTGTATGGAGGTTGTGTGGCAAGACTGTTGGAGTTTTAGGGGAAGTTGGTATTTGATGTATCTCATGTGGTGGTGAGTTTCTTGTGGATATTTGGTATCGCTACTTATGCTTGTTCCCTAATTCTCTATTTCTTGACAGTAAGTAGTGAAGGTTGAAGGTCCAGGACACTTTCAGGCTTCTCCTGGCTTCGTTCTTCAAGGTTATGTGCTCGGTGGCCTGAGACCTTGACTATTAGTAATGATAAGTTTGAGAGGGTTTCTCAAGCATTGCGTAAGGATTTGGAGTCTGGCTTTCACAGCGAGTGAGTGTTTGATGAGGTATAACCTGATGGCGAGGATTGAGCCGTCTAGCTTTCGTGTTATGTATGCCTTGGGTATAGGCGGCGTCTATTGCAAGGCCGGAGATGGCTCCAAACAGTGATTGTTGATCGCCCAGCTGTGGGAACTCGCAGGTTCCAAGTGCCTGCATCGCTTGTAACGATGTAGTGATCGTTCCGGATGTGGTTTTCCGGTCTTCAGCTCTTCTTCTTCAACTCGCCCATCCATATCCTCATAGCCTTGGAGCTATCATGTGCCGCCCTAAACACTATTCCATCGTCAGTCCGCTTTCTAGACCACGCCAACGCAGTCTCTGGCATCACCTACACTGCCTCTCCATCTCGTCCAACCCCCTCAGGAAATCCGCCCCCTCGCCCAATGCCCCCCGCGGGTTGTGCGCATGATCGGCAATCTCCGCCGCCCTTTTCTTGAAGGTCTCGCTCAGCACATCCACGACCTCCTCCTCTTCAAACAGCTCCAGCACCCTAGCCGCCAGCTCATAAAAATGGCTCGCTAGCGCCCTCAGCTCCACAGTCCTGGGATCCGCTTTCAGTGCGTTGAGGACGCGAGGAGCAATGGAGGGCGGTAGATCGAGGTTCAGGATGGGAGAGGCGCGGAGGCGCTGGACAGCGAGGAGCTCACCGAGCCAGAGGGGCAGGGAGAGGTGCGTGCCGGGTTTGATCTGTGGGGGATGTTAATGGAGTTGTCGGGTGTGGAGTCGCGGGAAGAGATGTTGGGTAGTGGGGGCGCATAAGCCGACGTCTCGTTGTAGAGGCTATACTCACATCAGCGCTAGCATTATCGTCAATGTAGCCTAGGCCAGGGACTTCAAGTTCAAAGGTGCAGGGTACTTTTTGGGCGTCGGTCAGGATGGCATCGATGTCGTAGTAAGAGCCCATTGTGGGGTTGGGGTACGCTTGAGCGAGTGAGCGGCGGGTGATTGATGGTGCTCATCGCAGTTGAGTCAAGATGTGCATGCTGGCGTTTGCAGACGTATTAGCTAGATTGTTGGCTAGATGGACACTTGTTCTGCATGAGCAGGTGCAAAGTTCTCCACGCGGCGTGGTTGAAACTCTATCTGAATCGGATTGACACCTCCCATTGCACCACCAGGACAACAAAGGCACGGTACCTTCGTGCATTAGCCGCTGCTGATGACCTCAAAGTACTTATACATAGTCGTGCCACCGAAGCTGAAGCTGAAGCTGGAGATGCTCGGTTTCGGATATTACAGTATTCTTTCTTATTTCAGCATTGTACTATGATACGTCAGGTTTATTCTAACCTTCTAGACCCTTTGAGGGGTCTTGAGTCGAATAGTATGGGAAGATTCGTTGGGACTACATTCCCGGTTTGTGACGTATCCTTTTGGCAACGTTCCATTCTTTGGTATTGTCTATGAATATCTGCAGCTCTGTATCAAGCTTTCCCGCCAATCGGGCGAGAGTGGACGTCAATCGGCTTAGCCAATGGCTCATGAAGGTTCCTAAAGCTTCTCCGCAATTGGTTCTACTCTCAAGTCTGTTCAGCAACATGCGTAGGCGCCACGGAACGCAGTCTGTGAGTCGGATACGGATCAGATCGTATCGAGCGAAGACCGGACGCGACTTGAAGAAGAACTGTTCACCTACTGCCTTCTTCTTCTTCTTCTTCTTCTCCGCCAAGGGTCCGCACGAACACACGCATCATCCACAAGTGCTAGCAAAGCATGTGGAGGTTGATTGGAGACAAGTCTAAGATACATGATGAGTCTTATAGATTCTACTTTTACTTAATCCTGTTTGCCTACCATCTTCATCCGATGTTAGGGTATGCATCTACCCATGCAGAATCGACAAATCTTAACGAAACGTGCAGATGTAGCTGAGTTAAGCTCGGGTCTTTCTTAGCCCATGCCGTAGAGAACTGCTCTCAGTGGAGTGTTGAACAGCTGGATCCTTGTGAGAAGAATCGAACAGGACCTTGAGGCGCTCCGAACATGACCGGACGCTTTAGCTTCGATCAGGAAGAGCAATACCATCCACGTTGCGTATCCACGGCACAACTAGTAGAATCTCTTCGGTGGCGTGAGAAAAGAGGAGGGGAAATGGAGCGGTAGCTCATTGAAAGGTTGGGAAGGAAGTATATAAAAAGGAGGTCAATCTCCTGATGAACAACACCGCATCAGTCATATTCAGTACCGAAATCTTTCCCTCTCAGAACCTTTTGCAACCCCACCCACCTCTACTCTTCATAACGGCCCCAAGACTATCGCTAGGAGGCACCACCGTCGCCATGCCAACCGGACTCTCCTCCACAGATATCTGCAGCGCCATAGATGTTCTGACTCAGAAATCCCAATCCTGCCAAGGACCTGCCAATCAGATTAACATCGTCAATATCGCTCTCGCCGTCTCTGGCTTCGGTCCCATCCCTGTACGCTGAACCTGATTTACTTTAAAGCTGTCTGAACTCGACTCATCAAGTACGTCTATGTCTAGGTCGTCATCGCCCGCCTGGCCGACATTACCACAACCTGCGGAACCACCATCAGCCAACTACAAGGCACTCAGCCATTCAGTGTCAAATCCGACGAGGATGCCATTGTCAAATCCTTGACAACCGTAGGTCATCTCCTATGCTTCCAACCCAAGCCAATCCACTTTACCGATTTACTCACGCATGTCCTATAGTTCGTCGAAGTCCATCAAGCCCTTCTCAACATTCTCATCGGCAAATCCGGCCTCGTGCCCAATCTAATCCCCTTCGTTGGCCCACCTCTAGCCCAAGTCCTGCGCCAACTTGAGTCCGTCGTTGACGTAAGTCATCCAAATCTATACACACGTACTAAAAATCCTCCATACTCCTCACGCCCCAAAATTCAGTGGAATCATCTGTAATAGCTGGCTAACAAACCACTTCACACCTTCTACAGACCATCGCTTACGAGCTTATCGACCTTGTCCCCGATAACGGTACTGATGCGACAAACCAGAAGAACTCCCTTGACCAGACTCTGATCAAGTCCATCGAGTGCTGGAGCGGAGGGATTAGCGTCTAGGTTATCACTTAGCTTAGGCTAGTAGCAAATAAGGAGGACAGACGAAGTATGGCATGGCGGGTGCAGGCTTGGCCGATTGGGGCAGTTGTAAAAGCAAGGTAGTTGGTACATTCATACCGAAAGCAATGCTCTGTTGCTCAAATCGATCCGTGATATAAGAAAGAAGGTCAAATTGGTATCGGACTAGCTGCAGATGTGAAACTGATACAGTTGCTCATAGTCCCCATGCGTGTCCATGCCCAATCATTCCTCCTTCTCTGTGTCTCTCCGCTCTATTACCCGCCTTAGCGTCATACATCTCCTTCCTCCCTGTCAAATCTCATCTTCAGGAATGCCAGTTCTCCATCCCCGCCTCTGTGCAGGACTGCCGCGACCGCAGGTATGTGCAACCAGCGCAAAAGTCAATGCGGGTCGTGTTCGGCCAAGCTTGGTAAAATCCGACACCAATCAACGACGATCAGGAACAACGCCAGCAGCGTGATGAAAGAGTGGATGGGGTTTTTGAAGAATAGGTGGTTAGCTGGAATCTCAGAGAATGAGATGATGAGTATCGAAGTTTAGAGGTGAAATGTATATGAAGGGCGAAAGAGCGAAGAGAGTTACAAAGGTGTTTTGCGTTAATACGGCCGATTTGATTGATACAACAAAGATAAAGATAATGATTAACAATTGATATTCTATGTATAGGAGCTGGCGAGGTCTAATGTCTTCGTGGTCGAGATGGTGTGACAACGGGTTTCAGGGAGAGTTATAGACAAGTATACGTAAAGCATGGCGAAGTGGGTGTAAGAGGCCTTGGTAGTGAAAGCAGGGGCCAAGAATTTAGTTGGGGCATTCAATCGGCGAGGGAGACAATATTATAAAGCACGTTATGTTTTGTTAGGAAGGAAGCAAAAACCGCCGAGGGCCAAGCGCGGGTGACGTCACAGTGTCTCCGTGACGCTGCTCGGACTCTCGGAGCTATTCCTCCCAAGCTCCGCTCAAACCATCAACAAGCATTATCAACTACTGACCATCGACCAACCAATTGACACTACCTCAAAGCGCTGAATTGATCATTTCACCATGTCGAGCACACTCCTCCGCCCCTTCACCGCCCGCTCGGCCTTGCGCGCTCTCTCCCACGCCAAACCCGCCAGCACAACCTTCACCCGCGGCAAAGCTACACTTCCTGACCTTCCATGTAACTCCGCCTTTTCATATTTCCCCCCCCCATTCAAAATCAGGGCAAGCTAAATGACCTGCAACTCAGACGACTACTCCGCCCTCGAGCCCTCCATCTCCGGCCGCATCATGGAACTCCACCACAAAAACCACCACTCCACCTACGTCAACTCCTTCAACAACTTCTCCGCCCAGCTCGGCGAGCTGCAATCCTCCTCCTCCTCCTCCAGCCCGGGCTCCATCGCCCAGCAAATCGCCCTGCAGCCCCTCATCAATTTCCACGGCGGCGGGCACATCAACCACAGCCTGTTTTGGGAGAACCTGGCGCCCAAGGGCAGTGGTGGGGGGGAGCCGCCGAGCGGGAAGTTGGGGAAGGAGATCGAGGCGACGTTTGGGGGCGTGGAAAATCTGAAGAAGGTGATGAATACGAAACTGGCGGGGATTCAGGGGAGTGGGTGGGCTTGGTTGGTGAAGGATAAGGAGACGGGGGGCGTTGGGGTGAGGACTTATGCTGTGAGTTCTGCTGTTTGGGATCTGGGAGGGCGGAGAGAACTTTGCTGCTGATGATGGATGCAGAATCAAGATCCGGTCGTCGGACAGTTTGTGCCGCTGCTGGGGATTGACGCTTGGGAGCATGCCTACTAGTAAGCGTGAAGATTGAAGATGAGCATGAGTGGTTGCTAACTCCTACAGTCTACAATATCAAAATCGGAAAGCGGAATACTTCGGCGCGATTTGGGATGTCATTAACTGGAAAGCGGCGGAGAAGAGGTTTGAGTAAAAGTTTTCTAGTACAGAAGCGCATGAAATTGTAAGCAGCAGGGTTTGATATAATTTAGCATGTTGTATGGTAAACCCAGACATATGAACTTGCGTCTTCCCCCGCCAGATTCTGCACGGACTTGCTCTGCCAGATGTCCCACCGCTGCGGCTCTTCACCTTTTCACATGTAAGTAATGTGTCGGTAGACCAATTGCGTCAAGATCTCTCAGTCTTCCACACGGAACTCATCGCCTTTTTTCCGCATGCAAAATATCTCCAATAGACCTCTTGCTTCCCAGATTCTTGAAGACTCCCACGTTGAGCTTCCCCTCAGTCGAACTTTTTCGTTCCGGAGCGTTTCCGAATGCCATTCTTCCCTCCAAGGAATTCTTTTGCATGGACTTGGCTATTTCCAGATACATGTTCTTTGATGCAAAGCCATGACCGTGCTTTTTTTTTGTAGATCCCATGTTTCCATCATCGAGCATCGGCGGCCACGTGGTTCCTCTTGTTGTGCTTGATGATAGACTCTCTGATTACTGTAGCGTGGAGATCGAAGCTCATCATACTCGCCATATCATGTTCGTCCTAGAATAACATTTTTTTGGTCCAGTAATGCATCGTATTCTCGTTCCGCATCATGCACCATACCTCATCTTCTTCGTAATATCTCCATATCCCAAGCGTCAGAGGTATGGGATTTGCTCGCTAGCTGATATGGGTAACTCCCGTGCGATCTTTGACTCTCCATACTCTCGTCGTCTTCCCAAAGCGAACTAATCAGAAATCCGGTATGGTAGTCCCTACCCCTTTCTCTCTCGCCAAACTCACCAGATCTTCTCCAACACAAATATCCATAAGTCCCAAACCCACGCTCTTGTAAATCACATTTCCTCCCTCCAACCACCTCTTCAGGCCCACTTCCCCTTCTCCGGTCCCCATCTCCAACTCCCGCATACTCGCCTTCTTTACCATCAACAGCTCCCCCACCTCGACCAACTGCTCCGCTCCCAGTCCGGCCTGCATAATTTCCCCGGCTTCTTTCAAACAAGCTTCAAGACTATCGACAACAATGACACCACCCTTGGAAGCGTGCTTGTGGTGATGGTTCTTGTGCTCGGGAGCAACAGCTTGGCGAAGGATGTCGGGGTGGAGCTCCAGCATGTGTTCGCGGTAGCTGCCGATAGCGCTGATGTAACGACCTTTGCGGCGGCCTTCGGAGTGAGTCAAGTGCTCGGCCGGGAATAAGGGGACTGTGCTGGGGGTGCAGAGGAATATGATGTCTGCTTTGCGGACATGTTCTTTGAGAAGGCGGTTGTACTCGCCATAGTCGGCGCTTACGATGCTGAATTTCAATTTCTCATTCGCATTGCGTAGGTCCGCCCACTCTTCTGACGTGTAGATCTCCTGCATGAGCGTTTGCGCCCGAGCAAAAGAGCGGTTGACGATGTCAATATGATGAATCTCGGAGCCTCTGAGCAACAGTGCAAGGCGAATGTGCCAGTATGCTTGTTTTCCTGCGCCAAACACCGTGATGGAATGAACGATAGAGCGGCGTTTGAAGATGAGAGTGGAGGCAAGGGCGGTACGGAAAGCGGTGAGCTCAGACGCAGAAAGGAATGCGTAGGGTATTCCGGAGGGATGAAGGAGTGTAAGAGAGCCGTGCGGGGTGGTATTCTGCGAAGAGGCAATAGAAGCTTGGGGGGATTGAGGTTTGGTGAGAGAGGGTTGAGACGAATGAGAGCTGGCTGTGGAGCTTGGAGTGAGTGTGGTAGTACTAGCAGAGGGGGATGAGTGCGGTGCAGAAGAGACAGATATAATTTTGATGCCTCTGCTGGTGCTGGTACTGGCGGGCATAAAGAGAGTATTCTGGCTGTTCGGAGCAGGGATGGAAATCCGCTGAGGTTGGTTGGCACTGCAGCAAGCTGTTGTCTCTTGAGTACCTGTCGAGTAGTCATGAAGGGCTTCTGCAAGATTCGTCTGGAACCTTTGCACATCGTTGAGCGTCAAGCAGAGTAGCAGCGAGCGGATATCCGAATCGGACAGTACAGTGAGCGGCATTTTGGTTGCGATATGGGGGGTTCAATAATCGATGCTGAACTCTAGACTCTAGCCCTCGAGACTATGAGATGACCAAGAATGAAGAGACACGAACATTTAGATTCACAATACCGAACTTGCATTGTGCCGTCAGAACAGTCTTATCGATAAGGAGCGGAATTGATTCCGCCGAGCTTGATTGAACCTCAATAAACTGAAACAACTTAAGCTTAAAAACTTAGGAGTACTCCCGGGCCCGTGCACGTTCCGGTCCCGTGCACACCCTAAACCCGATTAGTAACCAATACTATTTTTATTATTATTCAACCACCATTCATAGAATCAAATTGCAATTAATATAGAGAGTTGTCGATATCTATATGAAGCTTCCAAGCTATAAGAATTAATCATCAAATCGCTTAGGAGCTTTGAATTGCCTTCCAGCTCGCGTAGACCTGATTTGACTAGGCTCCCTTTCCACCTCCTCAATAGCAACAAAATCAGTGAATTGCTGTACTTTCACCTCTTTAGACTTCTTCTTTTGCCCTTTCTGAAGCTCTTTAGCCTTCAGCTTTTGCTCCTGAACTAGACGTCGTTGCTTCAATTCCTTCGCCCGTAGCTTCTTTTTTCGCTTCGCTTTCTCCTCCCGTTCTGTTACGATCCTAGCTACGCACCTATGTTGGTAGCTATGTTGGTGGCTATGTCGATGACTATGTTCATGGCTATCGCCGGCCGCTCGTCACTAGGCTATCGGATTGTTCCGGAGCCAACCCTATTCAGGGTTGGCTTATGTTTCCCTGAGCCATATAGATAGCCGACCCTTCCCTCCTAGATACTTTCCTTCCTTAGCATTTATATACTCGTTACATTACACCCATATGACTCGCTCTATGCTGGCCCCTAACACGTTCCGCCTTCTTTTTTTCCCGTTCCACCTTTCTTTCAGCTATTAAACGCTGTTCCTCTAGCTTTCTAAGCTCCCTTTGTTTCTTTTCTTCAGCCTTTTGAATAGCAGCTTGCTGTTCCTCTTCGATTCTTTGAATTTGACGATCACGAGCCGCCTGAATCTTATTAGGACTAAAAAACACCCCCTTTGCCTCACCATTAACCTCTAAATCGTCAAATAAAGACTTTTCACGTCGTCTGCGACTTCTTTCAATACGTACTGTTCATCGAAGATCTTCATTTTCTGCTTTTAGAAGAGCAACATCTGTAGTAAGCTTTTCCATCGTATTGTTCAACTTACGAGCTTCCGAACCAATTACTTCTCCTACAACTGACTTCATTAATCGTCGAACCTTTCTTCAATCAGCTTCTGACAATGCTGAAGAAGAAGAATGGCTTGAAACAGGTCTAGCGTCCGATTTAATCTGCTTTATGACCTGTGACGAATTGAAAGGCAGCAATCCTGTCTTTTCCCATTCACTTTTTATGTTGGCATGCGTGAAAGCAGCTTGATATGCAGGTCAAAACAGGTCAAAGAAGTCTCTTTTTGATATTCGAGAAAGTCCTTGACTCTTAAAGATTCAGTCGTTCAGGTTTTGCGAGTAGTAATTGGTCAAAGGGTTGAATAAGCTCACATTCAGAGGTTGAAGACGATGCGTAGAATGAGAAGAATATAAAGTCACGAGCACCTTGTTCTGCTCACACCAGTCAAGAAACTTCATGTTGATATGACTGCTATGCCCGTCAACAAATAGAAGACGATAATCCCGTGAATTTCTGGCTTTTGACCTCGTATTTCGGTCAAATACGATAGTGAGTCAAGAGTAGATCAATTCATCGTTGATTCAGCCAGTAGCGGAGAAAGCAAAGAAGCAGGATTGCTCTTTGGGGTCATATTCAGTAAGCCAGCTGTCCTGAATATTACCTGATATCGCCTGATAAATGATCGAAGGGGGTATATAGGTCATATTCATGCAAATGGTTGCAATCAAGGTAATCTATTCTCTATTGCCGTCTTGACCAGCACCCAGCAATTTGCCACTGTCAAGATGCTTTAGACTGAAGACTCTTCGAGTCTTTTGAAGCAGTCCAAGTAGAAAGCCCTTTTCATTCATATTGTATGTGTTTTTAGGAAGAACCTCATATTCTTCGATTTTTTGCTTTACCTACCCTTATATTAGTATGAAACTAAACGGAATGAAGGCACTTACTAGGTC
>JAABUU010001857.1_pt1 | contig 32792 bp, 29 predicted proteins | sample 5559301 | NCBI WGS metagenome assembly JAABUU01 (sample SAMN10711884, study PRJNA513360) | rock metagenome | isolation source: Antarctica rocks | place: Antarctica: Victoria Land, Richard Nunatak white
CGGATGCGGCGAGGTCGTGGATCAGCCGGTAGATCTCGCTGCGCGCCCCGACGTCGATGCCGCGCGTGGGCTCGTCCAGGATGAGGAGGCGCGGCGTGCCGGTGACGAGCCAGCGGGCCAGTGCGATTTTCTGCTGGTTGCCGCCGCTGAGATGCGCCACGACCTGGCCGAGCCGCGCATACTTGGTGCGCGTGCGCTTCAGCACGTCGAGCGTCTGGGCGCGTCGCGCCGCGTTGTCGACGAAACCTGCCGCTCCGGTGAAACCGCCGAGATGGGGCAGCGTGACGTTGTCGAGGATCGAGAGCGAGGTCAGGACGCCTGCGAGCTTGCGGTCTTCCGGCACGAAGGCGATACCCCGCCGGATCGAGTCCGCTGGCGACGAGCGCGCGACCGGCGTCCCATCGAGCGTTACCACGCCTGCCGCCTTGCGCAGGCCGAAGATTGCTTCGAGCAACTCGCTGCGGCCGGCGCCGACGAGGCCGCCGAGGCCCACGATCTCGCCCGCATGCACCGTGAACGAGGTGCTGGCCGCACAGCCCGCGACCCTGAAGTCTCGGGCCTCCAGTACCGCCTCGCGCCGCGCCCCCACTGTCCGGCCGGGGAACAGGTCTTCGATGTCGCGGCCGACCATGTCGGCGATGATCTGCCGCTCGGTCAGGGTCGATGTCGGCGCCTGACGGATGAAGGCGCCATCGCGCATGATCGCCACTGTATCGGAGATCTGCTCGATCTCCTCCATGCGATGGCTCGTGTAGAGGATGCAGGCACCTCGCGCCCGCAACATGCGGATGGCGCGGAACAGTTCTTCGGTTTCGCGCGAGCTCAGCGACGAGCTCGGCTCGTCCATCAGCACGAGATCGCTGTCGCGCGAGGTCGCCTTGATTATTTCGATCATCTGAGTCGCGGCGACGCCGAGGCGACGCATCGGCGCATCGGGGTCGATCTCGAGGTGGAATTCCTCGAGCAGCCGCCGCGCCTCGGCCACCATCTCGCGCCGTTTGAGGAAGCCGAGCGCCGAGACGCGCTCGCGCCCGACCAGCAGGTTCTGCCAGACCTTCATGTCCGGGATCGGCAGCAGTTCCTGCGGGATGATCGAGATGCCGAGCCCGCGGGCGTGGCGGGGATCGTAGACGATGACTGGCACGCCCTTGACGGTGAGGATGCCGCTGTCGGGCGCAAGCTGGCCCGAGATGATCTTGAACAGGGTGGACTTGCCGGCGCCGTTCTCGCCCGCCAGCACGTTGACGGTACCGGGCATGAAGCGCGCCGTGATCTCGCGCAGCACCGGGATGCCGTCGAAACCTTTGCAAAGCCGGTTGAAGGCGAGAGCGGGCTCAAGCCCGTCCAGTCCCGAACGCGGCTCCTCACGTGTCGGCTCGCCGGCTTGCACAGGCATCCCGCGGTTCCCCCTTACCCGTCGTCACGTTGTGTGACGTTCAGGTCCGAATGCGGTCAACATATCACACTCAATGCGTAAGACGTACCACTTGAATGATACATGTCAAGCGGTTGTCGGCGTGCCGCGAACTGGGTCCTCGCGCTCGATTCCGGCGGCGACAGGAACCCCGATGGGGACCGGTGGCGCTTCCGCTCACGCCTTCCGGAGAAGCGACGGCATGGTAAAATGCATCGGCGCCCGCGGCGCAGCGCGGGCCAGGTTCCAGCGTGGCCTCGTGAAACGGCCGATTAGGGCAACGGCGGTTTCTCTTTGATTTGTGCCGCAGACCGGCCGTTCCGCTCTCGGCCAGCTCCGGTCGTTGCCTCGGGCAAAGACGAGTGTGTGGGGAAATGTGCCCCGCCTTTGCGGCGGGGCGTCTCGGTGGTCGGGTCAGCGGCTCCAGACCAGGCTGAAGGCGTTGGGCTCGGCGGCCTCGACCAGGCTGGCGTAGATGGGGGCCGGGAAGGAGGGGTCATCGAGCTTGACCGAGTGGTAGGCCCGCGCCCCGTCCTTGGTGCGCTTGGTCTAGGCGGCCCCGAACTCGATCCCGTTGTTGCCCGCGTAAGCCCGGAGGTCGGGGGCCTTCTCGCTGTCGCTGGCCGGCGCGGGGACGAAGCGGACCTTGGTGTTGAGCGACAGCGTCTTAATGGAGCCCTGGAAGACGCCGTCGTCGTTGCGGGTAAAAGTGCCGATGGTCGCCATGATGTGTCTCCTGCTGTTCCGGTGATCTCGAGGCCGTTTCGGTTGCGACCTCGATGGCCATCGACAGGACGGGGGGCGCCGACGCACCCGGGGTCCCCATGCGACCTGTCGCATGGGGACCCCATAGGGCCGAAGCGCAGCGGAGGATGGCCGGCGACGGCTTTCTTGCCTCGCGAGGAATGCCGGAGGCGAAGCCGTGAGATCGCATTGCTGGTGCGACCTCCGCCCGCGCTCCCTTCCGACCGTCGAGCCGTCTCGACCAGTTCTGACGGCACGCTGGAGATGACGGTCGGGGAGGCGCTGCGGTCGCCCCAATTCATCATTCTCACGCTCACAAATTTTTGCTGTTGCGCTACTCATTCCGGTCCGATTTTCCACGGTCAGCTACGCGATTTCTTGTGGCATTCCGGCTATCACGGCCGTCTCCATCTACAGCCTCGAGGGCTTGGCCGGCATGGGAGACCGTCTCGTCTTTGGCCTCCGCGGCGGCAGGTTCGGGGCCAAGAGGGTTTTGGTTGCCGGCCTCCTCGTGCAGGCCTTCGGAGCCCTAGCCTCTTTCTTCGTGCGGCAGCTCGGTGAGGCCTATGCCGTCGCGGCCCTTTTCGGCTTCACCTATGCCGGCGTGATGCCGCTCTACGCCGTGATCGTGCGCGAGAACTTCCCCATCCGCATGATGGGCACGATCATCGGGGGGACAGCCATGGCGGGCAGCTTGGGCATGTCGGTCGGACCGCTCGCCGGAGGATGGATCGTCGACACCTACGCGAACTATGGATTGCTCTATGTCGGTTCCTTCGGAATCGGGATCGGAGCCGTTCTGACCGCCATGTCCTTTCGGCCGTTTCCACGCGGTCGGCATCAAACCATTCCCAAGACGACTTATGGGCGAGCCGCGGTAAGACCCCCGGCCATCGGCAGCGGCTCGCGGGCCGGGAAGGATTCGGGACCTGTGGGATCGCTTCAGGGCGCAGCCCGCGCTCCCCGGGCTGCGCCGCGTGGCCCTGCCGGATGCGGCGCAGGAGCCATTCCCGGGAGGCTTCCATGGCCGGCATGGTGGGCCGTGACTTGAGCTGGGTCAGCCAACAGGAGCCGGTGTTGATCCGGATGTCGAACGGCCAGGCAAGCGCCCGTCCGCTTGCGCGCGAGACCATGCAGATCAGGCCCGGACGGGTGAAGCTGAGGTGCCGCGCGGACGCTTCAAAAGCCCGAAGAGTGTTCAGCGGAGGTGAGGCCGCGACATGGATGAGAGCAAGAATAATCTCATGCGCCGGCGCACGTTTGACCCTTCGTCAAGATCGCCGACCCCGTCCATTCCACTTCCGCAAAGCGAGGATGCACCTTGATTACGAGACGCTCTTTCACGAACCGCGCCGGTCTGACCCTCATGGGCCTTGGGCTCGGCGCCAATATGCAGGCGCCGTGGGCTGCAACGGGCGGTCCTAGCAGGTTCGGCCCGGCCGTTGAGCAGATTGAAGCGAGCAGCGGCGGCCGTCTCGGCGTAGCGCTCCTCGACACGGCCACTGGTGCCCGGATGGGGCACCGCGAGCACGAACTCTTCCCCATGTGCAGCACGTTCAAGGTGCTGGCGGCCGGGGCCGTGCTGACGCAGGTAGACGCGGGCCAAGCGCAACTCTCGCAACGCATTCGCTTCGAAGCGAGCGACGTGGTCGCGAACTCCCCCATCACCAAAGGGAGGATCGGCGGCGACGGTATGACGCTCGCGGAGCTTTGCACCGCAGCCATCGAATACAGCGACAACACGGCCGGCAATATGCTGCTGGGTCAGATCGGCGGGCCCGCGGGGCTGACCCAGTTCGCCCATTCGTTGGGTGACACGGTCACTCGGCTCGACCGCACCGAGACCGATCTCAACGAATCCTTGCCCGGCGATCCGCGCGACACGACGACCCCGGCCGCCATGCTGGCGAACCTGAACAGCCTCGTCCTCGGCTCCGCGCTGTCGGGTGGCTTGCGCGACCAACTGGCCGCCTGGCTGAAGGGCAATACCACAGGCGGAACGCGGCTTCGGGCCGGCCTGCCGGCGGATTGGAGCGTCGGGGACAAGACCGGCGCCGGTGAGCGTGGATCGACGAACGACATCGCCGTGATCTGGCCCGCAGGGCGCAAGCCGGTGTTGGTCACGGCCTACCTGACCGGTACCGCCGTCCCTGTCGAGCAGCGGAATGCCGCGCTCGCTTCCGTGGGGCGGGCCGTCGCAGTAGTGTTGGAAGCATGAGAAGCCGGATTCGGGCCTTCTGGGCCGGACTGGCCGAGGTCCGCCCGGCGCTTACGACCCCTCGAGGGCGATTCGAGGAACAAGACAGGATGCTGTGGCGGGCCACGATTCGCCCCTTGCGCCCCTCTGCGTCTCCATGTTGATTGCGACGCCCAGCCATGCGGTCGAGTGCGGCCGGCGCGCTTTGTCGAGGCCAACGTGGGGATGATCGATGTGCCCGACGACCTGAATCCGGCGATCATCAGCACCCACACGCGACATTACGCGTTGGATGGAAACCAAACATGCCTTTTTCGATCACACTCGGCCCGAGCGCCGGGCTCTTGATGTTGGCGCTCGTCGGTACCCCGGCCCAGGCGCGCGATGGCGCGTTACCTCCCGGCTCGCTGGACGAATTGCGGCGCAACTTCACCCTCGGCGGTTCTCCCATTCCGCCTTTTGTGTTTCGCGACATGGGCGACGGCAATCCGGCGGACATCAAGCCCATCCTGGTCAGTGTCGATGCCTGGGCCGCAATCGACAGCAACCAATATGCCGTCGCCGTTCAGACGCGTGATGGATGGACATCGCAGACTACCCAGCCGTCCGGCGCAGATAAATCGACCGAGACCGAGAGGTACAGATATCTTGGCGCGACACCGGACGGCCTGCTGGTCGCCGTGACCGTGAACTCCACGTCGGGCGGGACATACGCCCCCGCCACGCTGCACGTCTTCGACGCCGCCGTGGCAAAAGCCTTCGACCCGGATGGCAAGGGATACGATCGCCTCGACGTCACGACCCTGGCGAACTACCCGCTCGGCGACGGCTGGACGGGCAAGGCCACGCTGTCTGGCGACATTGTGACAATCGAGACCAAAAGCGGTGCGGCTTTTTCGAAGGCGTCCGGGAATATCAGCACGTACAGGATCACGCGCCCTTAAGGCCGCGTCTCGATCCGGGCGCGCAGCACATGCTGCAACCCAGGAGGGCGGTCGTCGGTCTCATCTGAACGCTTTGGCGCTACGGCTGGCAGCCTGGGAAGTCTGCTCGATGCAGGGGGCTAGGGGTGGGGCATAGGCAAAACCATCAGCACAAAAGCCGCTTTCGCCGCGTCGCTCGCGCAGTGGTTCCGGGCCTGCTATCGTCGCAGGGTCGTGATTTGTCCGCTGTCCTTGTGATCGCCGCTCAAGCGGCCTTGTCGCTAACGGGCACTATTGGTCGAATGGTTGCATCAGATTGCCAGGGAGCGGACCTTCCGAACGGCAGCTAAGGGTCAGGTCCGGACGCAAAGCGGCCCGAAGCGAATGCGACCCCCTGCCCCGTTTGCCATTCCAGGCTTTGGGCTTGGATTCGCATAAGGTCTGGTGCGGAACGCTTCCCTGCAGCGCACCTGATTAGAGGAAGAGGGTTGCGGCTGTCGCCGTGACGCGTCGAGGTCGAGAGAGAGAGGCTCCCGGCCGGCCCGTCCGGAGATCTCCGATGCTTCAGCAAGACACCCCTGCCCGCGCCGCTTCCGGCGCGCCTCCCGTGTCCGGTGCCTACAAGGTCGACATCTCGCGCGGCGAGCGGATCGGCCGTGTGTCGTCCGAGTGGTTCTCCCGACCAGACGACGAGCGCTACCTGTCGCTGACCGGGCTCTACGCGGCAGTGCGCGCCCGCGCTGACCGGGCCACCGCCCGCACCGTGGAAACCCGGGCACTCCGCATCGAGGCCAGCCGCGAAGAACAGCGCCACGAGCAATCCGGCACCGATCACCACCATCAGCCAGAACGTCCAGGGCCACGACGCGAAGGTGAGCACCTGGCTGCCGACCAGCGGCGCCACCGCCATGATGGTGATGAGTGTCGACAGCTTCTGGGCGGCGCGTTCGCGTTCGAACAGGTCGCGTACCATAGCGCGCGCGAGCACGACGCCTGCACACGCGCCGACAGCCTGCACGACGCGCCATCCGATCACCGCGGTGGCGGTCCCGGACAGGGCGCACCCGGCCGAGCCGACGTTGAACAGCACGATGCCGATCGCGATCGGGATGCGGCGCCCGAAACGGTCGCTCACCGCACCCCAGAGGAGCTGGCCCAGACTGAAGCCGACCAGGTAGCCTGAGATGGTGTATTCCAGTTCGCCCCCGCGCGCGCCCAGGTCGCGCGCCATCTGCGGCATTGCCGGCAGGTACATGTCGGTGGAAATCGAGTTGAGCGCCATGAGCGAGGCGAGCACCGCCATGATGCGGAACGAGTGGCGGCGTGCCTGCGACGTCGCCCGAGGCGACACTTCCGGGTTCGACATCTCGGATGCCGGGATGGTGTCCATCTTCATCCTTCTTCAAACTTGAAGCCGCCGTAGAACCAAGAGGCGATGACGTCGCCGTTCGTCACGACGTCGTTGCCGGTGATGGAGGCGCCGTCCGGCCCCATCAGCAGCGCGCTACCTCGTCCGACGCGACGTGTACGACGGGGCCAACCTGGACCAGCTTTGGTGTGAAGCGTAGACGGTGGCTACCTGCGCCAGATGGCGGTCGCCTCACCGCAGTTCGTCGCCCGGCACGGCAAACCCGAGCACCCGCGCGATCTCCTCCGGTTCCGATGCATCGGCTGGAGGCCGGATCCGGAGGCCGCCCCCTACAAGTGGGAGTTCTCGGAGGACGGGAAGTCCTTCGACATCCAGGTGAACCCGCAGATCACGACCACTCACACAGACGCGCGCGGCGCACCACCCCACCATCGGCAGCTCTCAGTCCTCCAGCACAACTCTGGCGGCGCTCCTTGGTCCAGGATCTCAAGGCTCGAGTCTGTGGTCACACCGCATCAGCCCTAGAAATGTTGTGGTGTCTGTCAGGCCCAGCCAGCGGCGGAGCTTTCGATCCCGGCGCGCCGGGCGAGTTCTGCGGCCGCCGTTTGAGCCCTGCGACGCACATCGACCTCGTCGACGGTTTGCACCAAGCCATCGCGCATCACGATCCGGCCGTCGATGGCGACCAGGCTCGTCTCGTGTCCCAGGGCCGAGTAGACGAGCGCCGAGACTGGATCATGGATCGGGGCCATGAAGGCGCTGCGCGCGTCGACGAGGGCGAGGTCGGCCTTTTTCCCAACCTCGATCGAGCCGATCTCTCGCTCGAGGCCGACGGCACGCGCACCGTCGATCGTCGCCATCTCGAGCGCTTTGCGGGCCGTCATGATCGTCGCGTCGCGGTGCAGGCCCTTCTGGATCAGCGCCGCGAACTTCATGGCCTGAAACAGGCTGTGATTGTTGCTGCTGGCCGGACCGTCACTGCCGAGCCCGACCGTGATGCCGCGGGTGAGCATCTCGGGCACGGGCGCGAAGCCGGATGCCAAATACAGGTTGCTGCATGGGTTGTGCGACACCTTCGTATCGTGGCGCCGCAGAAGGTCGAGGTCGCGGCTGCCGCACTGGACGCAATGCACCGCCAGGACGTCGGGACCGAGGACGCCGAGATCGCTCAGCACCTCGGTGTCGCTGCGCCCGTAGACCCGGGCCGCGTGCTCGAGTTCGAAGGGGGTTTCCGCGACATGGATCGTCAGCAGCACGCCCAGTTCGTCGGCCAGCGCCCGCGTTTGACGCAGGCTCTCGTCGTCCAGCGCCCAGATCATGCAGGGCGCGAGGCCGACCTGCACGCGACCGCCCGGCCGGTTGTTCGCGGCGATCACCCTCCGCGCATCCTCCAGCGCCGCCCGCGGCGTCTCGATCAGGGCTTCGGGAACACCGTATTGCACGCCGTCCGACAGGAAGCCCCGGCATACGAAGCCCCGCATGCCGGTGACCTCGTAGGCGTCCACGACCGCCTGCGTGAGACCGGGACGCGGATGCACGTACATGAAGTCCACCAGGGTCGTCACGCCCGAGCGGATCGACTCGACACATCCGTGCAGGGCGGCGGTATGGGCATCGGATACGGTCAGCTGAGCCGCGGCCGGTCCTGTCATGCAGGTGAACCACTTCTTCAGCACCATGTCGTCGCCCGGTCCCTTGAGCAGCGTCTGGAACAGGTGGGTGTGGGTGTTGACGAGGCCGGGAACGAGGATCTGGCCGGCGCCGTCGATCATTTCGGCCTCGGGATGGGCGGCCGCAAGCCCGGACCGTGAGCCGATGGCGGCGATGCGGTCATCCACGACAAGCACGCTTCCCCGGTCCAGAATGTCGTGCTGCGGGTTCATGGTGACCACGCAGGCGTCAGCGATGATGAAGCTCACGCGGCGGTCTCCAGCGGACGAGGGGCGGACCGGATCAGGCGCAGCACGTTCGGAGGCGTGAAAGGCCCATCGCCGGTCACGCGCACGCCGAGCGGAGCCAGCGCGTCCGCGACCGCGCCGGCGATCGCAGCCACCGACCCCGTCGTGCCGCCTTCGCCCGCGCCCTTCATCCCGAAGGGGTTCAGCGGCGACGGCGAGGCCATGCTGCCCGTCACGATGCTCCGCGGCATGTCGGCGGCGGTGGGGGTGAGGTAATCGGCGAAGCTGCGGGTCAGAAGTCGCCCCTGCTCGTCGTAACGGAGTTCCTCGAACAGCGTGCCGCCGAGCCCCTGGGCGAGGCCCCCCAGCACCTGTCCTTCGACGATCATGGGATTGATCACCGTGCCGCAGTCGTGGACGACGGCGTAGCGCGTGATCTCGATGGCACCGGTCTCCGGATCGATCTCGAGCGCACACACGTGCGTGGCGTTCGCGAAGGCGATGCCCGGCACCTGATGGTGGGCCACATCATCCAAGTTGAAGGAGGACAGCCCCTCCGGCAGCGCGTTCCAAGCGGTGGTTCGGCCCGCGATCGCCGAGAGCGACACGCTGGCGCCCGACCGGGCGCGCGCCTCTCCCTCGGCCCATGTCACCTCGTCGGGTGTCGTCTGCAGCATCCCCGCCGCGACGATGAGGGCCTTGTCCTTGACCTTGCGGGCGGCGAGGCGGGCGGCCGCGCCCGCCACGGCGCCACCGCGGCTCGCGAAGGTGCCGACACCGTCCGGCACCACGTCGGTGTCGCCGTGAAGAACCGTGATACGATCCATGTCGATCTCGAGTTCGTCGGCGACGAGTTGGGCGATGGCCGTGGCGGTGCCCTGGCCGTGCGGCGAGGCTCCGGTCAAGACCGTCACCCGGCCGCTGCCGTCCACTCGCACCCGGCCGGTCTCGTAGGGCCCGATCGCGGTCTCCTCGACGAAGCAGGCGATGCCGGTGCCGGGCAGCTTGCCGCGGGCGCGAACCTCGGCGTCGCGCCCGTTCCGGTCCTCCCAGCCCGCCAGCACGAGCGCGCGTTCGAGACACCCCGGATAGTCGCCGCTGTCGTAGACGACCTGACCGGCCAGGACGATGGCGGTGCCGCGATCGCAGGGCATGTCGGCCGGCGTCAGCATGTTGCGCTTGCGGAGCTCCACGCGGTCGATGCCCATCTCCCGGGCGATCCTGTCCATGGTGAGTTCCATGCAGAGAACCGCCTGGGGATGTCCCGCGCCGCGATAGACTGCGAGCGGAGTCTTATTGGTCACGACGGAATGGGACTCGGCCCGGTAGTTCGGGATCGCGTATGGCCCGCGCAGCATGGCGGACGAGATCGAGGCCGGCGTGACCGATAGGGTGGCGGCGGCGGCCCCGTTATCCGTGACGGAGCGGAGCGTCACTGCGGTGACGCGACCGTCGGGGTCGACCGCGGCGCGCACATGATGAACCTGTTCGCGGGCGTGGGTGGTCGCAACGAAGTGCTCTTCCCGGCTTTCGATCCAACGCACGGGTCGCCCGAGCCTGATCGCCGCGAGCGTGGCAAGCACTTCTTCTGGGTAGAACTCGCATTTCACGCCGAAGCCGCCGCCGACGTCGGGAGCCACGACCCTGATCTCGGCTTCGGCCATGCCCAGCACGCCGGCGAGGAACCCGCGCAGAAGGTGCGGGAACTGCGTGGAACTCGTCACGGTGACACGGCCGTCCTGGCCCGTCGGGTCGGCGAGCACGCCGCGGGTCTCCATCGGGGCCGCGACGTAGCGATGGATGCGGAACGTGTCCTCGACCACGAGATGCGCCGAGGCGAAGGCCGCATCCGCATCGCCGACCTGCTGGCGGCAGGTGTGGATCACGTTGGTGCCGAGTTCTCCGTAGAGCAAGGGCGACCGGCTTTCGGCCGCGACCTCGGCGTCGAGCATCACGGGCAGGGCCGCGACGCCGACGTCGACGAGCGAGGCGGCCTGCGCGGCGATCCACGGATCGTCGGCGACGACGATGGCTACGGGCTCCCCCGCGAAACGGACCCGGTCGAGCGCCAGCATGCGCTGGGTCGCGGCATTGCCGGGTCCTGCGAGATCGATCGAGGGCAGTTTGCCGTAAGCCGACACATCAGCTCCGGTCAGGACCAGGCGGACGCCCGCGACGGCCCGCGCCGTATCGACGGAGACGTGTTCGAGGGTGCCGTGGGCGACGGGCGAGCGCACCACGGCCATGTGAAGCATGCGGGGAGCCTCAATGTCGGCCACGAAGCGGGCGTGACCGAGCAGGAGTCGCGCGTCTTCCCTTCGCGGGACGGGTGCTCCGACCAGACGACCTGCCGCCATCTCAAACTCCTCCCGCGTTGGCGACCGACACGAGGGCGTCGGAGATGTTGCGGTAGCCGGTGCAGCGGCACAGGTGCCCCTGCATCATCTCATCGATCTCGTCCCGGGTCGGTCGAGCCGAGCGCCGGAACAGGGCGACGGCCGACATGACGAAACCCGGGGTGCAGAAGCCGCACTGAAGGCCGTGGTGCTCCCGGAGCGCCGACTGGATCGGGTGCAGGGCGTCGGGCGTACCGACGCTCTCGACCGTCTCGATCGTCGCGCCATCGGCCTGCGCAGCGAGAACCAGGCACGACCGGACCGGCTCGCCGTCGAGGAGGACGGTGCAACTCCCGCAGGCGCCGGTGCCGCAGCCCACATGGGTGCCGGTCAGCCGGAGTTCGTCGCGGAGCAGTTCGGACAGGAGAAGGCGCGGTCTGACGCTGCAGGCGGACTGCTGCCCGTTGACCGTCACGACGACGGCTTTCGATGGCGCGCTCATGGCTGTGTCCCCGGATGAGGGTTGGGGATGAACCGCGTCGCGGCCGCGGCGACAGCCCGGCGGGCCAGGACGGGAAGCACGTCGCGGGCGTAGGCGGCTTCCGGCAGATCCGGCGAGGGTAGGAGGTCCGGCTCGCCACATCGCGCGAGGCGGGCCACGCTCTCGGACAGCGGATGCCCGACGAGCGTGGCTTCCGCTTCGCGCCAGCGTGCCGGCTTGCCGGTGATGCCGCCGGCCGCCAAGCGCGCTTCGATGACGACAGCCGTCTCGTCGATGGTGAGGACGACCGCGACACAGCAGAGGGGCGGCGCGCCGGCGCGTACGGCGACCTCGGCGAAGCCGCCCAGCGCACGGCCCGACGCTGGCAAGCCGATGCGAAGCTCGGTGACGAGTTCGCCGGGGCCGAGCACCGTCCGGTGCGGCCCGAGGAAGAAGTCGGCGGCCGCGACCTCGCGCTCCCCGGTGCGATGACGCAGCACGAGATGCGCGTCGAGCGCCACCATGGCCACGGGTAGCTCGCTGTTGGGGCTCGCCCGGACCAAGTTCCCGACCAGCGTGCCGCGATTGCGGATCGCGGCAGACCCGACTGACCTCAGCGCCTCCGCCAGCAGCGGAATGGGTTTCGCCGCTTCTGTCGTCATCACGGTCGCGAGCGTGGCGCCGGCACCGATCACCAGCCAATCCCGGTCGCGCGCGACGCGACGAAGCTCCGCAAGTCTGCCGATGTCGACCAGCAGATCTGCGGCGATGCTTCGGTCGGCGAGCAGTGGCAGAAGACTCTGACCTCCGGCCAGCGGGACGGCACCCGGCCGTTCCAGAAGGTCTAATGCTTCACTCAGCGATGACGGCCGGGCATAGTCGAAGTCGGCTGCGATCATGCGGGCGCCTCACGATCCTGATTATTCCATCAGGATCGTAGCAACCGGCGTGCCAGGGCGGACGAGCCGGCAGGGCAAGGCGAATGAGCAGCAGGACGGCGGCCGCACGGGCCGCGAAGGCACGGATCCGGGATTCGGCGCAGGTCAGGATCTTGGATGCGGCGGCGGAGGTCTTCGCCCGGAACAGCCTTTCGGGCGCGACAATGGCGGAGATCGCGGGGGAGGCGGGAATGCCGCCTGCAACCGTGCATTACTACTTCAAGAGCAAGGCGGCCCTTTACGATGCCGTGCTCGACAGGATGCTTGAGTCCTGGCTCAGGGAACTCGACCAGATCGATTCGAGCCGTCACCCCGCCGACGCTCTGGCCGCATACATCGTAGCCAAGATGCGCGTTTCGCACTCGCATCCTGCCGCATCCCGCATCGTGGCGGGCGAAGTGCTGCGCGGCGGAACCAAGCTCAAGAGCTTCCTCGTGCAGACGTTCGCGCCGCACCTCAGGGCCAAGCTCGACCTCGTCGAGGCCTGGAAACGCGACGCCCTGGTGCGCCCGGTCGACCCCATACGATTGTTCTTCCTGATTTGGGCCTCGACGGAGTTTTACGCGAACTACGCCTCCGAAATCGTCGCTCTGCAAGGGGAGGAGTCCATGACCGGTGACGGTCTCCATACGGCCGCCCGAGATCTCGTCGATCTGATCCTGTATGGTGCAATTCACCAATCCCCGCGATCAACTGAGCCAGGTTAGCTCGCCCTGCATCGCGCGTGCTGCGGCGCACGCCATGGACCGACCGATAAAGGCGTGGAAGGACGAAGAGCACTAAACCCGCGTAGAGCTTATTTCCGCTTCTTGTCGCCGGCGGCTCGGCCCGAGCCGGTCAGGGCAGGATCATGTTGAGCACCGCGGCTGCGTCCTCGATATCGTGGCGCACGGCCGCGACGGCCTCGTCGATGTTCCGCGCCCGCAACGCCTCGACCAGCGCGGCGGCGAAATCCGGGTGGACGGCCAGCCCGTCACCCTCAGCTCGCCGCGGGACGCCGTGCAGGCGCGCATCGGCATCAGCCTCGTTCCCGAGGATCGCAAGACCGAGGCGCTGTTCCTCAAGCTCGACGGGCAGCGCAACGTCTCGCTACCGGTCGTCGAGCGCTACAGCCGCGCGGGGCTGATCGACGAGGCCCGCGAGGAGAGCGATGTGGCGCGCGTCCTGGCTCGCCTCAACGTTGAGATGCGGGCGCTGTGGACCCCGGTCAAAGCGTTTTCGGGCGGCAATCAGCAGAAGATCGCGATCGCCAAATGGCTGTTCGCACAGAGCCGCATTCTGCTGCTGTTCGACCCGACGCGCGGCATCGATGTCGGCACCAAGCATGAGATCTACGCCTTGATCCAGGAATACGCGGCGGCCGGCGGCGCGGTGCTGTTCCATTCTACCGAGATCGCCGAACTCGACCATCTCGCGCACCGGGTGCTGGTGCTCTACGGCGGTCGGGTCGCGGCGGACCTCAGCGGCCCGGCGATCTCCGAGGAGGCTATGCTGCGTGCGGCCCTAGGCAGCGGACCGAGCTCGATGGAGCTGCAATGAGCGCGACTCTCGCCGGCATGCGGGACACCGCGGCGCGCTCCCGCCATTTGCGCCTGCGCCTGTCGCGCCATCGCGGTCCGCTGATTGCGCTCGCCGCGCTTCTGGTCTGCCTGGGACTGATCCGCATCGTCAGCGGGTCGCTGGGCTACTACGAATTCTCCACCATGGCGACGGGTGGCGCGACCCTTGCCGTCGCGGCCACCGGCCAGACCATCGTGATCCTGTCCGGTGGCTTCGACCTCTCGGCAGCCGCTGTCATCTCGCTCGTCAACGTGACGCTGGCGAGCCACATGGGCGACAGCGCCGCGAGCATCGTGCTCTGGTCGCTCGCCGGCCTGGGCATCGGGGTTGCGGCAGGCGCCTTCAACGGCTTCTTCGTCGCGGTGCTGCGCCTGCAGCCGATCGTGGTCACGCTTGCGACGATGTTCATCCTGCAGGGCGTGACCCTCCTGGTGATGGAGAAGCCGGGCGGACAGGTGCCGGCCGCCTTCAGCCAGGTCTTCGTCGCCGACGCCATTCCAGGCCTGCTGCCCGCGCCGGTCGTGCTGCTCGTCGTTCTGATGGCCGCCTGGCTAGCTCTCAAGAACACCGTGTTCGGCAAGGCCATCTACGCCATCGGCTCCGACCGCGACGCCGCCCGGGCCGCCGGGCTGCATGTGCGGTGGAGCGAGTTCTTCGTCTACGTGCTGGCAGGCGGTCTTTATGGGCTCGCGGGGCTGTTCATCACGGCGCAGACCGGCTCGGGCGATCCGCTCGTCGGCAACCCGATGCTGCTCCAGATGTTCGCCGCGGTGGTCGTGGGCGGCACGCTGCTCGGCGGCGGCCGCGGCGGGCCGCTCGGCACCATCTTCGGCGCCTATGTGCTGATGCTGGCGGTGAACATCCTCCTGGTCTTGAACGTGCCGGCCTTCTACTCGTCGGTCGTCGAAGGCTCGATCCTGATCGCCGCCGTGCTCGGGGCCTCGATCACCAGGGGCTCCGTGCTTACCACCACTCTGCGCAAGCTGGCGCTGCAATGGGTCGCGCGGCGCCAGGGCCACCTGCCGCATCAACTGGCCCTGACCGAGCGACGGCTGGTCCTGCCGACTCCCGCCATGCCACCCGCCCGCGCCTCGTTCGTCGTCCGCCGCGCCGACGACCTGCGCACCGTGCTGCCCGCCTTCGGCTGCTTCCTGATCGTGCTGGTCGTCACCCAGTTCGTACTGGGCAACGCGCTGATGTCGTGGGGGTATTACAATTCGCTGGTGGTGCTCGGCAGCTTCCTCGCCATCCTGGCGCTCGGGCAAGGGGCCGTCATTCTCACCGGCGGGCTCGACCTGTCGCTGCCCTGGACCATCGCCTTCTGCGGTATCCTTTGCGCCGGCCTGCTCAAGGGCTCGGATGCGGCGATGCTTTACGCCGTGCCGCTGGCCCTGGTGGTGGGCACGGCGGTCGGGCTGCTCAACGGGCTCGGCATCGTCGCGCTCGGCCTCTCGCCGATCGTCATGACGCTCGCCATGAACGGCATCCTGCAGGGCGCCGCGCTGGTCTTCTCGGACGGCTTTTCCTCCCCCGGGCTGCGCTGGATCATGACGGGCCAGGTCGCGGGCGTGACACCGGTGGTCTTGTTCATGGTCGTCTTCGTGGCCATCGCTATGCTGCTGCTCGGCAAGACCGTCTTCGGGCGCCGGGTCTACGCCATCGGCAACGGGATGCGGGCAGCGCAGCTGTCGGGCGTGCCGGTCGGCGCCACGACCGTGAAGGTCTACATGCTGTCGGGGTTCTGCGCCGCGCTGGTCGGCATCCTCCTGTCCGGCTTCTCGGGCCAAGCCAGCCTCGGCATGGGCGACGAATACCTCCTGCCCTCCATCGCGGTCGTCGTGGTGGGCGGCGCGCTCATCACCGGCGGTCGCGGCCGCTACATCGGCATGCTCGGCGGCGTCCTGCTCCTGACCGCGTTGCAGACGCTGCTCGCCGGCACCTCCCTGCCCTACGCGACGCGGGCCATCCTCTATGGCGCCGTCGTGCTCTCGGCCGTCGTCACCCTGCGCGAGAGGGCGGCATGATCCTCGCCACACCAAGGACCCGCCCATGTCCGGCATAGCCCTGACTCCCGGCCTGCGCGTGCTCGTCACCGCCGGTGCTTCCGGCATCGGACGCGCGATCGCGGATCTGCTGATCGAGAACGGTGCCCGGCTGCATGTCTGCGACGTATCGGAGACGCATCTGGCGAGCTTCCGCGATGCCCATCCGGGCCACGGCGCGAGCCTCTGCGACGTCTCGCGCGAGGAGGACGTTGCCGCCCTCTTCAAGGAGCTGGGTGGCACGCTCGGCGGGCTCGACGCCCTCATCAATAACGCCGGCATCGCCGGACCGACCGGCGGGGTGGACCAGATTGCGCCGGCTGACTGGCGCCGCACCATCGATGTCGGCCTGACGGGGCAGTTCCTGTGCACCCATTGGGCCGTGCCGCTGCTCAAGCGCACGGGCAGTGGGGCCATCGTCAACATGTCGTCCTCGGCGGGCCGCTACGGCTACGCCTTTCGCACACCTTACGCGGCCGCCAAATGGGGCGTGATCGGCTTCACCCAGAGCCTTGCCAAGGAGCTCGGCCCCGACGGCATCCGGGTCAACGCCATCCTGCCCGGCATCATTCGCGGCCCGCGCATGGAGGGCGTCATCCGCGACCGGGCCACCCAGGTCGGGGTGCCCTACGAGACGATGGAGAAGGAATACCTGACCCGCATCTCGCTGCGCCGCATGACGGGGCCGGAGGACGTCGCCGCCATGGTACTCTTCCTGCTCTCGCCCGCCGGCCTCAACATCTCCGGGCAGTCGCTCGGGGTCGACGGGAACGTCGAGTCGCTATGACCGGGCAATAGAACCAGAGGACGCGATCATGGGGGCTTCCCCTCCGTGCAGCGCCGGGTCGACCGGACCGGTCCCGTGACGGAGCGTGTCGAAGCCGACCGGCGCCGACGGCTCCCGGCCGACGCCCCGGTGGAGCGGCATAAATGGCGCGACCGCCGCCTCATGGCCCTCCTGGCGCACAAGCGACAGGCTGCCCGCGACATCGGAGAATAGGACCTCATCATGACTCCGCGAAAAGTCATCATCACCTGCGCGGTCACCGACGCGCAAGCTCATCTACGCCTACGATTACGACACGGCCTCGGGCGGCGTTTCCAGCCGCCGCGTCTTTGCCGATTTCGCGGCGCTCGGCTGTCCCGGCTACCCTGATGGCGCCACGGTGGACGCCGAGGGCTACGTCTGGAGCTGCGAGGTCTATCGCGGACGGCTGCTGCGCTTTGCGCCGGACGGGACGCTCGACCGCACCCTCGGGCTGCCGGTCGAAAGCGCCACCTCGCTGATCTTCGGCGGGCCGAACCTCGATGTTGCTTTCGTCACATCCATGGCCCGGCCGATTGCCGGCGTGCCGCCGCGCGAGGCCGAGGCCGGAATGCTGTTCGCCATCCACGGGCTCGGGGTGCGCGGCGTACCCGAGTCGCGCTTTGCCGGCTGAAAGGACAAGACCTCATGCGCATCGACGTACTCCTGGATGTGAAGACGACGCTTGGCGAGGGTCCCCTCTGGGACGTCGACCAGCAGCGCCTCTACTGGATCGACAGCTTCGACGGCCGCGTGTTCCGCGCCACCGCCGACGGGCGGGAGCTTCGGGCCTGGGACGTCCCCGAAAAGATCGGCTCGATGGCGCTGCGCAAGGATGGCGAGGGCGCGGTGGTGTCCCTGCAGGGCGGCTTCCACCTTCTCGACTTCAAGACCGGTGAGGTGACGCTGCTGCACGACCCAGAGCCGGACCGACCGCACAACCGCATCAACGACGGCAAGGTTGACCAGCGGGGACGCTTCGTGGCCGGCTCTATGGACACGATGGAGAAAGGCGCACACGGCGCCCTCTACAGCCTCGGCACCGACTTCAAGGTGACCACGCTCGCGAGCGGCATCATCTGCTCCAACGGGCCGTGCTGGAGCCCGGACGGCCGCACCTTCTACTTCAACGACACCTGGTCGGGCGAGATCTGGGCCTACGACTACGACCTCGAGACGGGCGGCATCGCCAACCGGCGCACCTTCGCGACGGTCGACACGGCGCGGGGCGGGGCGGCCGACGGCTCCACCGTCGATGCCGAAGGGTTTTTATGGAACGCGCTGGTCTACGACGGCAAGCTGACGCGTTACGCGCCCGACGGTTCCGTCGACCGGGTGATCGATATGCCGGTGAAGAAGGTCACGAGCGTGATGTTCGGCGGACCGGACCTCGACGTGCTCTACGTCACTTCGATGGCCAAGCCCCCCCTGCCCCGTTTTCCCGGCGACGGAGTGCTGCGCGGGAGTCTGTTCGCCATCCGCGACCTCGGCATCCGCGGCGTGCCCGAGCCGCGCTTCGGAGCCTGACGGTGCATCGGTCACCCCGCGTTTTCGCCGAGCCGGTCTGGGCGCAGGCGCTACGGCCTGTCGGCCCATCTGTTCACGCAAGACAACCGGCTCATCATGCGCCCCTTCGACGAGCTGCATTTCGGCGGAATCTCCATGTTTCATCCGTCCGTGCGTTGCTCGCTCGCGAGCGGGTTGCCTCGGACAGCACCGGTATCCTAGCATCGCCGGCCGCCCGAAAGGCAGCCACGCTCACAACCAACCGCAAATGCGGATGAGCCGGCTCAATCGACCGGTTCAGGATCAACGGGGGGAATTTCATGACCACTTCAGTCTTGCGTCTTTTGAAGGCCGGCACGGCGGCGCTCGCGCTCACGCTGGCGGGCCGCGCGGCGATCGCCGCTGACTACCATTGGCCCGACAGGATCCCACCGGAGGCGACCGAGCTGATGAAGCCGCTGCCATTGACTCCCAGGGGTCAGGTTGTGCCCGGCTTCCCCGACGGTCCCGAGGCCGTCGATCCCGACACGCTGACCTTCACCCAGGACCAGAAGGACAAGCTCAAGGCCGGGCACTTCACGGCGGCGATCGCGATCCATACGATGGACGCAGGCTGGCCCAAGCTGCAGATCGAGGGCATCACCAACACGCTGAAGGACCTCGGCGTCGATGTCGTCGCGGTGACCAATGCCCACTTCAAGCCCGGGCAGCAGATCTCCGACCTTGAACAGCTCACGGCGCGCAAGCCGAACGTCATCTTCTCGATTCCGATCGACCCGCAATCCGAGGCCGAGGCCTACAAGAAAGTCGCGGCGGCGGGCATCAAGCTCGTGTTCATGGACAACGTTCCGGTCGGCATGGCGCCAGGCAAGGACTACGTCTCGGTCACTGCGTCCGACAATGAGAAGAACGCCTATTACGCTTCCAAGGAACTCACGCAGGCGCTCGGCGGTCAGGGCGAAGTGGGCATTATCACGCTCGTCTACGACTATTATTATTCCGTGGCAGTGCGGAAGACCGGCGCCCTCGCGGCTTTCAAGGAGTCGCCCGGCATCAAGCTCGACGACATCGGCACGATCCAGTCGCCCGAGAAGGCCTATCAAGTGGCGACCGCGATGTTGACCGCGCACCCCGCCATGAAGGGCATGTTCGTGGCCTGGGATACGCCAGCCGAGCAGGTGGTGGCCGCCGCCAAGGCGCTCGGGCGCAAGCTCGTGATCGTCACGAACGACATCGCCGAGGACAGCGCGCTTTACGTGGCGCGCGGCGACTTCCTCGCGGTCGGCGCCCAGCAACCCTACGACCAGGGCGTGTCGGAGGCGAAGTCGGCGGCGCTCGCGCTGCTCGGCGAGAAGGTGCCCCCCTATCTCGAGGTGCCGACGCTGCGGGTGAAGAAGATCGACCTGCTGAGCGCCCTGAAGGCCGTCACCCACGAGGAGCCGCCGGCCTCGGTGATCAAGGTCTGCAACAACGAGTGCTTCTGATCTCGATTCGCGTGGCGGACTCCTGAGGTTCGCCACGCGCCAAACAGGTTGCGAATGGAACAAGGACAGGTCAATTCGGTGGACGTCCTCGAACGAGAGCTCGTTGCCGCCGGCCGGTCGTCGGACGACCCCGCCCGCCCGTCGCTCGTCGCCATGAAGGGAATCGTCAAGTCCTTCGGCGAAAATCAGGTGCTGCGCGACGTCGACTTCGACGTCCGCGCCGGCGAGGTGCATGCCCTGCTGGGCGAGAACGGCGCCGGCAAGTCGACGCTGATGAAGATCCTGATGGGCGTCTACAAGGCCGACGCCGGCTCCATCACCTTGGACGGCGTCGATATCGCCGGAACCTCCGTGCAGGACCATTTGGCCCATGGCATCGCCATGATCTTCCAGGAACTCAGCCTGATGTCGAACTTGACCGTGGCTGAGAACATCATGGTGGGCCGCGAGCCCCGTGGGTTCGGCTTCCGCATCGCCAAGACAAGGCTGCGGCGCGACGCCCAGGCGATCATCGACCAATACGGGTTTCCTCTCCGTGCCGGCCAGCGCGTGCGCGAACTCGGCTTTGCCCAGCGCCAGATGGTCGAGGTGCTGAAGGCGGTCTCGCGCGGCGCGCGGGTGCTGATCATGGACGAACCCACGTCCTCCCTCAGCCTCCGCGAGGAGGAAAAGCTGTTCTCGATCATGGACGAGCTCAAGGCACGTGGCATGGGGTTGATCTACATCAGCCACCGTATGGCCGAGATCTTCCGGCTCGCGAACCGGCTGAGCATCGTCAAGGACGGCAAGCTGATCGGCCCGCTCGACCCGGCCTCGACCTCGATCCAGGCCGTTTCGCAGTTGATGTCGAAGACCAAGCAGGCGGCGACCGACGCGCCCCTGACGGAGGCGGTCGCTGCTCCGCACGAAAAGGGTGCCGGGCTGGCACTCGACGTCCGGGAGCTCTCCACCGCGCGCAAATTGCAGGATGTCAGCTTCTCGGTCGGCCGGGGCGAGATCGTGGGCGTTGCCGGGCTTGTCGGATCCGGCCGCTCGACGCTCGCCAAGGCTCTGTTCGGCCTGCTGCCCGACGCGAAGGGCGAGCTCGCGGTGGCGGGCAAGCCGCTGAAGCTCGGCGATCCCGCGCGCAGCGTGAAGGCGGGCCTCGCCTTCGTGCCCGAGGATCGGCGCCTCGAAGGCCTCGTGCTCGACCACTCCCTCGCTGCCAACATCGCCTTGCCCAATCTCGACAAGCTGCTGAGCGGGGGCATCCTGCCGATCGTCTCGCGAAGCCGGATCGGCAAGCTCTACGCGAAATTTCACGAAAGGCTCGGAATAGTAGCGCGCAGTTCGGGCCAGCGCGCCGGGGAGCTCAGCGGCGGCAACCAGCAGAAGATCGTCTTTGCCAAGTGGCTCGCCACCGAGCCGAGCGTGCTGATCCTGGACGAGCCCACCAACGGCGTCGACGTGAACGCCAAGGCCGACATGCGCGCCGTGATCCGGGCCGCCGCGCAGGCCGGTGTCGGCGTGCTGCTGATCTCCTCCGAACTCGACGAACTCACCGCCGCGGCCGACCGGATCCTCGCGATCGTAGACGGCCGGATCACCCGCGAACTCGAGGGCGTCAAGGACGAGGCCGCGCTGCGCGCCAGCCTCCAGGCCGATCTCGCCGGAGCCAAGAAGGACCGAGCCGCGTGACCGTCCAGGCAAGTGCCCCCATCGAGCGCGAGAGCATGGGGCGGAGCCTCTGGCGCATCGTGATGCTGCGGCCGACCTATCTGATCTTCGTGCTGGTCACGGCCTACTTCGTGATGTTCGCGCCGAACTTCGCGACCTTCAGCACGGCCGGGGCGGTCCTGCGGATCACCGCGCTGGTCTCGATCATGGCGGTCGGGATGACCTTCGTCATCGTCTGCGCCGAGATCGACCTTTCGGTCGGCTCGGTCGCGAGCTGGTCCACCATGGTCACCGGCCTGCTCTACCAGGCCGGCACGCCGACCTTCGTCACGCCGGTCCTGGTGCTGCTCATGGGCGCCGTGATCGGCCTCGTGAACGGCCTCCTGGTCACCAAGGTCAAGATCCCGTCCTTCCTGGTGACGCTCGGCATGCTGAGCGTATTCGACGGCATGTCGCTGACCATCACCAATACGGAACCGGTGCCGATCATCGACGACACATTCAGTAATGTCTTCTGGAACGCGAGCTACCTTGGCGTGCCGTCGCCCATTTGGTGGACCATCGTGGTCGTCCTGATCGGCTTCTACCTGCTGCAGATGACGGTGTTCGGCCGCCGCGTCTATGCGGTCGGCGGCAATCTTACGGCGGCCCGCTTCTCCGGCATCAAGTCGGATCGCATCAAGATCCTCGCTTTCGTTTTTTCCAGCATGACCGCAGTGCTGGCCGGCATGCTGCTCGCGGCGCGTTCGACGTCCGGCAACCCGAGCCTCGGCACGGGGCTCGAACTCGACGTCATCGCGGCCGTCATCATCGGCGGCACCAGCCTGTTCGGTGGCGAGGGCGACATACCCGGTTCGGTGATCGGCGCCATCTTCATCGGCATTCTGGGCTTCGGCCTGCTGGTGATGGGGCTGACCACCAGCGTGCAGGAGATCATCAAGGGCGCCATCATCATCCTGGCGGTCGCGCTGAACCGGAGGTGACTCATGCCGACATGGAAGCTGGCCTACCACGCCAATTGCTGGGGTCCGCTCGGCGGCGACGCCGTAGGCGTCACCTCCATCGGCCGGCTCGCCTACCGTACGTTCGGCGACATGCGCCGGGCCGCGCAGGACATCGCTGCGGCGGGTTACGAGGGGATCGAGTTTTTCGACGGTAACCTGCTCGACGGCGCAGCGGACGGTTTCACCACGATGCGGCGCCTCCTGGCCGAGACCCGGCTGACGCTCGTCGCGGTTTATAGCGGCGCCAATTTCATCTTCGCCGATGTGCTGGAGGAGGAACTCGCGCGGATCACCAAGGCCGCCGGGGCCGCCCGCGCACTCGGGGCCGAACATCTCGTGGTCGGCGGGGGAGCGCGCCGCCACGACGGCACACGACCGTCCGACTACGATGCCCTGGCCAGCGGGCTCGACCGGGTCATGGGCATCGCGCAGGCACACGGACTTCGCGCGCACTACCATCCGCACCTGTCGACCATCGTCGAGAACCCCGACGAGGTGCGGACCATCTTCGCCAAGACGGCGATCGACTTTTGTCCCGACACCGCCCATCTCGCGGCGGCGGGCGCCGATGTCGCCGCCATGGTGCGCGAGCACGGCGGCCGGATCTCCTATGTCCATCTCAAGGGGCTGCGGCGCGATCCCTTCGCTTTCCTGCCGGTTGGGCAGGGCGATTGCGACAACGGCGCCGTCATCCGGGCGCTCGCCGACATCGGCTACCGGGGCTGGATCTGCAACGAGCTCGACGCCTGGCCCGATCCCCTCGCAGGGGCAGCGGAAAGCCTCGCCTTCGTCAAGGAGCGGGTGGCGAGTCTTTGAGGTGCAAAGACCTGACCGGCGTCGATTAGGAAACGTAACGGCATGACCGAAATCTGGTCCTTCACCCCGCACGAGCGCCGGACCGTCGAGGCCGCGATGGCGCGGATCATCCCGAGCGACGACACGCCCGGGGCCCACGAGGCCGACACGATCACCTTCCTCGAACACTATCTTTCAGGTCTCGAGCACATCTACGCTCGGCCCGACGGCACCGGCTTCGAAACTCTCGAGGGCAAGCAGGCCGATGCCTGGCGTCAGCGCATCGCGACCCTGCGGACGCGCTATCGCGACGGCCTCCACGATCTCGATCACCGTGCCCAGGCACTCGCGGCCGCGGATTTCGCCGATTTAACGCCCGATCGACAGGACGACGTGCTGCGCGCCGTCGAAGAGGCCGGAACCGGGCAGGCCACGACGATGGCCGTCTCCGACGCACTGGCGGGTCCGGTTTCGGGCGCCCCGGCGTTGCAGCAGACCTCGACCGAAATCGACCTCGACTTTTTCCCGTTGCTCGTCACGCACACGCGCCAGGGCTTCTATGCCGACCCGATCTACGGCGGCAACAAGGGGCAGGTGGGGTGGCGGGTGATCGGCTTTCCGGGGCCGGCCGATCTCGCCGAAGTCCATTCCGGCCGCTATTCGACGCTCTCCTATTTCGCCGAAGGCGAGGCCGACAAGGTGAAGGCCTTCCACCATGGCGTCTAAGCGCAAGCCCGACCGGGCCGAGGTCTGCATCATCGGCGCCGGTGCGTCCGGCGCCGCGGCCGCCAAGGTCCTATGCGAGGCGGGGGTCAGGGTCGTGGCGCTAGAGCGCGGCCCCTGGCGGAAGCGCGAGAGTTTTGGCGGCGACGAACTCGCCAACATCAACCGTTACAATCTGTGGCCGGACCCGATCCTCAACCCGCGCACCTGGCGCGAAACGGAGGGCGAGCCGGCCCGCACCGGACTCTTCTGCCCGGTGCCCCAGATGGTGGGCGGCGGCACGGTGCATTGGCAGGGATGGCTGCCGCGGTTCACGCCCAACGACTTTCGCCTGCGCACCATCGCGGGCGACCTGCCCGGCGCCTCTCTGGCCGATTGGCCCATCACCTATGACGAACTCGAACCCTACTACACCAAGGTCGAATGGGCGTTCGGGGTGTCGGGCGAGGCGGGCGCCAATCGGTTCGAAGGGCCGCGCTCGAAGGCCTATCCATGCCCGCCGATGCCGGTATCGCGCTACGCCGACAAATTCCACAAGGGCTGCGCGGCTTTGGGCTGGAACTCATTTCCCCTGCCGCAGGCTGCGCTCTCGCGCCCCTTCAACGGCCGGCCCGCGACCGTCATCAGCGCCTTTGCCCAGCAGCATGGCGACCCGACCGGCACCCGATCCTCGGCGCTCAACGTCTTCGTGCCCGACGCGGTGAGAACGGGCCGCTACGACCTTCGGCCCGACTGCACGGTGCGCGAACTCGTGGCCGGCCCCGACGGCCGGGTGACGGCGGCCCTCTATGACGATGCCGACGGCGACACGATCGAGCAGGAAGCCGACATCTTCATCCTGGCTTGCGGCGCCGTCGAGACCGCCCGGCTCATGCTGCTGTCGCGCTCGGGCAGGTTTCCGAACGGGCTGGCCAACGGCAACGATCTCGTCGGCCGCAACGTCACCTTTCACGAATATTCGGCGGCGGTCGGGGTCTACGACGATCCGATCTACGCCTGGGCGGGCGGCGGCTATGTCAGCGCCTCGAGCTTCGAGCATTACGAACATGACCCGAAGCGCAATTTCGTGAGCGGCGGCCACATCGCGGTGGCCGGGGTCGGCATTCCGCTGCCCATCAATTGGCGCCTTCCCGGCACGCCGACCTGGGGGGCCGAGGCGAAGCGGATCGATCGCGACGCCTTCAACCATTCGCTCGCGGTCGCCATGGTCCTGCACGACATGCCCCAGCATCGCAACCGCGTCGACCTCGACGAGAGCGTGGTGGATGCCTGGGGTCTTCCCGTCGCGCGGATCACGCTCAAGCCGCACCGGAACGATCTCGACCAGGGCCGCTATCTGATCGATCGGGCCGCCGATGTCCTCGCGGCCAGCGGCGCAAGGTCGAGCTCGAAGGTCTATGCCGATCGCATCACCGGCAATTGCTCGCATCAGCACGGTACCGTTCGGATGGGCGACGATCCCGACACCTCGGTGCTTGACCGCTGGTGTCGCACGCACGAAGTGCGCAACCTCTACGTGGTCGACGGCTCGCCTTTCCCCACCGCGACCGGCGCCAACCCTACCCTGACCATCATGGCCAACGCCTGGCGGGTGGCGCACTATATCGTCACCAGCCGGGGCGCTTCGGCCTGACCGGCACGGGGCCGAACCGGGTCCCTGCCGGGCTCGGAAGGCCAGCGTAGCACCGCCAACCAACCAAAACCGAGGTAGGAGGACACGATGGAACGCAGGACAGTTTTGAAGCTTGCCTTGGGGACGGCCCTGGGCACCGCGACGGGGTTCACCGGGGCCCGCTCCGCATCCGCAGCCGGCAAGGAGATCGTGTATCTCACGCCGGGACTGGATCTGCCGTTCTGGCGCGCACTGTCCAAGGGCGTCGAGGCGGCGGCGAAGGACAAGGGCTTCACTGCCCAGACCTTTGACTCGCACAACAACGCCCAGACTCAGCTGCAGAACGCCCAGGACGCGATCACCCGCGGGGTCGCCGGTATCGTGATCTCGCCGACCGACTCGTCGACCGCGCCGAGCGTCCTCGGCCTGGCCAAGCGGGCCAACATCTCGGTCGTCATCGCCGATATCGGCACCAACAGCGGCGACTATGCTTCCTTCATCATCTCCGACAACTACAGGGGCGCGCACGACGTCGGCACGGACCTCGCGGCGGCGCTGAAGAAGAAGGGCTGGGAGGGCGGCTCGGTCGGCATCGTGGCCATTTCCCAGGCCCGCAAGAATGGCCAGGCCCGCACCAAGGGTTTCCTCGACGGTATGAAAGAGGGCGGCTTCACCGGCAAGCAGGCCGGCCTGCAGCAGATGCAGTCCTACACGGCCGACGAGACCTTCAAGTTCACCCAGGACTTGCTCACCGCCAACCCGGATATGCGGGCGCTGTTCATCCAGACCGACCAGCCGACCATCGGCGCGCTGAGGGCCGTCAAGGCGGGGCGGCGGGAAGGCGACCTCCTGGTCGCGGCCTTCGACGGCATCCCCGAATTCGTCGACCTCTTGAAGTCCGGACAGATCGTCGTGACCGGCATGCAGCAGCCCTACCTCATGGGGACCAAGGCCGGCGACGCCATGGCGTCGGTGATCGGCGGCACGCCTCCCGAGAAGGAGATCTCGGTCCCGATCCTCGCCGTGTCGACCGACAACGTCGAGCGGGACCTCCCGACCATCAAGAAGACCGTCTTCGGCGACGTCTGAACGCCACCGGCTCCGCACCCCGCCGACCCTCGTCCGAGGGGCGCGGAGCCGGTCGCCGCCCGAAGCCCGGTCCCGCCGGCGCCGGCGCCGGCGCCGGCGGAACCGGAAGCATGCCCGGCTTCCCCGTGAGGCTACCTTGTCCCCCACGCCCTTCACCGCCGATCCGTCGCCGCTCCTGCTCGCCCGCGGCATCACCAAGACCTTCGACCGGACGCGCGCGCTCCAAGGCGCCGACTTCGAGCTGCGCGAGCGCGAGATCCACGGGCTCCTCGGCGCCAACGGGGCCGGCAAGTCGACCCTCTCCAAGGTGATCTCGGGGCATCACGTCTTCGACGCCGGCGAGATGACTTACCGGGGTCAACCTATCAAGCTGCGCAACACGCGGGACGCCCTGCGGGTCGGCATCGCCATCGTGATGCAGGAAACGAGCCTCGTCCCAGATCTGACCGTGCTGGAGAACATCTTCCTGCCGCAACTCGGGCGACCGGGGCGCCTCGACTACGCGGCGCTGCGCAAGCAGGGTTTCGCGCTCTTGTCGAGCCTCGGCCAGGCGGACGCGCTGCCGCTAGACTGGGAGGTCCGACGGCTGTCCTCCGCGCAGAAGCAGCTGGTCGAGATCGCCAAGGCGCTCGGCGTGCGGGCAAAGCTCATGATCTTCGACGAGCCGACGGCATCGCTGTCGCCGGGCGAGGTCGACCGGCTCTTCGACATCATGACGCGGCTGCGGACCTCGGGCTGCGGCCTCGTCTTCGTATCTCACAGGCTTGAGGAGGTGTTCTCCATCACCGACCGCGTGACGGTGATGCGGGAGGGCCGCACCGTCATGGACGCTCGCGCCACCCCCAGCCTCGACCAAGCGGAGCTGATCCGCACGATGGTGGGAGCGGAGCTCGGCGCCATCTATGCTCGCCGCCATCCCCTGCAGGAGCGCGATGCCGGTGCGACCGTGCTCGACGTCCGTAACCTGTCATCCGCGCCCGCCGTGCGGGACGTCTCCTTCGCGGCCCATGCGGGCGAGATCCTGGGCCTCGGCGGCCTCGTCGGGGCGGGCCGGTCCGAGACCTTGGAGGCGGTCTTCGGCCTCCGACCCCGCACGGGTGGCACCGTCACTTTGGCCGGCAAGCCGCTGCGGGGCGACCGCCCGCAGGCGGCGATCCGGGCCGGCATGGCCTTCGTGGCCGAGGACAGGCGCAGCCAGAACATCGTCCCGGACCTCAGCGTCAAGGAGAACCTGCTCCTGGCCCACCTCGGGGCGCGTCGGGGCTTCGGCCTCGGCTACCGCTCCCGCGAGAAACAGGTCGAGGCGCTGCTGAAAGGCCTCGGGCTGCCGCAGGAACGCCTGATGGACGCCTCCATGCTCAACTTCTCGGGCGGCATGCAGCAGAAGATCATCATCGCGCGCTGGCTGCTGCTCGACCCCAAGGTGCTGGTCCTCGACGAGCCCACCAAGGGCGTCGACATCGGCACGCGCGCGGGCATCTACGCCATGCTGCGCGGCATCGCCGCCAAGGGCGTCGCCGTCGTGGTCGTGTCGTCGGATTTCGAAGAGCTCCTCGGCCTCAGCGACCGGGTGGTGGTGATCAGTGACGGGCGCTCTGTCGCGGACCTGCCGAGCGCGCTGCTCGACGAGGAGAAGCTGACGCTTCTTGCTGCCCCCCGGACCTCGATGGCGCGCAACACCGCGCTCCTGCAGGATCTGACGCGCGAGAACGGCGGCGCCGGCTTCTGGGCGCTGATCGACGACGAGCAGCTCATCTGCCTCAACGTCGTAGTGGCCGACCCCGGGGCCGACCCTGGGTTCAAGCCCGGCGAGGCCCGGGTTCTCGACGATACGCGCATCCCTCGTGCGCTACGCGGCCGCGAGCCCGTCTTCGTCCCCGACGAGGGGGGCGGGGGGCGCTCGACCCTGCTGGTCCCGATCCGCAGCCCGCGGGGTCACGACCTCGGCTGGGTCGGATTCAGCCTGTCCGGCCGGGAAAAGCCGCCGCCAGCGGAGGCCATCAAGTTTCGCATCGACACTTCGGCGGCAACGCTGTGAGCCCGAAAGGTCCCCCTCCGATGTCCACGGCTCCCGCCTTGGCGCCAGCACCGAAGACGTCGCTCGCCAAGGCGATGACCCGGCGGCTCGAGGTGCGCATGGTCGGCCTGGCGATCCTGATCGCCGTCGTGCTCTCGTTTCTGTCGCCCTATTTCCTGACCCGATCAAACGTCTTCAACATCCTCGATCAGTCGGTGGTGATCGGCATCGTGTCTGTGGGCATGACCTTCGTGATCCTCACCGGCGGCATCGACCTCTCGGTCGGCTCCGTGGCGGGCCTGACCGGGATCATCCTCGGCTTGACGCTACAGCACCTGCCGATCCCGGCCGCTATCGCGGTCGCGGTCCTGGCGGGGGGCGGCATCGGGCTGGTCTCCGGCCTGTTGATCAACGTCTTCGGCCTCGCCGCCTTCGTGGTGACGCTCGGCATGATGGCGATCGGGCGGAGCCTCGCCTACATCCTGTCGGGCCAGACGGCGATCTCGGACATCCCCGCCGGGCTGCAGGACATCGTCTACACCAACGTGCTCGGCCTCCCGTCGAACATCCTGTTCCTGGTCCTGCTCTACGCCGCCGCCTGGGCCTACCTGACCTATACCAAGGGGGGGCGGACCATCTACGCGGTTGGCTCCAACAGGGAAGCGGCGCGGGCCGCGGGGCTGAGTACGCTGTTCTATTCCGTGCTGCCCTACGTCTTGTCCGGGGCGCTGGCGGCGGTGGCGGCGACCTTCTCGATCGGCCAGCTCCTGTCGGCCGACCCGCTGATGGGCAACGCCATGGAGCTCGACGCCATTGCGGCCGTGGTGATCGGCGGCGCGAGCCTCTACGGCGGGCGCGGCTCCATGGTCGGAACGCTGATGGGCGTGTTCATCACAGTGATGATCCGCAACGGGCTGAACCTCATGGGCGTGTCACCCTTCTGGCAGGGGACCGCGATCGGCACGATCATCATCGTGGCGCTGCTGTTCGAACGCCTCGTCTCGAGCCGCGTGAACCGATGACCGTCTCGCCCCTGAACCGCCCCGGGTTTCCCGAAGGCTCCTAGTCTTGTGAGTTGGAGCCCATGACTAAGCGAACACTCCAGGTGGGACGCGGTCGCTGAGAGAGATCTCGGCCGAGCTGGCGCTTGTAGGGCCGCGTTACCGGCAAGGGCGCCCCCTACACCGCGAGCGCCGTCTCGAAGATGCTCGCTGCCGTGCATCCGAGATCGCCGGGGCATGTCGCCAACCCTGCTACCGGCTGCAGATCCGGTTCGGCCAGTTCGACTTTCTGTGCAGCTCTAAATGGTTTCGCGACAGGCATCATGGTTTGAACTCCAGCCCAGACACGATTCCTGAGATTGATGGGGTGGACGGCCCCCGCTCCGTGCGGCCCTGTCGTAGAGTGGCTGGCGGCGCAACACCCATCCGGAGCCGATCCCTGATCGGGCAGCGACTTTCTCGGCGCGCTTTGCTCAAGGGGATGCTCTGCCGATCACGGGACTATGGGATTCCTTCTGCGATTCGAAAATCGGCGGTGAGTGGATTTCGGAATGCCGAAAAGAACGGCGGCAGATAATGACGACGCCGCCGTGCGGCGCGGAGTTTCGCTTGGACCACTGCATGGCGTGCCGCTTGCCCTCAAAGACATGTACTACCCCGCCTCGAAATGGCGGCCCTTGAAGTCGTCCTTGGACCGACGCTTCAGCTTGGCCGCGATGGCGTTCAATATCATGGGGCTGCCTCCGAGCGGGAAGCGGCAATTTCGGTTGGCATGCGGTTGACTCTGTCTTCCCTGCCCCGTCTGATGTGAAACAATTTGACAAGATTTGGCGAGCAATGAACGGACTACGTCCTGAACTAATTCCCGCACATCGGCGCTCCCTCATGCTCGACCATCTGAAAAGCAAGGGCGCGGCATCGATTCAGGAACTAGTCGAGGCGAGCGGCGCCTCGCCTTCCACCGTCCGCCGGGACCTCGAGCACCTAGAGGAGCGGGGCTATATCGAGCGGACGCACGGCGGCGCGCTGATCCAGAACCGGCCGGCCGCCTCGACCTTTGAGCCCGAGGCCGGCTTCTCAGCGCATTTCGCGCGGCACGAGAAGGCAGCGATCGGGCGTCTCGCTGCCGCCAGTCTTAAGCCGGGGCAGAGCGTCATCTTCGACAGCGGCTCGACCGTGCGGATGGCGGCCCAGGCCGCCGCTGACCGCGATATCCCGCTCACCGCCGTCACCAACGATCTCGGCATCGGCCAGGTGCTGGCCAATGCGCGCCCGGTCCATCTCTTGGTGCTGGGGGGCAGCCTGCGCCCCGGCTCGCTCACGCTGACCGGCGAGCCGGGGCAGGACTTCCTCAAGAGCCTGCGGGCGGACGTTGCCTTCGTTGGGACACATGCCATTTCGGAGACGACGCTGAGCGATACCTCGCTCGAAATCGCCGCGATGAAGCGCGCGATCATCGCGGCGGCGCGGCGCATCGTGCTGCTGGCCGACTCCAGGAAGTTCCAGGCGGCTGCATTCAGCCGCATCTGCGACATTACTGCTGTCCATGAACTGATCACGGACGAGGGTGCCCCCGCCGCCGAGGTCGAGCGCCTACGCGATCTCGGCGTCGTCGTGAGCCTCGCCAGGGCGAAGGCGACAGCGAGTCGCGCCGCATGAGCCCGGTCAGGCTCGTCGCCGACGATCTGACCGGCGCGCTCGACGCCGGCGCCCAGTTCACGCAAACGCATGGACCGCTGGTCTGCAGCCTTGGCCCGATGCGGGAATGGCCAGATGGACAGGCCCTCGCGGTCAACCTGGGATGCCGCGACGGATCGCCAGCAGACGCAATCGCGGCGACCGAGGCGGCCTTGCCGATCCTCCGCGGGGCCGGCATCGGGTTCAAGAAGATCGACAGCCTGCTGCGCGGCCACTGGGCCGCCGAACTCGCCGTTTGCGTCCGTTCCGGCCTCTTCGGCACGATCGTTCTCGCGCCCGCCTTTCCCGCCCAGAACCGCGCGACGCGGGGCGGCCGGCAGTGGGTCCGCTTTCCCGGCCAGGACTGGCGTATGGTGGATGTCGATACGAGGGCCGCGCTGGCCGCCGAAGGCGTGCCGTGCCGCCGCCTCGCCGCGTCGACGGACCTTCCGCGGGCCTCCGCTCGCGGGAGCGTGATGGTATGCGATGCCGAGACCGAGGATGACCTCGATCGGATCGCCGCAGTGGCGCGTGGATTGCCGGGGCCGGTGCTCTGGTGCGGCAGCGCGGGGCTGGCGCGTGCGCTGTCCGGCGTGCCGCCGCGGCCGGCGCCGTTCGGAGCACGGCCGCACCTGGCGATCGTCGGCACGAACAATCCTGTCAGCCTCGGGCAGATCGCGCATCTGCGAAGGATTGCGCCCGATCTTCTGCAGCCCTTCGATCACGCGGCGCGAGCCGGCGCGGCCCGGATCGCCGCCGTGCTCGACAAGACGGGCGCCTGCCTCGCGACCGCCGATCTTCCCTCCACCGTGGACCGCGGGGACGCCGCCGCCCTCATCGCGACATGGCTGGGCGATGTCTTCGGTCGCCTGGCTGCGCCCGCTTGCCTCACCATCGGTGGCGGCGAGACGTTTCTCGCCCTCTGCCGGGGCCTCGCGGTCGATCATCTCGAGTTGCTGGGTGAACACGCGCCCGGCCTGCCGATCTCGCGGCTCGTCGGCGGCGTCTGGAGCGGTACCACGGTGCTGTCGAAATCGGGGGCCTTCGGCGACGAGGCCCTGTTCAGCCGTCTGCTTGCCGGCGCGGCCTGAAGCAGGTGACCTTGAAATTTTGTGACAGGTCTTGAACCTTTATGGCTTGTCATGCGTGAGTTTCCTCGCTTAGACTGGCCGCAATAAGAATCGATTGGGGGAAGAAAAGCTTGCCCAGCCCGCGCATCGCGATCTCGACCGGCGACCCCGCGGGCATCGGTCCCGAAATCATCCTGAAGGCTGCGCACGCCCTGCAGGGCCGCGTCGAGGATGGCGCGTTCTCGCTGACCGTGCTGGGTTCGGCCGCCACCCATCGTGCCGTCGCGGCCGACCTCGGGCTGGCCGACCCCTTCAACCACATGAGTTTCGCCGACGCCGCGACATCGCCCGCGCCGCTGTCGTATGTGGACGCGGCAGCCAGCGACGAGCCGGTGCCGCTCGGAAAGTCTACCGCGACCAGTGGGCAGATCGCCTACGACGCGATCGAGCG
>JAABUU010001860.1_pt1 | contig 32771 bp, 29 predicted proteins | sample 5559301 | NCBI WGS metagenome assembly JAABUU01 (sample SAMN10711884, study PRJNA513360) | rock metagenome | isolation source: Antarctica rocks | place: Antarctica: Victoria Land, Richard Nunatak white
GCTTGTTGGTAAGAGATAAATGACGAGGGCACGGAAGTGAAGCGTTGATCAGGGACGGTCCCGAGATTGATCTGGTCCAGGTTGGCCCCTTCCCCCTTCGCCTCTCGCTTGTATCCATTCCGCAGAACCACTCTGTCTACCGGCAGGATGTTTCTGATCTTCAGTCGTGACAGTAACACCAGTGTTGATCGGACTGGTTGGACTCCCAGGAAGCAGATTAGCAAACTCGACGGCAATGGCTTGCGCCACGTAGCCACGTAGCTCCTTTTCCTCCCTCTCGTCTTCCTTGATCAACCGCCGTCTCTCTTCCTTGGACAGACTTTCTCTCCGCATCCTTCGAATCTCATTGGTGATCCAGATGAGGACCTCTTCGGGAGCTTTTGTCCGGTCGAGACCGTGATTTGCGTGGTTGCGGACATAGCGTCTTGTGACGTCGGTGGCGCCGTCGATGGAGAATCCGATGCAGTAGGACATCTTCTTTCCCCAGCCTATGGTACCTGTCAGGATTGCTCTTCTATGATGACAGCGAAGAGGGCTGCTTACCTTCCGAGTACAGCCTGGGGTTGTCCCATGCCTCCTCACATGCATCGACGTGTATCCATCGCTTCTGTTGCTCCGAATAGACTTCTGTCCATACATGATCTTCCATGTTCCAAACCCAACGCACCCTTCCACCGACAGCTCGACATAACATGCTGAAGCAGTTGGCCCATTCCCCGCAACGACCCCGCCTTGTCTGAAGTAGCTGCCAAACATCGGAGTAGCGAGGAAAGCGCTCGAAAGCTCCGCATTCTCCTGCCGAACATCGGTAAGACTCAACGCGCGTAGCTCCTCTCGCAGCTTCGTCCGGTGTGGGCGGCACCATGCCCTGAGCGACAGTTGGAGAAGAGCAAATCGGACACGGAGGATTGTTGACCCATGTGAAGAAGCTTCGCTTAAACCATCTGGGCGTCTCTAATCAGTGTCTGGCTCGCGGGTGACAGTATGCTTGAGACTTTACCTCAACAAAGCACGTATGACACAGTCCTGATAACCCCACTCAGGCTTCTCATTCTTCCCTAAGCTTTCCGCCTGAGCCTCAAGTATCTGACTCTCCTCTTCCCCTTCACTGTATATGCGATCCAAAGGGATGACTCTCATTGCTTCATCCAAAAGTCCAGGGTTCTCGTACTTGGTCGGCGTGACGGACAGGGTGAGAAGGAGGTTGCGAAACCGCAATGACGATGCATCTTTCGGTGGTGATGGGACCTTGGGTAAATTTCGAAGCGACGCATAGGATGGTGGAAGGCTTCCGCTTGCGCTCGTCGAACTCGACCGATTTGAGTGGTGTGGTGATGGTTTCGAAACGGATGCAGATGAAGACTGTCGTGAAAGTGACGAGGAGGATGCTGCTCGATCTAACGGCACCGGTGAGCCTGTCCTCGAGCGTGTTCGGTCGGTCAGAGTGTTCAGTCTTCTCGTCCGCATCATCTGTTCGAATTGCCTGGTGAGTTCCGCCGGATCAAAGTCACCGTCATGTGTTGCAGAGGCCCCTCTTGAAGGCATGGCTGGGTCCGCCATGACAGTCTCCGATGCGCGCAGTCGTGTGAGAGAGTCTTCTTATTCCCTAGTCCCCTTCTCTATAGGTGAGATCTGTGTAGGAGGCGTGTAGAAGGTTGAAAGGCGAGGAAAAGACGGGTGCGTCAGAAGTTGGCACCCGAAACGACCGCAGCCAAGGCACAGCCGAGTCCCTTTGCCACAATAGGGCGGATACGAGGTGTGCGACGGGTAATGACGAACACTTCGATAATTTCACAGTAAAAGGACCTCTTGCCTGCTGTAAGGCACTGTTTGATGGTCGAATTGCGTGGAAATAGTGATGACTTAGCACACGAAGTTGTTGGAGAGAGTACGAATACCTTTACTGAGTCGGACGACGCCCGCGGTTGACGACTTCCTCTTCCTTGCCAAGCGGCGGGTCTGCTGCTTAGCGTCGTCGTCGTCAGCTTTTCCTTTTCGCTTATTGTGCCAATCACAATCTCCCTTCGCATCTGCATGTCATGTGACGACAACCGCCTAGAGTCCAACCAACTTCGTCATCAAAGAACATCAACTTAGGAAAATGATAATACGACTAAGTTACCAGCTTACCTGGAAGCAATGAAGGGGAGAACCAGAAACTCAAATGAAGCTGATGAGTTATGTCTAGGGTATTTCCGGTCTCTGCTTCAGAGGCTGCATGCCAGTGTTTCGTACATTTCCGTCCTGTGGAGATCTAAGGTAGTCTCTGGAAGCGCTAGCAGAGCCGCAAACAGTGCGTCAGGTCTGGAACTCGTGGAAGGAATAAGTTGATTGCGCGGCCATCAATGATTTCTTGATTTCCCCTCACCATGCTCAACTCTGCTACGGGCTATATACCTCTCAGAGCCGTCTTTACATTATCAATTTGAATATAGTTGATATATCTGTTTACCTCATCAATGATCATCTGAACATTCTATTGGAAGATGCGCAGATGGTCGATCTCAGCGCGATTGCGTGGCTCGACTTCCTTCCAACAACACGCAAACCAATCCGATGACTGAAAGCTTTTGACTGATCTTTTACATGACAAAGGCCTAGGGCTCTAGGGAACACAGTAAGCTGACTCCAGACAACTAGGTTACTTCCTTTCATCTACCTCTCGTGGTTCCGAGGTCCTTCCTGAAGACTACCTGAACAGATGATGTTGATGTGCTGTCCAAGCGTCCTTTGGCCGCCTTGCTTGACTGTCAGCACAACTATCTGCCACGTGAGCAGCGTTCCGCAGAATCTCCACTTACCAAACGTCACCCCAAACTTGGATGCTGATGAGTCCGGGTGGTGGTCCGAGGATCCGATAAAGAAGACTTGCTATCACACAATGCCGTGACATCCTGCAGTATCGTGGTTTGTGTGGCGGGATGCCTACATTCGAACCTTCCTATATGAACAATATCATATTACTATGAAATATGTCCAGTTGATCTCCTAGGTTATCATGGTAGGGAAGACTGCCCGTGCAGAATCCATCCCAAGTAGACTCCACCATCCACAAGACCTCACAATCCCAACCTTCTCGGACCGCAACCATCTTTCCTGAGCCTACTCCTAACTTGGGGTTATCGGTAACAATCTTTCAAATCTGTATAGCTGTCAATCTATGGCATACTATGGGCGCAGGCGCGATGTGCACTTCTCGTTCCGACTGGGGGCATGCCAGGGCACACATCGAGTTCATGATCCTGGCTTTAGATTCGCAATCCCAGAATTGAACTCGATTGGATACGACCACATACTAGACACCAAATGGCACTACTTATCCCACTCCTGATCACCATAGTACCGTGGCGGTAGATCCACATCCCACATCGGCCGCTCCACGATCGCGACCTCAATCCCCCACGGCCGCCCTCTACTCGGATCTCCACCGTGCCCCAGAGCCCTTTGGTCATTGCCGTCAACAACTTCTCCGTCGCCTTCCGTCATCACCCCAATCGGCACAATCCCGAGGATTGGTCGGTACTTGAACGTCGACCAACACACCGGCCCCTTTTCCCCGCCTACCTTCTGCTTCCGTGACGTCGCGTCGAGGTCTTGACCCACATGTTCCTTTCCAGCGTCACCAGCCGCGTCATTATCAGGGCCGCCATTCCCACTCTCAGCCATGGTACCCATTTCGCCACCGGGCCCTCGCCGTGACGCGGTCAAGGTCGACCAATCACCAGCCAGACCTTCGTCGTCGTCATCATCCTCGCTATCGGGACTACTCGGCGCATCCAACGCCGTCCATTGCGATTCTGCCAATTCGGGACCAACTGTCCGACGGACTTTTCGGCTGATGCCCGTGGTGAGTTCCTCGGGGCGGATCTTACTGCCCGCGCCGGTGTCGTGTTTTCGGAGATTGTGATCTGCATTGGCGTCATCCGGATCTGCGTCACTGTGAAGGTCCGCGAGTTTCCGTTTCTTTCGATTGGTGGTTTCGCGAGTCTCTGCGTCTTGAAGTCTCAGCCGTGTGTCGTTGTTATTCTTCTCGGCGGGTGAAGGGAAGTCTCTGGCCAGATCGAACATCCAGAGCCATCCACTGCCGTACAGCCATAGCCGCTGCCTTGCTTCGTTGATGTCCCAGACGCATCCCATCGCTCGGTCGCGATTCTCTCGAAACTCGGCGGGGAGGGTCTGTGTAGGGTTCCGTCTGGACCAGTCGGAAAGGCTGCCTTTGAGGATCTGGAACTCGTAGATGTGGTGTTCGGACGTTAGGGCGAGAAGTCGGTCTTCCCCGGCAGGAAGGTCGTGGGAGTGAGGGTGAGGATTGTGACGGGTTGGGTGGACGGTTGTGTTGCCGTTTACGGTCGGCGGTGAAGTTGAGGATGGCTCTGCAGGGCGGAAAGATAGGATTATAGGCGCAGATGGAAGTTTGGGCAAGAGCGTCGCGGCTGGGTTTCGGATCCAGTGTTGACCCAGGACTACGACTGGATGTTTTTCCTCGTCTTCGGAATCATCATCCGACGACGTCAACGATGACCGGGCATCTCCTGCATCCTCATCAATGTCTTGCGTCAAGTCCTCATGCCCTTCAAGCACCCAACTATCGAGATACCCGGAGAGATCCCCAACGACAAGAATTCGGCTGTCATCTGAGAAAGCAATGCGAATAATCGTTCGGTCATGATTGCCTAAGCTGCCGTGTTGAAGGGTCTGCTTTACGCGCTCTCTGTGTATTCTTTTCAGCTCAACTGCCTTCGGAAGCAGCCGAATGCCATGTTTCGAAGTTTGTTCTGCAAGTATCTTGAACACTCGAACGCTGTTATGAGTATCGACAGCCACCAGCCAGTGAGCGTCCGGAGAGAAGGCAATAAGCTTGGCTCCACCTTTGGAACAGGCTTGAGGGATTTCTATCTTAGAAACTCGGAGTGCATCGGCGCTTCCTTCTTTTCGCTGCCTGAGGCGGAAGAGCTTAAGTTCTGCTACTGTCGAAACGGCAAGTAGGCTACCACCGGCGTCAAAGCATGCCGATGTTATGTTTTCCTCGCCCTTGGTTATTTTAGTCTAATATCATCTTTCACGATGAGTCAGACTGACCTTGACAGCAATTCTAGCCACTAGTCTGCGCGTTCGAACCGAGGATTCAAGCTCCGGAACGTCAATCTCCTCGTGGTCATTTGGTGAGCCATAGAGACGCCAGATATTGATTTCTCTTTCCCACCAGCTCATGAGTAAACGTTTGGAGGGCGCGCTTTGTAGCTGAGGAGACTGAGGGAGGCTGGATAGTTTGCGATGGTGCTCTTTGGCGAATTCGCGGAAAGGTATAATTATTGGAGTGGTGTCCAATCCTAGACCGTCAGCAATGGCTCGCTCTCAAACTCGGGTCGGGACGCAGTACCTCCAGATGCCACAATGCTCATATTCTTCGTCTCGAATGCTGCCAGGACCTTGACATCATGAGAGTGAAACCTCTGATGAGACAATGCAGCCCATCTGCGCCTGTCACCTTTCTTCCCACTTCCAATGCGTTTGTAGATGGTTGTCCGTTGGTCCATGCCTCCACTCATGACACTTTCTCCATCCGAGCTCACTGCAACATCCAAAATATCGGCCACATGACTCTTGAGTCGTTGTACTAACGTGTAATTATTACCGTCCCAGAAACGGAGCTCCCCAGTGGAATCCCCCGAGACAATCGTTCCGTCCGGCAGACATTTCACCGACCATACCAATGTCTCTCGTGGTCCTCCAGCTGGTCCTGCACCAAGCGACATACTACGCAAGAGCTGTCCATTGCGGACATCAAAAGCTCGTATCGTACTATCTGCATAGCCAGCAACCACAACATCTCTGTTTTTGAATGTGATGCTCAGCACTCGCGCTCGCTTGGTCGATGGTCGTGTAAGTGTGCGGATGAAACTGAGATCACAATCTGCAGTGGAGAAGAGCACAACTGCGCCATCTGCGCATCCAACAGCCAGATGTTGCCCTTGAAGCCGGCTGTCAGTCATCGCTCCGTCGTTACCACCTTGTTTGCTCTGCAACCGTGGCTGTGCGGCCAAGCACCATGCCTCGCCATAACTCCCGCTCGAATGCCGTACAGGCTTGCCCGACTCGAGATCCCATTCTGTGACCGTAGTCGAGTAGCCGATGCTAAAAAGCCTAAGTTTGCCCGGAACCTTCCAGCCGTCGCGATCTTCCTCGTCCGGATCTTGAGTCCATGCCAGTCCTTCAATGCTTCGATCCTTTCCTCCCCTGAGTATTGTTTCCTGGAACCACGCCCCCTTCAACGGGTTCCAGATTTCGATGTCACCCTTCGCACGTCCAATGGCAAGCCTCAAAGTAGCGGGCCCTTTGCCATTTGCGTTCGGATTCGAAGGGTGGGAAAATGCGAGTGCATTGATAGCCGATGAAGGATAGGGCACGAACCGGCAACGGTGGATATCCATCACTATTGGAGACTCGGTCAGCAGGACTTCAATGCAAACTTGGGTGGTTACAAGCACGCTCTCTGGCTTCCGCTCGCAAGCGGGGGTCAGCAAAACATCTCAGGGAGTGTGCTTGCAAAGATCGGCCACACTCAAACACAAATCTGAGATTTTGTTTATCGGCGACTGGTCGCGAAAACTTTCCCCAGTAATTCGACTCGTCTTGCTGTAGCCGAAGAACATGTTTGATGACTAATGAACAACTCATCAAGGTGCTCACCACATAGTCTCTCCCGGCCAGCAACCTCCTTGTTTCGTTGAGTACAATACATGTTATCATATAAAGAGACCTGATAGATCGCGACTCAACGTCTTACACTACCCTGGGATATCTTGGCTGTTCTGCAACTCATATTGAGGATTCATAATCTCCACGATTACTCGTACTGCTTTCACGGACCGCGAATTTCTGCATATTGCTCATACATTTGGCTCACCATATAACACGCTCGGTGTCAGAGTTATACAGATAGTTGCACTTGTCGCGAAGCGGGATGCTTGCTCCTTCGAAACAAACCATGGTTACTAGTGGAGGACAAGTACTCGTCTGAGAATTGATGATACCACCTTCATCACTTCCTCGATCAGCTGCACTGCCACGCATGGCCAAGGCACGGGAAGTTTTGAACGAGAACCCAACTTTCAATAGGGTTGATGAAACAGCATGATGAGGAATCACCGTGTCTAAACTTTGGCTCCAGCCTCTCCTTTGGTCAACATATCATGGAAATGAGCCGTTCTTGTTTGTCAGGCATATGGTAGAAGCATGGCTCATCTTGAATGATCAGGAGCCAGGTGTATAGAACCAGGTGCTACCCATCTCTTTTTACAGAAGACGCGCTCTTATTTCACAGCTGCACCGATACACTAAACATCCTATTCCAAAGCCCTCCACAAGCTCCTCAGAGTTCACATTCCCAAAGGCTTTCGAAGCCCCTGCCTCCCGTATCCATACACTATGCGTCTGACAAAAATCCACCAAGCCGGGCTCATTCTGGGGTTTATCACTGCAGCTTCTGCCGCTCAGATGGAATTTACTGACGACGGGGATCTACCGGACGAGGTCCCGATCGTGCCCAGCTTAGCTGGCGATACACATAAGTTGCAGTCGACGAGCATACCCTGGAGTCTCTTCAGGCTCCATGCTCATTCGACTTCCAGACGGGTCAGGAGAGATGTGCAGTATACCTTGTCCTTCTCACCCGAATCCGTCGCAACATCATCAGGCAATGCTCTCTATACCTTACCAGTGCATAACAACGACCTCCGCAACCTCCTTCAGAGTGCTATCGCTCTCGGTCACTCTCAAGACTCCAATCAATTTAAGACTTTCTTTAATGCTTCACTGAATGGCCTGGAGCTGATCATGAACGCAATCGCGAGCACAACCGAACGCCCCACGTTTAACTGGCTTGCGTATGCTGATGTCGCCCAGATCCTTCTCGATAATACTGCGCCGGCCAGCATGGATCTCGTCAATTCATTTGTAGGTGTCGTCAAAGATCCCGCAGGGATAATTCAAGCTCAGCTGGGAATCATCCCCCAAGTCGTCGTGGTTCCTGATGCCGCAAGTCCTACCACATCTCCGCCGTCCTCGTCAAATCCCATCCCGGCAACGGGGCCCAAGCTCCGTCTTGCCAAACGCGACTACACCAAGAGCATCCCAAACACCGCTCTGAAGCTGACCGTTACAAAAACTGCCGTCGTAATCGGAGGTAATGTTCTTGGAAATCTCGCCAAATGGGCTCTCGATACTGTCATCCTCGAACCCCAAGTATACTGGACCAGCCTCATCGGTGGCAGTCAGCACTTTCAGGAGTTCTTCGGCAGCAATGAGTTCCACCTCGTCGCTGTTCGCCGGCAAGGCATCGATGCTGCGGATATGATCGAGGCCGTTCGTGCTATATATACCATCGTCGATGTGTACATCCGTTCGGGCAGCAGTCGGGGACCTCGCCCTTCGGCCAAGGCCCTCCAGGGCACGATCCTCAACAGCGCTGGCATCGTTATCGCAAACTGGTCCATTGGACCCCGTCCGCAGGGACAGGGGCCAGGCTGTCGGATTGCCACATTCGTAGAGACTGCATTCGGTTGCATCGGGGCCAGAGCGCGTCAAGACGGGGATCTGTGAGTAAAGAGAAGAATGAGGGAAAGGAGGAAACAATCGTCCTCCATTGGGCCTCGATTCCCCTGGGATCATTCCTTGAGCTCGTGCATTGATATATAACCGTACACCTTCAATCAAGACATTCTTGACAGTCACCCATTCAAACTCCAATAGGAAGTCGTCGAGGAAATGAAGACGTACAGCTGGTGCTGTTTGTACCAGGATCGATCGAGAGTACGTGCAAACATCAATTTCACAAGCACAGTAATTACCATCTTACCATAGGTTACGATATGTAAGCAGAAGCAAATTAGAGGCTCAACGGTCGTGAGCGCCTCGAGACCCTCTTTGGTCCCCTTTGTTGGACTCAGGCTGGGATTTATTGGAGATGAAGAGTGACCATCGTCGCTCTTCTCCTGAGGCCTGCCTGATGGCCTGATGCCGGACGGTCAGCCAGCCACCAATCCGCCAATCGGGCGCTCCACTCCACTAAGGATGCCCGGCGGTATGGGATAAATAGGTCGGCAAACTGCCTTCCTCCTTCGACCGAACAGTGACCTGGGAAGGCCCTGGGACGGCCTGAGGGAGCTATCCTAGGATTAGCCCTGTGGTAATTGACATCATGAATGCCAAAGTTCGTTCCGAGAAACTCAGCCCCAAGGTGGGGAGAACTTGTTGTTGTCCTCTCCCGAAGCGAAGCGAATCACCAGGAATAGAAGACGCGTTGGGTGAGAACGCGCTAATGATGCGCGGGTGCGGTACGGTAACGCGTTAATTGATTACACCAGCCACATTTGTACAAGTGCACTCCTAGAAATGAACCCTGAACGGAGGAGAAGCTTGACGTTGTTCGCTAGGAGAACCTCGAACTTGGTCACAACAACGAGACTCGGAGATCCGGGGAGAGATATACTCGAGTAGAACAGGCTTAAGTCCAAGTTCTAGCAGAGATCCAAGTTCTAGCAGAGATCAGCAACACCCAACGCCACGAAGGTGGCGTCAACGTAACGTTACAACCGATTTCGTACACCACTTACAGCGGTACATCCGGGTACGAGAGCCCCGCTACTGCAGAAAAGCAGTCTTTGGGCCCCTTTGGCCCTGCATTGATCTTCCGATGATCCGTTAGCAGCGACTTCAGAGTTCAGATCCGGTAACATGACAGTGCATGGCAATATGTACAGTACAAAGATCCAGATATGACGTTCGAGACGCAGGTCAATTGCCGCCTTGTCGTCCCTCCCCCTGCAGGCTCTGCGACGAAGCCAATCAGACAAGGCTTCAAGATGCAGCAGGCTGACTGGGAGCTTGGGTTACGGCGTAACACGGACGTGCTTTACCTTATTGTTGTCATGAAGGCGTCCGGAATTGGCGGCAATTTACAAGTAGTTATGTTACTATAACAGAGACGCGTCGGTAGGGACAGAGCGCGGATCCCTAAGCTTTTCTTAGGAGCTTTGCCGACAGTCTCACCCCCGACGTACTTGAGAGCTCTTAACCGGCGAGGTGCGGAGAAGGTTTCATCACCACCTTTTCGCACCAAATCCTCGAGAGTTGACTGTTCATATCGTTGGCCTTGCATACGGTAAAGGTAAGAATCCCACCATGGCAAGGGGTATTAAGAGGTGCAAGAACGAAACGACTCATCAGAAGGCTTTGCCCTACAAATTTTCCAAAAAGAGCCGCCCCAAGCAAATATTGTAATTGCTGAGCCTCAAGGTCTGTGGAAACGCCCATTTGCCGGAGAAGAGACGAGCCACGCGGATCTTGTTGGACCTGACTCCCTCAGTGGTGCGTGTTGTGGTAAAAGATCTACACAAGCTGCATCGCTTGGGGAGTATCGAACGAATAATGTCAACGAGCCGAGTTGTCGGGGATTGAGGCCTTTCCACGGAATTTACTGGAGATTACCCTGGGAGATCTTTCCTAGAAAGCACATGCCCAAGGCTGAGAGCGAACATCTTCAAGATGATTCAGTTGTACGGTCCGTTAAGTGGTGGAAAGTTTCTGTAACTGGCCTACGGATCGATCACTTCGTTCGGAACAAACAGAACAGGTTAACATATGTACATATATGCCACACGAATTAACAATGTTGGTCGCCAGTAAGGAACACATGGACGGCATTTTCCCAGTCGTCTTCGTCGCGGCAATGTGTGTGTCCGACTTTCGATGCAAGAACCCAGTCGGTAATATGGATCAATGCACCGAAACCACTGCAGTAAGTACTGGACATAACTCCACGACGGCTGGGCCGAAGGAGAGCCATTAACTCTACAGAAGAATTACCTCTGTACAAATAATCTTTTCGACAATTTCTTGATCTTTTGGCCTAAAAAAACTGCTGGCCAGGAAGATTGGATCGAAGAAGCAACGACAGGCTAGTAGTGTGAGAGCGGCGTGAAAGAACAGCTACGGAGAAGTCATCTACCAACGCCACGAAGCAACGAGGCACTTCGTACGAGGGACGAAGTAGGTGTATCGTATCTGCAGCTCTGCATGGGCAGGTTGGAAATCAGGAAATTTGGAAGCGGCGGCGGAGGTAGATTGGCTGCAGTTGGAACGCCCATCCTGGCTTCTGCTGCCGGACCTCGATTAGCATCAAATTCAAAGCAAGAGTAACTTATTACTTTTGTTTTGCGGCGCAAGCATGAGTGTATTCTGTACAAGAACTTGTGTAAGTTAGGTTACAAGTACCTTACTCGACAGCCTCTCATTCGCTCTGACCACGCGAATCACAGAAGGGGTTGTGTCAACGTCTGCCGCAAAGTGTATCAAGGCGCGCCCTCTCCGACCTTACCGTACGAATTGATCGTCTGCTTTGTGGGCTGGGTGGATCATCATGTAGGGTATGAGATGATGTACTGTATAAGAAATTGACTGGTAAGGATGAGATGTAACGAAACGTACACTGGCCCATAGAGACTCGTAGGGAGTACAAGGAAATAAACCACATCTTCAGCTTCATCATCCTCCTCCCAGCAGAAATGAAACCCGAAGTCTTTCTCTTTGCATGTACTGTAATTCGTATGTAATTCCTAAAGATCAATGTGAGCAATCAGTACGGAGTGCCGCACCGTGATCTGCCTCCCAGCTCCTCTCTCAGCTTGAAACCAAGTTTATTTACTTCCTTAGGCTCGCTCTCTCGTACATACGCGAGAAAGAGACCTGGGACTGTGAGAAAGCGGATAGGCTCGCTGCTGCACCAGCCCGTCTAAGCACTAATCCTCTTTCGGTATCCCAGAAGCTTGGCCCAATCCTCAACTCTGGTCCAGTAATCCGTAACTTACCTTGATCTTCTCCTCCACAACCCATTCCACTCTGGAGACTTTCGTGTTTCTCCTCGCCCTCCCTCCTCCTTCTCCTTCTCCCTCCCCTCTCTCTCTCTCTCATCCTCCCTTCTATCGTTTGGACAGAGGGACTCGGCGGGTCTAGGAGACGTACCTTCGAGAGCCTCCACATGTGGTTCTTGGTTCCTCCAGCACCTCCCTTCTTCCCCGTGCCGTGCCGGTGTCATCAACTACTTGACACCCCTCCACGCCATCCTCACGGTATCCTCATTGACACCGGATCAGGGTTGAGCAACAGAGATCCTCATCTAGAACAGCCTCTGCCCTGCCCACTTGGTCAATCACCCGACGAGTCTTGACAATCCAGCCTCACGAATTCCCACACTACACCCTCTCTTTCAAGTCAACCGGCCAAGTCAGCGACAACTAGTGTGACTTGAATCAATTAGGTACGTCGGACTGTTTCGTTGATTAGACACCGCCTCGGTCACTCGGGGAGACAATTGGACTTTCGTTGCTGGGCTCCTAATCACCTGGTCTATTGTTGGTCCTCAATGTCCTGGAACTCAATGGATCCACTCGGCCATTGTCCATGGCAACGGATCGTGGATTGTTATACGCCCCAGACTCTTGCCAACTTTATCTCAACGTCGCCCGGATCATAATCGCTCTATAACCAGCGATCGTGGCAGTTTCTGGCCCCTTGGCTCTATCGATCTCCAAACAGACCTATACAATGCTCCAATGGACGTCTTCATCGCATCAGAAGATATCCCTAGCGTACCAACGGTGTGGAAAGGAATTGGTGGTTATGGACATCCTTTTGGGCATAAGGAGAGCTCTCCGACAACGTGGGCTTATATGTCCTGGTTATATGTGCTTGAAAGAGTGCATTACAAGTGAGGAATCAGACCATATGATCTGGGCTGGCATAGCCAGGGACGTGGATAGAAGAACTCTGGATGTGCGCGTTCGTTACGCGTGTCCATACCGCGTCTAAGATTACTTTGGAACACTTTTCTTTCACTTTGACCGACGCGAGTGCATTTCTTCATTTCCAGCTCACCTTACTGACGGCCTTACAATCATACAGACAGACTCGTCAAGGCTATCAATTCGATCCATATACCAACAGCTACTTGACCTCAGCTGTTCTGGAGGAGTCATACAGCACCTCAGGCCTGTACCCGCTCGCCCATCTTGATCATACTGACATACAAAGCACTATTGAGGTGAGATCACTCTCAGGTGCACGTTCAAAAGGTCTGAGTACTGACGCATCCCTTGCATAAGGCTCGTGCTTCTCGTCGATCCACATTCCCCGGATTTCTGTTCGGTCTAACTTCTAACGGCACGCCAACTACGCAGGTGGAGACGTTCAATCGTACTCAACCTTCTCGAATTGCTGTGGTCGACCATTCCACAACTTCAATCTGCAGAATCATTCCAGTCTTCGCCATTGAACGGCCACGAGCTGTAATCTCGTTTAGGCTGCAGGGGAAATCTCCTTGAACGTGAAGCTCACTCACTATCGGTGTGTCTACACAGTAATCTAATTCTACAGAAGTAAGTCATCTTGGTGGAAGCGTCCAGCTTTCAATTGCCCCTTTCTACTCATTTACTTCTGCCTAACCCCTGGCGAGCAGTAGCAAGGGCTAAGAGTGTGCACGTTCCAGGTCTTACCTCTCAAGCCTTCTATATCTGGATCTCCCGGCCTCCTCGACTGCCAAATAGTCATCCAGGCATTTTCTCGGTGGTTCCAACTAATTACGGTCCTTCTTACGTTCGTCTCTTACGGCAGCCACTCCTTCAGCTTGTCCAATTGAATATTAGTCGCTCTCTTTAGCTAACGAATCCATTCATTCATTCAACAACACTCATTCCAGAAGCGCTGGCAGCAGGTTCTTGACAAGACATTACCTGAAACCCGCGCGTCAAAATAACAGCTGCGTTCTCAAGATGTCCTACCCTCAACCCCTCAACACGTACCAGACGTGTGGTTCTTACTTTGTCGAGACTGATCACTACGATGCCGCTGCCGCTCGAGCGGAGGAGAAAGAACGCGCCAAGTTCATTGCACGTGAACGTCAGATTGCCATTGGCGAAGAACTTTCATACCTTGCGAGGGAAGAGTATCAGGAAGACCATCTCGCTCACATGGAACAGATGGAGGTCAAGCGTCCTGAGTCAAAAGTTGACCTCATCTTGCTAAACTTGTACAGGTTGAAACAGTCCCGGACGTTGCATCGATCGATATCCAAACTGAGATCCAATGGTTCATGCGGCCTTATCTCCTCGACTTCCTGATCGAAGCTCACACGGCTTTCCGTCTGCTTCCGGAAACCTTGTTCCTCACGGTCAACCTACTCGATCGATACTGTTCGAAGCGAGTGGTCTACAAGCGCCACTACCAGTTGGTCGGCTGCTCCGCTCTTCTGATCGCTGCCAAATACGGAGACCGCAAGGACCGCGTCCCAACCATCAAGGAGTTGAAGTCCATGTGCTGCTCTTTGTATGAGGACGATATGTTCACTCAGATGGAGTGGCACGTACTGCAGACGCTTGGTTGGGTCGTCGGACATCCCACTATCGATACCTTCCTTCAAGTCGCCTTGAACGATTCCTTCCCTGACCCTGAGGTGGAACATATGGCTTGTTATATCAGCGAAATCGCCATGTTCCACAAGGAGTTCGTTTCCAAACGTTCCTCAGACATGGCTCGATCGTCGCTCGCACTGGCGAGATACATCCTCGATCGTCCTCAACCTCGTCAATGTGAATGGGCTGCGGACTACGATTCTCACACGCTGGTCACTCTCTCGCAGCAATTGCATCGACCTTCTCAGGTGTTGTCGCGCAAGTACTCCTCGTTCCAACTCTCGCGAGTGTCGGCCACATTGGAGGAGTTTTTGGCTCGCCAAGCATCCATCGCTAGATGCCACGCTCCGCCAACTCCACCTCGCGAACTACCTTCCAACCCACCACCACCTGCGACTAGCTCCGTTACCTATATCGCTCCACAGAAAGGTCATTATCCCGCAAACATGCCGCACGGATATATGACACCTCCCATCACACCTGACGGAGACCACTTCCAGCCATACGCGCAACAGAAAGCTTTCAGCATGGTACCTTCTCATCCCGCCACACCGACGCCATCTACTGGAAAGCAGACGCAGTTTGCATATGCATATCAGCAGATGCCTCTGCTTTGAGAGGTCCAAAGCCCCGAGCCATATCCGTCCTCTTTGCTGAACATCTTCCGCCATCATTTCAACAACCCTCGAGGCTAGCTATCGGTGCTCTGAGCTTGTCATCTTGCTACAACTCGCAATAGCTGGGAAGAGCTTCAAAAATGATGTAACATCTGGTTGCCGATGTATTTGGATCATCACATCTAAGACATCACTATCACCTGAATCTAGGGGTGGGCAATTTCGAGTGTATCAAAAGATGTGTCGCCCTAAATCATACCAGCGTCTTCGTGTGTCATTTGCGTTGCAAGCGTGCGCTGCTTTCCGTGCTTCATTCCCCTTTGTCATTGGCCTTTAGCGAATTTTCTTGTCTAATGCGCGACAGCCTCCTCATTCCCGATCAATTGTCCGTAAGAAAAAGTCGGGGGAAGCAGAACGAAAGCACACAAGATTGTCTTTGCCTGGTGGTAGTTGTGGTAGTAGTACTCTCCACCTAATCTGTACTGGTTCAGGCCAGTCCGCGGCCTCGGATACATATCTGGGGCAGCGTCGGCAGGTTAGGATATGGGAGGTTTTTCGAAAATCGAACATGGAGGAGACGATTCATCGTGTGGACCTTTTTTCATTTCTCAGCCGAAGTGCCAGACAGACCAGAGATGCCAGTTTGGGATGAGACGGGATCGTTACCGACTGGTCTTCGCTGTCTGTCTGGCCTACTTCTTTTACTTTCTTCACCGAAGATACCCTTGCTTTGCCCGGAAAACGCGCACGGAAATCTAAATCCCCTGTACGTTTAGATTGAGCGCGGTGGCTAGCTAATTTACACTTTTCACCTGATGCCTACTAAATGCGTATGTGGTGACGACCAAGTTGTCGTGTCGTGGAAGAAAACTCCTTACAGCTGCACGACGTCTTCTCGACACGGTAAACTCGGCGAATCCTTCAGCTTCCATGCATATCCGGAATCTACATCACACCATTGACGCCATCGCCCATACCCCCCCATATTTGTACCTCCCAAGCCTCCCGACCAACCTCACTGTCCGCACGCACACCTTTCACCCCACATCGCCCAACGGACTCTCCTTCCCTGCCATCTCACAACCGCGAGCCGCAAGAGCGAAGGCTTCCGTCCATGCCCATCGTCGCCCTTCCGCTCTTCCCCATCCATCCCTTTCCACCCCTTCTTCTCCACTACGATTAACCAACCCAGTCCAGTGCAAGGAATCGCCTCCAAAAAGCTCATCCATCCCTCCTCTCCTCTCCCTTCTCCCCTTCCCCGTTTCCCACCCCGTCTTTCATCCGCCGCCGCCTCCTCCTCCTCTTCATACTCCTACTCCTCCTCCTCCTCCTCCTCCTCCTCCTCCTCCTTCAGGCAGACAGGCAGACAGGCAGATACGGCGGGCGGCAGACAAGGCAGAGGTTAGGTTCGCACGAGACGAGACGAGACGAGACAGTTGGAGCAGAGCAAAGTAGGGTGGAGTGGAGTAGAGCGGAGCAGAGGGGAGACGGCCGTTGGGGCTCCCATCCTGTCAGGGCCGGCATCGAGTCTGCTTCGGAGGAATCGGAGGTTTCTTTCACGATCGACGTGCTGGCGGGCGCTGCGGGTGGGCGGGGTGTGGATGGGTGGTATGGGCGATGGCGTTGGATGGATGGATGGAAGGAATGGATCGGATGGGACGTGTGTTTGGGGGAGGGCAGATTGATCGGATGGGTGGTGGAGGATGAGATGGTGTGTGTGGAGATGGAATGGTGGGGAGGGGTGGTGCGTAGATGGGATGAATGGGGATGGTCAGGGTTGGGTTGGGTTGGGTTGGGTTGGATTGGAAGGTGGAGGGTGGAGGTGGAGAGAAGAGGGGGGAGACGATGGAGGCATGCGGAGATGAAGGATGGGATTGGGTTGAGGTGGAGAGAGGAAAGACGGGTGATGGTACGCTGAGATGGGTAGGTGGTTGATTGGAGAGGTGGACAGTTCGATCAGGTTCGATGGGTGCGCAGGCAGTGAGGTGCCGTCGATTGGCATGAGACTGGCTTGTGGAAGCGACGGTGGCTGGGCTGACTGATTTGGGCGTCGTGGATGGGGGGAGAGGTGGACTGGCTATAAGGCGGTTAGGTGATGAAAAGAGCGGTCCACGGAAGTGAAAGAATTCTAGGCTTCGATATTAAACGACGTTTGTAGAGTACAGTCGCGCCTTGAAAGAGAATCAACGTGCTGTGAAGCTCCCCGCTCATGAACGAGCCACCCAGACTGAACAATCCTATGTGCGGTGCTCATCCAACCACCTCTCGATTATACAAAAGTTTGCAAACCACCCGTCCTCCGTACCGACTGGAAACTACACAGTAGCGCGCTCCGACTTCATTTTCCTCTCCCTCGCCGCGGCTGACCAAGGGAAATGTGCGACTGGGATGACAAAGAAGCTGTCACGATTTTCCCGTCAGTCGACTACTCTTCACAGATGGGATGGTGTGTGTCAAATTCCAGAACAAACAAATGCAGACGTACCTGTTGCTGTCATCCGCAATACCGGCCAGAGCGTTGTACCAAGCCAAGAAAGAGGCCAAAAGACCGAAAAAGCCACCGGTCTTGATGAGCCCTGAGGTTGGCGTGCCTTTCGCGTTGCGGTGGGCGTAACCGAGGGCGAGGAAGAAGAATGCGAGGTCAAGTGTGAGAAAGAGGAGGAAGAAGGCAACCGTGGAACGGAGGGTGAGGAGGGTGAGGATAGTGGTGAAGATGAACCAGCCCTTGGCAGGTGGAGTCTTGTTAGTTTCCGGATAAATGCATTCGAGAGGGGAGGGAAGGACCAACCCAGAGGAAAAAGGCGAACGAGTCAAGGAAATGTGCCGCACCGCCTGCCTTCACGATCGAAGCTTCGATTTCGAATCCACCAGGCGTCAGGATGAAGGCGAAGGCGATCCAGAAACCACCGTACGATGAGAGCGCAGTGGCACCGAAGGTGTTCCCGACAGCCATTTCCCTACCGATCCGGATTAACGCCTGTCTCGCACATCGATAACACGGACGGATTCTACATACCACATTCCAGCAAGCAGTTGCACCAAACCACCGTATCCAAGGGCGATACCCACGACGATATTCGGCTCCGCAACTCCTCTTGTGCCCATGTTGATCAAACTCAACACGAAGGTGGTGAGGGCGAAAGCGGACAAGCCCAGGGGTGCCGGGTTGGCGAACTTCCGATCCTTGACCGGGGCGTATGTACCGGGTTGGAACTCACCACCAAAGGCGGGCAGACGTTCGCCGCCCGAACTGGTGTTGACGTGGGCCAGAGGACCGTAGCCGAAACGGGCGGCATTACGAGCGGCTTCGTGCTCCTCGTGGCTCATGTTGTTGGTCAGGTGATTGCCATTGCTCGCGTCATACTCTTTGTTGTTCATCCCGCCGCCCAGCCGTTGGTCGGCAGCGACGGCGTTTTGATGTTGAGCTGTCGACATTGTGGTTGATTCTGTACGAAGTTCACAAACAAGTGGGTATTCGCGCAAGCGGCCTCTGAAGCAGCAGTAGCAGGATTCAGAGAGGGCAACAGAACAAAGGAATGAAAAGGTAGAAGCCGAGTGTAGAGTTATGAGTGCGAGTGAATAATGAGAGCTTAAGAGAAGGCAACAGTCCAGGGGGGGCCGCAGCGGAATATATGAGAAGACGGCAGTGATGGGTGTGGGGAAGAGCCGGACATGTGAACAGATCTGGAATGATAAGAGTATATTACAGTATTTAAAGAGAGTTTCTGATTACCTTATGGAGAACCCCATGGGGAGTAGAGGCTCTTGGCCATTGCCCATAGCATCCCAGGAATGGAGTCTGGAGAGATGGATGTTTGCTAGTTCGATTGAAGATTGGTGAGCGTGAGGGGTGAGGGGTGAGGCTTTGGAGCTTAACGTTAAATCCAATGCCAGTTGATATTGTTGATATGACCTCTCAAAAGATCCTTCCTCTCATCATCATCACACCATCAGCCTCAGCATCAGCATCAGCAACAGCAACAGCATCAGCATTGCAGCCAGCGGAGACGGAGACGCTGCTGCGGGAACCGATGCTGTGGTAAGTCAAGGTGTGGTATGTAATTGTTTGATTGGTCAATCTCCGAATCCCCAGACCCCGGTGGGGATAGAAAGTATGCTAAAGGTACCAGGTACTTGTACTTTGTAATTTGTCCGCGGGCTGGGCTGGGCTTAAGATCTTCCGCTGGGCCGGAAAATTCATTCCGTACGGAACAGTATTCGACCCTTACCTACCATTTTAGGTACCTTGAGGGAAGTTTGAGAGTGAAGAGGGAAGCAATGATACTGTTTGAAGTATTGTACTTGAAGTTGCGTTTGAAAGGGCAACGATGCTGCGTACTGTCAAAGCACGGTCGGTGAGTCTGTGATCTTGTGGAGCGCGGAAGATGATGTCATCTCCATGCACTAGAAACTTTAGCGGAATACCGAGTACCGAGTATCGACTAACCCTAATGTACCTAGGTACAGTACCTACTCAAGATTTGTCAGAGTATTTTATGGGAAGGTAAGATTACAGTAAGTTAAGATCAAGATCATGTGAGTGCACGCACGGACCGCACATCGGTCCGTTCTTAACAAGAGAAGAAGAAAGAAGGAATACCAGGAGTACCAGGAGATTAACTGATAGAAATGAGTTTGCTACTGTGGAGTAAGGTAAGGTATATCCATTCCTGTCGGACCAATCATCGTCGTAGAACTGCTGATTATCTTCCTCGCTTATGGCAAGGTTGAATTCGAATTCGCCTACCTAGTATGTCGCTGTCCGGTGTCCGGAAGCCTGGACACATGGCTCGAGGTCCGGCGGAACGGCTGCTTACAGTACTTTCCGTTCTTACATGGTTCTGTCGCATGGCACGTTACATGAACACGAACATGAACACGAACATGAACATGCACATCCATATGCATGGATCAACCAGTGAAACACCATAAAAAGCTGACACTATCGCCTCCTGTCAGCTTTTCTTCAGCTTTCACCCGAGCTGAAACGATCAAACGTTGCGTCGACGACGGAGAACTTGCCACTTCTGTGGCAGGGTCCCTCTGAAGTACATAACGTTACCTTACAATCACCAAATGCACGCAAAATCCTTCCTGCAGCAGCAATTTCCGCTGCTCCGTACCGACTCGAACACCCTACCTTATCTTACGTCCATCTGGACCCTGGAACCCTGGAATCATGGCAGCAGCAGCAAACCCTCGGCATAAGCGCTGAGTGCAAGGTTTCCACTCGTCCTTAGCCCAACCACTCAACCACCATCAACCCCAACCCCCAACCACAGCGCTCTCGCCGAGTTTTCCGATCCATCCATCCCCACCGGTCCCGCCATCCCGGCACGATAATTGGTAGGAAGCGCTTCCGTACTGTACCTAAGGTAGTCGAGACCATCGCATGCGCCTCGGAATCTGCCCTGCGGAATCTGCCCTGCACACGTGGCGTGGGAAGTCTATCTCGACTCTCTTGAGCGACAGAGTTTGTGCCTAAAGCACCTTACCGTATCTGCCTCGTCAGGGCACATAACGCAACGCGACGTAGCGTAATGTAGTGGAACGTCAGGTCGTCCGACACGCGACCGAGTACTCAAGAACCCGGGCTTGCATCGGGATCAGTAGGTATCAGGTAGAAGAGGGCGTCGGTTACCGGGTGCTGACTACGAGGACGAGGACGGGACGGGGACGAGGACGAGGATGAATATGGTTGAAAGCGAGCCCTGGTCGCGTGGAAGGAACGTGTCGTGGGGAAACTGTCATGGGATCCGTGGCATTGTGGCAGATTCGTTCGCGTCGTTGTTTGGGCGACCGGTGAAATGATATGGCTTGGAGAGACCAGATGAGAGCTGCGAGGACACGAGAGCGTTGGGATGGAGGTGAGCGGTAAGGGATCAAAAGGGTTCTGACGTTGGGGGCCTGAGACGTGGGGGTCGTATTGTGTTGGAGTGTCTGATGAGGTCCAGGAGGTTTCGGAGTGGTTGGTCAATTGAAGTCGATATAACCCTACAAATTACTGAAGAGACAGATCTTTTGGTCGACTGCCTGCAATAATGTGGTCCGTGGAGCGAACGGTCCAGTGCCCGTAAGCCGATTGACGCACGTCACACCAGGTCATACCACTTAGAAGTCGCGAGGCGACAGCGTCGCTTCAACCGTACACTCCGAATGTAGGTCGATTGAGCGCTAAAAGTACATACACATAATCCTCCTCTTTACGCCGTGCCATCATCATCATGTGACCCTCCATCACAGCTGAACCTGATACCCACACGCCATAAACCCGTAACGTCTACCGTAACACCCTGTCCTGCCTTGCGCCGCACGTTCTAGTGTAACATTGTGTAACGGTGAGACAACCTCGCCCCCCCAAGGCTGAAAGACAAAAGAAGACTAGAATAGGAGATTGTGAAGATCGGGGTTTGGGGTGTAGTAGTACAGGGGTTGTGGACATGAAGCGCCAGGAAAGCTGAAGAAAGATTAGGAGAAGCTGAAGAAAGAGGACGAAGGCTGAAGAAAGAGTAGGAGAAACTGAAGAAAGAGCAGCAGAAGCCAAAGGGTTCGAGGACCTGTCGTCATGCCCACGCACACGTGGCCGTAGCACAGATAGCGGTAGCGGTTGGCTGCGCTATCTCAAGGCGTGCGTCGTACGAACGGGTAGATTGAGACGATTGGCGGAAAAGGTTGAGTGACACCAAAAGCTGGAGCAGAGTCGTCGTCATCACCGTGACATGCAACGTAGAGCTACAAGCCAGCGATGAGGATCATGGGATGTATCATGACGGCCATGAGATGCGTGGAAGGACGTGCCTAACGATATTTGTTCGAGTATTGATCCCTGCGGTGGGGATCGTCGTATGTCTTGCCACCCTTGTCGACGATGATGGGCTTTTCTTTCTTGGATGAAGTGGATCTCGAGGGTTGAGACGAAACGGCTAGGGTGAGGATTAGCTATGCATTGCGGAGGTAGAATCATTGAGTGATGATCGCAACGTACGTCTGTTGTCTCGAGGGTCGTAATAACCATCTCTGCTGCTGCCCCGGCTCGAGCTGGCAGAGTCTGCGTAGAATTTGGACGGCATGTTGAAAGCGGTGACGATTAGTGAGTCAATTTACGAAGATTAGGCTGTCAGGATTGACAGGACGAGGTCGAATCGTATGTTGTTTGCCTGATGGGATGGTCTGACGACGGATTCGGAGGCAAGCTTCAACAACGGAGTGATGGAGAGCTGACTGAAGAGTCGGGATAGCAGGATTCTATACGAAGGAAGTAGGACAGTATGTAGTATCGACTTGAATGCGTAGTATGATACAGAAAGAAAGGAAGGAAAGCAATTGAAGAAGTCGTTATATAAATACCGTCCTGATAACGGTATGAGCCATAGTAACTGTTCAAAAACCGCTGCCTGGGGCGGAGCTAGAGCTGAAGAAAGAAGGAAAGGCATCAAGCAACAGCCACAATACCAAGGACATGAGGCATCCAGTGACTCGATGGTCATTAGACCAAGGCAACCGTGGAAGTATGAAGAGTCATAGGTAGCTAACAACTGGGGGCCGAGTCATCGAAACAGATGGAAAGCATTGCGGCCGCGTAAGAGACGTCGGTCGGAAATGAAAACAATTTTGAGCTCTGTAAATTGGCAGAATAGATATCCCTCGGTCTTTATTATTGCTTGGATAGTGGATGGAAAGTTGAAAAGCGGTGTGAAGTTCATCGCTGCAGCCTTGCCAGGCACAAATGCACCGCCCAAGGTTGATTATAATTGAGTCGGCTTTCTGCAAGATCGAGGTAGTACCGTTACCTCCCTAAGCCAATTCTACATCCCCGTCCCAATGTAAGGTACGGTGAAGAAAGGCTCGAGTCCCTGCACTGCCGATATCGTTGAGTCAGGCTGTCTACTCCGGTGGCTCATCGGTCGTGGTTGAAGGTGAGGCTGACAGCATGAGTCAGCCGAGGGTGAAGTTCCTTAGTAATCAACGCTTGAGCAGAGCTCGCAACGGTTGCAGTGCCCTAAGTTCGTTCAATATGAAATACCTTACTGTCCCAAGTAATGAACCATAACAGCTATCGCTTAGATGCCTAGTATACAACTATGAGCACTCCGAACTCAATCATCGAGTGAGAATCTAAGGGTCCAGCGTAGAGTTAGTTAACATACGAGTGACTTGAGAAGGTGCCATACAGTCTCAGACGAACGGGAAGTCGAATGTGGGCAATGCCGAGCAGGACCACACGCCACCGAGGAGGAAACCACTTAGGAAGATGCTGTGAAATACCTTCAACATGGGACGCTCTAATCTGGTTGTGATTATACTACGACTCGGACGAGACAGAAGACCGAAAGCAAGAAACTAGGCTATGCTCATTGAGATTCAATAGCTAAAGAAGACCAGACCATATATCGAACAATGCGGCGGCCGAAGAGTTGGATCCAGGATAAGGAGACTGCCTTCAGGCTATCTCAACCTACCCGATCTACAACATAGCCCGAAGCCCTACAGAAAGAAAGTTGCGCAGCCTAACCCCAAGAAAAGAATGGCCAGCAGGACGATTAGATCCAAGACAAGGAGATCGCCTTGCGGCTAACCTCGACCTGCCTGATGAAAAACTCCTCGCTGGATTTTAGGAAAGAGAAGGCGACACAGCTAAACCAAAAGAAGCAAAACAAATTTGAACGCAAGTCCTGCTTGCTCCCAATGCCATAAACTTCTATCCCACCAGCCGCTGCTTCAAATCCTGCCAAGTCTTGCTCCTGCACCTGTAGTGCTGCGCCATCCATCCAGCGCCTCGGTCCCCATATCGGCTGCGCCAGATGTAACGCCTTCTCAAGTGATACCTTAACCGATAATGACCAAGCTGCCTCTTCGCCTGCCTTGCCCAGTACATTACTGGATTCCGAGGTTCATCGTATCATCCAGTTCGTCGAAGAACTTTACCGACCAGTTCTTCGACCCGGTACAGAAAAAGTATGTCCTCCTCGATTGGTCCATCCATTCATGCTTCGCCGAACACCTAAAGTTCTGGTAGTAGCCTGAGCGGATCGGACCTGTGTGGTAGTGGTAACATGGAATGTCATAGCCGAACGACTATCGGATATCTGAGATTCTGTTTGTGTGCGGTTTTGGTTGCGGGACTTGTCGACGCAAAGCGCTTTCTCGTCGCTGGCTTCTGCTTCCTCTGAGAGGCTCTCGATTGGAGGAGGTGAGCTTGAGAAGAACGGGTATTGTTTGCTTTTGTGGTCGGGTCCTTGTGGGATTTTCGGAGGTCGAGTGGGTATCAGTGCAGACGTCAAGCGATGCTCTGCAAGTGGTTGTGGTATTGGTAGTATTGGCTGCCTTGATTGCGACAATGGTCGTGCTCCATCTCGTAAGTTAGGTGGCATCTCAGCTTGTTTTGACGCCATCAAAAGCGGTGGGGATGCTTCCCCTGCCGGATGTTCTTTTGCAGCATAGCCACCGTTCGGAGGTTGGCGGAAGAAATTCAACAAGGTGCCTTGACCACTGTTGGCCTTATTTAGCTCCTCATTGCGACAATGCTTGATGGAAGCATTGCTTTTCTTGTTGAGTTTTGGAGACCGAGCGGTCGATCCGCGTGTTGAGGAAGTATCTTGATCCATCTCCGTGATAGTTCCAGACTTCCGTTGAGCGAGATCCTGGAGATGAGCTCCAGCACTTGTGAAGCCGCTATGGATCGAAGTGGAGGATACTGAGAACGCCGTCGTATTTTGCATCGTAGTGGAGTATCCTGTAATCTTTGATGTAGAGGTGGATGGTTCATTGAGGAGTCGTTGTCCTGGCGGCTCACCCAGTCCCACTCGACGTCTCTTCGCCTGCTGACGCGTAGTGTGCGCTTTAGTACCCTCCGTACTATCCCATGCAGCATCGTCCTCTTCTGGATTCTCGTCCCCATTGTTGGGCCAGAAGTGGTCTTCGGTGTTCTGAACTGCTGTACAGCCCTTGATGATATCTGCTTCTGATGGGCAGAGTCGATGGAGGATATAAGAGATCGACTGTATTACGTCAAGTGTGAATGACGGTCCTCTACAGTCAAGGTGCGACGCTAATGACTTGATGCACAGGAATGGGGAGAGAGCAGTCTTGTCTGTCGGCGGTCAGCTTTCTTGAAGACGCTCCTTACGTGGCAAGGGTGTGATTACCATGTTGTGAGTTCTTCATCGGACAGCTAATATAAAGAAGCGCTTTTGCGCGGGTCATGGCGACGTAGAGTAGTCGGCGCTCCTCGTCGATGTCTTCCGCACGAGAGTGAGGAATCGATCCTTCGTATGCTGCCGGTATGAAAATCACCGGCCATTCAAGACCTTTGGCGGCATGTATTGTTGATATGGTGACCTTCGGTCGCGGCTCCTCTTCTTCATCCTCTTTCAATTCAGTCGACAACGCAACGTGAGCGAGAAAACGGGACAGCGCCTCCATAGATGGTGAGCGCTGCTGCTGTTCCAATCCTTCAACTTCCGGAAGGGTATCGGCCTCCATATCCTCAGATTCGACTGTATCCGATGCTTGCACTATCAGCTCTTCAACGTTCGCCCAGCGTGCTTCGTGGTCTTCAGGATGAGACTTTTCGATATACTCCCGAAAGCCAAGCTTCTTTATGATACTCTCAAGGAGTTCTTTTGGTGACTGCCGAGTATCAGGTTCCATGAGCCTCTTCCGCAAGGTCACGATGGTGTTGATAAGTGAGCCGATGGCTTTTTTGGTAGATAGGGTGAGTTTCGTCTTCAAGATTAGGTGGCCTTGAACATGTTTCTGGATCAGCCTCCACAGAGTAGTTTGTTTCGTTTCCGCCTCTTCAAGGAGTGCTTTGATCGTGTTCTCTCCTATTCTTCGAGAAGGAACATTGATTATCCTTGCCAGGGCATCGCTGTTGTCGGGTTGACAAACCGTTCGAAGGTAATCGAGTAGGACCTTGACCTCCACTCGGTCGAAGAATCTGTAACCGCCGACCATGCGATAAGGCATGCCTACCTTTCCCATTGCCGTTTCGATGTGCCGCGAGAGAGCTGCAGAACGTATAAGGATGGCAAAGTCAGAGTAGTTCAGGAGATGGCCGGTAACGTGCACAGCTCTACTGATCTCGGAGACTGTCCAGGCTGCCTCGATCGCAGCTGAGGGCAGCTTCCGCAGCACAGGATTTGTTCCAACGCAATGTGTAGGGAGTAACGGTTTCTTCGGCCTTGACTCGTCCTGTTGAATGACCTCCAAAGCACTGAGTAGTATCGCTCCCGAAGACCGATAGTTTTCTTCCAAGAGCACGACCAGAGTGTCTGGGTATTGTTTCCGCATCCGCATCAGGTTTTGTATCTCTGCCGACCGAAAGCCATAGATACTCTGATCCGGATCGCCCACTATTGTAATTCGTTTTCTTTTCGCCGCAAAGAGTCTCATGAGATCGAACTGAACTAGATTTGTATCCTGGAACTCGTCGATGAGGACTGCTTCGACATTGGACACGCAGGATGGATGTTGCCGGAGCAGTACGACGCATCGTATCAACAGGTCGTCATAGTCCAGGAGATTGGCGCTTGTCAGCGCTGCCTCGTACGCCGCAAACACTTGCACAAACTCCTGTTGGTCAACGTTTTTCTTCGGCGTTGAGTGTGTGTCCGTAAGACTTGTCCCTTGAGCTTTGGATCGAGATATTCGACTTCGAGCGGCTGCGGGTTCAATGTTCAGTTTAAAGCGCTTAATGATGCGCTGCGACAAGAGTCAACACGTGTTGCAGATCGCTTTGTCCCCGTAGGTCGTGCTTACCTTGATGATACCGAGACTATCCGCACTGTCTGCTATTCCGAAATTCTTCTCGATACCAATCAAGTGACCGTACGTCACAAGGTACCGGCGACAAACAGAATGGAACGTTCCCAGAATAATCTTTGCTTCTAGGCCGTTACCAATCAGCTTCGCTATCCTCTCTCGCATTTCCCGAGCGCTCTTGATCGTGAAGGTCAGACATAGTATGTTCCACGGTCGGTAGCCGGTTGATAACAGGTAGGCGACACGCGCTGTAAGTGTTTTCGTTTTGCCAGATCCGGGAGGAGCAAGGACTTGGAGGACATGAGCTGGAGAAGTAACGGCGGTTCGTTGTGCGGCATTCAGGCCGTCTAGGATGAGGTCCATGTTGACGGTGGAGTAACAAACAATTAATAAAGTGTGTGGGAAGACGTGAAGCGAGTAGCGTGGGATTCACCAAAGCACGTGATTGCGGCTCCCTCGCTTGGACCGCACTACTGAAAAGGAACCCACTAAGGTAGCCTCACGACGTTGTATCCTTCTTCCTGTAGAAGAGAAGGTATGGGTTGATGTTCAATGTCTGTGAAACATCAAACGCTTCTAACGTGTCGTCGTTATAATGCGTCCACTGCCCATCTTCTTGTCTGACACAAGCGACGTAATGGCCTGCATCGATGCTATCAAACAAGTCAGCATACAGGTGGCCTTATGGAGCTTCACTCATTGCTTACGCTTTTCCTTTGTGCTCTATAACAGAATATAGTTCATACGACTGCGGATCCGAGTCTGTGGTCCAAGGTCCCAGATCGACTGTTTCTGGGAAAGTTACGGTGTCCATGAGCTTTTGTGGGAGCCAGGACGTAGATCTATCACAAGCCATGCGCAGTACTTGTATGGCAAGGTGTTGTGGGGCTGACTTAATCCTGGTGGAGCTCCTGGTTTGGTCAAGCTGGCTGCAGTGCTCACATCTGTAGCCTGCAACAGGTACCTCCTCTGCGTACTTAGCCAAGCAGCTCTCCAAGGTCCAGGTCTTCTTGGTACGTGGGCTTTGTTGTGGTAAATTCAAGCCCAGCAGCCGAAACTTCTCATCCTTCAGTGACGTCTTCTGGCAGTTTTTGCAAACCAGCTATATTAATCAGTCATCTCTTTCTGAATTGTATAGTGTTATGCTTACTGTTCGACGATCTTCCCCTTCAAACGCAGACTCCACCACCAGTTTTTCATCGACTGCGAGCGGATTCGGCGCGCGATCTTCTTGACCCAACCTCATCAGCATATCCGTCAAGAATTGAGCCGAATCTTGCTGCTGCAGTCCATCGTAGCCTGGATGGATCCGGCCATATGCTTGGCTGCAGACGTAGGGCGAGACGCTTTGTGCCTCGCCCTGGGTTTGGGCCTCGAAGTACATGCTGTCGAACAGCTTGCCCACATGACCGCTCATGTTGCTGTTGCACATTCAGCTGCCATAACGCTCAGGTTGTCTGGATTTTACTCACATGTCATCTGGATCAACATTGGCGAAGAGATCAGTCGCCCAGGCCTTCGTCTGTGCGTTCTGTCTCGTGGCGTGCTTGCCCACTACCACCTCGCTGGGGTTCATATGGGCGGAATTGGCAGCTCTTGCCAAGCAGAATTTCCGAATCGGCTCAGTCTGCACCAGGGTTTGAAGAACGGCGTTATAATAGCAAGTGTTGGACCCGTTGTGGAGTCCAGCGGCTCTCTTCCGTACCTTCCTGTCTTGGGCAATCTGGGCTGTAAATATCCCGTCTCTGCCCGGCTCTGAACCGGTCTTCTGCCTCTTCTGCCGGTGTCCCTCGAGGTCTTCTTCGGCTCGTCTTTTGAGCTTGGGTGCCTCTGGAGCAACCTTCGACATTGCCTTCCTATCCACTTCTCCATCTTCACCGGATTGTTTCGGGCTGCTTGATGGATCGGGATTCTGCTTTGTCTTTTTGTGGTCGTTACCCTCCAGGTCTGCGTCCGCGAGTCTCTTCTTGCTTCGTGACGGCTCAGGGATCTTTTCGTCATTGGCTGTCTTGGGTGCCAGCTTGCTGCCCTTGTCAATGACTTTGACGGCTTCGGTAGTCTTGGCAGGACTGTCCTTGTTGCATCCCACGATCTGGTTGCTGCCATTCTCCGTTGTCGTTGAAGCAGCTTGACGGACCCGGCAGACATGTACAGCGCCATGTCCACGCGGCTGCTGTACGGAGGAGAGATCTGGTCAGATCGAGTCATTTGGTGGTACCAAGTGGCACCGAAATCATTGTACCCTTCGGACCACTGGTTGACGTCCTTGACAGTGATAAGGCCAGCTCGGTCCGCGATCCGCTGTAACTCCGGGTTCATTGTCGCATGGCAGAGCATGCGATGGACTCGGGTATCCATCCGGCCTTCTCCGGTCTCACTGTCCGCTCCTGCTGCGATCGATGGCGCATACTTCCGGTGAACCCTGTTATAGGTCTTTGCCTGCATCGGATTCATCTTGAGCTCAACCGTGGTGATCCTGTACGGAGGGACCTGTTCCGCGACTTTCATGTCTTGGCCACGTACATTGATCGCAGGTGCTGGCGTATTCCGCACCAACAATTTGATTGTGGGCTTCGGAGCTTGTCTCGGCGCACACTGAATTGCAAAGTAAGCATTCGCCTCTCTGAATAGGTACTGTCCTGTTACGTTTGACCACTGGGACAGGCAACTTACAGTAGGCCCTCTGCACATGTCACGTACCCAGCTCGCATTGCGGGGAGTAGTCCGCACTTTGACTGGGCTTCCATCTTTCCCATGGCAATCGACTTTCTTCGATCTAACACCATTCTTCGCTTGCAGATCGCTTTGTTCTATTGCCTGTGGCTTTGATATGCCCTGCTGGTGGGGCGGTAAAGCAGACTGTCTGCATGTTAGCTGTCAATCTTATCAAATGAACGTACAAAAGAGTCAAATTTCCATTTTCATACTTGAACCTGCTTGAGATCCTTGCGGTCGGTTTGAGCCGGCCTCTTGGGCTCATTGCCCCTGTGACGACTTGTCTTGTTGATCAACTTGTTTGTCGATTTGTCTTGCAAGACTCGTGCGCCTTCAACCTAAGGTTTCTATTTCAGTAATTGTGTTGTGGACGGTCTGTCAGATTATATACCTTCGGTCTCTTGACGTTCGGTTGTACTTTTCTTTCTTCATCGTCTTCTCTCTCGCGTTTCGTACCAGTCACCACTGGTTTGTTTTGCAGTTTCGCCTTCTGCCCGTCAAACTGAGATCAAGATCAGTTGAAAGGTATACTGCGGAGACTTCTGATGCTACCTTTGCACCCTTGTTGTTTTGGGCTTCTTTGTCCGCCCATACTTTTCTCAGCTGCTGCAGAGCGGCTTGTCGCGCCATCTTTTGAGTTGTGGAAACCATGTTTGAAGATGAGGAAGTGAAGATACGAAACACTAGCTACGAGATTCTGAGTTCACTCAAAGTCTTCTAAGCGCAAGACTGGTAGTAAGCAGGAGATGATAATAGATGCTCGTCTAAGTATGTCGTTCCTGTTTGCGTTGAAAGGTACTGTGTGGGAAAAGAAGGATGTAGGAAGGAGCAACTTATGAGATCTAGGATGGGTTATCACTTCTGGCACTAGCATTAACACATCAAGCTGTGAATGATTCGGGAGGTTGGTCAGTTGGCAACTTCTCAACACTTCACTCGGATCAATAACACCTGCACCGTCCATTCTGGCGAGCATCGTTTCATTCACAGCAGTCACCCCTTGGGGAGGAACTCATTGGATCTCTCCATCAGTTCTATAGCTTCTCAAGATCGATATCTCACGACCTTTGCAGTTCTATATGTGACAAATACATCACGGTATCTTACCCCTGCACGGGTCAATGTTATACGGTCTTCAGGAGCGTGCTCTAGATGGCTTCAATGCCGCTATTTACTAGTAGAGGTAATAGGACGCACATCTAGTGCTCGACCTCTCTACTCGGAGCTAATTTAATACGAGATTCGAAGAAGCAAAACGTATCCCCTCAATGATAGCTCAGGCAGCACAGATCTATAGAAGGGAGCCTTGAAGAGAATTCCCTCTGAAGTATTGGATATAAAGTCGTGAGATATCTGATACTCCCATTGACAACACAATTAGTTCATATCTTGCGGTTTCTTTGTCAATGGTACTCGATTTGTAGCTGCTTGTTGAATGACGAAGAGGTCATTGTTGATCTTAAACTTTTGATAGGCCAACGATTGGCGCGTCAGCACCCATGTCGCGGGCACTATAGCGTCCATGCGGCTCCGCCACGCTTCCCCATGAAGATGATCTGGCATCTTCTGCTACGTAACCCTACCTTACCTACTTAAACCTCCAATCGCCCATCTTACACCTGCGGTATCAGATCTTGACATCATTCTATGCTCCACCATGCGCTTCCTCACTCTCTCTCTGACAGTGCTTGCGACGGCCGCCTCGTATGCTAGTGCAATCGACGCCGAAGAAGTGTCAGTCAAGATAACCAATCCTGTCGAATGCGAACGCAAGACGCAAAGGGGCGATAAGATCGAAGTGCATTATCGGGGCACTCTCGCTTCGGATGGGTCCCAGTTCGATGCAAGCTATGACCGAGGGACCCCATTGAGTTTCACCGTCGGTACTGGACAGGTCATCAAAGGGTTCGTGCAGAACATACAGCTCGAGGCACGACACAGTGGCTAACAATGGATTCCTGGATGCTTAGATGGGACGAAGGCCTACTTGGGATGTGCGTTGGAGAGAAGAGGCTTCTGACGATCAAACCGGAGTTTGGATACGGGAATCGTGCTATGGGGCCAATTCCAGCGGGATCTACGTTGGGTATGTTTCTAAGATGCGAACAGGGTATTGTACTAGACTTGCTGACTCTGGCCCTACAGTTTTTGAGACGGAGCTCGTGGGCATCGCGGGCGTCTCGAAAGACGAGCTATAAATGACACATACTTGATATGTGAAGTCTAGAGTCATGAAAAGCTCTCCCTTTGTTACATGTGGAGTTTCACCTGCGTCGATGTCTGTTTTGGCTCTGAGAAGCAATTTGGGGAACAATGTTCGATTTGAGCTGTTCAGGTGAGTCAGCTATATACAAGGGCCGTATATATATGGGATATGCCATCATGATAGAATTGAAGCTTTTCCGCCACTCCGCTGTCGCATTCAGTAGTCTATTGTATATCACCCTTGAGAACTATACGATCTTCGCGAAATCGTGAACCGGTTAATCAACCCTCAAGTGCAGCCTGTTCCATTGCCTCAATTGCCCGGTCAAGCTCTCGTATCCTCTGGCCTACACGACTCTTTATCTCCGAACCGACATTCGGAGGCGAGTTCTCGACAGCGTCATTGAAAGCATCCTTCAATTTTGCTAATTCCTCTTGCGCCGCTGCCCGATCGTCTGCAGCGTAAACGGTCTTTTTCTCCGTCTCCTCCGAGGCTATTTCGAACTGAAGATCCTCTGTTAGCCCTAGCACGGCGGTCAATCGAGGATGATAATCAAGATCACCTCGTCTTTTGCTGTGGCGTAACTAGAAGACCATGAGCGACGCGACAAGCACAATAACGAGTCATGGCCTACAGCTCCTGTAATTCTTCAATCTTGCCGTCTGCTTCACTCTTGGCGGCAAACCTCCGAGTCTGCAGTGGTGGCCTTGACTGCGCAGCAACAAGGGTAGCAGGCCGTTGTCGACTTGCAATATGTAGAGCTTCGTTCGGACAACGGTTTGAGACAAGATGCCGGCCGAATAATCTGGGAATCATACTCGTAGTCATACTCCGTAACAAGCATGTGCGGATAGCTTGAGTGCTGATCCAAAAATACCTTAAGGTATCTGAAGGGTTATGACATCATCAGGGTCCTCGCTCACTCACCGCTCGCGCTTACGTTACTGTAACGTAATCGCCACCCAGTCAAGCCAGCCACCCAGTCAAGCCACCCCATTAGCCACA
>JAABUU010001865.1_pt1 | contig 32717 bp, 32 predicted proteins | sample 5559301 | NCBI WGS metagenome assembly JAABUU01 (sample SAMN10711884, study PRJNA513360) | rock metagenome | isolation source: Antarctica rocks | place: Antarctica: Victoria Land, Richard Nunatak white
CAGTGACAATTCTAACATCTTCTCAGTCATTGCAATGAGCTCTTTCTACTTCAATAAAGACTTTCACCCTCGAATGAGTTTCGATTCAGATACAACTGATTATGAAATCACTCGTCAACGTATTGAGGCTAGAAAGATCGACGACATAGTCATTCGAATGAAGAAGCTTCTGATCTTCGATCGACAACAACTAGAAAAGATCAAGCAGATCACTGAAGCTCAGATGAACAAACATAGAAGAAACGTCATTTATGAAGTAGATGATCAAGTCTGATTAGCCTTCGAAAACATAAAAACGACTAGATCATGCAAAGATCTAGAAGACAAGCAACTCGAACTCTACTCTATTACAGTCAAAGTTGAAACCTTCTATCGTCTTCAGCTATCTACAAGCATGAGACATATACACTTAGTGTTCAGTCTAAAGATTCTGCGACTCTATCTCAATGACTCTCTATCGAGTCAACATGCGAAGCTCTCTAGATCTCTAGTCATTGAGAATGAGAAGCATTGAGAGGTAGAAGATATACTGAATTTCAGGCGATATAGAGGCCGATTACAATACAAGGTCAAATGAAATGAACTAGATCGCGATAACAAATGATACTATGCAGATAAAGGGAAATTCGATGGCTCGAAAGAAGTTCTGAACGAATTTCACAAGCTATACTCGAATAAGTCGCACTAAATTGAAAAGCGATGAGTTGCTTGACTAAATCGATGAGTCAATGAATTGTTTTTTGCTTTTATTTTCTTTTCTATTCATGCGAACATGAATGTTCAGAGAGGGAAAGTAATGTTACGAACGTGCTCGACTCGATCAGCACTAGTTCTAACCCTATAGAATCAGTCATGACGCTAAGCCTAGTTGAGTCTCGCATCGCGCGCTCTCATGACTACTTCGTCATCTATTCCTTCATCTATCTCGTCACCTTTTTCCTTCATCTCTTTGCCTTCATCCCCTTCATCACATTTACCAATTGAGTTTAGCGCAGTCGAAGATCATTGAGTATATTAGAAGAGTCTGTTTTCTCTTCTCTTTTGTACACTTAATGTTCTGTTATTACTATCTCTAAATAACAATTACATACATATCAGCTCTGAGCTTCTTAGATTGAATGATCATTGATACGATCTCAACACTTCGCGAAGCAATATTAAAAGATGAAGCTCAATATGAAGATACTAAATTAAAAGATTATCAAGTTCAGAACAAATTACTATATCAAGATGATCTTCTATGAATTCTCTTCAATGAGCATCTTCAAATGAAGTTAATTCAAGAAGTTCATGATCAATCTTCTATTGATCATTTTAAAATTCTCAGAATGATGAAGATCATAAGAAGATATTACTATTGATCTTCAATGCAAAAGACAATAAATTGATATATTCAAAACTGTTACATTTGTCAGCGATCAAAGACTTCTCGAAATAAATTCAATAAACTACTACATTCTTTATTCATACTTGAACAGTGATGAAAGAACATAGTCATGAATTTCATCATCAACTTATCTCTTTCAAAAGACAAAAACATCATACTAACAATGATATGTAGATTGACAAAGAAACAACATTATATTTCTTGCTTCATTGATGACGAGAGAATCACAGCAGAAAAAACAGCTGAGCTAATGCTTCAGTGAATATATCAAATACATGATTTACTCGATTTCATTGTTTCGAATCGAGATTCTCAGTTCATCTTCATTCTATGAAAGTCGCTTTGCAAAAGACTAAACATTAATCTGCAACTCTTCACAGTCTATCACTTTCAGATCGACGATCAAAGTGAACGAGTCAATCAGAACGTTGAAAGATATCTTTGATTCTTCTGTTCATACATGCAGAATGACTGAGCTAAGCTACTACTCATGATCGAGTTCATCGACAATAATGCTCTGTTCTCAGTCATCTTCTCGATCTCTTTCTTTCTAAACAAAGACTTTCATTCTCGTATGAGCTTTGAATCAGATGTCATCAAATATGAAAGTTTTCGTGAACGCTTGCAGACGACTAAAGTCGAGAATATATCTGAACATATGAACAAAACACTGAAGTTTGCTCGCGAGTCGCTAGTCAAAACACGAGAACAAATGATGAAACAAGTCAATAAGCATAGAAAAGAAGTTGATTACAAGATTGAATCAAAGATGTTTCTGAATGAAAGAAACATCGTTACAGCGAGATCTTTCAAGAAGCTAGATGACAAAATGCTCGATTCTTTCACCAATCTAGATCTCGTTGACTCTTCATATAAACTGAAATTATCAGAGTCTATGCGTGTTCATGATGTATTTCATCCTGACCTGCTTCGTCCTGCCGTCAACGATCCCTTGTCTGGTCAAAAGAACGAACCCTCAGGTTCAATAGTAGTAAACGACGAAGACGAGTGGGAAATCGATGATATATTGAATTCCCGTCGATATCGAAGACGGCTGCAGTATATAGTCAAATGGAATGGCTATGACAATAATCTCAATTGATACAACGCTGATGACGACGAATTTATGAACGCTCAGGAGGTCGTTGACGATTTCCATATTCGATACTTGAACAAATCGCGCTAATCGACAATTCAACCAATCACGATTTAACAGGCCTGGGCCTGTGAAATCATGATTGGGCAATCAACCGAGCCGGGCAGGAAATACATTCATGCGGACATGAATCGTCGAAGGGGGGGGGTAATGTCACGATCCTAGCCTTGTCAGGCTCAGCCTTCTAGCCTTGCCAGGCCTATCCTCGCTCCGTCACCTTGACTAGTCCCTATTGGGCCTAGCGTCGGCTGAGGAACACATATATGTAGCCAGCTTCTTTCCTGTAGCTACCTTTCTTCCTTAGCATTTATCTTCTAGTTAAATGACACCCATATTGACTCGCTCTATGCTGGCCCCTAACAGATTGAGCTATTGGAAGTGAAAATAGCAGCCACGGAAGCCGCTACCAACGCTCGAAATATACGTAAAGATCATTCTGCTAAGGTCTTACAAACGGGAGGCATTCTATACGCCAAAGAAGCTCGATCTATGATCAGTCATAGGCTAGGTTTGGAGAATTTGAGGCAAAATGCCCGCGATGAGCGTATCGAAAAGCAGTATACTAACAAGCTAATAAAGGTTTATAAGCGTTGTAAGGTTCATATTGAGGTATGGCAGACGGAACAGAAGGCCTGAAAGGTTTTATATAAGGCTGTTTTGAAGAAATTGCTATGAGCCGATGAGTACATACTAAGCGAAGAATGACGGGGTACGGATAGGCGTCGCGAATGCTTAATGGCTGATGATTTGAAGTACAAAGAATGGGATCGACCTTTGTGATGTCGACAGAGACGCTGTCGCTCCTCCTTTCGGCGACGGAGAGTTACAAACGCCTCTTCCAAGCATTGGCGTTGCATCGATCCTACAGTATCGTTTTTGAGGGCGTGATCGCCATGTTCGATACGCAAAAGGCACTCTATATAAACGAAGTCACGTTGATGCTACTAGCTGTCAGCGAGTGCCCTCAAGATATCGAAGACCTACTGAGAAAACCCGATCATCCACTACACCAAAGCCATGCGCTAAATGAAGCGTTGGAGAACAGTCTAGGAATTTTCTTTGAGCGCTGTAGGAGTTTACTGCGCTCGATCAACGGAACACTCACAGATATAATTCGGGATCCAAAATGGTCAATAGCTCTTGTTGGGTATACTGTGAGTTATTTTAAAGCGAAGGACTCATCGAATCACCCTTTACTCGTTATCATATCAAACCTACCAGGCGTGACTTACTCCTGCTTAGAATACCAGAAAAAAACCCCTCATCTCTCGAATACTGGCACGGCCAACTAAACGCATTCGATGGGATGGGCTGGACAAATATATTGAACATCTCCGCCAGTACAACGAGGGCATTCTTGACATAATGGCGGGGGTTTCAGAGAATCCCAGGGAATTCACGGTTAGACCTTCGTTAGCTCGGTCAAACACAGATCTGCCGCTCAGTTCACCACCATCAGAAGAGCATCGCTACAGGTGCATGAAGAAATATCTAGCTCATGGTCCTGCGAATCACAAAATATAAAGTCTCTGAAAATTTGTATCAAACTTCATGTCAAGGACTCTTATAGGGAGGACATTTCTACGGTACGTTTCCGCTTGATTGTGATAGCCTTGAATGAAGCAGACGTGCCAGTCGATGAGCCGGTGTTTTTGGTGGTGGAAGCTTTGGTACAGGGTATTCGAAATATGTCAGAACCACTTGGAAGTGGCAACAATCTCTACAGAGACAATACCGGAGAGATATCGTCGGAAAAGTTGAGGCTTCTTCGAGGACCTCATGATATTGATTCACTATCATCTTCCTACGGGGACGTTCCCAGGTCTACCTTGAATTCCTCTTCGTTATCGGTAGAGGACACTAGATCTATGTCTCCATCCTCTTGTCTAGAAAGTACAGAGCTACCCAATGGTCTGGAAACAATGAATATTAACTTTTGGTCTAACGGAGACCAACCAACAAGTAACGCTGCGGAGCACTCGCCACGTATTGGGTTCTTGCATCAGACGCCAGGTTCAAGTGGCACTGTATACTACTCATCTGATGACAGCCAGCTCCTGCCTACATGCGACTTGGTATCTCTTACTGATGCTTTGATACAAGCAAGGGATGCTGGAAGCGTAATCCGCGTTAAAGACAAGCTTTAACTTGCAAAAATATTGGCTATGAGCGTGCTTCGATTCCATTCAACACCCTGGCTTAATGATAGATGGAGTAGTACCGATATCTACGTCTCTAAGAAAGGGATTTCGACCAAGGAAAGTTATTTCAGCGAGCCTTGCTTGAACGTAAGACTCTCAATGGGTATGGCGTCCTACAAAATATCCAAGCCATCCAAGAAGAACCCAAGGTCTATCACTGTAGCTCGGAATGAGGTGATATTCAGTCTCGGCGTCGTGTTACTTGAGATAGGATTTGGTACGCCCATACGTGAGATGCAGCAGGCGGAAGATTCCGAGCAGAGAAATATTGAACACGACTATTATTCCACAGCGCAAAGGCTGGGGCGGTTGGTATCCAAGACCTTGGGCGGGAGATATGGAAAAGTAGTAAGAAGCTGCTTAGCCTGTGACTTTGGAGTTGACAACGACTTGCAAAGTGAAAACTTACAAGGGGCATTCTATTTGAACGTTGTGGACGAGCTTAATCGATGTTTGAAGGCTGCACGCGACTGCTGATGTCTGCTTTGCACTTGTAGCTAATAAACCATAAGATGCCACACTCACTATCAGGAATCTCGACTCTGGATAGCTGGTCTATGGGAATAACCATCATCGACTAAGGCTTATTTCCGACGAGGAAGATTCGTTCCCAGCAGATTCTCGGCATGTCAAATTTCTAAACTGACTCGAAGGCGTTTTCTTGACAGGATCACTTGTCAACTACTCTTTCTGGATATTCACTCACTCTATGTGATGCATCTCCCGACACTGAAGATATTTCGTCAGGCTTCTGATGACACTGGATGTCACAATGCCCCTACAGACAACGAACCGACCGCAAAAAGGATATCGTGACTTTCGGGAAACTACGGTATCGGTTCCAATCGACAGGAAGCCATACTGTTGATGCACGTGATGCTAAGGGCCTATCCTAATCGGGTTAGTCAGGGGTATCTGTTGGTCTAGTTAGCTGAACCTTCACCTTCATAGAATCTACACACTTACACATATCGCTGCTTCAATACATACAGCTAGCTAGCACATTTAAGTACATCGCAAGTCGTTATATAGAGAAGGTCGCCACCATACCTGCTCAACCAATCGCTTGGAATTAAGCAGAACACATTGGTCCAACATCTCCAACTGACTACAATGGCTTTAGGAAGTAGCTTTGACTACGATCATCCCCGTGGCTAAGACGTCTCCGTCCCAACACTGTGCTCTTCTATCCAACGCAAATGTATACCCCTAGACAATTGCCGGGTTATACTTCCTTTTTGTCCCAGTAACGGTAATGATATCTCTAATGTAATGCGAAGAGGATGATTGTCTTTCAAGTTTATGTTAGAAACGGTTGGTTCTGAGTAGATAGGCAAAGCCTTCTTATCCTCATAAAGCCTCGTTTGAGAGGTGAGATGTGCAACTGTAGAAACGTCGGAATTATAAAGCCTCGTCGAAAAGGAGCAGAGGCGTCCTCTAATTGTAAAGTAGCCTAAAGATCTTCTCTGCACACGTCGACTCAAGCGCCCGATATAAAATTGTAATTAATATCAAACCTTCAGTTTTTCAACATGTAAGTTCCATTTCTTACTTTAAAACTTTATCAACGTACAACCAATGGCTACTCCGGGGGCTGTAATTACACTGTGTGAGGAACGTTGGCGAACGTGCTACAATGCAACACTCCGGTTACATCTTCGCTACCCCAGCCCATGAAACAGCCTCCTCATCAATACAAGGCAATCAGGCAAAAAACTCTATCTTCCACGCCCAATACTGTCAGACTCAAAAGCTCGAGGTGCAGCCCATCGCAAAGCATCCTGCCGCACGATGGAGTATACTTGCAGCAATGGCTTGAACGCCCACCACAAAAGACAACACCCGAAGCTGCCTGAACGGCAAGGCTGGGAATCCCCGTCTTCTTCCATCATGCACGTCCACGACATGAGGCTCAAAGCAGACCTCGAGCCTTCCGCTCAAGGCTCTACCTCTTGATTTCTATGCCGAAGAACTATTCACGCCCTTTCCCAGCACAAGCACACAAACAACAAAATATGTCCTCCCCCAAACCTATCCCCAGCATCACAATGTCATCCCCAAACCCCATTCCCCAGAATCCCCCTATCCCCCCGATCAAAGGCAGCTATCACCGCCTCGCAGCCCTCATGTCCCGTCTCCCTGAGCTCGGCATCGTGCGTCGATTCCGCGAGCTGAACGCCCTCCATCTGCTCTCCCTGCAGTCGGAACTCGCGTGGCTGGAAGCGGATTTCAAGAACCTGTGCGCTGAGGATACGGAATCCGAGTGTGCGACCACGCGATTGTACCAGTGCGATTTTAGGGAATTGGAGAAATCGCAGGGGAATGGGGGAGGGCTGCAGAGAGAGGCGTTGAGAGAGCTTGGGGGAAAGTTGGAGGCTTATAGTCAGTAGACTAGCACCTCCACTTTTCGTCCGATTAGTATTGGGCTAGGGTATCGAAGTATTGGCTGATGCATCAGGAGCGATTGTAGATACGGCGCTCTTACAGCAGATTGAGCTTAACAAGCAAGCGGGTCCTAGTCGGCATGATTTGCAACTGCTGAGGGAGTGGCTGATTAGCTCCAAGGGGAACAATGGGGATTTAAGGGGGCCGGGGTTTGACATTTGGAAGGAGGAGGGGGATGAGAAAGAGGAGGGAAGGAAGAAGGAGGATTTCATGGTGCTGAATGCAAGACATGAGGGGAGAGATGGGTTGTTGAGATGGGTGGGGGAGAGGGGGTTTGGGGTGCTGTATAGGGTATTTGGGTGTCTGATTAGGGTTTGCTTTTTTTATTAGCCCGTTTTTGGGATTTGAGGGATGTCGCTGATGGAGGGAAACAACAGAATAGAGCCCTAATAGACGAAGAAGCCGGTCTTGTTGAGTATAAAGATACCGGTATTGTAAAGGTCGTGAAGGTAGTCAGCACACTGCTCGCATCGCTGCTCGTGACAATGCCGATGATCGCACTGTACTTTGTCCACAACATTGAAAAGCGCCTTGGAATAGTGACGGGGTCTACCATGTTATTCTCTTTGGCGTCAGTCAACTTGGGACCGCAATCTCAAATCGAGTTTGCTGACGTTTGACAGTCTCCTCGTATGTTCCGAGGCGAAAAAAATAGAGATCTTTGCTGCCACAGCTGCTTTTGCAGCCGTTCAGGTTGTCTTTATTGGGAATCTTCCCTCGGGCGGTTGATGGGCTACAGTGTCATTTATAAGAGTTTCTTTTATGAATTCGGGCGTATCCTCAATCAGGTGCGATGGTGAAGAGATAAATGAGAGTTATCCGAAGACTTGGTGCTATTCGTGATCTTGATCGTAACTGGAAAAATTTGGTCCGTTTTCTTCTTTGGGTTTAGTATGGATACTTACTTCCTGGGGAGGACCGAGGAAATGATTTCAGGGGTTTTTACATTCCACATCACGCAAGACAGATTGTTTCTTCAAACAGCTATGAATGAACTTTCAAGTCATCATTTTCAGTTCGCTGCTAATTTCTCGTCAGACATTGTGTTTGGATCAGGTATATTCAATTAGTATGATGTCACAACAGGCAACATATGAATCGAAAGTGAAACACAAAGTCGACTGTCGTCGATGATAGAATGATGGAATGAACGAATGGGATAGCTTTCGGCTAGGACTTGCAAGGCGAGCTATTAGAAGGGTCCACCTAGCACTCGGCTAAACCTAGCAGTCGTCAGGCCCTATAGGGCTGAAAATCCACATTTCATTTTTTACTGCTTAAAACGATTTTTTTTAGGTGAACTACGTAGCTAATAGAACGTCTTTGGGGCCCTTCTGATACGCATGCCTCGTCCTGATTGACCAGTTGTAGATATCACGTTATTTCTTTGCTCCTGCTTCTGCTTCTGCTTCAGCTGTCTGACCCGTAGCTCAACTATCAGCTGCTTCTGCTTCTGCTTCTGCTTCTGCTCCTGCTCCAGCTGTCTGACCCGTAGCTTAACTATCAGCTGCTTCTTCTTCTTTTGTCTAGAGCTTGCTGTCATTGATGTCGAAGTGAAGAGCTCGGAGCCTAGTGTCAAGCGAAGAAACATATGCTGTTTTGATTTGCGAATGACGTTTTAGGAACTTCTGAGGCCAATTGGTTCCGACTGACTTATTGTCGCTCTTTTTTACTAGTACTCTTTAGCTATCGAACGTACTTGCTCCACACGAGGAGGTCAGCCTCAAGCCTGAAGACGTAGAATACAGTCACATATAGCTGCTTCTTCTTCGGGGCTAAGTCTTTGAAAATGCTGATTGCGTACAGAAGCAGCCTTTTGACCATTGATTCGATTCATAAGAGTACTCCTTGGTATTTCATATTGACGAGCGAATTTTGCTTTGGAAGGATTTTCGTTGGCTGCTGAAGCCTCGTTCCAACGGGCGTAAGCAAGCGTTATGCGCTCTTCCTGTGAAAGTTCTATATCTTCAGAAGGTATGAAGGTAGGGGGGGTGACTGCCATCGTTTTGCTGATATGTTGAAGAATTGCAGCAATAAAATATGAAATATGGATTTTCAGCCCTATAGGGCCTGACGACTGCTAGGTTTAGCCGAGTGCTAGGTGGACCCTTCTAGCGTGTGCAGAAAGGTTGCGATTTCTTGGCATCGCATTTGTCGCGCCCCCCCAGGGACTCTTCCTTCAAATCCATCAAATCATATTTTAAATAAAGAAAAAAGTGGACAATCTGAATGTACAGCATCGTCTTATTTTATCACTCGATTTTCTTTGTTTAAATCGATCTAATACTGCAATTATCAGCGCGTATATAAATCGTTACTGAAATCGCAGATAAGTCTCATTTTTAGCGTGATTTTCATTTTTGATACCCCGCGCTACCCCACCATAGATTTTGATCGATATTTTCATCAAAATTGCTTCGTTTTTGAAATTTTTGGAACATTTTGATTGCTTAAAAGCTACTGAATCTATTAATGTTCATTCTTTTCAAATTATCGAGGTTTCGTTGATTCGATAATCGACGGGGTCGACAAATGCGATGCCAAGAAATCGCAACCTTTCTGCACACGCTAATAATCCTGTTGTCGACCGGGGTAAAACGCTGCGGGTACTGCAAAGTACATATCAGTATGTTGAAGGGCCTACGAATGCCAGAATTCTTGTAGATCCATAAGCAACAGAACACTATCATTCGAATTGCGGTTTTGAGAGAATGGGCTGCACGCACCAAGAAAATAAGATGCTGCACTAACTTCTCATTTCACGACCGCCATGATTGCTTGCCATCATCCTACTATATACAGAAGGTACCCTTACAGCTTTATTACGAAGGCCACGCCGCCAACCACAATAGCACCTAAACCGCTCGTGCGTCGTAATTTTTGCTCTCCTGCGCTTGGAAAGCTCGCCAACATAAGAGAGACTCCAGTCGGCTCTCGTCAGTCAAAGATGCCCGAGAACGAAGATTTCTATCGATTCACGCGAGCCCGGTTCGTATATAACGAGGACTATGAAAAGTCTCAACGATACGTCCGCTACGATGTAAATCAGCTCGCTCGTCTCGCAGCTGCAGCTGTGGGCTCAAAGACTTGCGTCAGCATCGAAAAATGTCCTGACGGGATGCACAACAAAGTCCTACTCTTGACTATGGATGATGGTACTCAGGCCATTGCTAAAGTCCCTAATCCCAACGCTGGTAGGCCTCATTTCACAACAGCGAGTGAGGCTGCAACAATGGACTTTGTGAGTAGGATTGATCTCATGCTACAGTAGCTTATCGCTTAATAACTCATAGGCGCGAAATGTTCCAGGTACACCAGTCCCAAGAGTTTACGCATGGAGTTCTAGAGCAAATGAGAACCCTGTTGGTGCCGAGTACATCATCATGGAGAAAGCTCCAGGTATCCAGTTAGACGATGTATGGAAGAATATGGGCTTCCAGGAGCGATGGGCTGTCACTAAGAGTATCGCTCATTACCAGTCTGCTTGGACGTCAATTCGGTTCAAAAAGCTCGGAAGTTTATATTACGCTCAAGATCTCGATCAGCCAAATTTGGATGGCCCGCTGGCCATTGATCAGCATGGAGATGAGATCACAGACAAGGTATTTGCCGTCGGCCCGTCGAACGGGCGAGAATTTGTTGATGATGGAAAGGCCGATATTGGCTTCGACCGGGGCCCATGTGAGACACGTCCCAAATCCGATGCGCTGGTTTCTGATGCGCATTGTTTAGGGAACACATTGGAAACATACCTATCGGCCATTGGCGATCGAGAAAGAACCTGCATTAAACGCATAGCGAGACTTCCAAAGTCACCAATTATGCTCTGCGGCCCAGGAACATATCAAACTACCAGGGAGAAGAAACTCAAAGCTCTTCAGTATTACTCCTCCCTGATCAGATATCTCTTACCTACGGAGGAATCGATCTCAACGCCATCATTGTGGCATAGCGACCTTCATACCGGCAACATCTTCGTCGATCCCAACAACTACACGGAAGTCGTCGGAATCATTGACTGGCAAGCGACTGAGCTCGCACCACTCTTCAGCCAGCTACGTCAACCGTACTTTCTTGACCACGATGGACCAACTGTTCGCGGGCTCGAGCGCCCCCGTCGACCAGACAATTTCGCAGAACTCGATCCGGCTTATCGGGAAGAAGCCAATGCCTTATACGTAAAGAGATCGCTCTGCTCAGCCTACAGGTACCTCCTTAATCAAAAGTATCCTCGCCTCTATCGTGCTCTGAGCTTCCAAGAAACTCCGAATTTCGGACTTCTGCTGGTCCCTCGAAACATGCTCGTTGATGGCGAAGCGACATTCCTCGCCCAGGTCGTTGACCTGCAGAAAACGTGGGATGAGTTACCTGGCGTGCTCGCTGCAGGTGGCCCTCCGTTTCCTTTTTGCTTCTCAGATGCAGAGAAGGCGCAGATAGAGAGCGATGTTGAAGGGACGTTGCGTGGTATGCAGACCATGAACGCTGTCCAAGAGACCCTTGGCGACCTGTTTCCCGAGCTGGGGGCTGTTAGACCAGAGCGCTATGACGAGACTAAAGATGCTTTACGGCAAGTCAAGCCGCAGGTCATCGATGAGTTTGCCAAAACCGAGCAAGAGAAAGAAGCGTGGGAAAAAGCTTGGCCATTTGACAATTGAATGCGGGGATCTTATCACAAACAATTCCGATCTAACTGGAGAAGCATCTTTGTTTAACGTGTCACGACGGAAGGCGTCTGCTCGTGGGAGTCGGTGGAGATCTTATCACCGTGAGGGATGTCTCTTGGCCCTTACCAGGCAGGCTGCGCTGATTGTGCGGCAGTCGTCGAGTGCTCTTCTTCAATCGCACCTCGTTCTCGCTTTTAGCCACGCGTTGGTTGATCTTCACGGAAGACGGCAGTCGTCCGAGCACGGTACTCTGTAAAGCATAGAATCAATCTCTTCTGTATTTAAAGTTCAAGGATCCTAGTGTCTGGTCGCCTGAAGCTTGTTCATTTCTGGAGAAAACTTCAACCGCGTCAAGAGAATATTTATCTGCGGTAAGTACACTCGTCTTTCGCAAGCAAAATGGGATCTGATCGCTTCATCTAGCATCGATCTCTCCAAAGAGCCGAGAGAGAGAAGAGTAGCTTGAACATCGATCTATGGCTGGGAAATCTCACAGTGCTAAAAAAGTGGAGGCCAATTGACAATGCCTCCGAGAGATTTGAAGCGAGATAGAATGGAACAATAAGAAAATGGGAGAATCCTTCGCATGCGATAACTTTTGAAGAGCAAATGAAGACGTCTTGAATCTCGACCCAACCATCTGACTTCAATATTTCTTCTTGGTCACTTCTATTTTTTCCTTTCATGTCTATGTCTTTTCAACTATGCTTATTCTACTAGACCCACTACTTCCTCTCCGAAGCCTGCGTCAAAAAAGAGAGGCTTAACGATGCACAACTCAGGCGTTCAATCGCAAGCCCTTCTCAGCTAAAGTACAGACCGATTGCTATTCGATAATGTGAGAGACGTTAATTTCGACGCGGGCCTAACTCCTACAATCCACCTTCCACACGTGTCAAGGTCGCCTTGATCACGTGCCTCTCAAAGGACCCCTTCAAAACGTGGCTCACGTTTCAAAATCAAAAGCGACCGTGATATGGTCATGACAGGCAGCGGGACTGGTTCAACTAAGCAAGCATCCACTTCTGCCCCCCCCAGCATTCATTTCTAGCTCCACCTCGCCATCCCTTTCTAGCTCCCCCTCCAGCCTTCAATTTTGACCCTCCCTCTTCTTAAAGCCTAACCCTGACACTGCGTCTAATGCATTATTAGCTTCAACATTAGCTTGAACATGAGCCAGGTGATGATCAGAGGAGTCAGAGCAACGGTTAGAGATGCCGATCTATTGATGGTGTCTGAATCACAACTACACGCAGAAGTTTCTTTCACAATACCACCAACGTGCAACCCGAATTCGAACGACAACTTGGGAAAAGACCAAGCATTGAATATGAAATATCAGCGCGGCGGGAAATGCGAAGCTTCTCGCCGCCACCATCATCTATTCACATGGGGTAACATATCTTTTTGTCGTCTTCTGTCACCTTCGTCATTGATTCGGACCCTCCAGGTGATGAGAACAAGATTACGGCAAGCGCTGAGAAACAATCAGCGAAAGTACACTGGCTTGATTCAATGCTTTCACGTTCTCTGGAAGGAAAAGGGCACGACCGTCAGCTGTGTACGATGACATGACAGCGCATCTTCATCTACAGCTACGATTTTCGGCATGTACGAGATTGTTCTTCGGCTCCTCGACAGTCGGGAATCAATGTAATCATTTGACTTGATATTTGACAGCAAAGACAAGTGACTTGATAGATCTTGAGAAAGCTTGTCGCTGTTCAGCCGTCGTTCTTCATCTTGCTCTGCCATCAAATATTACAGCTCACGGCAGGACTGGGTCATGCACAGGAAGGATTGGACAGCAGCAAAGAGCGTCATACGAATTTCTACTACAGCCACTTGTTAGGTGGATTTGAAGCCGATCGGAAATTATTTACGCTCTATCTAGTGAATGGATAGGTGCCAAGACATCTGTATGCTTAGGCTAACCTCGCAATACCGAGAATAGAGAAAGAACTAAACCCCGTCGAAGGGAAGACGAGCAGTCTATACAGGTATGTTCTACAAGTCCTAATGACATGCAAGATGCTCCAATTCCTAACGGGGTCACGGTGGTGGGCGTCGCCGCCACCGCGACATGACCACAGTGTAGCGCCTCACCGCGGTGGGTCTAACGGGTCCAGTAGCCTAGGTACTGATAGTCCACATCTAAGTGGGAATTCGGTCATAAAGGCGAAGCAAAAGGCTACACAGTCGACAAACTCTACCTACTGGGCTGGCGACACCTCGCCGGCGCAGTTCTCAAGAGCTCATCCTTTGTCTTCCGGGCCCCTATCTTCAACGCCAAAGCACCACGAAAGTGCGCGTCAAATGACGATGAAGCAGACTATAGAGGAAGATTAAAACGACAAGGTTTGAGCTGCAGAGACAAAAGTTGACAGCTTCAATGAGATTATGAGAGTCGTTTGAAAAGTAGAATCAAAGACTTGACAACGCATCGACAACTGATATATGTTGCTAACGTCTTCACCTGAAAAATGTTAACAAATTACAAAACCTTTATTCACTGATACTGTTTAATCGTTCTTGTATAATGAGTAATCAAACTTCAGAAATGCACAATGTCAATCAGGGAAAGATTTCATCGAAAACAGTTAATAGATCGAAAACGAACGATCATTCGATTAAATCAAAATCACAAAGAAGTAGACTCACTGTCATGAAGCCAACCAGGAACGGGAGAAAGCATGATGGCTACAAAGAGAAAATGAGACATTCTTTAGATCTCTCAGGTTCATGCGCTACTTTGAGATATATAGCTGACCTTGCGGGAGGGCAAAAGCATTATGCCTCCGAAAGCAAGCTACTAGAAAGATGACAAGGACTCGAACAACGCGGCTCAAGCACTCGTTATTGCTACTACCTGAATGAACATACGATAAGTCTCTTCAAGCCTAGAAGCACGATATTTGAGCTATCACGAAGACTAGATACCAGAAGAAGTCACGCTTCAATAACTCAATACCATCAATAACATTGATTCGACTAGATTACAGAGAAGAGTAGAACGTGGAGATGCATTCGCGCCAATTGAGTGGGAGCATTGAGGACCCGCGACGATTGTTAAACACTGGAGGTACTAGGGGAAAGATAGCAGAAAGTGGAGGGTGGCAGACCTTACCTCAAGGTGGAGGGAACTCACCTGCACGGATACTCCACGCATAATACTTAGAGTATATAATAAATGAGTGTATCTTCAGTTTCAGAACTCCTATACGCCGTTTTACGCACTTCTATTCTGGGTGGGTATTTGGAGGATCTATATGACCCAATTGTCATGATACTCTCCCAGGCGACTTTACCTGCAACACAAAGATCCTCAGTGTCGATACTGAAACCCTCGGATCCTTACGGTTTGAGGGCTGCGCTACACACAGCCATGTTCAGCAGTTGCTCGGGTTATCGACTCACCATTTAAATTACCGTTCCTTTGTAACATTTAGGGGTTCTACTTCCTGGCCCACTGCGTACTGCCCACTCATGTATCTACAACTCATCCCAACGTTAAGTCTCTACTCGACTTTCTGTTAAGAATTATCACTACATGAGCACAGTGTGCTCGTCGTAACCATTTCCGGAAGAAGGGCATCGGGTTGTGGAATTGCAAGAGCTTCATCGTCCGGAGAGAAAAAGACCTCATGTCGACTACTTAGCGTGGCTTCTTTGGTTCCACCTGGACATGCAAAACGTCTCCTCGCTGCCTTCTTCACTCAGTTGATAAGAGACTTTTCGATTCCAGGAATTGTCTGGAGCACACCAGAGTGTACTCACAACATCCCAGAAGCTCTTGATAATCTAGATTCGATAGCTCGTACATCTCGAGACACCTATTATCATTGCACGAGGCGACGACGAAAACTATATCGATCTTAAGCGCCTGATGCCAATAATGTTGCAGAAAGGGCTACAGCTACTCCACATGAGGGAGGAGGACCTGGAAATAATCATAAGATAATCTTCCACCCCCTTAGTATTTCGGTTTCTTATATGTGAAGCACTGTTGATGGTGCATGGCCAGGCCTTTTCTCCAGTTGTAGAAACGAAGAACGCCACTCGTGTACGACAGTCGCAAGTTATAGGCAAAAGTGCGGACGTGATGGCAAGGATGGGAATGTCTGCAGCTCAGCGCAAGACTGCCCGACTCCTCTGAGATTTACGAGATAATGGCAACAGAAACCACTGTCAGAATCAAACACGCGGAGTGAGACAACTACACATGCATCAAATTAATCACCAGCCGCATGGACTCCGTCGTATATACCAATCGTAAACCAACTAGCGCACTCTAATAGTAAAAATTACCAACTCGCCAGATTTCGACGAGCTAGCCAAGGGTTTTTATATTTGGAGGATCGGAGACGATGGCTGGGAACAGAAGGGAAATGAATTCTCCTATTATTCTGGTGGAAGTGCAGTTTGAGAGAAACTGCGCATGTAAAGACGGTGTGCTGCTATTTCCATTTGAATGATGCTGAAGATACTCTGATTGTTTATCAAGACGCTCAAAAAAAACGCTTGATGAAGTGCTCGGTGCTAATACATCACAAAGTGCAGAAACCAAGAACCCAGCTACCGGTAGTCAAATGAATCATCAGACCATTACCCAATAATCCAACGACGCAAAAGTCACGTAAAATCAATTCTATGCCAGTTCTTCTCCAGTTCTACTCACCGCACCAGCGGTACAGTTATATCAAGTCAACAGCCGTACTATTTCCCGGCTGCGATTAGTCCTCATGTACTATACACCTAAACACCCCCAAATTCTCTCTTAGCTAACGACTTTCTTCGTGCAAGCCTTGGAAGCAGCTTCAGCGATAGCCCCCCCGGACCTTTCAGCAAGGTCCTCAACTTCAAACACTCATCTCAATCGCCTCTTGGGTCCCATCATATCCCAAAAATATCAGTGTAGCAGTCAAGATTCCCCTAGCCGTTCTCCTCCGCGTTCCTTCTTGCGACGATCCTGTTGTTGTTGGAGATTGCACGGAGCTGGGGACGAGGCTCGTAGTTGTTTCTTAGATTGCTGGGGGGGTATTTTTTGCTTGTATAGAAGATCCTGGTTCTGTCGAGAATCCTAAAGTCGGAGAGGGGGGGGAAGCAGGCGCTTACTCTCAAGTGAATAGTAGTATCACATTTACTCAATGAGCCACCTCCTTCATCGAGCCAGCTAAACCTGGAAACCCATTTCAACCCTAACCCTAGACTGAATGACTCAACGAGGGGTCTAGCTCGTTAAGGAGTATTGTAAGCAGTCTTCCACACCTGATATGATAACCGTCAACGCAATGATACATACATTGATGTATTAATCCTATTAACCAGTGTCTCAAGCGTACAGAGAGAGAAAGAAAATGTAATTTTCAGCGCATTTCCGTGGCTGAAATCCAAGATCTTTTCCCGAGTTTTTATGGTTGGTATGGAGATTGGATACTAACTTGAGGGAATGATGATGAAAGTTGACGTCAAGGTTATGGGGGGTTTCTAGGGGTTGGTGATGGAATGGAGATGGAGAAGTGGATTGGACCGACGGAACGTCTACGGAGTAAAAAATCCAAAGGCCCCAAGAGAAATGTTCGCCTTTGTCCCAAAAGTCCTTCAGACGAAATGGCCAACCTTGGCCAAAGATCACGAAGGAGGTCATTTATAATCCCATTGACACCATACACATCCTCGTCCAACCCCGTCGCACAACATCTCATAACCAAATCAATCTCCGCTTCTCTCACAGCGCCCCTGGCATCTCCCACTCCTCTCCCCATTCCTTACCCCTGACCTCGCGATACACCGCCCCTCCCCTTCACCCTCTCCCTCCCTACACTCCAGCTTCCCCTCACTCTCCTCGGTACCAGCATCACCAGCTCACCATTTCTTACCGTCCAGCATGCTCGCTCGCTGCGTCTTCACAATAACATCCACAGAAGGTGTACTTGAACAAAAACAGAAGTCGTAAAGATTTACCCCTTTTTGGGGGAATTCTGAGGGGGCCTTAAGATAAGTCAAGCATCTACAAACACACACCACAGCCAGTTCAACCAAACCATAATATGTAAAAACAAGACCATAATTAACTTGACCGTAGGTGACGTTCCATTGCCCTTTCTGCAAGCACGTTGAAATGGAACTTTCGCTCAGGTAGGGACCGCTGTCTTAGGCATGTGCAGAGCATTCGCCTTTTCAGATACTTTCAACGGTCATGAAGTCAATTCTTATGGTCATTAGTTACAGTGATTCTTCCTTCTTACTACATAGATTGTACAAGACGCGACAGAGGAGTACGACAAGCCATGCAAGGCTCTTTCTCTAATGGTTGAATGCTCGCCCCGAATCGAGCTATACACGGAGAACTTTCTGGAGTCGGACTTTAAAAGCCCAGACCTCAACTCGCGAGACAGAGATTACAGCATGGCTAGCGCCTGTAGCTTAGGAAGTGGATTATTATATAACCACTCTCACCAGCGCAAGAGCACTTCGCCACCCCAAGACATGCCAGTGGATCTTGGAAAAGGAGGAAATAACGCAATTCTCGGGCGTTTTTCATATGGATGATCAAGAACATGTCCACAAGGAGTCGCTCATGTGGCGTGTGTGGATCTATGCCAGACCAGGAGCAGGCAAGACGGTCCTGTCTTCGCGCCTAATAGACCACTATATAAGTGAGGATATGGGCCCACACATATACCATGTGCTCTACTTTTTCTGCACGAATATAGATGCGGACAAAAACACATCTGCTTCGTGATGAAGTGTAGGTAGATCTGATGATTGTAAGCTATCTACGTTTTGTGCCGCAATTGGCGCTAGCCCCAACTAGGCTAGCGGGCACTGCAACTGCAACTACTATGTTCCTAGTTAGGAACTATGTTTCTAATTGGACGACAAATCCTCCTGCTCCTACTATTGCTCCTACTGCAGCTTCTATTGCTTCAACATTCTAAAATGTTCTTCAACGACGAAGAGCTTGCGGGACTCATCTTGTAATATTTGCACTATGTACTTTGCTTCGAAGCCACCGGCAGCATGTTCCTGTTTCTGATGCGCCGCGAAGACAAGCTTTCTTATCTTCTACTTCGTGGTCATCGGTTGAGACCACATCTGATAGACTTTTTGAGAGGCTCAGGAATCAGCGACTGACCCTCTGAACCTTTGCGAACAGATAATGTCCGAATGTCGAGGGCATTTCTTATGTCGGTTGTTGATGTATGAGAGGCTACCCAGAAGGTAGGCGGAAACCCCGCTAGCATGTCTCAAGGCGAAGATTACAGTAGGTACCAATCTTTTTGTTTTCAAACCCAACCAGAATAACAATATATTTTTTGCAACGCTAATCGACAATAGATAACCCAAAGAAACTACATATATCTTTCTTGTTGAATTTTGACAATGTCATCGACTGAATACTTTGACTGATACCCTCCGACCTGGATATTCATGTAACGGGAAACTAGCCGAAGTATCTGGATTTACAAGGGTCGAGGGATACTGTCAGGAGCTTTCAGCCTCGAAAAGATTCAGGCAGAGAAGGCATCGTGATTCCGCCAAAGAATGAGCAAAGCCATTGGTCAGGATACATGCATTTGACTTCGGTGCTTAATGGAGTGGCGGGGGGTTTTCAGTATCTTTTATTTGTTGGTTTACAAGAAGCATCACAAGAAGCATCATCATGACCGCGTAAACTTGATATCGGATTCGCTGCTAGTCTGCAAAATTATAGCTTATCATTTTGACCTAGGGTTTGATATTGCGTTACTGAAAACTCGGGAGAAGCGAAGCTTCTTCAACTTCAACAATTAGTGATAGATCAGGAATGTCTTGAATACAACGCAGTGTCGAGAAATAACTTTAGTCATCGCATCCGATAATTTCTGCCTTCACTAGCGTAGCACTTACACACCTTTTATGCTTGTTCAAACGATCTTACTGACTTTAATATAGCACATATTCTCAAAACCTGACGGTTGTTCCTCTAGGAGAAGACAGAAGTATTTTATTGAGATGGTTGGATGCATACGTCGCAACAATATCCGACCTGACCTGTGAGTGGAGACTGGCAACATCTCATGCAAAGAAAAGGGTGGTGGGCGTCCGATGTCTCAGCACCAGGGTATAACTCAGACTCAAACTCAACGGGCACTATCAGACGCTTTTACTAGAGCCTGACCTAAAGATCATCGCGTGGGAACTACAATGCAGCAGCGTGAGGGCTAACTAGCTAGAAGCTCAAATACTAATACATACTTGAATCCAAAATCACTAAAAGAAAAATTCCCATCTGGCTTATCCCCGGGTTTTCCCAGACCAGGAACAAGTTCTCTTGCTCCAATTCCAAGCTTCCGGCTTGTAGATTGGTTCTTTAAGCGTTCGCACCCCCTTTTGTTCTAGATGGAAGAGCTAGCTGTGCCTCGAGGTTGACAGAAGCTGTAGAACGCATTCTTAATCCACCAACAGAAGTCTGTCAGTGTAAGTAAGCGTTTGGAGATATGGCTGTGAAAGGGTGGCCGAGGGTGTGGGTGACTTATGTTGATGAAATTATGGTTAACATCATACAGTCAAAGTTGACGTGTAGATGACCGAAGCCATTCTTTCTTCTTCGTCCATTCGGCAACAAGAGACGTTCATCGTTAATCCCAGCATCAGTACAACAAATCTTACACTCACACATTTCTTCCCTTTTTAATAGGTCATATTTCGTTTGATTTATTTCATACACCCTTGTGACATCGATATTGAATCGACTCATGGGGGACACTATGCTATGTGTATCGAACGGACAAAACCCTCTGGGGGAGAAAACCGCTCGTCGGCTACACAGCGGCTGCACGCCGCCGAAACAATAACGCTGAGACTATGTACTCAGTAATGAACCTATAGCTTCTATTCAGCGCGTGACGCTCGAGTAAATTCTTACTGCGTGCCTGTGCTGTTTCTTTGCAATGCACCGTCTTTGCTCTGCTCTTCATTGACGATATTCTATACAACGATGTCCCGATCTCCGATCGCGAAGACCATGATCCTTTGCACCCGTGGTGCTCGTGGTTGTAATGCCGAAACTGTGTTCTTTGCTTGATGATTGTCATTCATCGAGCAAGGAAATATGCGTGAAAGAGAGGCGCGTACGATGAGGAGATAGAGTGTGGTTGTATCAAATAATCCTATCCTGCTCTTGTCTTGTGTCACGTAGACGTTGGTAGTTCGTGGTATAGGTGTGCGGTCGCAGTCGTTCGATGCTTAGCTGATCGATAGTAGAGGTGCGTTCTGATCGCCCTCATGCGCTCTCGATTTTCCACGTAGATAGATGTATGACTTGACGTCAAGTAAAGAAGGTGAGCTCAAGCCCTCCCAGTATATCAGCGTGACCGACGGGTCACTACTCCTTCGGGCACATGTAGTCACAAACTCAAGGCTCATCACCTGGTTCGTCTATTCTACCTGATATCTTTCCATCAATTACTCGGCAGCACTGTCGATGTGGTGAAGACGTTCCGATACCGACGCAGCCGACGGGTCGCAAATCCTTCGACCACTTGTAGTCACGACTCTCAGACTCTTCATCTGGGTCGACTATTCTACTAGTAGTATCTTCCCATCTCTTACTGACATCGACATGTCATTAATCCTCTTCGTAGATCGGTTGTGGCTGTTAGGAGGGGGTGTTGTCGCGTGGGTGAAAACAGGTCATATTTCGTTAGGAAAAAGAAGATCATGAGAGAAACTATGTAAAAGAAAAAGGAACAATTGAACCTATCAGTGACTCTTTTCGAAAACGTGTTTGAAATGCTGAAATGGGACACTTTTCTTGAGTTTGTTTCTAAGCAGGACGGAGACGAAGATGTGATTATTTGAGCGAAACGGCTGGTTTGAACTTTCAAAGAGAGTTACCTGGGGACACTGATTTTACTGAAGGTGAGAGCTTCTAAGTTGTCGAGGGAGAATGAGGGGGTTAGAAATCTTCAGTCTCTCCCCACCCCTCACACCCTAAGCCAACAGTCTGAAGATACCCTCTCAAACCCCCACTCTACTTATATCCTTAAACATACTCCCTCCTAACCACCTACTCCAACTCCTCCCTCCCAACCCCAACCCTTCACCAAAACTCCCCCACTTTTATCGCAGTGTAAACTTCCCGTTCATTCGCATTCGAGACAACGAGCAGGCATGAATTTATGACGAGTAATGAAAGAGATGAGTCTAGGGAAGAGGACACATTTTGCGGTAGCGAAGGGGGGGGGGGCGGTCAGACAAGAGCGAAGGCAACGAACGGACTAGCATGTTTTGGGAGAGGGCTTTAGAGGAGTGAAAGTATATATATTCGAAGACCTTGGACTTGGACTGAAATCTTCGCCAAGGAAAACATTCCAAGAGCGGGATGGCCGAAGAAACCAAATCTAAGGAGAAAAAAACTTCAACGGATTCCAAGAACGAGAATGTGATGTGTGTAAATCAAAGGAGCGGTATACCAAATTCCTCGAATCCATCGTTCTGAAAAAACACCGCCACCAACCCAGCACCTCGAAGCGTATACACCCATCCCAATGATAAAAAATGCGGATGAGCACGACCGGGGGGGGGGGCGATTTACTGCAATTACTGCCACTGAAGACATTCAACTGTTTTCTCTTTTTTCCCGCGATAGCCTGCATAGCTTCCATATCCTCTAAAAACAACAGCTCATGCCGGATCGCGCATGGTACCTCACCCTCACCATTACCTGACCTTACCCAACCTATGTCCTAGCCCTAGCACTAGCGCTGCAATAACGGAGAAAACACTTCCAGCTTCTGGAAATACCGATTTGTGTGCTGACACGCTGACCGGGTCCCTCCTGCTCTTTCAGGCTTCTCAAGCTATCGAGAACTTACTTCGATAACGGCATAGTAGCATACATAGTACAACCGAGAGCGAGGCAGGGCTATGCTGGTGTTTTGGGAAGACGTTCGGGAACCCTGTGGAGATGGGAAAGGTTGTGGAAGCGTTGGATATGGTTTTGAGACAGGGGGTTTGGGGGGTTGTTGAAGTAGGGCATTGTGGGCAGGTTCTGGAAAGGGAAACTTTGGGTGCGGGCTTTGGGGTTGGTGAGGGAGGGAATAGGGATGGCGCTAGGGGAGATGGGGGAATTAGGTAGTAGTAGAAATATTTAGACGGTATTAGAATAATCCTCTTCGCTCGTACTCCACATGACTGTCATGAAATGTACTTCCCGCCCGTAAGACATTGGTTGAGAGAATCCAGCAGTTCGGTATCCAATCGTAACATCTTTTGCCATGGGGACATTGACACTGATAATCTAGTTGCAAACTTGGACGGTCTCGGCATCTTGGCATAACTTATCAATGCAGTGTTATTGTACAACGTGAAATTTTGCTTCGTTATAGCAAACAAGGTCAATCGGTGGTGCGTACCCCAGTGACATCGAGGAACCCCTTTCACCCGCGTATTGCATCACTTCATCCACGTCATCGTAGCTCCACCACGTCCAACTACTCTTTGGCATACGCATCGTGTAGTCCGTGTCGACCTTCAGGTCTTCGAGACCACTGTGTGCGATGGTTGGATTCAGGATTCTCTGTTCGACACATGGTACCCCTGGAGCGAGGCGCAAGAAGTCTTCGCGCTGCCACGGTCCTTCAATGTCGCCATCATCAATGATATCTGGAGCGACACGCGTGCTGATAGAGTCTTCGAGAATCTCAAAGTCGCTTTCGGTAGCCTTGATGCGGTGACGCTCTGCAAGCACTGTGATAGGCTTCGTTGCATGGGAGATGAACTTGACCGAGAATTCGAAGGGTGGGTTGCCCGAGAGAGACAGCGTCGAAGGCGCTGAGAGCGACACGTCAACGCTTGGGGGTTGCGGTAGGTCTCTTCGGGTGTCGAAGGAGACCGTATTTGTCGACTCGCATTTGAGTGATGAATCCTCTGGGGGAGGGAGCTTCCCATGTGAGGCGAAGTACTCGAGGATCATTTCCTTCGAATCGTAACTCCACCAGCCAAGAGCAGAAGGGTTGAACTGAATCGTGTAATTTCGATCTGGTTGGAGTTCGCTCGGATCGAATACTAGTTCATAGTCTCGGGGACTTGAAGCGGTGGTGAAGGTAAGGTACTCGGATCGATGGCCATCAAAAGACATCAATAAGGGATTTTCCATTTGTGAGTTTTTCGATGTTGTCTGGTCGGTGTCGGAAAAAACTGGGATGCGCTGGCCAGATTCCGCATCCACGCATTCGATGCATTGTGAAGTCAGTAACTGCACCAAGCCGGCATGAGGATCGTGACCATGTTTGAGGACTGTGACTGATCGTGTGCTGCTAAGCGTGAGGTAAACGACAAGACTGAAGCGAGTTTGACGGGACAGATAGCATAGCCTGTCTGCCCGAAGACGCACTTCGATCTTAGGTGTAGATGCCGTTCTTCTCGAAGCAGCGTGGGCAGTGGTGTTTACACGGTAGGAAGATCAAGTACGAACAGTGGCAAAAGCGAGTCCGCTGGTACCTTATACTGCTTTGTATATCTAGTACTAATTTCCTTAGGGTTAGGGTAAATTAACCTTATTTATAGTACGGTGCGCGACTGCGCGACTGCGCGACTGAGCCATAAATACGAGTATGCCCCGTCGGGTTGGCGCCTATGCGAAGCAGATGCCAACACCATTAAGCGAGGCCACTATTCTAAGGCCTCGACGGTGCATATGCGCAGCATCAACGGAGCATAAAGAAACAGATCACAGGTTGGCTAAACGGTTGGAAGATGAGCCCATGATGAGCATATGTGTTGGAAATAGGGGAGATGGTAATCTCCGCCTTCATAGGGCTGATAGGGCTGGGGCCCGCTACTCGTGGAGTTTGCACCTGCTCGCTCCTAGATAGACTTCCAACAGCAACAACGGAAAATACCAATCCAACAATATGCAGAAAGCTGAGCTGGGGTGGTTGGAATCAACCCCCCGCTATTCTAGCTGTAACCCCTACTTGTTGCAAGCCCGTCGCCAACAAGCTTGTTACAAGCCCGTCGCCAACAAGAAAAGCCTTCATCGGAAATTTGATTTCTGTGTTTTTGTGGCAGGGAGACGCCGTTCGCCAAGGGCAAAGTCATTTCCACCAACATTCTTATGACTTCTCCTTGGTGCGGCTTTGGGGAGCAGCTCAGGTCATGAACAGTAGGTAGATAGGACTATATAAGCCTAGATGGCAACTTCAGTACTCACACCAGACAGTACACGTTTTATTCTACTTGTTGAATCACATCTTCACCATGTATCTCTTAAATTCTGTACTTCTCGGGCTCTCTGTTCTAGCGACATCCGCAATCGCTCAGCCAGTCATTGATCCGTGAGTATGGAAGCTCTTCGACTAGATTGGGCATGACTGACTAAGAAAACAGTTACACCCCCGGCTGGTGCGGCCTCCACGTCACCCAGTACCAGAAAAATGAGCCCAGCGGCCAACGGCCCAACAGCACGGAATACGTGCTCGAGATCTGCGTCTATGATGGCGCGCAGGTGCTGTTGAATTCGGGCCCGCACAACACAGGATGCCCGCTTATGTGGGAATCGAAAGGGGCTTCGCAGTCGGTGCGTTTTGCTGTTCATCTCCCCTGTCTTGCATTTATCCTTTCATTCTTCACCCCCTCACTCCTTCTTCGATTTCTACTAATCTCTGTCAAAACAGGTCACCGCTCACCTTCCCTTTCCTCTCCATGTCACCGTCGGCGTCGTCGACGACGACCCCATTCTCTTTTCTTACAACGGCCAGGAGTGGGGGAGCAATGATCAGGAGCATCATTCGAGTTTCGGCGCTTATGACGGCGGGAAGAGGGAGGGAGATACGGGATTTAGTTGCTAAGGGGGGTTGTGGTGACTGACGTAGGGTTGAGGAGGGTGAGAGGCATTCTAGGAAGCAGTGCGAGGGGTGCGCGAGTAGCATTATCGAGGGTGTTATACTAGCATTTAGAGGGTTGTTTTTGTGACGTCTCTATGCCCAATGTTTTGGTATGGTGATGTTTTGCGCAATTCTCAATTTAGTCGCAGAGTATACGTAGCTCATATCTCCCTCTTTGCCATTCTCCTCCCCATCTCTTCAATTATCCTTCCACGTTACTTTCTCTTTTTCCTTCTCTCACTCTCCTGCTCCTCCACGTTTCTCCCACCATTCCATTCCACCCCTTCTCTCCCTCTCCTTTCTGTCATCAACATCCGCTCCTGATCTATCTAACCCCATCTCATCCATTCTCTACTCAAAACCCCCCTCCAAAACCCAACCAACCCGTCGCCATCGCCCCATCCAACTAACCCCAAAACCCAACCCATCCCAACGCTCGAAAACCCCCGCCTCCAAGAAACAGCCGTCCCCATCCCTATCCTCACTCTATCAACCCCGGCTACATATAAACCCTATATACACAAACCTACCTTACCCACCCATCACCCTACAAAACCCCAGCCGAACGCCTCCGACCACGATAGATATCTTATTTCTACTCTATTCAGTAAAGAGTTTTCTGCTACATCCGGCGGGATACATAGAAGAGGAGTTTTCCCTATTCATGAATCCACTTCGCTCGTGCGTTCTAGCTCGACGACTTGGGAATTGGGGAATGAGGGCCGGGAAAGGTGTTGCTTCGGTACGGTTGCTTTTGGCTGGGATGTGGGGATATGGAAAATGTGGTTTGTGGATTTTCGGCATGGTTTGAATCTTTGAGGGTGGTTTTTTTTCCTTTCTTGGGGACTGGTTTCGTGGTTTTGTGGGTTTGGTGTTGGTGTTTTTGGGTGTTTTTTGATCTGTTTCTTTCTCTTCTTTTCTCTTCCATTCCTTCTACCTATTCTTCTCCCTTCTCCCGCTGCCCACTGCCCACCTCCTCTTTTCTCCCTCCCCCTCCCAAGCCAGCACCCAAAACCATCTACCCTAATGAGAAAAATAGACATCTTCATGTCTAAAGAAAGTGTGTGGAGGTATGGTTGATATCAGATATTTGGATTGGGGTGCAAGATTTTGGGTTTTTTGGCGAGCTGGGACTTTGGAGGGTGGGGTTTGGAGAGACAGAGCTGGAAGAAATGAAGGTTTTTTGAAATCTAGGGGTTTGAAGAGCTGAGGAAGCCGAACGTCCTTTCGTAAGCCCCCCTCCCTTCACCACAGCGGCGATTTGATATTCACTATCTCCTACTTCCCCCTGCCTGTTCCACGGCGTAAAATTTTACAGTTAACCCTTCTCGCTAGAAAATCTCCCCCTTAAGTAATCTTGGAGATCATCTGCTAGCCAGATTTTAATCTTCACCTCTGCGCTATCACTCATTCGTTCTCCTTATTTCTTCTTTCTTTTTTATCCTCTAGCCCCCTGCATCCCTCTCTCTCTCCATCCACTCTCCCTCATTTCTTCTTCTTTATTTTCATCACCTTCTTTCCCACTCTTTGCCTCCCTCCGTCCCCCGCTCATCACTCAGCATCAACAACAGACTCACCCGCCTCACTCCCGCCTTTCCCCTTCCTCTCTCGCTTTGCGTCTGCCTTTCATACCCACTACCCCTATCCGGTGTGAGTCAATGAGACATGACACGTTCCATCACTTTCGAAGCTGTGATGGCAAAATTCATTTCACAAATTGCGCTGTGCAGCTGAAACTCGTATGTTTTCTAGATACACGCCACTAATGAACTGATAAAAATAGGGGCAACCATGACCAGCTTCACGAGCATCTACCAACAAGATCCTCTTGAAAGATTCCTCACTCCGCACCTCTAGATCTAAACTTTCCACATTTCTATCTCGCCCGCCGTTTTAATTATACTATACTATAGTAGCTAGACTTCTATTTTGTCGTCCAATAAACTCTGAGAGCCGCCCTCGGCGAATGCATGCCTGCGGCGTATCCTTATATTGTTCTTCTAGCTCGTTGATTTGGACAAAGACGGCGTGCTCGCGGACTCAGAGCGCGGCTGGGGTGAGGGCGATGGCTTTGAATGCTTAGCGTACCCGGTTCACTTTCCTCTCGTGCGTCTCTATGAATTGTGCAGCGGCAGCGTGTCTGGAGGGGAAGACCACCTGGACGTGATGAAGGCTCATGCGTCCGAAAATACGCGCAACGATGGCAGCGCCGGGTTGGGGCGTACCGGACGCGGATCGCAATGAGCGTATGAGCTTCGAGGCCTCCGCAAAGGTGCAGATTGATTTTGAAATGTCCGACTTCTAGTTGCCTAACTACTAGTAAGTGGCACTCATTCATCCTTCTCCATCTCATAAAATAGTAGGTAAACATCCTTCTGCATGCCCAGAACATCACTAGTCTTACACTCCTTGATCTTGTCGTCGCTGATCCGCCACCACCGGTCATTGGGCGTCTTCTTTCTCTTGAACCTACTAATATCAATCATAGACGCGTTTTTGCTGGGAGCTGCACTGTTACGCTTTGACGGTGATTCCTCGGAGGGTATTAGGCTAGGTAGCCCAGCATCTTCCGAGACAGGAAGAGGACGGGGAGCGGACGTTGGAGGGGATTTGGGAAGAGTAACTCCTGAGGTTGAGCCAGATGATGGGCGCGTGGATGGTGAGGAAATCGATATCGAGGACATAGATGGTGACCTGGTTGCCGTAGACGTTGAAAGCCGTAAAGCTGTCGGAGAATTCAAATCAAGATTACAAACTGCATCTGATGGTCTAGGTGACGTTGCAGAAATTCTAGGGCTTGGCATGGTAGAGAGATTGGGGGTAGGCAGTGTCGATAATTCAGGAGTCCCTGAAGTGCTATAAGGGCCAACATCACTCGCAACGTGAGGCCTTGAGTATGGCGCATACAAGTGCTGTCTCCGAAAGGATTCGTAGTGGCCGCTGTTGTGGGTCCCTTTGTGCGTGACCATACCAAGAAGCTTGTAGTTCCTGCGGTGTAAAATACCACCTAGTGGCAGTCTTTCAGGAAAGGAGACTTTGGCGCCATTCTTTGTTGAAACATTTCGTGGATCGTAGATGGACCTGGATAGATGGATGACAAGCAGCTTAGGAAAGGCCGTGACTTGGACGTGGCGAGCAATTTTCCTCTTTGGTGCAAGCTTTATATCTGGTAACTCGACGCCTTCAGGAATTTTCTCTGGATCTTGCTGTATTGCCATTTTTATCTTTCTAATAGTTGTTTCAATGAAAATTCTCTGCTCTTCTGGCTTTGCGAGTTTCAGATCCTTTGACAGAACCTCAATCGCGTGTTCTAACCGGCATTTGTCGCACTTGTAGTCTTCAATATATTCGGTTTTGAAGTGGGCGTCGAAGCACTCGTTGAGTGTAGTCGAGCTCTTCTGCGGTACCATGAGATTCAGCATGACGAAAGTTGTGGGGCTGGCTTTTGGGATGAAATGGCAGTATTGGCACTCGATTCGCGCTTCAGTCTTGCCTTCAAGCGGGAAACCATCTTCCTCGTCTTCCTTCGTTGATGGATTTTCACACTCGACCGTTGTAGAATCCAGACTCATTGGGGCGCCCGCTACTTGCTCCATGTCCATTGAGATTCTACGTTCGTCAGACCCCCCATCGACATCGCACAGGCCAAGACCAGGTGGCGTAATCACAGCAGCACTGATTTCTTCACACCTCCGCTGAGCTCTTCTCCGCGCCTCTCGACCAGCGTGGTATTCTTCCCCCAGCCTCTCCGCCACTATCTGCAGCAATTCTTGCGCGTCTTGCTGCGATTTGCTGATCCTTGTCCCAAAAGCATGTTCCAAAACCGTTATGAAACTCCCTGCCGAGATGGTCTTCCTATAGATCGGCCGCTCGTTCAAGCGATCTAACACAACCTTCAAACCCCGTGTGACCTCCCCACTTTGCAAGCTTGCCTGGTTTCGAGCATCGACATCTTTCCCCTTTGCATCCTTCAATGGTACCGGAGTGTATATATCCGGACCGCCGAGTTCTCTCCGATGCAGCTCTCGTATCAGATATAATCTTAAGTCACCAAGGCCTGCCAATGACTGAAGGATCGAATTGATGAAGCAGTCGTTGGCGGGGTTAGACAAGCCCACGATTCCTTTCTTCCGAGTGCTTGCGGAGGCGGTGGAAGAGTCGCCATCGATGAGATAATTCGGGTTGAACAGGAAGATCAAAGCAACCGCGGCCAGAGACGCAGTCGCGGCATATGTTATAACGGTAAGCGGTTTATCAGGCATGATTAGTGATGTCTATTGTCGGTCTCGCTCCGATGCATAGAGGGCGAGTATCAGAGACAGAAGATACAATCGAACAAACATGACTAAAGCATGGTGCAGTCAATACAACAGATCCGTCAGGTATTCCATAGTGTACGGAGTAACCAGCGTCCAGGAAGCGATGAGTGCAAATGCGCTATTTGGATAAGCGGCTGTGTCCATAGGCTCACCTTAATTGTGTAGGTCAATCAGCGCCAATCAAAATCCAATCTGTATTACTTACAATACCTTGAAGCATCCTTTCAGTATTTTGTCATTTTTCTGTTTTAATACCTGGCAGAGTAAGATACCTTAGGCACATCTAATACCGAGTATTGGCATACAACTATCTCCATTCTCCAACGATGCTCTGCCAATATCAAAATTCATGCCATTACTGTGGTACTTATCAGTTGTTATTACTGAACCCACAGTCAGGGTTTATTCTCGGTGTGCTGGCCATCCAATCCCCCTTTAGTTGAAGATCGTGTTACCAACTGGTTCTACAACCCGTCACTGAAATTCGGGGTTACAGCTGGCGGGGGGTTGGAAAACATGCTAACCATGAGCTCAAAAGTATTCCAACCCCGGCTCAGCTTTCTGCATATGCTAATCATGGGCTCAAGAATTGATACTATTAAGCTAAAATAGCTAGAGAACAGAACAGACATACTGTATGCTTCGCTCATGCGCGATAATCTGACTAAAACAGCAAGAGCGAAGTATTGTAGTCGTGCGTATGCACAAAACATGCGAATCATGAACTCAACTTGTGACATGTTCATTCACAAGCTATCGCTCACGTTATCTTCGTCAGATCTACGGAATACATGCGTTTTCTTCTTCATTTTTGTCGTTCTGCTCGTCTTTTAAGTATAGAATATGCGCGGCATAAGCGGACTGCGACTCTCATTTAGTCAATCTGTTATCTCATTCGCTCGATTTTCAGCGTCGATGCTTTCGTCGTTCATCGATGTTTCTTTATGGCCTACCTATGCTTCGCATAGGCCGCGAAGCTTTTCCAAAGCATATGCTATTTTTAAAGTTCAACCCGACGCCAAGAATATTTTCCGACCCCGGCTCCAACTCTTTGCGAGCTGAAACCCGTCGAAATTCTCATCATCGTCATCACCATCGAGACTGTTCCTCTCAGAATGCCCCTCTGAAGTCTGAATGCTTCTGAGCGTTGCTCTCGAGGTTAAATATGTGCTCCAAGTTCATATAAATTGATTTGCTTCAGACATAAGTTTTCAACAGACGACAAAGAACGATGTCCGCACTCAAATCGAAAGTCCTTATAGCAGGGGCAGGCATCGCAGGGCCTTGTCTCGCATACTGGCTTGCTAAAACACGTCTTGATATATCCATCACAATCATTGAACGATCACCTTCTCCGAGGGTCACCGGCCAGGCGATCGACATTCGTGGTCCAGCAGTTGAAATCATCAAGGCAATGAAATTGGAAGAGGCTGTCCGCTCCCGACATACGACAGAAGAAGGTACAAGGTTTGTGAATTCCTCAGGAGAATTTTTTGCTCAATTCAATGCTGGCGATTCTTTCACTGCTGAATACGAAATCCTGAGGGCAGACTTGTCGCGACTTTTCCTGGAAGCCACCGAGGGCTTGGGCAATGTCCGGTACATATACGGTGATTCTGTCAAATCTCTCGAACAGACAGATAAAGATATTAACGTGACCTTCACTGGGGGATCAAAAGCCACATTTGATTTGGTTGTTGCCGCAGACGGATCTACTTCGAAGACTCGGTCGCTGATTCTGGACGAGCAAGTTCTCAAGGATAGCTATCAATTCCTGGGCCAGTACATTGCGTTCTTTAGCATTCCGAGTCGGCCAACCGATCCAAAGCTGTGGCAGTGGTACAATGCCCCGAAAGGTCTCAGTATCATGATGCGTCCGCATCGGAACACTTCTACTATGGGAGCATACTTGTGCATTACAATGCCAGCACGAGGACAACGGGATCCAGCCGTCGAAGATGCTATGGACAAAGGAACGGAAGACACGAAACGTATGCTGCACGAGTACTTGGAAAATGCAGGCTGGGAAGCAAAGCGGGTATTGGAAGGAATGGACCATGCAGAAGACTTCTACATGAGCCGGGCTGCGCAGGTGAAGCTTTCAAAATGGACGAACGGACGTGCACTTGTACTGGGAGATGCAGCCTTCGCAACTTTTGGTGTCGGAACGAGTCTTGCTATTGAGAGTGCTTACGTACTGGCGGGAGAGCTGTCGAAGATACAGAGCAGCAACGATGTTCCACAGGCTCTGGAGAAATACGAGGAGGTCTTCCGCCGATTGTATGCAAGTATGGAAGAACTTCCACCCGGCTTTCCACAAATTGTATTTCCACAGACTGCTTGGGGCCTTCGGTTAAGAGACTCTGCGTTGTGGTTTGTGAGCAAGACAAAGATGTACAAACTTTTCCAGGGTGCTTCAGGGATTGACTGGAAACTGCCATGTTACGATTGGGTAGGCATCTGAGAAAGGGTTGGGTGTGATTTTAGGATAATAGGCGAATGTTCAGAACGGGTTTTCGTGATACCTCTGATATGCATCTGGGTAGGTTGCTGGGGCTTTTCTTTGGGGGGGGGGGGGGGGGGGGGGGGGGGGGGGGGGGGGGGGGGGGGGGGGGGGGGGGGGGGGGGGGGGGGGGGGGGGGGGGGGGGGGGGTGGGGGGGGGGGGGGGGT
>JAABUU010001867.1_pt1 | contig 32701 bp, 34 predicted proteins | sample 5559301 | NCBI WGS metagenome assembly JAABUU01 (sample SAMN10711884, study PRJNA513360) | rock metagenome | isolation source: Antarctica rocks | place: Antarctica: Victoria Land, Richard Nunatak white
GGGTCTCCTCCGCGAGTTCCTTGGCGGGTTCTCACGAAGCCTCACGCGATGGCCCTCGCACGTCCGGGACCGACACACCGGCCCCTCGCTCAGGCTCCCGACCTACACCACTCGGGGGGACTCACTCCTCCCGCGCCACTGAGGCGATCGGGCGCGAGGAATCAATGACCAACCGGACAGCGTCCTCACGGAACTCTGGGCTGAACACCCTCTTTGCTCGACTCACGACCTGGCCTCTCATCTGAGTGGAGTGATTGTATCCACTGTCCGAGAAACGCGGGGCACCTCACCTGTCCGCCACCGACGGCTCAGCCGTCTGCGATGCCAGCAGCAGCACAACCCGCACCGACACGGCGTCGGACAAACAGAGCGGCCTCGCCCAACCGCCATCGGTGCCGGGCTCACCAGACTGCGGGCTCAGGTGAGAGGCGGCGGCGTGGTGGTCGGTGGTTGCGGTGAGCCGCAGTGCCGTGGGGGGAAGCCGAAGCGCAGAAGCGCAGGCCGAGCGCGGCGAGGAGCACGAGGCCAGCGCCGACGAGCAGGGCGAGGTGGTAGCCGCCGTCGAGGGTGGGGGCGATGACCACCGGGCCGAGGACCTGGCCGACGCCGTAGCCGGCGGTCAGGATCGCGACGGCGCGAGGGACGCGCAGGTGCCGCCCGGTGGCCAGGGACAGGGTGGTGACGCCCACAAAGGTCCCGCCGAACAGGACAGCGGCGATGAGCGCGGCCGGCGCGGTCGAGAACACTGCGGGCACTGCGATGCCGGCGGCCTGCAGCAGCAGCGCCCCAGTAAGCAGCATCGGCCGTGAGACGTACCGCTCTGCCACAGCCACCCAGCGCACGACGGAAGCGCGGCCACGCCGACGATGGTCCATACGCTGCCGGACAACCAGGCCGGTCCGGTGGCCGTGACCGCGGCGACGAGGAAAGGGCCGGCGATGATGTAGCCGGCGCCCTCCAGGAAGTAGGAGATCGCCAGCGCGACGAACGACCGGCCGTGGCCGGCGGCGGCGCGGCACCGCTCGACGGGGCCGGCGTACGGCTCCGGGCTCCCGTGGGCTGTCCGACGGGCCAGCCGAGAGCCAACAGCAGCGCGGTGAGCCCAGCCGCCGCGAGCGACGCGACCCGCCAGTCCCCGACCGACCCGACGAGAGCGACGAGGCCGCCGGACAAGGCGATCCCGGCCCCCACTCACCCGTACACCCAGCCGACGAGGTGGGGGCTCGAGTCGGCCAGCTCGGTCAGGACGGCGTTCCCGGCCACCATGGAGATGACCGCGCTGGCAAGGCCGGCGGCCCCGCGGAGCAGGGCCCAGGTGGCGAGCTGATGCGTCAGCGGCATCGCCGCCAAGGACGCGACCAGCACGAGGCCGCTGACGTGGCCGGCCAGGGGTGCCCGGCTGATCCGCGGCCGGGCGATGCCCCCGACAGCGCCCAGGAGGTAGCCGAGGTAGTTGCTGGTCGCCAGGACACTGGCCTGCGCCGGAGCAGGTGCGCCTGCTGCACCATCAGCGGCAGCACAGGCGTGAAGACGAACCGGCCGACACCCATCGCCGCGGCCAGTGCGGCGCCGGCTCGAACGGCCACCACCACCAGACCGGCACCGGACGAGGAGGGCGCACTAGCTCGAGCCACGGGAACCTTCTTTCCGACCTCACCGACCTCGTCTGGCAGCCCGGCGACGCGGCGAAGCTGGCCCTGCGGTTCCGGTGGGGCCCCGAGTGGATCCGGATGGTCAGGCGGACGAGCCGGTCACCGTCTTTGGGTTCGTCGGCGTGACCATCGAGAACTGGACGGACACCTCGCTACCAGGAGCACAGCCGGTCGGCCACGTCAGGGACTTCCACTGGAACTTCGGGATCGAGTTCGCCCTCGACATGTACGACGTCTCCCCGACGTTCCGGGCGCTGTCGCTGCAGGTCCGAACCGAGGCCTGGGACGAGTCCACCGGCTCCCTTGTCGGGAACCAGCTCGGTCAGGCATCGGACGGGGGACCGGTCGACTGATGGTGGCTAACTGTGGTAGCTGCCGCAGGGGTTGCGGCGTCCGGCGAGTGGTCGCTGTTGTCGATCGCGCCCGACTCACCGGCCGGTGCTCCTCCCTACAGGCGTGCCACCTCGCCCGGAGCCAGGACGTGCACCACGTCCGGCAGACCGGCCTCGCTGAAGGCGCCGCGCACTGAGTGGCCGCCTTCTGTGTAGTGGCTCCATCCGTCACAGTGCACCGGCACGACCGCCCGAGCACCGAGGATCCCGGCCGCTTGGACCGTCTGCTTGCTGGTGAGGGTGAGGGGTTGCCCGTCGAGCAGACCTGGCACCTGCGCGCTCCCGCAGAACAGCAGCGCCAGGTCGACCGGGCCGCACTGCGCGGCGATGTCCCGCACCACGTCCAGCGAGGCGTTGTCACCACTGACGTACACGGTGGGCAGCGCGTCACCGGCCAGCAGGAAACCGGTCACCGGGCCGGTCTGCGCCTCCGCGCCGACAGGCCCGTGCTGCGCCGGGACGGCGGTGACGGTCAGCGGACCGAAGCGGGAGGCAAGGTCGATGCGCTTGTACCGGGCCAGCCCCCGAGCCGACCCACCGAGGCGTTGAGCGCCTGCTGGGGTCGTCAGCACCAACGGCAGCTCGGCAAGCAACGCGCGGCCGCTCCGGTCCAGGTTGTCGGGGTGCTGGTCGTGCGAGACCAGGGCGACGTCCAGCCTCCCGACGTCGGGCACCGTTAGCGCAGGGTGCGTCAGCCGGTGCGGCATGCCGTCCGGTGAGGCCGCCGGAGGGTCGAACGTGGGATCGGTGATCATGCGGAGGCCGCCGATCTCGAGGACCACGGTCGATCCACCGATCATGTGCACGACGGTGCTCTCCCTGAGACGTACGGCAGACATAGCAGTCCTCTCGCGTTGTGGGGCTGGTTCGGATACGGGCACGAGCTAGCGATGGGAAGCCGGTCCCGGGACGGCGACGGCAGGCGACGGCCGGCCCCGTAGCGGTTGGGCAACGAGCAGCCAGAAGGCTGTGGCGGCTGCCAGCTCACAGGTGGCGATGACGATTGCCATCGGCAGTGCGGTGCCCGTGCCGGCCACGCCGACCAGGGGAGCGCTGATCGCGCCGACGGCAAACTGAGCGAGGCCCAGCAGCCCGGAGGCGCTGCCGGCGGTGGACGGGGAGCCTTCCAGCGCGAGAGCCGTTCCGCTGGGGAACACGACACCGATGCTGGCCACGACCAGGAACAGCGCCGGCAGGATGCCGACGAGCCCGATCCCGCCGAGCAGCACGACGGCCAGCAACGCAGCGCCGCCGACGGCGCCCGTGACGAGGCCGGCACCGAGGACCGGACCTGGCCCGAGCCGCGCGATCATCGGTGAGCTGGCCTGTCCGGCCACGATGATGCCGATGGCGTTGACCGCGAAGACGGCGCTGAACTGCGCCGGCGAGAGCGAGTAGATGTCCTGCAGCACGAACGGCGACCCGGCGATATAGGCGAACATCGCCGCGAACGCCAGCCCGCTGGCCAGCGTGCAGCCCACGAAGCGCCGGTCAGCGAGCAGCCCCCGGAACACCCGCAGGGTGTCGGTCAGCCCGCCCGTGCGGCGTAACGCAGGGGGATGGGACTCCGGGACGAACAGCACCGTGCCGGTCAGGATCAGCGCGCCGACCACGGCGAGCACGACGAACAGCCCGCGCCAGTCGGTCGCACGGAGCAACTGGCCCCCCAAGACCGGGGCCAGAATCGGTGCCAGGCCGTTGACCAGCAGCAACCCAGCGAACAGGCGCGCCGCCGCCGCGCCGGACCGCACGTCGCGCACGACAGCGCGCGAGAGCGCGATGCCAGCTGCGCCGGCCAGGCCCTGGACGAAGCGCAGCCCGATCAGGGTCAGGATTGACGGCGCGACCGCACAGGCCAGCGACGCAGCGATGTAGGCGCCGACGCCGATCACCAGCGGCCGCCGGCGCCCGACGGCATCGCTCCACGGCCCGCTGAGCAGCTGCCCCGTGGCCAGTCCGAGCAGGCAGGCCGTCAGCGTCAACTGCGCGGCCGAGGCACTCGCTCCCAGGCTGTTGGCCAGCTGGGGCAGACCGGGCAGGTACAGGTCCAGCGACAGGGGGCCGAACGAGCTCAGCGCACCCAGCACCACGACCATCGCCGGCCTGACCCGGGTCTGCGTGTCCGCCGAGCTCACGACGCCTTCCGCTGCCGGGCTAGAACGCACCGCTCAGCACTTCCGAGACTGTCCGCGGCGGGCGGCCGGTGAGGTCTTGCACCGCGGTGGAGCGCTGGTCGAGGTGGCCACCGCGGATCGCGGCGCCGAAGGAGGCCAGCAGAGCTGCGACGTCCAGCGGCAGCCCGGCGGCCTGCAGGGCGGCGATGAACGCGTCGTCGGGCAAGTCCTGCGCTGCGACGGGGGAACCGCCGGCCGCGGCGTAGGTGCGCGCGAGATCGTCGGCACCGAAGAGCTCAGAACCGGTGATGTCGTAGGAGCGCCCGGCGTGCTCGGCGCCTCCGGCGAGCCACGCGGCCGCGACCGCGGCGCAGTCCTCCCGGGAGACGTAGGCGGTACGGCCTTCGCCTTGGTTGTGGCGGAAGGTCCCGGAGGCAAGCGCTGCCTGAGCCTCAGGGATGCGGAACTCGCTGTAGAGGGCGTTGCGCAGCAAGGTCCACTCCAGGCCGCTGGCGGTGAGCAGCGCCTCGGTCTCGCGGTGCTCAGTGGCTACGGCCGCGGGGTTGTCCACCGTCGGGTCCGGGAGCGAGGTGTAGGCGACGGCGCGGACGCCGGCGCCCTTGGCGGCGTCGATCGCATTGCGGTGCTGAGGGACGCGGCGACCGACCGCGTCCGTGGAAATGAGCAGCAGCCGCTCGCCGCCGGCGAACGCCTCGGCGAGCGAGGCGGGATCGTCGAAGTCCCCGCGGCGGGTCGAGGCACCGCGGGCGGCGAGGTCGGCGAGCTCCTCTGGGCGGCGGGAGACGAGCACGACGCTGCCTGGCTCGACCTGGTCCAGGAGCAGCTGGGCGGTGCGGCGACCGAGTTGGCCGCCCGCGCCGGTGATGACCAGGGACATGAGACTCCGATCTGTGTGCAGGCTGATTGCGGTTCGACCTTGAACCGTAACAGACGCAGTTGCGGTTGGCCTACGATGAAGGCGTGGCCCACCCGACCAACACACAGTTCGCGGTCGCGGTGCACGTGCTGACCCTGCTCGGGGGCGCGCCCGAACAGGTGCTGAGCTCGGAGCTGCTGGCGGGCAGCGTCGGCGCCAACCCGGTGCACGTTCGCCGAGTGCTCGGCGCGTTGCGCCGCGCCGGTCTGGTCACCTCCCGGCCGGGGGTGCACGGCGGGTGGCAGCTCGTCCGTGCCGCCGACACGCTCACGCTTGGCGATGTCTGGCGCGCCGTGCAAGGCAACGACCCGCTGCTCGGGCTGCACGGCGCGGCGCCGGCGTGCATCGTGGGCCAGCGCATCCAACACGCGCTCAGTCATGTGGACCGCCGCGCGGCCCGTGCAGTCGAACAAGAGCTTGCCCACACCACGATCGGCGACCTCGCCCGCGACACCCGCGCCCGCGAGCTGGAAGCCCCACCGACCTCTCCGCAAGGCGCCAGACAACACCGAGCCGTGCCTGAGTTGGCCAGCAGACGGTGACGCCGGGCTGATCTACTCCCCGCCAGTGATCAACAGGGCGGCGACGGAGCCGTTCCCCGCAGACCCATCGGCGGATTCTGGCGGTCATCGAAACAGGAGCTGTCCGATTTCTTCAATCGGTTTGCCGAAATCTAGTTGTTTGCGGGTCGGTCGTTGAGTTCGTGGGCTACCCCCGTCAAGGTCTTCGGCGCTGAGGTCGCTGCCCTTGGCGAGGTACTGCCGCAACCAGCCATTCGTGTCTTCGTTCGCGCCGCGCTGCCAGGGGGCGTGCGGGTCGCAAGAGTAGGTGTCGGCGTCGACGCTGACCTGTTTCCAGTCGCACATCTCTGGCCCCTGGTCCCAGGTCGGCGGATGCCGCACCGAGTCGGACGGCGTTTGATCGTCGCGGCGAGGGCGTCGCGGACCTGCTCGGGTTTGTACCCGTCCGGCAGGTGCAGCATCGTGTAGCCGGTGGCCCGTTCCACCAGGGTGCCGATCGCCGTCAGCTTCCGCGTGCCGATGATGAGGTCGCCCTCTCAGTCACCCGGCCGCCCGGTCGGCGACCTCGGCGGACCGCTCACTGATGTTGATCATGGTAGGGATGCGGTTCATGCGCTGAGCAGGCGCCCGGCTCGGCCGCCGCAGCGCACGCCCCGTCCGCAGACACAGGGCCAGGTCACGGCGCAACGCGCTGCGGGACTGAACGTGGATCGACTGATCGATCGTCCCGGTCGACACCCACATCTCCGGCTGGTCGGGCAACTTTCGGTGCAGCCGGCCAGCGATCTGCTCCGGGGAGTAGCCCTTGGCCAGATCGTGCTTGACCTACCTCCGGAGCACCAGGTTCGTGGCCAGCTTTGCCGGCTTCGGCCGGTTCGCCTGCACCTATGCAAAGCGTGCGCCGACCTAGCCCGATACCCGCCACCGGTCGCCTCACGGGCCAACTCCTGACTCACCGCCGACGGGCTGCGCCGGCCCGAGCCGCGATAGTCCGGATCGAGTCCCCACCGGCTCGACCGAACGCAATCTGCTCCCGCTCAGCGAATGACTAGCAGCGGCCCTGGGAGTCCCGGCCCCGGCGCGGGGCACCCCACCCTTGGCGACCAGCCACCGAACTTGCCCCGCTGCATCACCGCCCGAAACGTCCGCACCCATCCCCGGCAGCATCGGATCAGCGAACTCAGTCATCAACACCCCCATCCAGTCAGTGTTGCGACACCGCAAGGACCCAAAGATCCCCTTACGGACAAGATCGTCGACCCTAAGCATTCGGACAGCAGTCCGTAGACGACCGTCTTCGGACTCCGTAACGGCCTCAGTTCGCTTAACTGCGCTGAGGCGGAAGGCTGGCGCGCACGGCGCTGAAGGCGGGCAAGGCCGCACCGGCGTACGCCGGCTCGACGAGCTCGCGCCGGCTTCCGCTCACTCGGCGTGGAACGCGCCGGTCCGCGCGACGCCTTCATCACTCATGGCCGGTGTATCTGCTCGTCCTGAACCGTCTGCCAGGTGCCTGGCCGCGAGCCAGCCAGGCGGAGGAAGGACGCCGAGAAGGTGGAGGCGTCGGGGAACCCGAGTCGGTCGGCGCAGCGCGTTGGGGTGAGGCGGTCGTGCGCCAGGAGGCGTTTGGCTTCGAGGAGTACCCGTTCGTCGAGGTATGCCTTCGCGCTGCGGCCGATGGCCGCGTGGGCCGCGCGGGACACGGTCCTGGGGTCGTACCCGAGTGCCCGGGCGTAGTAGCCGACATCGTGGTGCTCGCGGAATCCCTGCTCCACAAGGGTGCGGAACCGGTGAAATACCCCGTTGCTCCGTTCGTCCTGCGTCACGGGCGGGGCGAGACGGACGAGCAGTGCGGACAGCAGCAGGTTGGCAACGTCGTCGGCGCTCGCTCGCCGTGGACCGTGCGGGCCGACCTCACACCCGAGATGCCGGACCGCGGTGGTGATCAGAGGCCATGTCGCATCCGGCGCGCTCCAGCATGAGGCCGTGGCCGGACCGTCGACGAGCGCGCTCGCACGGGGGGTCGGAGCGGTCGGCACGAATAGGATTACGGCCCCGACGAGGTCGGCGATGTCGTTCCACCGGTGCACGACCCCGGGACGAATCGAGACCACCGTCCGTGGCTCCAGCGGGTGAGTGGTGAAGTCGATCGACACCGACCCACGGCCTCGCTCCACGACGGCCAGCACGTGGAAGTCACCGCGTTGCGTCGCGCCGTCGTTGAGTCTGCGCAGCATCTGGAACGGCATCGTCTCGACCTGGCCCCGAGCCGCATCCGCCGGGCGGTAGGCCAGCTGACGGACGTCGTTCACCTGTCCAGTTTTCACCACCACCTGTCGACCGCGAACGGTGCGCTAGTGGCCCGCCAGCGGTTGTGTCGAGCAGGAGGACATCCGCGTCCTCGACTGCACCTGAAGGAGTTGGCATGAACCACACCACCCAGCACCGCCTGCCGGTCCATGATCACCGACCGGGCGCCGACCCGACGCTGGTGTTCCTTCACTACTGGGGTGGGTCTGCCCGCACCTGGGAGCTCGTCATCACCCGGCTCACCGGCCGCAGCACCCTGAGCATCGACTTTCGCGGATGGAGCCGCTCCAGCGACCTCCCGGGGCCCTACACGCTGGAACAGCTCGCTCAGGACACCCTCGAAGTCATCGAAGCTGCCGGCCTCACCGACTACGTGCTGGTCGGCCACTCGATGGGTGGCAAGGTGGCCCAGCTTGTCGCCGCGACACACCCAAAGGGCCTGGCCGGGCTGGTGCTCGTCGGATCAGGCCCGGCCAAGCCGGCTGCCGAAATCACCCCCGAGTACCGAGCAGGCCTCTCACGCGCCTACGACTCCAACGAGACCGCCGCCGGCGCCCGGGACACCGTCCTCACCGCGACCGCGTTGACCGAAGAACTCAAGGCACAGGTGGTGACCGACTCCCGCGCCAGTGCCCCGGGAGCGCGCACCGAATGGCCACTGCACGGCATCGCGCAGGACATCACAAGCCAGACCAAGCAAATCGACGTTCCGGTTCTGGTAATCGCCGGGGAGGAGGACCAAGTTGAGCCAACCAAGTTGCTCCGCCAAAATTTGCTGCCCTATCTGGCCAACGCGCAGTTCGACGTCATCTCGGCCACTGGTCACCTCATCCCATTGGAGGCACCGGACAGACTCACCGCGCTGATAACCGCGTTCACGGCTGCTGCTGAGTAGGCGAGGCTTTCATTCCAAGAGTGCCGGGCGCACAGGCCACCGACCCGGTGCAACACCCTTTGCAGTGGACCGGCCGTTCGGATTGATCAGGCATGTTTCGGCACGCTTTCGAGATCACTGCTCCACCCGTTCCGGAACGGATGGTGGTCTCAAAGGATCAGGGCTTGCGGTCATACGGTGAGTGCGCCGCGGCCCGGTGCGATCTGACACCTCTCGGGCCGGTCGGGCGGCGGGGGAATCGACGACCCGAGCCAGCCACCCCCGCGACAGGCCCGCATCCGGATGGCCGCGAGCTGGCCGGCGCGTCACCGCCGGCGTCGCGTCTCGTCTCGTTGTTCTGGAGCTCTGCTCGCGCGGCGGTCCAGGCCGGTAGCGGAGTGGTGGGGTAGACGCAGCCAGCGGTGTGCCGGGCCTCGCGGTCGTCGGGGTCGTGACCACTCAGTCGAGACAGAACTCGTTGCCCTCGATGTCCTGCATCACCTGGCACGACTCGTTGACTCCATCGGCGAGCAGAAGTCGCACGGGTACCGCTCCGAGCGCGACCAGTCGCGCGCACTCGGCCTCGAGGGCGGCCAGGCGCTCCTCGCCCACGAGCCCGGTGCCGACCCGCACGTCCAGGTGCAGCCGGTTCTTGACGACCTTCCCCTCGGGAACGCGCTGGAAAAACAGTCGCGGGCCCGCACCGGTGGGGTCGATGCACGCGAACGCGGACCCCTGACGGTCAGGCGGGAGCGCGCGATCGAACTCCTCCCACGTGGCGAACCCCGCCGGTGGCGGGGGTACGACGTACCCCAGAACCTCACACCAGAACCGAGCGACACGCTCGGGCCGGGCGCAGTCGAAGGTGACCTGGAATTGCTTGACAGGTCGGCCCTGCCTCGACTGCGTGGACATGGCCGACCTCCTGACCAGCGGCGCCGTGAACCCGGGGACCCGGGGACCCGGTGAACCCGGGACCGTACCGGCTGGCACCGACACGATCCGAAATTCAGCCGCTGAGAGGGGCCGGCGGGGGGCGGCGGTCCAGGCCGGTGGGGGAATGGTGGCGGTGGCCCGTTCGGCGGCCGCGGTGGCGCGGGCGGTGCGCAGGGCGGCGTCGCGGGCGGCGCGGTGGGCGGCGGTTCGGTCGGCGTGGCTGGGTAGGGGGGTTCGTCGGGGTGGGTCCAGTCCCGCAGGCGGGACAGCAGCCAGCCGGCGGGGTTTCGGATTGCGCCGCGGGCGTGGGCGGGGGTGTCGGTGAGGGGGCGTGGGGTCGGGCGCCGGCGACGGGGTGCTGGTCCAGCGCGCTCAGGACGTCGTCGATGGTCCAGGCGGCCTCGAGCCAGGGGCGGCGCAGCCGGTCCCGGCCGGTGGTCGCTGGCGAGGTGGTCGGCCAGGGCTGGCGGCATCGACGTGGGTTCGCTGGTAGGCGCGACGAGGAGGACATCGAGGACGAGCACCCCGGACTCGACCAGGGTCGTCGGTGATCTCCCGGTCGGTGCCGGTCATCGACGGCGTCACTGCCGAACCGCGTGCGTCGCTGGTCGGTTCAGGTGTTTACTCGGGCCGCTCCCGGAACCGGGCAGACGGCCGCGGCGCGTGGGTCGTGAGCGGGGTCGACGACGGTAGGCCCGGACTGGTGCGGCAGGCCGTGCGACTCGACGTCGGCGCCGGTGACCGTCGTGTCGCCGAGCTCCGCGAGCTCATCGACGGTGAACACCCGGCCGCGGGTCAGCAGCCGCACCCCCTCCGGCGCCTCGAGGCTGAACCCGCCCCCGCGTCCTCGGACGACATCGAGCACCAGCTGGGTGTGGCGCCAGGTCGCGAACTGCGACCCGGAGATCCACAGCGGCACCCCGGCCCAGTCCCCGTCCTCGGTGCCCAGCAGCACCCCGAGCAGCACGTCGCGGTCGCCGACGATGAAGTCGCCCGCCGGGTAGAGCATCGGCGAGCTGCCGTCGCAGCACCCGCCGGACTGGTGCAGCATCAGCGGGCCGTGCTCGGCCCGCATCCGCCGGAGCAGGTCCGCTGCCGCCGGCGTCACCAGGGCCCGCGCCGGAGCGTCGCTCGCGGGCTCCACCGGAGCGGCGCCCTCTGTCGAGAGCACCGCCCCGGACGTCCCAGGCTCCATCAGAAGAAGCCCATCGCCTTGGGTGCGTAGCTGACAAGCAGGTTCTTCGTCTGCTGGTAGTGGTCGAGCATCATCAGGTGGTTCTCCCGGCCGATGCCGGACTGCTTGTACCCGCCGAAAGCCGCGTGTGCCGGGTACTGGTGGTAGGTGTTCGTCCAGACGCGGCCGGCCTGGATGTCCCGGCCGGCCCGGTAAGCGGTGGTCCCGTCACGCGTCCAGACGCCGGCACCCAGGCCGTACAGGGTGTCGTTGGCGATCCGGATGGCGTCGTCGTAGCCGTCGAAGGACGTCACCGAGAGCACCGGTCCGAAGATTTCTTCCTGGAAGATGCGCATGTCGTTGGTGCCCTCGAAGATCGTCGGCTGCACGTAGTAGCCGCCGTTCAGGTCCCCGCCGAGCATCGCCCGTTCGCCGCCGGTCACCACCCGCGCGCCCTCGGCACGGCCGATCTCGAAGTAGGACAGGATCTTCTCCAGCTGGTCGTTGGAGGCCTGCGCGCCGATCATCGTCGTGTCGTCCAGCGGATCGCCCTGCCGGATCGCCTTGGTGCGGATCGCGCCGAGGCCGAGCAGGTCGTCGTAGATGGACTTCTCCAACAGTGCGCGGCTGGGGCAGGTGCAGACCTCACCCTGGTTGAGCGCGAACATCGTGAAGCCCTCGAGCGCCTTGTCCCGGTAGTCGTCGTCGGCGGCCAGGACGTCGGCGAAGAAGACGTTCGGGCTCTTCCCGCCGAGCTCCAGCGTCACCGGGATCAGGTTCTGGCTGGCGTACTGCATGATCAGCCGGCCGGTCGTGGTCTCCCCGGTGAAGGCGATCTTCTTGATCCGGTTGCTCGACGCGAGCGGCTTGCCGGCCTCCGCGCCGAAGCCGTTGACGACGTTCAGGACGCCGGGCGGCAACAGGTCGGCGAGCAGCTCCATCAGGAACAGGATCGACGCGGGCGTCTGCTCGGCCGGCTTGAGCACGACGGCGTTACCCGCGGCCAGCGCCGGCGCCAGCTTCCACGTCGCCATCAGGATCGGGAAGTTCCACGGGATGATCTGCCCGACGACGCCCAGTGGCTCGTGGAAGTGGTACGCGACGGTGTCGTGGTCGATCTCCGACGACGACCCCTCCTGCGCACGGATGGCGCCGGCGAAGTAGCGGAAGTGGTCGATCGCCAGTGGCAGGTCGGCGTTCAGCGTCTCCCGGATCGGCTTGCCGTTGTCCCAGGTCTCGGCGACGGCCAGCTCGGTCAGGTGTTCCTGCATCCGGTCGGCGATCTTGTTCAGCACGATCGCCCGCTCGGCGACGCTGGTCCGCCCCCAGGCCGGTGCCGCGGCGTGCGCGGCGTCCAGCGCCAGCTCGATGTCCTGCGGCCCGGAGCGGGCGACCTCGCAGAAGTCCTCCCCGGTGACGGGGGTCGGGTTCTGGAAGTACCGGCCCTGGACGGGGTCGACGTACTCCCCGCCGATCCAGTTGCCGTACCGGGTCCGGAAACTCATGACGGCGCCGTCGGCGCCCGGACGTGCGTACGTGGTCACGAACACTCCCCTCGACCGGGCGACACCACTGTCGCCCTGATCGCACCGACGGTAGGCGCGTGCCGTCCCGGGGGGAAGCGGTAGCCGCGGCGGCTCGGTCAGCCAGTGCCAGTGCCAGTGCCGTAGACGGTGGTGGCGCCGAGGTGCCCGACGGCCACCACCGTCGCGACGAGCCCGACCGCGACCGCGACCGACAGCACGGCGACCGTGATCGACACCGCGGACCGACCGGCGAGCGCCGCGCCCCGCGTCCGTCCCGGCTGGGTCACCGTCGCCGCCGCGCCCGCTGCCCGCGGGGCCAGCCGCCGCCCGATCACCACCAAGGCGTAGACCACGATCGTCATCAGCGCCAGGCCGATCGTCCACGGCAGCACCTGGCCAGCGAGGTCGGCGTGGCGGTTCAGCGTCGGATTTCGCAGGCCCCTGCCCTCCAACGTCGCCCGATACTGCTGGCCACTGTTGATGGTGATCGGCACCAGGACGAGGCTCACCACGCCGGCCAGTGGCAGGACGATCCCCATCCGGACGCGGATCGACGAGCTGAACGCCGCCAGCACGAGGGCCAGCGCCGTCAGGGGCAGCAGTACCACCGTGGCGTGCACGATCAGTGCGTGGAAGGGCAGGCCCTTCACGTACTCCGGGACCATGACGACTCCTCCCGCCCCCGGACCCCCCGCACGGGTGACTATCGGGAGAATAGTTCGCCGGTCGGTCAGGCCGTATTGGCGGCTGCGCCGTCGGTGGCCGTCGGCTCCCCCGGGGTCGGCTCCGCCGCCGCCGCCGCGGCCAGGGACCGACGCTGCGCGAAGATGACCGACGCCGCCGCCGGGATGACCGACGCGAGCGCGAAGGCGCGCATCCACGGCCGGCCCAGCCGGTGGGCGAGCGCCTGGTCCAGCGACAGTGCGCCCGGGCCGCCGAGGGCGAGCACCGTTCCGGTCAACGCGAGGACGGCGGGGTACTCCAGCCCACCCTCGGTGGCGAAGAAGCCGTTGGGCGCGTGGGTAGCGGCTGCCACCGCCATCGTCCCGGTGAGGGCCGCGCCGGCGGCCGGGGTCGCCAGGCCCAGCGCGAGCAGCGCTCCGCCGCCCGCCTCACCGAGGCCGGCCGCGATCGCGTTGCGCCGGCCCGGCTTGAAGCCGACCGAGTCGAAGTAGGCGCCGGTCCCCGCGAGTCCGTAGCCGCCGAACCAACCGAACAGCTTCTGGGCGCCGTGGGCGAACGCGGTGCCGCCCACTCCGAGGCGCAGGGCGAGCAGGCCGACGTCGGTCGCAGTCGTGGACACGTGACTCCTCGGGTCAGGTCGGGCAGGTTGGTCGGGCACAGATCTGCTGCCCGCCCCTTGAGTTTGTCACCGCGGAGCGTCCCCGCGGCGCCAGGTGTCGGCGAACGACGCCATCGCCCGGTTCATCACCGCCTCGGTGCCGCGGACCCGGTCCGCCCCTCCGGGGTGCAGCCGGGCCGTCCGCCGCTGGGCCCGCAGCGTCGACCCGAGGTCGTCCAGCAGCGCCGACAGCCGGCACAGGTCCGCCCACAGCGGGTTGCCGACCGGCCCGGCAAGCACGAACCGGACATGCCGCGCGAGCTCGCCGACGGGGTCGGCCCTGCTGCCGGACGCCGCGTCCGACAGCAGGCCGGACGCCGCGTCCGACAGCAGGCCGGGCGCGGCGTCGGAGAGCAGGCCGGCCAGCAGGGCGATCTGCCCCGCCGTGCGCCGCCGCTCGGTCCGGGTGCCGCCCGCTCGCTCGGTGCGCAACGCCAGGGCCAGCGAGTCGCGCAGCGCGCCCGCGTCGGCCGGTTCGGCTGCCAGCGCCGCGACCGCGACCCGCCGGGCGAGCGGGCCCGCTCCGTCGTCGGCCCGGTCGGTCGGTCCCGGAAGAACTCCGCGTTCCGGAGTGCCGGTCACGAGAGCGCCGCTCCACGCACGACGAGCAGCATGACGTCCAGGACCGCCACGGCCAGTGCGATCCGGAACAGCCGCCGCGATCCCGCCCGGCCGCCGACGACCAGGCCCGATCCCACCAGGGCGACCGAGCCGGCGACGACCGCCGCGGCGAGGCCCCGGTGCCCGTCGTCGCCGGGACCGGCCGCCAGGACGGCACCCGCCGCCAGCAGCAGGACCGCGAACGCGACCCGGCTCGTCCTCGCGCCGAGCGCCTGCGGCAGACCGCGGACCCCGGCGGCCAGGTCGTCGCCGATGTCCGGGATTACGTTCGCGAAGTGGGCCGAGCACCCGAGCAGTGCACCGGCGAGCACCAGCCACCGCGGCGGCGCGGGCGCGTCCGGCAGCGACAGCGGCACGAACGCGGCCAGGGCGCCGAAGCCGACCAGATAGGGCAGCGGCGACACGGCGGTCGCCTTCAGCGCGTGGTTGTACGCCCAGCCGGCGCCGACGCAGGTCAAGTTGGCCACCGCCGCCCGCCGGCCGAGCGCCCCGGAGACGACGGCGCAGGCGCCGGCCGCCGCGACCGCGGCCAGCCGGACGGTCCGCGCCCGGACCGCGCCGGCCGCGACCGGCTTGTCCGTCCGGCCGGCGCGGCGGTCGCGCTCCGCGTCGAGAGCGTCGTTGTCCCAGCCGATCGACAGCTGGTTCGCCGCGACGGCGGCGAACACCGGCACCACCCGCCAGCCGGCCCCCGCCGCCGCGGCCAGGACGGTGACCACGGTCGTGACCGCGGCCGTCGGCTCGGGGTGGCTGGAGCGCAGCAGCGCGCCGAGCGCCGATCCCCACCGACCCGTCGACAGCTGTTCGGTGGTAGCCCATCCCATGGCGCCGCAGTCTTCCAGCGACCGGACGGTTCCCCGCGACGGGCAGGCTCAGACCATGCCTCCCGCGCAGCCGCCCCGAACCGACGCCCTGCGGCGGCCCCGCAACGACCCCGCGCAGCGGCCCCGCAACGACCCGGCGCAGTACGACGACCTCGCCGCCGCATGGGAGGACCCGCGGGGGCCGTTCGCGATGCTCGGGTGGCTGGCGGCCGCCCGTGCGACCCTGATCCCGCCGGCCGCCCGGCCCGACGCCGTACTGCTGGACCTGGCCTGCGGGGGCGGTCTGCTCGCGCCCGGCGCCGCGCGGCTGGGCTACCGCCACGTCGGGTTCGACCTGTCGGGCACCGCCCTCGCCATCGCCACCCGCCGCGGGGTGACGGCGATCCGGGCCGACGTCACCCGCCTGCCGGTTGCGGACGCTGTCGCCGACGTGGTCGTCGCCGGCGAGATCCTGGAGCACGTCGCGGACCCGGCGGGGGTGGTCGCCGAGGCGGCCCGGGCGTTGCGGCCCGGCGGGACGCTGGTGGTGGACACGATCGCCGACACCGCGCTGGCGCGGCTGGTCGCGGTCCGGCTCGCCGAGCGGGTCCGCGGCGGGCCGCCGCCCGGGCTGCACGACCCGGCGCTGCTGGTCGACCGGGCGGCACTGGTGCGGACCGCGGCCGAGCACGGCATCGCCCTGCGGCTGACCGGCCTGCGGCCCTCCGCGCGCGGCTGGCTCCGCTGGCTGGCCGGTCGACCGGGGAACGTCGCCATGCACCCGACGCGCAGCACGGCGGTGCTGTTCACCGGGGTCGGCCGGAAGGCCGGCAGCGCGCCGGCGGCCCGCAGCTGATCAGCTCCGCGACCTGATCGGGACGGCCCGCCTGATCACAACGGCCGCCGGGAGCTAACGTCGCTGCACCGACCCGCCGGGTGCGGGCCGCCCGCTACCGGACCGTCACCGAGGAGCCACCGGATGACCCTGACCGCTGCGCCGTCAGTCACGCCCGGCCGGGCCCGCCCGCCGCGGCTGGACCGCGCCGACGCCCTGTCCGCCGCCGTGGCCCTCGCGCCCCGATTCGCGGCGCGAGCCGAGCAGGCCGACCGAGCCGGCACCTTCTGCGCCGCCGACCTGGACGACCTGCGGGCGGCCGGCCTGCTCGGGCTGATGGTCCCGGAGCGCCTCGGCGGGTCCGGTGCCGGATTCGCCGACTACGCCGAGGTCGCGACGGCGCTCGCGGCCGGGTCCGGCGCCACCGCGCTGGTCTACAACATGCACGCCTCGGTGACCGGTGCGCTGTCGCTGACGCCGGACGACGTGGCCCATCAGCTCGGCGCCCCGGAGTCCTACTTCGCCATGCGCGACCGGTTCCTCACGGCGGCCGCCGACGGCGCGTTCTACGCGGTCGCGATGTCCGAGCGCGGCGCCGGTTCCCGGCTGTCCGCGATGGCGACGACCTACCAGGCGACCCCGGACACCCTCGGCTGGCGGATCGGCGGGGCCAAGGCCTTCTGCTCCGGGGCCGGCTACGCCGATGCCTACCTCGTGGCTGCCCACCCGCCGGGTGACCCCGGCACCGTCAGCCAGTTCGTCGTGCCGGCCGACACCGACGGGATCGTCGTGGACCGGACGTGGGACTCCCTGGGCATGCGCGCGACCGGCAGCCAGGACGTGCGCTTCGACGTCACCGTGGACGCCGACGCGCTGCTCGGCGGGATGGAGGGGTTGGGCCTGCTGCTCGCGCAGGCGATGCCCCAGTGGCTGGTCGCGTCCTACGCGGCGGTCTACGTCGGGGTCGCCCAGGCCTGCGTGGACGAGGCGGTCGGGTACCTGCGCCGGCGCGAGCTGACGGGCCTGCCCGCCGTGCGCGCGCGGGTCGGGCGGGCCGACGCCGCGGTCGCCGCCGCCCGCGAGGTGGTGCGGACCGCGGCCCGGGCCATCGACGCCGATCCGGGCGGGGAACAGACCAACCGCTGGGTCTGGCGGGCGAAGCTGCTGGCGGGGCAGACCGCGCAGGATGTCGCCGCATCGATGCTCGAGGCCGCCGGGACCGGGGCCAGCCGCCGCGGCTCGGCGCTGGAGCGGTTGTACCGGGACGCGCGGTGCGGCGCCCTGCAGCCGGCGACGTCCGATGTGTGCGCCGACTGGCTCGGGGCCGCCGCCCTCGGCGCCGACGCGGACAACCCGACCGCCGGGCCCGCCCGGTGGTGACCCGTCCGGTGGCGACCCGTCCGGTGGCGACCGGCAGGCGACCGGTGAGCGCTGCTCCGCCGGCGCGGCTGGTCGGCCTGGGCAGCGCCGTGCCGGGGGCGATGGACCAGCAGGAGCTCTGGGACGACTTCTTCGCGGCCCACTTCGCACCCCCCGACGGCACGCCGGACCCGCGCGCCGCCCGGATCTGGCGCAGCGCCGGGGTCCGGACCCGGCACGGGGTGGTCGACCCGCGCGTGGAGGACGTCACCGGCTGGACCACCGGACAGCGGATGCGCCGGTTCGTCACCGAGGCCGTCCCGCTGGGCAAGGGCGCGGTGAGCAGTGCCCTGGACGCCGCCGGGGTGGACCCGATCGAGGTGGGGATGTTCGCGGTTGCCAGCTGCACCGGCTATGCCACGCCCGGCCTGGACATCGTGCTGGCACGCGACCTCGGGATGCAGGACGACGTCGCGCGCCTGGCCATCGGCCACATGGGGTGCTATGCGGCCCTGCCGGGCCTGACCACCGTGGCGGACACCGCGCGGGCTCGCGGGCTGCCCGGGGTCCTGCTGTGCGCGGAACTGACCTGCCTGCACGCCCAGCCGACGCTGGACACGTCGACCCGGGCCGGGCTGGAACAGCTGGTCGCGCACGCGTTGTTCGCCGACGCCGCGGCCGCCGCCGTGGTCCTGCCGGGCGGCGGTCCGGGTCTGCCGGCCGGCCTGGAGATCCTGGACAGCGCCGTCCACACCGACGTGGAGAGCGCAGCGCTGATGAGCTGGGAGGTCACCGACACCGGGTTCCGGATGGGGCTGTCACCGCGGGTGCCGTCGGTGCTGGCCCGCATCGTCCGCCCGGTGGTGGACGGGCTGCTCGCCCGGAACGGGGCGACGGTCGACGACGTCGCCGGGTGGGCGGTCCACCCGGGCGGCCCGGCGATCCTCGACGTGGTCGCCGACCGGTGCGGGCTGGCCGACGACGCCCTCGACGCGAGCAGAGCGGTGCTCGCCGAATTCGGCAACTGTTCCTCGGCGACAGTGCTGATGGTCACCGACCGGATGCTGGCGACGCGGGAGTTCGTCGAGGGGGACCTGGTCGTGCTGCTGGCCTTCGGGCCCGGACTCACCCTGCACACCGTCCTCACCCGCTGGTCGGGCGCGACCTGACCGAACGCCTGCTGACCCGGCCCACAGGGTCACGGATTGATCGCTTTGCGTGCGCCGCGCCTCACTCGATGCCATCGTTGGCCGGGTAGACCGACCCGAGTCGAGGTGATCCGTGGACGTCCTGGACATCCGCCCAACGACCGACGCAGACCTGGGCCAGGTCTTGTCCGTCACGACGACCGAGCCGGTCGACTGGGTCGATGCCGACCGGTACCGCGCCGGCCTCGCGACCGGTGAGTACCGGCCCGGCTGGACGTGGCTGGCCCTGGACGGCGACCAGGTCATCGGCCGGGCGGTCTGGTGGGCGCCGCCGGACGCCCGACAGCCCGTGCAACTGGACTGCCTGGTGGTGGATCCGCGCGTACCGAACCGGGTCCGGCTGGGCCAGCAGCTGCTCGCGGCGGCGCACACGGCGTTCCGCGAAGCCGGCGCCGCGGACCTGCCCGACTTCGAGCAGGTCCTCCAGCCCGACTTCCGCACCGACCCACCGGTCGCCGCCGCCACCGCGTGGCGCGAGCTCGCGGTCCGCCGGGCCGGGCTCACCGACCGGGTGGAGCGGGTGGCCATGCAGTGGTCGGCCGGCACCCCGCTCCCGCCGCCGTCCGGCGACCTGTCGATCGAGGCCGAACCGGACGACGACGTCATCCTCGACGCCCTGCAGTGGGTGGCTGTCGGCAGCCTCGATGTCGCCACCCGGCGCGGGCTGGTGGAGCTCGGTCCGGAGAAGCAGGCCCGGGACGACCTGGACTTCTTCTACGCCGCGGCCGGCGCGCGCGGGTGGTGGCGCACGGCCTGGACCTGGCACGGCCGGCTGGTCGGCGTGGCTATCCCGTCGGCGCTGGCGGACGGGACCCGCACCGTCGGTTACGTCGGAGTGCTGCCGGAGTTCCGCGGCCGCCGGTACGTCGATGACCTGCTCGGGTACGTCACCCGGTTCGCCGCCGAGGCCGGCGCCCGCCGGGTGGTCGCCGCCACCGAGACGGCCAACTCCCCGATGATCGCGGCGCTGGTGCGGTCCGGGTACCGCACCAGCGGGTTGCGCGTCGTCCACTCCGCTCCGCCTGCCTGACGCGGCCCCCCAGCCGGTGTCGGCGCGGGCACCGGGGTGTAGACCTGCGGGCCAGCCGTACGACGGGGCACCGACGGGGAGCGACATGGACCAGCCAGCGGGCCGGAGCGGGCCGAGCGGCCCCGTCGGGCGACGGCTGGTCGTGTCCGCCGGATTGCTCGCGGCCGGCGCTGCGGGTGGCCTCGCGGCCGGCTCGGCGGGTGGCCTAGCGGCCGGATCGGCACCCGCGGTCCCGCAGCAGGGCGCCCGGCCCGGCCCGATCGCTGTCGACATCGCCCGGATCGGCCTCGCGCCGGTCGAGGCGTTCCGCGGGACCGGGGACGACGACGACGCCGCGTTCGGCGCGGCTCTCGCCTATGCCGGCGCGCAGACCTACCCGCCACCGGTGGTGTTCGCCAACCGCAGGTACCGGCTGACCCGCCGCGTCCGGCCGTTCAGCGGCGTCCACCTGCTCTCGTTCGGCCTGGGCGACGAGTTCCACCGCGAGGAGGCGGTCCGGGTGCCCGCCGGGGGCCTGTTCGCTTTCGACCGCGCGGTCCAGGGCATCACGCTGGAGAACCTCTCGGTCGTCGCCACCGACCACCTGCTCGAGCCGATCGCCGGCGACGACTCGCAGGGCTCGTGGCGGGACCTGCGCATCCTCGGCGGTGGCTACACCGGGGGAACGACCCTGCTGGCCGGGACCTTCCTGCGGCTGGACCTGCAGCCCAGGTACGTCAACGCGCTGTCGGATTCCCTGCTCAGCGGTGGCGGCTCGGACTCGTGGATGTTCACCGGGGGCCAGCACTACGTGTCCGGCACGCTGGCCGCCGACCGGCCGTTCCTGGACCTCGCGCACTTCTCCCAGACCACGGTCGGCCACCCCTACATCACCGCACAGGGCGGTTATGCCGTGCGGATCTCCGGCGGCAACAACGGCCTGGTGCTCGACGGGCTCATCTGCGACGCCACCAACCGCTCGGGCGCCCGCGCGACCCAACAGGCCGGCCTGCAGATCACCGGCGGGTCCGACATCACCGTCCGGGATCTCGACGTCTTCAACGCCAACGTCGCCGGCACGTCGGCGGCGCTGGTGACCGTCACCGGCGGGGACGACATCGTCTTCTACTCACCGCGGTTCCGCGCCGACAAGGGCCCGTGGGTGCAGGCCAACGCCGGCACACCGTGTATCCACACGACCGTCCCGATCACCGTGATCGCGCCGAAGGGCAACCGCGTCCGGACCATCACCGCGTCGGACCCGGCCCTGGTGACCCTGGTCGGTGCCCCGGGCTGGACCGTCCAGCGGGCCTGACCGGCGAGCCCGCGACCGGCCGACCGGCGCGCGTCGGCCGCGGGACGCGGAGCCGGACCTACTCGGCCGGCGGCCCGGTGAGCGCGTGCGAGCGCTTCGCCGGGTCCTTCGACGCGCGCAGGCTCAGCACCGTGGTGACGGCCAGGACACCGACGACCACGCCCAGGGACAGGCCCGTGGAGATCTCCGGGATCGACGTCGAGATGTCGGTGTGCAGGTAGTGCAGGATCAACTTCACCCCGATGAACGCCAGAATGATGGCCAGCCCGTAGGACAGGTAGACCAGGCGGTCCAGCAGCCCGACCAGCAGGAAGTACAGGGCCCGCAGGCCCAGCAGCGCGAAGGCGTTTGCGCTGACCACCAGGTAGGGGCTCTCGGTGACCCCGAAGATTGCCGGGATCGAGTCCAGCGCGAAGACGATGTCCACGCTGAGGATCACCACCGTCACCGCGAGCAGCGGCGTGGCGGCGCGCCGGCCGTCGACCCGGGTGAGCATCCGGCCGGCGTCGTCGTAGCCCTCGGTCACCGGGATCACCCGGCGCAGCAGCTTCAGCGCCCGGTTCTGGCTGACGTCCGGCGCGTCCCCGTGGCTGGTCGCCAGCTTCACGGCGGTGTAGATCAGGAACCCGCCGAACAGGACGAAGGTCACCGCGAACCGCTCGATCGCGGCCGCCCCGAATGCGATGAACACCACTCGCAGGACAAGCGCGCCGAGCACCCCGAACAGCAGCACCCGCTGCTGGTGCTTGGTCGGCACCGCGAACGAGGACAGGATCACCGCGAACACGAACAGGTTGTCCACCGACAGCGACTTCTCGATCAGCCACCCGGCGAAGTACTGGGTTCCGACGTCGACCCCGGCGGTGACCAACAGGACGGCCCCGAAGACCACCGCGGCCCCGATGTAGGCGACCGACCACTGTGTCGCCTCCTTGAACGACACGACGTGCGGGCTGCGCGCGTGCCGGATGTCCACGGCCACCAGCACGAGGATCGCCGCGACCGTGCCGACCCATGCCCAGAGCGGCGGACTGAACACGTCGGTCATCGGGTCCGGCTCATCGGGTCCGGCTCATCGGGTTCGGTTCATCGGGTCGGGCTCCGGCGCGGCACATGTCCTCGAGCCTGACCGCACGACGGTCGCGGCGCCGGTGCTGCGGTGACGAGAAGGGCTCGTGCGGTTGCCGGGGCACGGCAGGATCGCGTCCGCACGGCGAGGCGACGGGCGGGAGCGACGTGATCGGGGACCGGGCCGACGGGCAGTGGGCGGGCGTCGCGGTCGACGCTGCCGTGGAAGCCGGTCGGGTCGACCCGGCGCTGCTGGGCAACTTCCTGCCCGAGCTCGCCGCGATCGCCGCCGGTGGCCACCGCCTGGGGGACGCCGCGCTGGCGCGCTGTGCACGACTGGGCGAACGCGCCGGGGAGGACGGCGTCCCGCTGCGCGACCTGGTCGACCTCTACCTGTCCGCCGCGTGGCGGGCGTGGCGGCTGCTTCCGCCGGTGGCGGACGGCGACGCCGACCGGGTCCGCGACGTGGGGGAGGCGGTGCTGCGGGCGGTCGACGACGCGGTCGCCGCGGTCGGCGACGGATACCTGGCCGGCCGCCGGGCCGTCGTCCGACGGGAGGAGTCGTCGCGCCGGGAGTTCCTCGACGACCTGTTCGCCGGCACCGGCGAGACCGCGTCGCTGGCCGCGCGCGCGGAGTCGCTCGGCATGGACCTGTCCGGGCCACACGCGGTGGCGCTGGTCGCCGGCGACCGGGTCTTCCGTGAAGGGACGGCCCTGGTCACGGCGGCAGCGCGGGCGTTGGCGGGCAGTGCCGGGCCGGCTGCCCCGGACCCGGTCGTCACCACGCGGGAGGGCATGCTCGTCGCGGTCCTGCCGGCCGGGCCGACCGCGGACCCGGACGCGATGGTGGCCGCGCTCGTCGCCGCCCTGGACCGGGCGCTGGCGCCCGACCCCGGCCGGCGGGTGGGGGTCGGCGGGGTGCACCCGGACGCGACCGGGGTCAGCTGGAGCTTCACCGAGGCCCGGGACGCGGTGGACCTCGCCGCCCGCCTGGGGCTGCCGGAGCGGACCGTGCACTCCCGGGACCTGCTGGTCTACAAGGTGCTGCTGCGCGACTCCGCCGCCATGACCGACCTGATGACGGCGGTCCTGGCCCCGCTGTCCCGGGCCCGCGGCGGCGGGGACGCGCTGCTGGCCACGGTGCACGCACACGCCGCCGCCGGCGGCAACACCACGGCGACTGCGCGGGCCCTGCACCTGTCGGTCCGCGCGGTCAGCTACCGGCTGGACCGGATCAGGGACCTGACCGGGTACGACCCCGCCGTCCCTGCCCACGCCTACGTCCTGACGACCGCCGCCCTCGGTGCCCGGGCGCTGGGCTGGCCGGGCGTTGCCGAGAACGCGCAACGCGGGGAGGCTCCCCCGTCCTGATGTCGCCGAGCGACCGGTCGGGGCACTCGACCACACTGGCGGGACTTCACGATCCGGCGACCAGAGGACACGACGATGGCATCGATGATCGACCGTCTGACCAGGCTGGCCCGCGGGCCGCAGGCCCAGAAGCTGATCGACCAGGCACGCGAGCAGGCGAACAAGCCGGAGAACCGTCAGCGGGTCGAGCAGCTCAAGCAGCGCCTGCGCAAGCGGTGACGCCGGACTCCCGAGGGGACGACCGTGCGGTCTAGCGACCGAAGACGGCGTCCACCTCGGGAATCTGCGCCCGGTAGCCGGTGAGCAGCGCTCGCGCCGACGACAGCGAATCCACCAGGGGGTGCAGGGCGAAGGCGCGCTCGGCCAGCTCCGGTGATCCGGCCAGCGACGCCTTGATCGTCAGCCGCTCCACCGCCTTGACCGACGCCATCAGACCGAGCTGGTGCAGATCCGGCTGCACGGTCAACGGCAGCGGGGTGATTCCGTCCCTCCCGACGACCGTGGGCACCTCGACGACTGCGTCCTCCGGCAACCCGGTGACGGTTCCCCGGTTCGCAACGTTCAGGACCAGCGTCGCCGGCGGACCGCCGCCGGCCGCCGCGAGCACGGCCAGGGCCACTCCCGCGTACCCGGACGCCGGACCCGGCGCGGAAGCGGCGTCCGGGCTGCCCGCGCCGGCCCCCTCGGGGTGTCCGGCGTCCGAGCGGGCCTCGGCCATGTACCCGGCGCTGCGGGCGGCCAGCGTCCGCTCCCACCGCAGCGCCGCGTCCGAGGGGTCGGCGGCAACCGAGGCGTAGAACGACTCCTGCTGCTGACGCAGGACCTCACCGCGGGTCCGGGAGGCGGTCGACACCGCGCGCACGGCCTCCCGCGTGCAGTACCAGTACCAGAGGTACTCATTCGGCACGGTCCCCGTCGCCCGCAACCATTCCGGGCCGAAGACCGCCGCCTCCTCGAGCGTCGTCAGCCGCTCGTCGTCGGCGAGCAGGTCCGGGAGCACGTCCCGGCCCCCGACCCGCAGCCCCCGTAACCAGCCGAGGTGGTTGAGGCCGACGTAGTCCACGAACGCGGACGCGGGGTCCACCCCGGCCGCGACCGCGACCCGGTGGGCGAGATCGGACGGTGTGTCGCAGATGCCGACGACCCGGTCGCCGAGGACGCCCCGCATGGCCTCGGTCACCATGCCGGCCGGGTTGGTGAAGTCGATGACCATCGCGCCGGGGGCGAGAGCGGCGATCCGTTCGGCGATGCCCACGGCGACCGGCACCGTGCGCAGACCGAACGCGATGCCGCCGGGCCCGGTCGTCTCCTGCCCGATCAGCCCGAGGTCGAGAGCAACGCGCTCGTCGTGGACCCGTGCTCCCACACCGCCCACCCGGATCGCGAGGAACACCGCGTCGGCACCGGTGAGCGCGTCGTCGAGGTCGGCGGCCAGGGTGATCCCGGGCGCGGTGTCCGGGCTCCGTGCGGCGAGCTGCCGGAGGATCGAGGCGACGACGTGCAGCCGGTCCGGGTCGGTGTCGTACAGGGCGACCTCGGTGACGTCCGGCACGCCCGGGCCCGTGCCGGTCAGCGCCCGGTAGACGGTGGGCGTGCGGAATCCCCCGCCGCCCAGCACCGCCAGCTTCACCGCCGGACCGGCGTCGCGGCGGGGGCCTGGCGGCTCGCGGCTGTTCGGGCGGCTGTCCGGGGGGTATGCACGGTCCCCGATCCTCGCCGACGCCGGTACGCCGGGCCAACGCCGCCGCCGTGGGACCCCGGACACCGCCTAGCGTTCGCCCGTGCTCTACGACGTGCTGTTCCGCACGCTCGCCACCAGGGTCGACGCCGAGCGGGCGCACGAGGTGGGGTTCGGCGCCCTCCGCGCGGCCGGGGCGGTGCCGGGCGGGCCGGCCGTCCTCCGCCGGGCATTCGGCGGGTCCGGGCCGGGGACGGCGGTGACGGCGATGGGTCTGCGGTTCCGCTCCCCGCTCGGGCTGGCCGCCGGGTTCGACAAGTCCGGGCTCGGCGTCGTCGCGCTCGGTGCGCTGGGCTTCGGGTTCGTGGAGGTCGGCACGGTCACGCCGCGTCCGCAGCCGGGCAACCCCGCTCCGCGGATGTTCCGGCTGCCCGCCGACGGCGCGCTGGTCAACAGGATGGGGTTCAACAACGACGGCGCCGACGTCGTGGCCACCCGCCTCGCCCGGCTGCGGGCCTCGGGCGCCCGGGGGGACCTGGTGGTCGGGGTCAACCTCGGCAGGTCCAAGGTGACGCCGGCGGCCGGCGCCCCGGACGACTACGCCACCGGCGCCCGGCTGCTAGCACCGGTCGCGGACTACCTGGTCGTGAACGTCAGCTCGCCGAACACCCCGGGCCTGCGGGACCTGCAGGCGGTGCAGCGGCTGGGCCCCGTCCTGCGCGCCGTGCGCGGCGAGGCGGGCGGGGTGCCCGTCCTGGTGAAGATCGCGCCGGACCTCGCCGACCCCGACGTCGACGCCGTCGCCGACCTCGCCGTCGAGCTCGGGCTGGCCGGCGTCGTGGCGACGAACACCACGCTGTCGCGTGCGGGCCTGCGGTCGACGGCGGCGGCCGTCGCCATGGCGGGGCCCGGTGGGCTGTCCGGCGGCCCGCTGCGCGAGCGGTCACTCGCGGTCGTCGAACGGCTGGCCGAACGCGGCGGGGGCCGCCTGACGCTGATCGCCGCCGGCGGGATCGCCACCGCCGCCGATGCCCGCCGCGCGCTGTCCGCCGGCGCGACGCTGGTGCAGGCATACACCGGCTTCGTCTACGGCGGCCCCGGCTGGCCGGGCCGGGTGACCCGCGCGCTGCGCGACGTCTGACGGCCCGGTCCGGCCACCCGGTGGGAGACTCCCGGCCATGGGATTGCGGTGCAAGGCAGTCGGACGCTGAGCGACGACGGGGCGGCCGGGGCCGAACGGGTCCGTCGCGCGGCGGTCACCCTGGCGGCGCTGGCGCAGGACGGTCTGGAGTACTCGGCGAGCGACTTCGACACCGACCGGTACCGGAAGGTGCAGACCGTCGCCACCGACCTGCTGTCGCTGCTGACCGACCGCCCGGCCGACGAGCTGCGGCTGGAACTGGACCGGGACTCCGGGTACGCCACGCCCAAGGTCGACGTCCGCGGCGCGCTGGTGGACGCGCAGGGGCGCCTGCTGCTGATGCGCGAGCGGACCGACGGGCGATGGTCGCTGCCCGGCGGCTGGGCCGACCCGGGCGACACCCCGAGCCAGGCGGTCGTCCGCGAGGTTCGCGAGGAGACCGGCTACGGCGCCCGGGTGGTCAAGCTCGTCGCCTGCTTCGACCGCGACGCCCAGGGACACCAGCCGCCGCTACCGGTCGCCGCCTACAAGCTGTTCTTCCTCTGCGCGGCCACCGGTGAGATCACGCCGCCGGACGAGCTGGAGACGCTGGCGATCGGGTGGTTCGGCATCGACGAGCTCCCGCCGCTCTCCCTCGGCCGGATCAACCGCGCCGAGCTGGAACGGGTGCTCGCCCACGCGGCCGACCCGTCCCTGCCGACCGAGTTCGACTGACTCCGACTGACTTCGACTGACGCCCGGCCGGCGAGGTCGTGCGGGTCAGCCGGCCGGGGCGGCGGCCGCGTCGGTGATCGGCGAGGCCGCGGCCTCACGAATACCGCTCGCCGCGACGACGGCCAGCGCCCGCTGGAGGATCTGCAGGTCCTCACATGTCTCGACTGACACGACCTTTCCCCACCGCAACGTCATGAACTGGAAGACCGTGTTGCGGTACTCCGTCGAGTCGGGGAGCTTCCCACTGACGGTTGAGCGCAGGGCGATCCGGGTGTTCCGCGGGCCGCCGCGGACCAGGACGTCGTGGACGGTGAACGTTGCGCCAGGGATCAACCGGAACACCCGGTCCCACCAGGCATGCATCGCTGGCCTGGTCGTCCGGACGCCGCCGAGCGCGTGGTCCCCGTGGAATTCGTAGCGGAAGTGACGGGCCAGCCCGTCCAGCATCGGCCCGGGGTCCCCGGCGTTGACGCTGTCGAAGACCGAGCGGACCTGACGAGCGACCATCGACTTGTACAACGCGTCCCCCAGTTGCCGGCCGGCGTCCAGTGGCGAATTGATCCCGCTTACCGGCCTCAACTCGCCACTCGACGAGACCGCGGCGGCGAGGTCCTGCCGGTCAGCCGGCCGGGGCGGCGGCGTGGAGCTTGGCCAGCAGCGGCTCGGACACCTGGTCCAGGAACCGCTGCTGCGCCTGATCGCCGACCTGGACCAGGGCGATGTCGGTGAACCCGGCTTCCCAGAACGGCCGGACCGCCTCGACGACGGCGTCCAGGTCCGGCCCGCACGGGATCGACTGCGCCACGTCGTCGGGCCGGACGAACTGGCTGGCCGCCTCGAACGCGGCGGGCGTCGGTAGGTCGGTGTTGACGAACCACCCGCCGCCGAACCAGCGGAACAGCCCGTGCGCCCGGTCCAGCGCGGTCTGGGCGTCCGGGTCCCAGCTGATCGGAATCTGCCCGACCGTGCGTGACGGCGGCAGGCCGTGCTCGCGCCGGGCGTCGGCCCAGCTCGTCGTCAGGTCCGGCTTGGGCTCGGTGGCGATCAGGTGGTCGACCAGCGGGGCGAACTTGGCGATCGAGGACGGGCCGGAGACCGCGGCGGCCAGTGGCACCGGTTGGTCGGGCAGGTCCCAGATCTTGGCCGAGTCGACCCGGAAGTAGTCGCCGGCCCAGGTCGTCTGCTCCCCGGTGTGCAGCGCCCGGATGATCTCGATCGCCTCGATGAGCATCTCCTGGCGGACCGCGGCGACCGGCCAGCCCTCCCCGACGATGTGCTCGTTGAGGTTCTCCCCGGACCCGAGCCCCAGGGTGAACCGGTTGTCCGACAGCACCCCCAGCGTCGCGGCCTGCTGGGCGACCACCGCGGGGTGGTACCGGATCGTCGGGCAGGTCACGTAGGTCATCAGCTCGACCCGCTTGGTCACCTGCGCGGCGGCGGCGAGCACCGCCCACGCGTAGGGGGCGTGGCCCATCGACTCCAGCCACGGGAAGTAGTGGTCGCTGGAGACGACGAAATCGAAACCGCTGCGCTCGGCCGCCACGGCGTACCGGACGAGTTCCTTCGGGCCGCTCTGTTCGGTCATCAGGGTGTAGCCGAATCGGGTCACCCGGTCAGCCTCGCACCGAGACGTCGTCCCGGGCGCCGACGCGCTGTCGCTGCCGATCCGGTTGGTGACGCAGCGCCGCCGCCGCGCGGGTCGAGGATGGTCGCGTCCCGACGAGCGTCTGCCCGAGGAGTTGCCGTGTCCGTCCAGGTCCTTGCCGCCGTGCCGACCCCGTTCGCCGACGACGGCCGCCTGGACACCGCGGCCGCGCGCCGACTCTACGAGCACCTGCTGGCGCCCGCGGGCGGCCCGGGCCCGGATGGCGCGGGCTTGGACGGCGTGCTGGTCGCCGGCACGACCGGGGAGTTCCCGGCGCTGCTCGACGACGAGCGGCTGACGCTGGCCCGGACCGCGCTGGCCGTGGGCGGGGCGGCCCGGGTGGTGCTGCATGTCGGGTCGGCCAGTGCCCACCAGGCCGCCGCCCTGGCCGCCGCGGCCGTCGCCGGCGGGGTGACCCGCCTGGCGGCGATCACCCCGTACTACCTGCTCGCGGACCCGGCCCGGCTGGTCGACTACTACCGGGCCGTCACCCGGGCCGCCCCGGACGCGCAGGTGTACGCCTACCTGTTCCCCGAGCGCAGCGGCTACCAGCTCGACGCGGAGACCTTCGGCGCGATCGCCGCGCTGCCGGGCGTGGTCGGCGCCAAGCTGTCCGGCTCGGCCGCCGACCGGGTCGCCGAGTACGGCGCCGTCGCGCCGGACGCGAGCCTGCTGGTGGGCCTGGACGCCGGCGTGGCCGGTGCGGTCGCTGCCGGCGCCGCCGGCTCCATCACGGCGGTCGCCGCGTCGTTCCCGGTCACGGCCGGCGCGGTCGCCCGCCACATCGACGCTGAAACCACCGCGACGCCGGCCGGCAAGGACGCGCAGGCGGACCTGGACCGGGTCGCCACCGCCGCGGGCGGGGTCGGGGCGACGAAGGCGGTGCTCGCCGCGCGGGGCCTGATCGGGCCGGGTACCCGGATGCCGGTCCCGGTGCCCGACGCCGGAACCGTCGAACGCCTGCGCCGGCTGGCCCGCGAGCTGGCCTGACGACGCCGGGGCGCGGGACTCCATCTCCTGGCGCCGGAGTCGACGACGGCCCCGTCGATGCCCATCCCGGCGGCCCGACCGTCCAGGGCCGCGAGCCCCGGTCACCACGACGGCGACGGCCGCACCCACCATGATCCCGCCCGCGTAGGAGGCGATGAAACGCCAGCCGGTGCCGAGCACGCCGATCTGCTCGTGGGTGGTGACCGCCTGGACGGCGATCACGTAGATCACCAGGCGGTGCCGTCGTTGATCAGGCTCTCGGCCCGCCGGATCGTCAGGGCGCGCCCGGGGTCCGGGTACTGCGTGTCTGGAAAGTCTGCCGTTCTCGGCGGCCGCCCGGGTCGCCCCGTCCGCCTCAGCCGTCGGCGGTCGCCCCGCCCAGCAGCTCGGCCATCTCCGGCAGGTCGAAGAACACGGCTGTCTCCCGGGCCGACGGACCGCCGGCGTCGGGGTCGGCGCCGGCGGCGAGCAGTGCTCTGACCACGGCGGCCGAGCGGCGGAACGTCGCTGCGGCCAGGGCGGTCTGGCCCCGGTCGTTCGCCCGGCCGGTGTCGGCGCCGTGGTCCAGCAGCGTCTGGACCGTGTCCCCGTGGTCGTGGTAGGCGGCCAGGATCAGCAGGGTGTCGCCCTTGTCGTTGGTCAGGTTGGGCGACAGGCCGGCGTCGAGGTGGCGCGTGAGCTCGCCGGCGCCGCCGTTGCGGGCGAGGTCGAACAGCCGGTGGGCGAAGGCGAGGGTCTCGGCGTCGATCTCGGGCACGGCGGGAACGCTACGGCGTGGCCGCGCGAGCGGCCCTGACTGGTCCTGTAGCGCGCCGAGCCGGGTATCGGCACTGTCGAAGCCCTGCGCCGACTCATCGAGCCCGGCGACGTCTTGGACCGATCGGAAGAATGAGCATGACCGCGATGATCGTGGCGACGTACCCCGTTGAGGCGAGACGGTCCCGCTGTTGTAAGTGGCGCGCAGGATGGTCGACCGTGGGCACGAGGTCGTCCTTGTGGCGGGCAGCCGTTTCGAGGGTGCGGCTCGTGCCACAGGTGCCCGGTTCGTCGCGCCGACCGGGGCGGCGGACCATGGGGTGAATAATCAAGTTCGGACCGGTCGATATTTGGTTATGCCGACATTGTCTGCATAAGTTCAGTCTCGGCTTCGTTTGGTGTGCGGTAGCCTAAAGCCGAGTGGAGCCTTGATTGTAGCGCAGTTCGATCCATGCCGCGACGTCTCGGTAGGCGTGTTTCCGGGTGGGGTAGACGGTGCGGTGGACCCGTTCAACTTTGAGGGTGGCGTTGAACGATTCGGCCCACGCGTTGTCGTAGCAGATACCGGTGCGTCCGACGCTGCGCCGGATGCCGAGTCGGCTGGTGTAGGCGTCGAATTGGGCGGACATGTACTGGGTGCCGCGGTCGGAGTCGAAGATGGTCATACCGGGGGTGATGATTGCCGTTTCGGGCGGCCATGGCCAGGGCGTCGACTATCAGGTCAGTACGTAGGTGGTCGGCGATGGCGTAGCCGACCACCTTTTTGGTGGCGCAGTCCAGGGCGGTGGCCAGGTAGGCGAAGCCTTCCCAGGTGGGGATGTAGGTGATGTCCCCGACCAGCTTGTGGCCGACGGTGTCGCTGGTGAAGTCGCGGTCGAGCAGGTCCGGCACGTCGACGGCGGCGGCCGTGATGGTGGTGCGGGGGCCGTGCTTGCGGGTGCAGACGGCATGAAGGCCCTGCTCGGCCATGATGGCCCGGATGGTCTGCGGGTCGGCCGGCCAGCCCAGCCGGGCCGCTGCGGCGTGCACGCGGCGGTAGCCGTAGGTCCGGTCGGAGTCGGTGAAGATCTTGATCACGACTTCGGTGAGGTTGGCCCGCCACGTGGCCGACCGGGACGGCTTGCGGCCGCGCCAGGCCAAGTAGCCCGAGCGGGACACGCCCGCCCACCGGCACATTTTGCGCACGTCGTGGTCGCCTTCTTCGCCCCGGATGAACGCATACTTGTCGGTCACCGGTACTCCTTCGCGAAGAAGGCCGCCCCTTTTCCCAGGAACTCCTTCTCCAGACGAAGTTCCCGGACCTCTCTGCGTAGCCGCGCTAGTTCTTCTTTCTCGGATACGGTGAGCTCCTCGTCGGGGGTGTCGCCGGCGTGGGCGCGTCGGTACTCGTTCACCCAGTTCCCAAGGGTTTGCGCGACGAGTCCCAGTTCTCGGGCAACGTCGGCCACCGGACGAGAGTTGTCGGTCACCGCCCGAACCGCTTGCTCCCTGAAATCGGGGGAGTACTTACTCCGCTGTGTCGTCATTGTCCCTCCCACTTCTCCCAATTCTACATTGGGGTCAGTGGTCCGAACTTGATAATTCACCCCACCACGACGACCGTCGGCTTGACGAGACCTTCCCGGAGCGGTCGAGTAGGTCTCCTGGTGTGAACCGGAACAATCCCGTTTGACGTGCTGCTACCGAAGGCCGTACCCGTGACCAACGGCGGATTCGGCTCTACCCAGCAGGCCCGGTCAGGACTGTGTGCCGGGGAAGCCCGCCGTCCCGCTGACCGACATGCACCACGCCCTCCCGGGCCGCGCGAAGACCCCCGACCCGGCGCACGAGCCGGCCGGGCCCCGCGGCAAACCAGCCAGTGGCGATTCCTCGTCGCGGTCCGCCTCGGAACGTTCGGTTGCTGGCGGGCTGGTGGCGGGCTGGTGGCGGCCGTCGTCCAGTACTCGGTGACAAGTCGGCGGCCTTCGGCGGTCAGCGGCGCGTCAGCGTCCACCGGGCAGGTCTGCTTCGAGCGCGTGAGGTTGCTGTGAACGCGGCACCCCCAACCAGGCAGGCCTGTCCTCGCTCAACCCGCTCGGCCGCCGAACCCGCAGCTCACAACACGATGACATGCAACATCAAGACACAAAGGATTATTCAGGGCGACTGATTAGGGCCTTGGGCTGATAAAGTCGACGGCGTGTCGGCGCCATGAGGACGGTCCGTTTCTTGACACGATTGGTTTACCACACCCAATCGGAATAAACGGACCGCCGGCCTGTAGCATACGACAGGACTCAGCCGGGGACAGATCGTCGATGTGTGTGTCCTGGTCCACGCGGATTCCGTGAGGACCCCGGGTCACGTGTGCCCGCCGATCCTGGGGCTGTTCAACTCGGTTGTGGTGACACTTGCCTATCTGCGGCGTAACCGA